>Ga0075429_100000146_pt1 | contig 43486 bp, 45 predicted proteins | sample RhiMetdeltSRZDD3_FD_75295 | JGI IMG/M metagenome (GOLD analysis project Ga0075429, IMG submission 75295) | Populus rhizosphere microbial communities from Tennessee, USA - Rhizosphere MetaG P. deltoides SRZDD3 | ecosystem: Host-associated > Plants > Roots > Rhizosphere > Soil | place: USA...
AACGCGCCCTCGGCGAACAGCCGGCGCAGCAGGTTCGGAATCTTGAAGGCGACGAAGAAGGCGTCGGTCGCCAAGCTCGCGCCGAACAACCGCGCGATGAAGAAGTCGCGCGCGAAGCCGAGCACGCGTGAGACGAACGTCAGGCTGCTGATCGCAGCCAGGGCGCGCAGCAGGCTCATGCTAAACTCTCGCCCCTTTTCGCAACCGGATCGAAGCAATGGCCAATATCGCGTCGGCACGCAAGCGCGCCCGACAGGCGCTCAAGCTCCGCGAACACAACATGAGCCTGCGCACTGCGGCACGCAGTGCGATCAAGGAAGTCAGGAAGGCGATCGCAGCGGGCAACAAGGCGGCCGCCGAGGCAGCGCTGAAGAAATCGCGCCCGATCATCGATCGCGTGGCGGCGAAGGGCGTGCTGCATGCGAACGCCGCGTCGCGCCACAAGAAGCGGCTGGCCCACGCGATCAAGTCCCTGCCGTAAGCGCGGCAGTCCCGCACGCCGTCTTTCATTCGGTATCTCCCGAGCGCTGCAGCTGGGCAAGCATCGTGCGCTCGGCCACGCGCCCCTTGCGCGTCCGCAGCCCGTTGTCCCTGGCGAATCCGAGCAGGAACCGGTAGGCCATCGGCTCGATCTCCTCGAGCCGCAGGTCGACGACGACCGACCGCAGGCCGTGGGCGGTGACCGGATAGACATAAGGCGAGTACTGCATGCGGTGATCGCCGCCGAAAGCGGCCATGACACCGCAGAGGCGCTCGGCCCAGTCGCTCGGGCGGAAGGGTTGGCCGTCTGCGGTGATTCCTTCGATGAGAAATTCGGCAGCCGCGGCATCGGCCATGCAAGCGATTATAGCTGCTTGATTTTTCAGCCACTCCGGCCCTAGAGTGCGCGCTCCCGATCGAGGCCGAAGGATCCCGTTGGCAAAGCCCGTCAGCCGCATTCTGGTCATCAACGACGAGCCGCTGGTGCTGCGCGAGATCGTCAAGGGTCTGAACGCCGCCGCGCGCTCGCTCGAGAATCCATGCGGCATCACCTTCAGCGGCGTCACCACCGCCCGCGAAGCGCTCGCCGCCATCGAGTCCGACGGCGACATCCAGTCGGTGCTGGTCGACGACAAGCTCTATTCGCTGCCCGCGCGCGCGCGACGCAACGGCGCGCACAACGGCCGGCGCAACGCGCGGCTGCAGATGTCGGCGCTCGAGCTGGTGCAGAGAATCACGCGCTTTCGACCCGAGCTCGACGTCTACATCCTGATCGCGCAGGAGAACGAGGACGACGTCGTCGATGCGCTCTTCACCGAGGCGGTCGACGGGTACTTCTATCGCGAGGAGCGCGACCATCGCGGCATCTACCGGATTCTCAACGCGCAGATCCAGGAGCGCGCGCGCACGCCGTTCACCGACCAGCTGAAGAGCTACGTCTGGATGGCGAAGGACCAGTGGCACACGCCCGGGCACTCGTCCGGCGAATCGCTGCGCGGCAGCCCGTGGGTCAACGATTTCTACGAGTTCATGGGAGAGCACGTGTTCGACGCCGACCTCTCGGTATCAGTGCCTACGCTCGACTCGCTGATGGAGCCGAAAGGCGTGATCCTCGAGGCGCAGGCGCTCGCCGCCAAGGCGTTCGGTGCGCGCCGCACGTTCTTCGCGACGAACGGCACTTCGACGGCGAACAAGGTGATCTTCCAGACACTGCTCGCCCCGGGAGAGAAGCTGCTCCTCGACCGCAACTGCCACAAGAGCGTGCATCACGGGGTCGTGCTGTCGGGCGCGCATCCGGTCTACCTGGATTCCTCGCTCAACCGCAAGTTCGGACTCTACGGGCCGGTGCCGAAACGCACGCTGTTCGAGGCGATCCGCGCGCATCCCGACGCGCAGGCGATGATCCTCACCTCGTGCACGTATGACGGCCTGCGCTACGACCTCGCGCCGGTGATCGAGGCCGCGCACGAGAGGGGCATCAAGGTGATCGTCGACGAGGCGTGGTACGGGTTTGCGCGCTTTCATCCCGCGTTCCGCCCGACGGCGCTCGAGGCGGGGGCCGACTACGCAACGCAGTCCACGCACAAGGTGCTGTCGGCGTTCTCGCAGGCTTCGATGATCCATGTCAACGATCCCGATTTCAAGGAGCACCTGTTCCGCGAGAACTTCAACATGCATACCTCGACCAGCCCGCAGTACGGGCTGATCGCGAGCCTCGACATCGCGCGCAAGCAGGCGGTGATGGAAGGCTACAAGCTGCTGTCGCGCACGCTCGAGCTTGCGGCGGAGCTGCGCAAGCAGGTCAATGCGACCGGCGTGTTCCGCTGCCTGGAGCTCGAGGACTTGCTGCCGCACGAAGCGAAGGACGACGGCATCCGCCTCGACCCGACCAAGGTGACGGTCGACATCTCCGGCTGCGGCCACACGGTGGAGGAGCTGCAGCGCGAGCTCTTCGAGCGCTACAACATCCAGGTCGAGAAGAGCACGTTCAACACGCTGTCGCTGCTGCTGACGGTCGGAACGACGCGCTCCAAGGTCTCGCGCATGTACGACGCTCTGATGCGCATCGCCCGCGAGGGGCGCGCGCCGCGCAGGCTGGTACGCACCCCGGAGATCCCGGGATTCACCAAGCTGCGCTACCTGCCGCGCGACGCGTACTTCTGCGGCGGCGAACTCGTGCCGGTATTCGACGAGAAGGAAAACGTCAACCGCCGCCTCGCGCACCGCGTCTGCGCGGACGGCATCGTGCCGTACCCGCCCGGCATCCCGGTGCTCGTTCCCGGCCAGGTCATCACCGCCGACATCACCGAGTACCTGGCGACGCTGCTGCGCTCGCAGAAAAGGATGGAATTGCACGGCATCGTGCACGAAGGGTATGCGCCGTGCGTGCGAGTGCTGAAGCCGGAAGAGGAGAAATCGCTGCGCCAGATCGGCTGAGAGGACGGTCACCAGACGCCGTTCTCCGTAGGGGTTTTCCTGACAATGCCTCTCGCGCGGCATCGCGTGGCGAATCGCAGCACTGCGGCTTTGCACGGTAGTAGAGTGGCTCGCATGCTGGTGTCCAACCCGACCGCGGATGCGCATGCCGCGATCCACGCAGCGGTGCTGCGCTCTGCGCTCGACGCCATCATCCTGATGAACGCCGAAGGCGTGGTGGTCGAGTTCAACCCGGCCGCCGAGCGCATGTTCGGGTATTCGCGCGCCGAAGCTGCGGGCCGCGCGCTCGCGGACCTGATCATCCCGCCGGTGCTGCGCGAGCGCCATGCGATCGGACTGCGGCGCTACCTCGCGACGGGCGAGACCAGCATCCTCGGGCGGCGGGTCGAGTTGCGCGCGATCCGCAAGGGCGGCGAAGAGTTTCCGGTCGAGCTGACGATCGCGGTCCTGCCGGTGGACGGAAAGCCGCCGCTGTTTACCGGCTACGTGCGCGACCTTCGCGAGCGCGATCGCGAAGCGGCGCTGAGCGCCGGCCAGAGCCGCGTGCTGGAGATGATCGCCGCAGGAGCCGAATTTCACGCAACGCTCGATAGGCTGGTGCGGGTGATCGAGAATGACTCGCCGCAACTTGTCGGCTCGATCCTGCTACTCGACGATGACGGCGTGCACCTGCGCCACGGCGCGGCGCCGAGCTTGCCCGCCGAGTACACGAAGGCGATCGACGGCGGAGCGATCGGCGCGCGCGCCGGCTCGTGCGGAACCGCCGCATTCCGCGGCGCGCAGGTGATCGTCGAGGATATCCAGATCGATGCGCTATGGGCCGACTATCGGGCACTCGCCGCCGCGCACGGGCTGCGCGCCTGCTGGTCGACGCCGATCTTCGATCCGCAGCGTCGCGTGCTCGGCACGTTTGCAATGTATTTCCGGGCGCCGGCCCGGCCGACTCCGCGGCACATGCGACTGATCGAGATGGCGACGCATACCGCGGCGATCGCCATCGCAAGGATGAAGAGCGAGCGCGAGCGGACCGGCCTGATGCGGGACCTTGGCGTGCGCGTGAGGGAGCTGAGCACGCTGCACGAGGCCGCCAGGATCCTGCAAAGCGAGCGGGCCGTCGACGAGAGCGTACTCCGCGAACTTGCAGCGCTGCTGCCGCTAGGCTGGCAATTTCCCGAGATCTGCGAGGCGCGGATCGCGTTCGGCGGGCTGGACGCGAAGACGCCCGGATGGCGCGCTTCCCCGTGGATCCAGTCCCAGCGCTTCGCGACCGGCGAAGGACAGTCCGGGGTCATCGAGATTGTCTACCGGAAGGAACCGCCGGCCGCTGCGGCCCCGTTCCTCGCCGAGGAATCGTCGTTGCTTCGCTCCGTGGCGGACATGCTCGTCGCTCAGCTCGAGCGCAAGCGGGCGCAGGATGCGCTGCACACGCGCGAGACGATGTTCCGCTCGATTTTCGAGAATGCGGCGATCGGCATGACGCTGACGGACATGGACGCGCGGTTCGTGAAATGCAACCCGGTGTTCTGCCGGATGCTCGGATACCGGGAGGAAGAGCTTGTCGGCAGGACGTTCGCCGAATTCACGCATCCCGACGACATCGGCGCCAACACCGAGTCGTACCGTTCGCTGGTGGCGGGCGAGATCGATCACTTCCGCCTCGACAAGCGCTATCTGTGCAAGGACGGGCGCATCGTCTGGGTGCAGCTGACCGTCTCGCTCATTCCCGGCAATCGCGGCGCAGAACGGTTCACGATCGGCATGATGGAGGACATCACCTCGCGCAAGCAGGCCGAGGCGCGCGTCGAATACCTGGCGACGCACGACGACCTCACGGACCTGCCGAACCGGAACCTGATGCGCGACCGGATCGAGCAGGCGATCGCCCGCGCGCGGCGCTCGCAGATGGAAATCGCGCTGCTGTATCTCGACCTCGATCGCTTCAAGGTGGTCAACGACGGATTCGGTCATCCGTTCGGCGACACGGTGCTGAGGGCGGCAGGCGATCGGCTGCGCGCGGTCGTCCGGGAAACCGATACCGTCGCGCGCCACAGCGGGGACGAGTTTCTCATCCTGCTCGCCGACCTGCGCAGGCCATCCGACGTGTTCATGGTCGCGCAGAAAGCGCTGCAGACGCTCGCCGCGCCGTTCCTTCTGGAGGGTCGCGAGATCTACCTGAGCGCCAGCATCGGCGTGAGCGTGTTTCCGCAGGACGGGCAGGACGCAGAGACGTTGATCGCCAACGCGGACGTCGCGATGTACCGCGCCAAGGATCTGGGCCGCAATACCTGCCAGTTCTTCGCGCGCGAGATGAGCGAGGGAGTGCTGCGCAGGGTGGATCTCGAAAACAAGCTTCGCCTGGCGATTTCACAGAACCAGTTGCGCCTCGCCTATCAGCCCAAGGTGGACCTCGCGAGCGGTCACATCACCGGGTGCGAGGCGCTGGTGCGCTGGACACATCCCGAGCTGGGCGCGGTTCCTCCGGGCCAGTTCATCCCGGTTGCGGAGGAGTCCGGATTGATCGTCCCGATCGGCGACTGGGTGCTGCGCACCGCGTGCGCGCAAGGCAAGGCCTGGCAGGACGCGGGGTTGCCGCCGATCGCAGTATCCGTAAATCTTTCGGCGCGCCAATTTCTGCAGCAGGACGTGGTGTCGTGGGTGCTGGATGCTTTGCGGGAAACCGCGCTTGCGCCGGGACAGCTCGAGCTGGAACTGACCGAGAGCCTGATCGCGCAGGACACCGAGAAGGTGATCGCGACGGTGAATCAGCTGAAGGCTTCCGGGGTGCATCTCTCGATCGACGATTTCGGCACCGGCTATTCGAGCCTCAGCTACCTCAAGCGCTTTCGCGTCGATACGCTGAAAATCGACCAGTCGTTCGTGCGCCACATGCTCAAGGAGCCGGGCGATGCTGCGATCGTGCTGGCGGTGATCTCCCTCGCGCACAGTCTCAAGATGAAGGTGATCGCCGAAGGCGTCGAGACGGCCGAGCATTGCGCCTTCCTGCGGCAGCACGGCTGCGATGAGATCCAGGGCTACTATTTCAGCAAGCCGGTTCCGGCGGAGCAGTTCGCGCAGCTGCTCGGCAGTGGCAAGCAGCTCGCGGCCTAGCGACCCTACCCAAGCGCGTTTCCGCCTGATAGCATTCGACAAACGGCGGCTCCTCGACCGCCGTTTTGCGTTTGGGGGTGAAGATGAGCCACGTGATGAACACCTACGCCAGGCAGCCGGTCGCGTTCGCCAGAGGCCAGGGCGTCTGGCTGTGGGACGAAGCCGGCAGGAAGTACCTCGATGCGCTCGCCGGCATCGCCGTCAACACGCTCGGACACAACCATCCGCGCCTGGTGCGTGCGCTCTCGGAGCAGATCGCGCGCGTCATGCATACGTCCAATCTGTTCCGGATTCCGCTGCAGGAGGCCGCGGCCGACCGCGTGGCCGAGATCACCGGCCTCGACGAGGTGTTCTTCTGCAATTCCGGGCTCGAAGCCAACGAATGCGCGCTCAAGGTCGCGCGCAAGTACGGTCACGATCGCGGCGTGGCAGAGCCGGCGATCATCGTGATGGAGCACGCCTTCCACGGCCGCTCGCTCGCCACGCTCTCGGCGACCGGGAGCCGCAAGGTCCAGGCCGGGTTCGAGCCGCTCGTGCAGGGGTTCGTACGCGTTCCGCTGAACGATCTTGACGCCGTCCGCCAGGTCGCTGCGAACAATCGCAACGTAGTCGCGGTGTTCATCGAGCCGATCCAGGGCGAGGGCGGGATCAATGTCGCGCGTCTCGAGTACCTGCGCGGCCTGAAGGAGATCTGCGACCGGCAGGAATGGCTGTTCATGTCCGACGAGGTGCAGTGCGGGCTGGGACGCACCGGCAAATGGTTCGTCTACCAGCACGCCGGTTTCCTCCCGGACGTGGTGCCGCTCGCCAAGGGACTCGGCTCCGGCGTGCCGGTCGGTGCGTGCGTGACCGGCGGGCGCGCGAAAGGCGTCTTCAGGCCCGGCAATCACGGCTCGACGTTCGGCGGCAACCCTCTCGCCATGACGGCGGTGGTCACCACGATCGACACGATGCGCGACGAGGGCTTGCTCGCGAATGCGGTGAAGGTCGGCGATGCGATCCGCGAGGGGCTCGCCGCGGCGCTCGCCGGAACCGCCGGCGTGACCGAGGTGCGCGGCAGGGGATCGATGATCGGCGTCGAGCTCGACCGCCCGTGCGGCGAGCTGGTCGGCCGCGCGCTCGATGCCGGCCTGGTGATGAACGTCACCGCCGAGAACGTGATCCGGCTGCTGCCAGCGCTCGTCATGAGCGAAGCCGAGGGGCGCGAAGTCGTCGAGCGTCTGGCGCCGCTGGTGCGGGAGTTTCTCACCCGGCCCGCGGTGCACGCCCGGGCCGTCGCCGCGCATTGAGAGGCATGAAGGAGCCGCGGCACTACCTCCAGTTCAAGGATCTTTCGCGCGCCGAATACGAGCACGTGTTCGCGCGCACGCGCTGGATCAAGAGCCGGTTCAAGCGCTACCAGCGCTACTGGCCGCTCGAAGACCGCACGCTGGCGATGATCTTCGAGAAGCCGTCGACGCGCACGCGCATGTCGTTCGAGTCGGGCATGCACCAGCTTGGCGGCACCACGGTCTACCTGTATACGCGCGACTCGCAGCTCGGCCGCGGCGAGCCGGTCGAAGACGCAGCGCAGGTGATCTCGCGCATGTGCGACGTGATCATGGTGCGCACGTTCGAGCAGGACGTCGTCGAGCGGTTCGCACGCAATTCGCGCGTGCCGGTCATCAACGGCCTGACCGACGAGCACCACCCCTGCCAGATCCTCGCCGACATCTACACCTACATCGAGCACCGCGGGCCGATTGCCGGCAAGACGGTCGCCTGGATCGGCGACTCAAACAATGTCTGCAACACGTGGCTGCAGGCTGCCGAGATCCTGGACTTCCGGCTCAATGTCTCGACGCCCCCCGGCTATGAGATCGATGCGCAGCGAGCGAACGGCAGCTACGAATTCTTCCGCGACCCGATGAGCGCGGCGAAAGGCGCCCATCTCGTCACGACCGATGTATGGACGTCGATGGGCTTCGAGAAGGAGAACGAGGAGCGCCTGCGCGCGTTCAAGGGCTGGCAGGTGGACGCGAAGATGATGAAGGCGGCGCGCAAGGACGCGCTGTTCATGCATTGCCTGCCGGCTCATCGTGGCGAGGAGGTCGCGGCCGGCGTGATCGATGGTCCGCAGAGCGTGGTGTGGGACGAGGCGGAGAACCGCCTGCACACGCAGAAGGCGCTGCTGGAATTCCTGCTGCTCGGAAAGGTGGCGAAGAAGGCCTAGCTCAGGCGAACAGGCCTTGCAGAGGGCGCACGGCGCGGCTGTCCGGAAAGACTTCCGCTTCCAGCGCCGAGTCGGTCACGCCGAGTTGCGCCGCGAGCGCCGCCTTGAAGAGCGCGCGCAGATCAAGCGTCGGACGCAGGTCGCGCCCCTCGTAGAGCGCGTTTGCGGCGAGTCCCGGCCAGTCCGCGATCACGCGACCGCCGCGCACCGCGCCGCCGGCGACGAACGCCGCGCCGCCGGTGCCGTGGTCGGTACCGTTCGAGCCGTTCGGCGCCACCGTGCGGCCGAACTCGCTGACCATCAGCACCGCTGTGTGCTGCCACGCCGGCCCGAGCGATTGCTTCAGCGTCGCGACCGAGCGATCGAGCAGGCGCAGGTTGCGCGTCAGCGGGCCGTATTCGCCGAGCTGGCCGATGTGCGTGTCCCAACCGCCGAAGTCGATGCTCGCCACTCGCGGACCCTCGCGCCTGCCGAGAATTTCCCCCGCCGCCTTGGCGAGCGCCTCGACGGGCTGCCCTCCGCCGCCCATGCCGTCCCGGCCCTCCATCATTTTCTGCGCCTCTCGCGCGGTCGTGAAGGACTGCGCCAGGAGCGCATCGCCACGGTAGAGCTCCCCCAGCCGGTCGAGCAGCGCCGCGTCGGGCACGGGCAGACGCGACGGCGACCAGGAGCCGACCTGGGCCGGCCCGCGCAGGACAAGCGGGATGCTCTGCCCGAGCGCGAACGCCGCAGGCCCCGCCAGCGCATTCGGCCGCGCGGTGAGCGCCGCATTCAGCCAGCCGGTGTCGCGGCCAAAAGGCTTCGGCGTGCCGTTCTCGAGCAGGTTCTGTCCGTCGAAGTGCGAGCGCTCCCGGTATGGCGAGGCAACCGCGTGCAGCACCGCGAGTTCGCGCGCCGCATAGAGCTTGTGCATCTCGACGAGATACGGATTCAGGCCGAAGCGGCCATCCAGATCGAGCGCGCCGCCCGGCGTGCCCGGTGCAGGAACCGCGAGGATGCCGCGCTGCGCGGCGTAGTTCGGATCGCCGTACGCGGGCACCGCCGAGAGCGCATCCATGCCACCGCGCAGGAAAACGAACACGAGGCGCCGCTCGCTTGCCGAGGATGCAGCAAGCGTCAGGCGCGGCAGGCCGCCGATCGCGGCGATGCCGCCGAGCAGTTGCAGCGCTTGGCGTCGCGTCGTCATCTTCATCTCCGTTGGAATTCCGGGCTCGCGAGCCACAGTGCGAGGCCTTGCTGGCGGCTTTCGGCGCGCTCGATCGCGCGCCGCGTTCCTTCGCCGAGCGCGTCGCCGTAGCTTTCGCTCGCCAGGCGCAGCGGGTCGACGCTTGAGCCGGTGCGAGCCGCGAGGATCCCCGCAAATTCGATTCTCTTCCAGAGCGCGTCCGCGCCCGCCCACGCCTGCGCGGCATCGGGCCAGCCCTGCGGCGACGGAGCGAAGTACGGGCGCTGTCCCATCCCGCGCAGCGTGAAGTACAGCGACTGCGGCTGCGCCGCGCGCGCAGCCGGCAGCGCGCGCAGGCAGGACACGATGTACTCGATCGGCGACTTGAGCTTGGCGAGCGGACGCTCCCACGCCTCGGGGCAATCGAGCAGCGCGCTGTGGACCGTCGGCAGGTGGCCGCCGGAATCGCCGAAGGCGCGCGCGATGCGCGCGACCGCCGCGGGTGGCGGCTCGTCGGCGATGAAATGGCGCGCGAGCTTGGTGGCCACGAACGTTGCCGTCGCGGGATGCGCCGCGAGGTCGCGCAGCACCGCTTCGCCCTGCGCCACGCCGTCCTCCGCGTAGGTTTTGCCAAGGAGCTGCCGCGAGCCCGGCTCGTGCCGCGCCGCATCGAACAGGAATCCGGGCGTGCCGCCAGCCGGGACGTTCATCATCGGGCGCACGGTCCAGCCGGTGAGCACGCGCGCGAACTCGGTGACGTCGGCCTGCGTGTAGCCGCCGTTCACGCCCAGCGTGTGCAGCTCGAGGATCTCGCGCGCCAGGTTCTCGTTCAGGCCGCTCGGTGGCGGAAAGGCGGCGCTGCGCGCGACCTGCCGCGGCTGCCACCCCTTGCGCACCGACAGGTGATTGTCCAGGTACATGATCATGGCCGGATGCCTGGAAGAGGCGAGCAGCATCTCGGCGAAGTTCCCGGTCACGTGCGGCCGGATTGCCTCGCGCTCGAAGCTGCCGACCAGGCCGAAGATGAGGGCCTTCTCGGCGGAGACCGTGAAATGATTCGACCAGAACCACACGAGGCGCTCGTGGAAAGGCACCGGCGTCGCTGCCGCCACGGCGAGCCGCGCGCCCTGCTCCTCCAGCATGATCGGGCCGAAATGCTCGCGGAACGTCCCTTCGACGCTGCGCTGCGCAGCCATATCCGCGCCGCCCTCCATCCCAGCGCGCGCCCGGCCAAGCTTTGCGATCCAGCGCGGGTACTCCTTCAGCGCCTCGCTCGAATGTGCGAGCCGCTCGAACTGCGGGTACGCGGGCGCGGGCTGGCCGGCCTGCTTCGCGAGCCAGCCGCGCGGATCGGCACTCGCGGCCGCCAGCTCTCCCGGCCCGGCGCCCAGGCCAAAGCGGTTGACTGCGATGACGGATTGCTGGCTCATGTCGGTGATTCAACGTACCACAGGGCATTTTCCTTCGTTGCAGGACCCAGGCGAAGGAAATCCGCGCATGGTGCGTTAAACAGGGACCTTGGATGGAGATGAAGCCGCCGGCGGAGGACTCGCTCGACCACGAGCTGATGGCGGCGGTGGCGCGCGGCGACGGCCGCGCTTTTGCGCGCCTCGTCGAGCGCCATCTCGGCTGGTCGGTCGGATTCGCCGAGCGCATGCTGGGGACGCGCCACGAAGCCGAGGACCTGGTGCAGACGGCGTTCCTTCGCGTCTGGCAGGGGGCCGCGCGCTGGGAGCCGAAGGCGAAATTCAGCACCTGGCTCTACCGCGTGCTGCACAACCTGTGCATGGACCGGTTCCGGGCGCGCGGCGAGCCCTCCGAGCCGCTCGACGAGGAGCTTGCCGACGAGTCGCCCGGCAGCGAGGATCGCCTGCAGGGGATGCAGCGCGACGCGCGCGTGCGGGCTGCGCTCGCCGCCTTGCCCGCCCGGCAGCGCGCCGCGCTCGTGCTCTGCTACTACGAGGAGCGCTCGCAGGCGGAGGCCGCGGCGCTCCTCGGCGTGAGCGAAGGAGCGCTTGAGTCCTTGTTGTCGCGCGGCCGCGCCGCGCTGAAGAAGTGGCTGCAGAACGAGTTGCATTGAGGAAAAGTCCATGGACCTGAACCGATTCAAGCAGTGCGCGGCAGCCTTCGGCGCCGAGCGGCGCCGCTGGCCGGAAGCCGACCGCGCGCTTTTCGACCGCTTCGCGGCGAGCGCGGAGGGCGCCGCGCTCCTTGCGGAAGCTGAGCGCGGCGACCGCTTTCTCGATGCGCTCGCGCCGGCAGCGCCGGAGGCGCGGCTCGTGCGCCGCATCGCCGCGATCTCCAGGCCCGCGTGGCGCCGTCTCGGCGTGCCGGCGGCGGCGCTAGCGGCGAGCGCGCTGCTCGGCTTTGCGGTGGGCTTTGCGCAGGTGCGCGGCGAGGCGGGCGCCGACGTGATCGGGCCGCTCCTGCTGGGGCCGCGCAGCCTGCTGGAGGCCGGGCTGTGATCGCCTGGCTGCGCAGTGCTCGCGGGCTCGCGATCCTGCTTGTCCTGTCGGTAGCGGTGAACCTGTTCCTGGGCGGCATGCTCGCCGGGCGCATCACCGGCCAGGCAGCGCGGGAATCGCCGATCCGGCAGAACATCCGCGAAATGCTCGCGCCCCTGCCCGAGGAAAAGCGCGCGCTGGTGCAAAAGGAGATCCGCGCCGAGATGCCCAGGGTGCGCGAGCAGTTCACGGCGCTGCAGGCGGCACGCGCCGCGCTCGCCGAAGAGATGGTCAAGCCGGTTCCCGATAACGCGGCGCTCGAGCGCGGCTTCGCCGAGGTTCAGGCGCGCACCGCGGCGATCGGCACGACGTTGCAGCGGGCAATCCAGCGCGCGCTGCCCTCGCTCAGCCAGGAAGAGCGCCGCGCGATGGTCGCGGCGCTGGCGCGGCACACAAAACGCTAGCGTTTTCCTTGACGGCGCTAGCGCGTGCGCACGACGAGCGCGCTTCCTCCTTGTTACTTCCTTCGCTTACCGGATTTTTTTCCGGCTCCCAGCAACGGCACACCACCGCCGGACGAATCGCCAAGCAGTCCCGCCGCACCGTAGACCTCCAGCTTGGCCCGCGTGTCGGCGATGTCGAGGTTGCGCATCGTGAGCTGGCCGATCCGGTCTGCGGCCGAGAAATAGCTCGCGCCCTTCTCCATCGTCAGGCGCTCGGGCTTGTACGTCAGGTTGGGGCCCGTCGTATCGAGAATCGAGTAGTCGTTGCCCCGGCGAAGCTCCAGCGTCACTTCGCCGGTGACCGCTTTCGCCACCCAGCGCTGCGCGGTCTCCCGCAGCATCATCGTCTGCGGATCGAACCAGCGCCCCTGGTACAGCAGGCGCCCGAGCCGGCGGCCGTTCGCGCGGTACTGCTCGATCGTATCCTCGTTGTGGATGCCGGTGACCAGGCGCTCGTACGCGATGTGCAGCAGCGCCATCCCCGGCGCCTCGTAGATGCCGCGGCTCTTCGCCTCGATGATGCGGTTCTCGATCTGGTCGCACATGCCCAGTCCGTGCCGCCCGCCGATCGCATTCGCCTCGGCGAACAGCGCCACCGTGTCGGCGAAATGCTCGCCGTTCAGCGCCACCGGCAGGCCTTCGTCGAAGCGGACCTGTACCCGCTCCGGCTTCACGCTCACGTCCGCACGCCAGAACGCGACGCCCATGATCGGCTTGACGATCGCGAGCCCCTTGTCGAGCCGCTCGAGGTCCTTCGCCTCGTGCGTAGCGCCGAGAATGTTCGAGTCCGTCGAGTAGGCCTTCTCCGCGCTCATCCTGTACTTGAAGCCCGCCTTGGCCAGGTAGGCGGACATCTCCTTGCGCCCGCCGAGCTCGTCGATGAAGCGCTGGTCGAGCCATGGCTTGTAGATCCGCAAGGCGGGGTTCGCCAGCAAGCCGTAGCGGTAGAAGCGCTCGATGTCGTTGCCCTTGAACGTGCTGCCGTCGCTCCAGATGTCCACGCCGTCGTCGCGCATCGCGACCACGAGCATCGTTCCGGTCACGGCGCGCCCGAGCGGCGTCGTGTTGAAGTAGGTCGCCCCGCCGGTGGAAATGTGGAACGCTCCGCACTGCAGTGCCGCGATGCCCTCAGCGACGAGCTGCGGCCGGCATTCGACGAGCCGCGCTACTTTGGCGCCGTAGGCGAGCGCCTTGCGCGGAATCTCTGCGTAGTCCGCCTCGTCCGGCTGGCCGAGGTTCGCGGTGTACGCGTACGGAATCGCGCCCTTCGCGCGCATCCAGTGCACCGCCGCGCTCGTGTCGAGGCCGCCGGAGAACGCGATGCCGACCTTTTGCCCTTTGGGTAGCGCGCCGAGAATCTTCGCCAAGTTGCTGTGCTCCACGAATTGCAGATCATACGTAGAATGAGCGTCGTGCGCATTTTCGCGTCCCTGCTCGCTGCCTTCGCTCTGAACAGCGCGGCAGCGCCGGTGCCGGCGATCATCGGCACGGAACGCCTGGTGCTCGATACGCCTCCCGGGTTTTCCGATTCGCTGCATCTTGGGTCGCCTCGCCTGCAGGAGCTCGCCGATACGCTCGCCACGGCTTCCGAACGGGTGCTGCTGTTCGCGCTCACCGATGCCGACCTGCGCGCGTTCATGTCCGGCGATCCGCCCATCTTCCGGCGCTACATGGTCATCGCGACGCCGGTACGGCTCGAGAAGGAGCGCGTGGACAGCGCGCGCTTCGCGACGATCGTCGGCGACTCGATGCGCGAGATGGGCCCTGCCGCGGGCGGCGACGACTACATCAAGCACCTGGATACGCTACCCGAGGGCACGCAGAGCCTGCTGGCGGAGCTGCGGCGTGACGCCGACGCGGTGAGCGTGCTGCAGGGGGCGCGGCTGCTCGTTCGCGCGACCAAGTTCTGGGAAAGCGACAAATGGCGGTACATCGTCTCGACTCATACGATGTTCCTGCTGCGCGGCAAGGTGCTGCAGCTCGTGATCTACAGCAACTATGAAGGCAAGCAGGACCTCGATTGGATCCGCTCGACGACCCAGCGCTGGCTGGAGGATCTCGTGCGGCTGAACCGGCGCTAGCTGCGGTCGCGGATCGCGCAGATTACTTTCATTGGTTTCCAGCGAGATCCGTCGCCGTAGGGATGTTTCTCAAACTGGGTAACGAGAATGTGAGCTCCGAAACGGGTGCGATGGCCGAATGTGGTTTGCTGAAACACCACATAGTTCCGCCCGTTAAGGGACCAAGGCACCATATACGCGCCCAGGGACACACCACTCCCATCGAAGTCGACGGCGTCGCCACTTAACTGCGCCACCGGCTCAACTTCCCGCGCGTAGTAGTCTCGACCAACAACGCCGTTTTGCTGGTACGTCGCAAATTCTGTTCGCGATACCAGATCCCAGTGTTCGTATTCCATCAGTCTGAGATGGCCGCGCGAAGAGACGATGACCTCCTCGTTGCCGTCGTTGTCCAGATCGAAATTTCGATGGCGAAGACGTACTTCGATGGGTATGCCATTTAACGGCGTCCATTGCACCGAAGTTGTATGCCAATTATCCGCGTCCAAAGCATTCGAAATCTTGCCTGAGTCAAGTTCGGCTAAAGAGAGCCGGGCAACTCGCTTCGCTACGTCGTGGCAAATATGGTTTGCCTTCCCGACTGTTACGAAGACCCGTTGCTTTTTGACTACATTGCCGGCGTCTACCGGCGCGATGAAGGCAAGCAGCACCAGGACACAGAACAGCTTCAGCGGCCCACTCCGTCCAGCCAGCGGTCGTAGACGCGGCCCGCAACCTGGTGCAGCCGGTCGATGCGCGCCGCGAGGTCGCGCTGGATTTCTTCCGGCTGCTGCACGGCCGCGCTCGCCGCGCCCTGCTCGATCTCCCTGCGGCCGTCGCGACACCACACCTGCACCATTTCTTCGGTCATTTCGACGTGGCATTGCAGGCCGAGATGCTTGCCGAGCGCAAAGCCCTGGTTTGCGCAGTGCACATTGGACAGCACGCGCGTCGCGCCGAGCGGGATCGTGAACGTCTCGCCGTGCCAGTGGAACGACTCGAACCCGGCGGCATCGCCGAACCACTGACGCGCGACTCCGTTGTCCTCGACCTGCACCTCGCCCCAGCCGATCTCCGCAATGCGGTTGCGCGTCACCGTCCCGCCGAGCGCCTTGCTGATCAGTTGCCCGCCCAGACAGTGCCCTAGCGTCGGCACGTCGTCGCGCGCCGCACCGCGAATCAGCTCGAGCAGCGGCGCAATCCACGGCAGATCGTCGTTCACGCTCATCGGACCGCCCATGAACGCGAGCCCGGAGAATCCCCGCGCGTCCTTCGGCACGGTGTCGCCCGAGTCCATCGCCAGCAGCGTCCACGGGACCGCCCTGCGCTCGAGGAAGGTGGCAAAATAGCCGGGGCCTTCCGTGCGCGTGGTTCGAACGATGCCGACCGGTTTCATCGACCGATATTCTAGTGCGCTCGCGCTGCTCGTCGCGGCGACGCCGGCGTGGGCGCTCGACGTGCAGCTGATCGGCACGTTCGGCGACCAGGCCGCGATACTCTCGATCGACGGCGGCGAGCCGAGGACGGTGCGCGCCGGCCAGAAGTTCGGCCCGGTGAGCGTGATCTCGGTCGGCAAGGATCGCGCCACGGTGGACATCGAAGGCAAGCGGCACACGCTGCAGCGCGGGCAGCACTACACCGCGAAGAGCGCGTCGGACGATCGCCAGAGCGCGGTGCTCGCGGCCGACGGGCGCGGGCACTTCCACGCCGAAGGGGCGATCAACGGCGGCTCGATGCGCTTCATCCTCGACACCGGCGCGACCTCGATCGCGCTGCCGGCCGCGGACGCGGTGCGGCTCGGCCTCGACTACCGCAAGGGCCGTCCAGCCACCATTCACACCGCCAACGGCCCCGCGCCCGCGTGGCGCGTCAAGCTCGACAGCGTGCGCGTCGGCGCAATCGAGCTGCAGAACGTGGATGCGCTCGTGCTCGAGCAGGGGTTGGACGTCGCGCTGCTCGGCATGAGCTTTCTCAACCGCGTGGAGATGTTCCGCAGCGGCGATTCGATGACGCTCAAGCGCCGTTTCTGAGCGCCGGGCGGGCGTCGGGCGCCAGGTCGCGCTCCAGGCCCTGGCTGTAGCGCGACATCGCGTAGCAGAACACGAAATAGACGAGCGAAGCGAACAGGTACGCTTCGATCCCGAACCCGGTCCATGCCGGCTCCTGCAGCGCCACCTTCACCGCGGTCAGCAGGTCGAAGAGCCCGATGATCACCACGAGCGACGTGTCCTTGAGAAAGCCGATGAAGGTATTGACGAGCGGCGGGATCGCGACGCGCAGCGCCTGGGGAAGGATGACCAGCCCGGTCTTCTGCCAGTAGCCGAGGCCGAGCGCGTCGGCCTGCTCGTACTGCTCGCGCGGCACCGACTGCAGTCCGCCGCGCACCACTTCGGCGAGATAGGCGGCCGCAAACAGAATCATCGCGATCTGCGCGCGCAGGAGCTTGTCGATCGTCACGCCTTCGGGAAGAAACAGCGGCAGCATCACCGATGCCATGAAGAGCAGCGAGATCAGCGGCACGCCGCGCACAAGCTCGATGTAGCCGATGCAGAACGCGCGCACCAGCGGCAGCTGCGAGCGCCGCCCGAGCGCGAGCAGGATCGACAGCGGGAACGCAAACGCAATGCCGAACGTCGCGAGCAGCAGCGTAAGCGCGAGCCCGCCCCAGCGCTCGTTCTCAACGTAGGAGAGCCCGAATACTCCGCCCCACATCAGCACGCCGATCACGGCGAGGCCGGCGGCCCACACCAGCGCGAGCCACGAGTGCCACGCGCGGCGCCATGCCGAGATCGCATAGAGCGCGAGGAGCACCGCGATCGTGGTCGCGGGACGCCAGTGCTGCTCGTAAGGGTACGTACCGAAGAAGATGAAGCGATGCTTCTCGGCGATGAACGCCCAGCAGGCGCCTTCGCCCTTCGCCTGGCGGCAGGCCTGCGAATCCCCGCGCCACACTGCATCGAAGAACGCCCAGTCGACGAAGGGCGGCAGCAGCTTGAACGCGAGCCACGCGAGCACCAGCGTCGCGATCGTGCTCGGCACGCTGGAGAACAGATTGGCGCGCAGCCACGCGAGCGCGGCGCTCATCTGCGCGTTCCCTTCAGCGCGACGCGGCGGTTGTACGCGTTCATGAATGCCGAGATCGAGAGGCTGATCGTCAGGTACACCGCCATGATGATGGCGATGCCCTCGATCGCCTGCCCCGTCTGGTTCATCGTCGTGTTGGCGATCGAGACGAGGTCCGGGTAGCCGATCGCCACCGCAAGCGAGCTGTTCTTGGTGAGATTGAGGTACTGGCTGGTCATCGGCGGGACGACGAGGCGCAGCGCCTGCGGCAGGATCACATAGCGCAGCGCCGCGCGCCGCGTGAGGCCGACCGCGTACGCAGCATCGACCTGCCCGCGGCTCACTGCGAGCACGCCGGCGCGGACGATCTCGGCGATGAACGCCGCGGTATAGATGACGAGACCCGCGACGAGCGCCGCGAACTCCGGCGTCAGCGCGCTGCCGCCGACGAAATTGAAGCCTTCGAGGCGCGGCATCTCGAGCGCGAACGGCAACCACGACGCGACCGCCGGGAGCACGATCCCCCGGTTGCTGAGGAACACGCCCGGCAACGGCTGCAGCGCATCACGCGGGCCGGGCAGGTTTTCCGCAATGACGGCGTACCAGAAGAAGAGTTGCACGAGCAGCGGCACGTTGCGGATCACTTCCACATAGCCGGCCGCGAGCTTGCCGAGCAGCCAGTTGGGTGAGAGGCGCGCGAGGCCGATCAGCGCGCCGAGCAGCGTCGCGGCCACGACGCCGATCGCCGCGACGCGGAACGTGTTGAGCAGGCCGACCGCGAGCGCGCGCAGATAGCTGTCCGCTGCGCTGTACGCGATGAACGTGGTCTCGCCGATCTCGAATCCCGCCTCGCGCCCGAGGAACGCAAAGCCGCTCGCGATCCTGCGCGACTCGAGATTGGTCGCGGTATTCGAGATGAAATACCAGGCGACCAGCGCAACCGCCGCCGCCAGCCCCGCCTGGTAGAGCGCGGCGCGGAGGCGACGCGGGTTCAACGAATCGGCGGTGCGTACATCAGGCCGCCCTTGGTCCAGAGCGCGTTGATGCCGCGCTCGAAGCCCAGGGGCGTGAGGTTCGCTTCGAACGACTCGCCGTAGTTGCCGACCTGCTTGACGATATTGAACGCCCAGCGGTTGTCCAGCGCGAGCATCTTGCCGATGTCGCCGCTCGCGCCGACGAAGCGCTGGACCGCCGGATCCTTGCTCGCGAGCGCCTGATCGATCGTCTTCGAGGTGAGGCCCATCTCCTCGGCCTCGAGCATCGCGTACAGCGACCATTTCACGACGTCGAACCAGCGATCGTCGCCGTGCCGCACCGCCGGCCCGAGCGGCTCCTTGGAGATCACCTCGGGCAGGATCACATGCTCGTCGGGCTTCGGCGCCCGCGAGCCGCGCACGCTCACGAGCCCGGAGACGTCGGTCGTGAACACATCGCAGCGCCCGGAGAAGTACGCGTTCGTCACCTCCTCCAGCTTCTCGATCACGACCGGCTTGAACGTCATCCGGTTGGCGCGGAAGTAGTCGGCGAGGTTGAGCTCGGTCGTGGTCCCGGGCTGCACGCAGATCGTCGCGCCGTTCAGTTGCTTGGCGCTCTTGACGTTGAGCTTCCTCGGCACCATGAACCCCTGCCCGTCGTAGAAGTTCACGCCGACGAAATTGAGGCCGAGACTGGTGTCGCGCGTGATCGTCCAGGTCGTATTTCTCGCCAGCAGGTCGACTTCGCCGGACTGCAGCGCGGTGAAGCGCTGCTGCGCGGTGAGCGGCGTATAGCGCACCTTGGACGCGTCGCCGAACACCGCAGCCGCAACCGCGCGGCACAGGTCGACGTCGATTCCCTTCCACACGCCTTTCGAATCAGGCTGCGAGAAACCGGCGAGGCCGGTGTTCACGCCGCACTGCACGAATCCTTTCGCCTTGACGGCGTCGAGCGTGGACTGCGCCTGTACCGCACCGGCAAACGCCAGCCCGGCGACTACGCCTGCGATCGTTTTCATGAACACCTCCTCCGTTGTTCGGATTCTATCGCCCGGGAACGAGCGGCACGAAGCGCACCGGCAGCACATTCTTCTGCTCGACCGTGCCGTCCGCCTTGCGCACGATGAGAAGCAGCTGCTGCACCTCCCAGCGCTCGCCCACCGGGATCACCATCCGCCCCCCGGGCTTGAGCTGGTCGACGAGCGCCTGCGGCACGCGCGGCGCCGCGGCCGTCACCACGATCCCGTCGAACGGCGCCTTCTCCGGCCATCCCTTGTAGCCGTCGCCGATCCGGACCTCGATGTTCTTGTAGCCGAGCGCCGCGAGGCGCGACTCCGCGGTCCGGCCGAGCGCCTCGACGATCTCGATCGTGTAGACCTGCTTGACGAGCCCCGCGAGCACCGCGGCCTGATAGCCCGACCCCGTGCCGACTTCGAGAACCACGTGATTCGGCTCGGGAGCGAGCAGGTCGGTCGACAGCGCGACGATGTAGGGCTGCGAGATCGTCTGGCTGTGGCCGATCGGCAGCGGATGATTGCGGTAGGCGAGGTTCGCCTGGTCGGCCGGCACGAGACGGTGGCGCTCGACCTTGGCCAGCGCCGCGCGCACGCGCGGCGCCATCGCCGCGAGCCCGGTCTCGGCGCGCGTCTCGGCGTACATCGCGTCGATCTCGGCGACCATGCGGGCGCGCTGCGCTGCGAAGTCCTGCGCATCGGCGCCGCTCATGCCGAGCCACGCCAGCACGAAGCTAGCGATCCCTTTTGTCGCGTTCGATGAGAGCGTAGGCGGAGTGATTGTGGATCGATTCGAAATTCTCGGACTCGATGACGTAGGCGTCGATCCGCTCGTCGAGGTTGAGCACGGCGGCCACGTCGCGCACCATGTCCTCGACGAATTTCGGATTATCGTAGGCGCGCTCGGTCACGTATTTCTCGTCCGGGCGCTTGAGCAGGCCGTACAGCTCGCTCGAGCCCTGCTTCTCGACCAGGTCGACGATCTCCTCGATCCAGACGAAATCGTTGGTGCGCGCCGCCACGGTGACGTGCGAGCGCTGGTTGTGCGCGCCGTACGCCGAAATCTTCTTCGAGCACGGGCACAGGCTGGTGACCGGCACCACCACCTTCATCGTGAACGCCTGCCTGCGTTTCCTCAGCTCGCCGTGAAAGGTGACCTCGTAATCCATCAGGCTCTTGACGCCCGACACCGGCGCCGCCTTCTCGATGAAATACGGAAACGTCATCTCGATATGGCCTTCCTCGGCCTCGAGCTTTTGCACCATCTCCTTCAGCATCGCCTGGAACGACTGCATCGTGATCTCGCGCTCGTGCGCCTCGAGAATCTCGACGAAGCGCGACATGTGCGTGCCTTTGAAGTGGTGCGGCAGTGCAACGTACATGTTGAAGAGCGCGACGGTGTGCTGTGCCCCGCCCGAGCGCTCCATGATCCTCACCGGGTGGCGAATCGACTTGACGCCGACCTTGTCGATCGCGAGCTTGCGCGAGTCCGGCGAAGCCTGGACGTCGGGGATGTTGTGCAGGTCGCGCGCTTTCATGGCGTCGATTTTACTCCGCGAACGAGCACCGGCGGGAACGCGGCGGCCACCGACCTGAGGATGCCGTCGCCGTCCAGACCGACCGATGCGAGCAGCTTCGCCGGATCGCCGTGCTCGATGAAACGGTCCGGCAACCCGAGCAGCAGCACCCGCTTCTCGATCCCGAGCGCGTTGAGGGCTTCGCACACCGCGCTGCCCGCGCCGCCCATCACCTGGTGCTCCTCGACGCTTACCAGCAGCTCGTGAGAAAGCGCGAGGCGCTTGACGAGCTCTGCATCGAGCGGCTTGACGAAGCGCATGTTGGCAACCGTGGCGTCGAGGCTCGCCGCCGCCTCGAGCGCGGGCTTCAGCATCGAGCCGAAAGCGAGGATTGCGATCCGCTTTCCCTCGCGCCGCACCTCGCCCTTGCCGATCGGCAGCGCGCGCATCTCCGGCTCGATCGCCACGCCGGGGCCGCTGCCGCGCGGATAGCGCACCGCGGAAGGCGAATCGAGCTTGAAGCCGGTGTAGAGCATCAGACGGCATTCGTTTTCATCGGCCGGAGCCATCACGGTGAGGTTCGGCAGCGTGCGCAGATAAGCGAAGTCGAATGCCCCGTTATGCGTCTGCCCGTCGCCGCCGACGATCCCGCCGCGGTCGAGCGCGAACAGCACCGGCAGGTTCTGGATCGCAACGTCGTGGATCAGCTGGTCGTATCCGCGCTGCAGGAACGTCGAATAGATCGCGACCACCGGCCGCATGCCGTCGCAGGCGAGCCCGGCGGCGAACGTGACGGCGTGCTGCTCGGCGATCGCAACGTCGAAGTAGCGCTCCGGGAATTCCTCCGAGAAGCGCACCATGCCCGAACCTTCGCGCATCGCGGGCGTGATCGCCATCAGGCGCGCATCGAGCTTCGCCATGTCGCACAACCAGTCGCCGAAGATCTGCGAATACGTCGGCTTGCCGCCGGTGCTCTTCTGGATTCCCTGGCCGGGATCGAATTTTCCCGGGCCGTGGTACGTGACCGGGTCGTCCTCGGCGAGCTTGTATCCCTGCCCTTTCCTCGTCACGACGTGCAGGAACTGCGGCCCCGAGAGCTTGCGGATGTTCGCGAGCGTAGGAATCAGCGCGTCCAGGTCGTGCCCGTCGATCGGGCCGATGTAGTTGAAGCCGAACTCCTCGAACAGCGTCCCCGGCGTGACCATGCCCTTGACATGCTCTTCGGCGCGACGCGCCAGCTCGAGCACTGCGGGCACGCGCCGCAGCACGCGCTCGCCTGCGCGCTTCGCGGTCTCGTAGACGCTGCCCGAGAGCAGCCGCGCGAGATAGTTCGTCAGCGCGCCGACCGGCGGCGAGATCGACATCTCGTTGTCGTTCAGGATGACCAGCAGGTTCACGTCCATCGCGCCGGCGTTGTTCAGCGCTTCGAACGCCATGCCGGCCGACATCGCGCCGTCGCCGATCACCGCGATGCAGCGGCGCTTTTCGCCCTTCGCCTTCGCCGCGACCGCCATGCCGAGCGCGGCGGAGATGGACGTCGAGGAATGCGCGGTGCCGAAGGTGTCGTAGATCGATTCCGAGCGGCGCGGGAACCCGGAGACGCCGCCGAGCTGGCGAAGCGTCGGCATCTTCTCGCGCCGGCCGGTGAGGATCTTGTGCGGGTAGGTCTGGTGCCCGACGTCCCACACGATTCGATCCTCGGGCGTTTCAAACACGTAGTGCAGAGCGATCGTCAGCTCGACCGTGCCGAGGTTGGACGAAAGGTGGCCGCCGGTCCGCGAGACCGAGTCGAGAACGAAAGCGCGCAGCTCGTCGGCGAGCGGGCGAAGCTGCTTGCGCTCGAGCCTGCGCAGCTCGGACGGGTCGTTGATGGTTTGCAGGAGCTCGTACATGTGCGAATTGTAGCGGCGCGCGCGGCGTTGCCGCGATCGTTTCAGAACTTTCTGCGCACGATGAAATCGGCCAGCTCGGCGAGGCGCAGTGCGCGCTCGCCGAACGCGCCGAGCGCGGCACGCGCTTCGCTGCGCAACTCCTCGGCGAATTCGCGCGCCCGCGCAACGCCCATCACCGCAACGAACGTCGCCTTGCCGCTCCTCGAATCCTTGCCGGCCGTCTTGCCGAGCGTCGCCGTGCTCGCGTCGGCGTCAAGCACGTCGTCGACGACCTGGAACGCAAGGCCGATGCAGCTGACGAAGCGGTCCAGGCGCGCGCGCAACTCGGACGCGAGCGGCGCGCCGCAGGCGGCGCCGAGCATTACCGCCGCGCGGATCAGCGCCCCGGTCTTGTGAATGTGCATCGACTCGAGCTCCGGCACCGTGAGCGGCTTGCCGGTCGCCTCGAGATCGACCTGCTGGCCGCCTGCCATGCCGCGCGAACCTGACGCAACTGCAAGCGTGCGCACCATTTCGAGCTGCACGGCCGGATCGTCGGCGAGCCGGTGCTCGGCAAGCAGCTGGAAGGCAAGCGACTGCAGCGCATCGCCGACGAGCAGCGCGGTCGCTTCGTCATATTCGACGTGCACGGTCGGCTTGCCGCGCCGCAGGACGTCGTCGTCCATGCAAGGCAGGTCGTCGTGGACCAGCGAGTAGGCATGGATCATCTCGATTGCGCACGCGGCAACCTCGAGGCGTTCGGGAGCGGCGCCGACCAGCTCGCCCGCGCCGAAGCACAGCAGCGGACGGACGCGCTTGCCGCCCTCGAGCGTCGCGTAGCGCATCGCATCGTGGAGCCGCCGGGGAGAAATGCCGGGCGCGGGCAGCAGCCGGGCGAGCGAGCGTTCGATCCGTGCCTGGACGGAGCCCATCCAGGCCGCAAAAGGAATCGCGGCGGTCAGCGCAGCACCATCCGCCTCATTCATCTTCATCGGCTGCCGCGGCTGCAGCGAGCGGCTTGAGGACGTCGCCCTCGAGCACCCGGACCTGCTGCTGGGCGGTCTCCAGGCGGGACTGACAGAACTTTGCGAGCTCGAGGCCGCGCTTGTGCGAAGCGAGCGCCTGTTCGAGCGACAGCTCGCCGCCTTCCATCCGGTCTACGATTCGCTCGAGCTCGGCGAGCGCCTTTTCGAACGTCAGCTCACCCGGGGATTTGGCCTCGCCCGGCAGCTCGTCGCGGGGCGACTTGGACATATGCGGACCATACCGGAGCGCTGCGCCCCGGTCAAAGGTCCGCTAGGATAGAATGCGCGCCTTTTCAGTACGTTGAATCGCGGCACCTGGACTCCATGACCGATCTGGCGTCTCCACAGCGTCTCGCACCGGTTCGCTGCCAGCTTCCGGTGTCGTGGTATTTCGATCCGGCGATCTACGAGCTCGAGCAACAGCGGATCTTCGCAGCCGGCCCGAGGTACGTCGGGCACGAGCGCATGGTGCCGAACGTCGGTGACTACCGCGTGCTCGACTCGATGGACAGCGCGAAGGTGCTGGTGCGCAATGCATCCGGCGTCGAGCTGCTGTCCAACGTCTGCCGGCACCGGCAGGCGATCCTGCTCGAGGGCCACGGCAACGCACAGAACATCGTCTGCCCGCTGCACCGCTGGACCTACGACCTGCAAGGCAATCTGCTCGGTGCGCCGCAGTTCCCCGAGAATCCGTGCGTCAAGCTGCAGTCCACTCCGCTGCGCGAGTGGAACGGGTTGCTGTTCGAGGGCAACCGCGACCCGCGCGCCGATCTCGCCGACCTTCCGGTCGCTGCGGACTTCGACTTCTCGACGTATGTGCTCGATCGAGTGCTGGTCGACCACGTGCCGTGCAACTGGAAGACGTTCCTCGAGGTGTATCTCGAGCTCTACCACGTAGACCCGTTCCATCCCGGGCTCGGCAACTTCGCCAATTGCGAAGACGTCAGCTACGCGTTCGGTCGCGAGTATTCGGTGCAGATCGTCGCGGCGAAGAACGCGCTCGAGCAGCCCGGCACGCCCGCGTACCGGCGCTGGCACGCGGCCTGCCTGAAGGCGCTCGAAGGCCGCGCGCCGAAATATGGCGCGCTGTGGATGAGCTACTTTCCGAATGTGATGCTCGAGTGGTATCCGAACGTGCTCGTCGTATCGCAGGTGATCCCGGAGAGCCCGGACAAGACGGTCAACGTCGTCGAGTTCTACTACCCCGAGGAGATCGCGCTGTTCGAGCGCGACTTCGTCGAGGCGCAACAGGCCGCGTACGTGGAAACCGCGGCCGAGGACACGTTGCTTTGCATGCGCATGGATCGCGGCCGGCGCGCGCTGCATCGCCAGGGGCTGGATGACGCGGGCCCGTACCAGTCGCCGCTCGAGGACGCAGAGATGCACTTCCACGAGTGGGTGCGGAGAAAGCTCGGCCTTTGAGCCCGCTCGTCTCCACCGAAGCGCTTGCGCGTCATCCCGAGTGGCGCGTCTTCGATTGCCGCCATGACCTCGGCAAGCCCGACTGGGGGATGGAGGAATACACGAAGGCGCATGTTCCGGGAGCGCTCTTCGCGCATCTCGATCGCGATCTCTCGGCGCCGAAGTCCGGCAAGAACGGGCGGCACCCGTTGCCGGACGCCGTCGCCTTTGCGGCGTGGCTTGGAAAACAGGGATTGAAGCCCGGCGACACAATCGTCTGCTACGACCAGGCGAGCGGCGCATTCGCGGCGCGACTGTGGTGGATGCTGCGCTGGGTCGGCCACGACGCGGTTGCGGTGCTCGATGGCGGCCTCGCGAAATGGGTGAAAGAAAATCGGCCGATGACGGCTGAGGTTCCTCATTTCCCTGCGACGAAGTATCCAGCGAATCTGCGCGCCGGAATGGCCGTGGATGTCAGCCACGTCGAATCGCATCTCGGCAAAGACCTTCTCCTCGATGCGCGCTCCGCGCAACGCTACCGCGGCGAAGTCGAGCCGATCGATCCGGTTGCGGGCCACATTCCGGGCGCGCTCAATCGCAACAACAGCGACAACCTCTCCGCTGGCATCTTCAAGTCGCCAGAGGAGCTAAAGAAAGAATTCGCGGCGGTACTCGGCAACCGGCGCCCGGACGAAGTCGTCAACTACTGCGGCTCGGGCGTCTCCGCGTGCCACAACGCCCTCGCGATGGAGGTTGCGGGGCTCACCGGCTCGCGGCTCTATGCGGGTTCGTGGAGCGAATGGATCGCCGACCCGCGCAGGCCGCAGGAAAAAGGCTAGCGGCGTGCAGCCGCTTGCCGCCGACGCCCTTCTCGTCCTTCACTTTGCGATCGTCGCCTTCATCGTCGGCGGGCTGATCCTCGTGTGGATCGGCGCGGCCGCGGGCTGGGCGTGGGTCTGCAATCCTTGGTTCCGCTATGGACATCTCGGCGCGATCGTGTTCGTCGCCGGTGAGGCGCTGCTCGGCTTCGCGTGCCCGCTAACCATCTGGGAGGACATGCTTCGCGGCGGCGTGCGCCCGGAGTCCTTCATCGGGCGCTGGATCTACCGGCTGCTCTACTATCGCGCTCCGGAGTGGGTGTTTGCCACCGCGTACGCGCTATGGGCGATAGCGACCGTCGTCACGCTGATCTTTCTGCCGCCGAGAAAAAGGGAGATGCCATGAATCTCGCGAACAGGACGGCTTTCGTCACCGGAGGCTCCGGCGATATCGGCGGCGCGATCGCGAGGGCGCTCGCTGCCGCCGGTGCCGACGTCGCCATCTCCTATGTCGGCGCATTGGACAAGGCGACTGAGACCGTCAACGCAGTGCGAGGACTCGGGCGACGCAGCGTGGCCGTGCAACTGGATCAGCGCGACCCGGGCGCGATCGAAGCGGTATCGAAAAAGTTCGTCGAAGAGTTCGGGCGCATCGACATCCTGGTCAATAACGCAGCCTGGAACATCGGCATTCCGTTCAAGGAGCTCGACCCGCTGACGGCGGAGATCTGGGACCGCGTGCTGGAGACGAATCTGCGTGGCCCGTTCCTGCTCGCGCGGGCGCTTGCGCCGCACCTGCGCGCGCATGGACAAGGACGGATCGTGAATATCGCTTCCACGGGCGGCCTCTACCCGTCGAGCAGCAGCATCGCCTACTCGTCGAGCAAGGCAGGGCTGATTCACCTGACGCGCTGCCTCGCGGTCGCCCTCGCACCCGAGGTCACGGTCAACTGCATCGCGCCCGGGCTGGTCGAAGGAACGCGGATGGCGCGACGCCTGCCGGAGGCGGTCGTCGAGGGCGCGCGAAAACAGGTGGTGCTCGGCCGCAGCGGAAGCGCGCAGGACATCGCCGATCAGGTCGTCACCTTCTGTCGGGCCGAGTCGGTGACCGGTCAGGTCGTCGTGGTCGACGGCGGCATGCCCGGCGCGATGCGCTAGCGTCATGACGATCTTCGAGCGTTTCGGAGAACACGGCTCCGACGGATGAGCTTGCGGATCCAGGCTGCGGCAGTCGAAGAGGCCGAGCAGGTGTTTGCTGCAATGCGCCTGGCGTTCGAGGAATACCGCGGCAAGCTGTATCCGGAGAGCGGCGCGCTGCGCGAAACGCTCGAGGAAGTTCGATCAGGCATCGCGAGCGGTGGCGCCTTTCTTGCGTTCGTGAACGAAGCGATTGTGGGAAGCGCACGCTTTCGTGTTTTTCCCGACCACGTATATGGCGAGCGGATCGGAGTGCTTCCGGCCTATCGCGGACGCGGAGTCGCTGCGGCGCTTACGAGAGCGATCGAGGCGAGCGCAAGCAAGCGCGGCGTTTCACTGGTAGAGGTGAAAGTCCGCGCGAGCATTCCATCCAATCTGCGTGTGTACGAGAAGCTGGGTTATCGCGTCCTTGCTTCCAAGCCCTACCCGATCGGGACCGACGTGGAGATCACCCTGGCAAGGAACCTGACGACATGAAAAAGATCGCTCGCATTATTTTCGCTGCACTGCTGTCAGCGACGTTCCCTGCTGCCGCGCAAACTTATCCCGCGAAACCGATCCGGATCATCGTGCCGTTCCCGGCCGGCGGAATCGCCGACCTGTATGCAAGACTGATCGGGACGCGGGTCGGCGAATCCTGGGGCCAGCCGGTCGTGGTCGAAAACCGCACCGGCGCGGGTGGGAACATCGGCGCCGACGCAGTGGCGAAATCGCCGCCGGACGGGTACACGCTCGCGATGGGCAGCCTCGGCACGCACGCGGTCAACGTCTCGCTCTTCGCGAAGATGCCGTACGATCCGGTGCGCGACTTCGCGCCGATCGCACACGTGCTCGAAGCAGAAGGCCTGCTCGTCGTGCATCCTTCGGTTTCCGCCCAAAGCGTGCCGGAACTGATCGGCCTGTTGCGCGCGAAGCCGGGCGTGATGACCTACGCGTCGGCAGGCATGGGCACGGCGAGCCATCTCGCCGGCGAGCTCTTCAAGGCGCTGGCGAAAGTCGAGATGGTCCACGTCCCGTACAAGGGCAATGTCCCCGCGATCACGGATCTGCTGGCCGGCCAGACGTCGCTGCTTTTCGCGACGATGCCTACCGTGCTTCCTCATGCGAAGGCCGGCAAGCTACGAGCGCTGGCGACGATCGGCGCAGCGCGTTCCGCCGCCGCACCCGAGCTGCCGACCGTCGGCGAAGCGTTGCCCGGCTTCGAAGTCAACAACTGGATCGGCTTGTTCGCTCCGGCCGGGACGCCGCCGGAGATCGTGCAGCGCTGGAACGCGGAAGTCCTGCGCACCATGCAATCGCCCGTGATCCAGGCGCGGCTGCCCGCCGAAGGCGCGCGCTTCATCCCGACTACGCCGGAGCAGTTCGGCGCGTTCGTCAAGGCTGAGATCGCAAAATGGGCGCCGGTCGTCAAGGCTTCGGGCGCGCGCGTCGAGTAGGCATGTGGGAGCTCGACCACGTGTTCTTTGCAACGACCGACGCCGACGCGGCGGAGAAAGCACTTGCTGAATTCGGTCTCGCATTCACGGAGCGCCGTGTCCACAGTGGTCAGGGGACCGCGAACGCGTGCGCGCTATTCGAGAATGCTTACTTCGAGCTGTTGTGGCCGCGGGATCCTGCCGAGCTCCGCTCTACCATCGTCCGGCCGCTCGGACTGGACGAGAGAACGCGCTGGCGCGAAACCAGCGCTTCGCCGTTCGGTCTTTGCTTCCGCGGCGAATCTCGCTCCTGGCCATTCGAAACGTGGCAATACCAGGCGGCGTATTTGCCAGCGGGCACAAGCATTCCGATCGTGACGCCTCCCGGGCTTCATGCAGACCCTTTGGTCTTCCTCTCTGGTCAAGCGCAACGTTCGACGGACCGAAGTCCGGAGCACCGTGGCGCGCGCCGGACATTGACGCGTATCGCGGTCGAGCGTGCCGCTTGCGACACGCCGGTATCCGCCGGCGTCCGGTGGTTTGCAGAGAACGGGTGCTTTTCGCTGCAGGAGGGACCGGTACCCCTGCTCGAGCTCGAATGGGACCACGGACGGGAAGGAGGTTCGCGGGATTTCGCTCCCGCTTTTCCGATCCGGATCCGGTGGTGAACTACCGCATCGCCAGCGTCTCGCGTTTCCACGCGGGATCCTGCCAGCGCTGGAACTCGCCGAGCGTGCTCGGATCACCGGATTGACGCAGCGGCGCAAGCGTATCCAGGCGCATCAGCTCGAAGCTTCGCCGCGAACGTCCATCGCCGACCGCTTCGCGCGCCACCAGGACCTGCGTTCCGCCAGGAACCCATCCGGCGAATTCGGCGTAGCCGACGTTCGGCTGCACGGCCGCCGGCGGAAGGATGCGCACCGTCCAGTTTCCGCCGGATTTGTGGAAGATCCACATCTCCCGCCAGGCGTCGGTGGGTTGCACGGCGATCGCGAGCGCAGTGCCTTCGCGGTTGAGCGTAGCCGAGGCGGGCCAGACGATTCCGTAGGTGCAGCGCTTTGCAAGCGGCTGCGCAGCGCCGTTCTTCGCATCGACGAGAAGGATGCAGGTCTCGCCCGGCGCGCCGGCAAGCGTAGTGATCGAAGGACGCTTGCCGGGTGGCGCGGAGGAAACCGCGCTCAGCGCCCAGCGTGACGCATTGACGCGCGTCGCGGCGTCGCTGTACGCGAGGGTATCGCCATCGGCAAGCTCGCTCTTGTTGACTCCGCTCAGCTCTGCAACTGCGCGCGCCGCGGCGGTCTCCGCGCCCTCGCCGGCGCGGGCGCGCTGGTACGCGAGGCTGCTCCACACCGCGGCGCGGCGCATGAGAACGCGGTTCTTCAGGTAGCCCGGCAGCTTCTCGGCCTGCACACGATCGAGCACCTCGGCACGCCATTCGTCGACGCGCCGGCGTTCCGTCGGCTGGAGATCGCCGGGCGTACATTCGCGGCGCGTAAGGCCAAGCACCGCGCGCGCGCGTTGCGCGGGATCGGAACTGATCGCGAGCACCCGCCGGAATGCATCGCCGTCGTAGCAGACGTAGACACGCCCGTCGCGCTCGTTGCTCGTGAAGCGCACTCCGTGACGCGCGGCGGCCTCGAGGTGCGCGGCGACGGCCTGCGTAGTCTTGCCCGCCGCCGTGTCGGTGGAAGCGCGTTGCGCAAGCCGGTCGGCCATCGTGCCGAGCGCATCGAGCGCCGCGGCACCTTCTTCGCTGTTGAGCGCCTGGGCGGGTGCGGCCTGGATGTAGGCTGCCGCAAACGCGATGCCGAGCGCCTCCGTGCCAGGGTAGCCCTGCAGAAAGCGCACTACGGAAAGCAGCTCCGGCGCCTGCTCTGGCGTGAGGACCACGCGCCGCAACTGGCTCGCGCGCACGAAGCCGCCGCGTTCGCGGCGATAGTCGTACACCTGCAGGTAGTCGAGACGTTCGCCGCGCACTTCGAGCGCCTCGCCTTGCCAGAGCAACGCGTGCTGCGCTGCTGCGGCGCGCGGCGCGGCGCGCAGCGGAGTCTGATCCTGAAGGACGAGCGCGATGGACGCGGCCGGTGGCCCGGCAAGCGCAGCGACCGGCGCGAGCAGGACTGCGAGACACCCGATGATTACGCGGCGCATGGTCAGTGCCCGCTCTTGGCGCTCGCCGCGCCGATCAGGTTGGCGCCGATGAAGCCGCCATCCGCGGGCGGCGGCGCGATGATCACCTGGACCTTGTCCGACAGCTTGTCGGCAAGCGCCTTCTGGATCAGCAACGGATGGCTCGTGATGAGCGCGCCTTCGCGCGCCATCTGCTCCGCGTTCGCCTTGCCGACCTTCTCCAGCCGGTAGACCTCCGCCTCCGCGAGCCGCTGCCTCGCGTCGGCCTCGCCGTTCGCCTCGATGCGGCGTGCCTGCGCGCTTCCCTCGGAGATGCGGATGCGCGCGACCTTGTCCGCCTCGGCCTCGAGCTGGCGCTGCTCGACCTGGCGTTGCTTGAACGGAAGCACGTGCTTCATCGCTTCCTCCTGGGCTTTCGCGGCGATCACCTGCTCGCGGGCCGCGGCCTCGGCAGCCTTCTCGCGCCGCACCTTGTCGGCTTCGCCATCGAGCGCGGTCTCCTTCACCCGGCGGTCCTTGAGCTCCAGCGTGTAGCGCATCTTCTCGGTTGCCAGCTCCTCCGCGAGCAGGGACTCCATGCCGCGCCGGTAGTCGGCGGGCAGGTCGACCTTGCCGATCAGCACGCCGCGCAGCGCAACGCCGTCGGCCGCCAGCCGGGCCTTGAGCTCGTTCTCGATCGACTGCTGGATCTCGGCGCGCTTGGTCGAGAAGATTTCGCGCACCGTATAGCGGGCGAAAATCTTGTAGATCACGCTCTGGACGGCGGGCTCGACGATGTCGCCGCCGATGTTCTCAGGCAGCGAAGCCGAGATCGCGCGCAGCTTCGCCGGATCGAGCGCGTAGCGCACCGACAAATCGACACCGAGGGACAGGCCCTCCACCGACTGGAACGGGCTCGGGCCGTCGGCGCGCGTGCTCGACGCCGGGCGGTAGGTCTGGTCGCGGAGCGAGAAGATGCGCCAGTCGTGAACGCCGGGCATCACGAAGACGCTGCCGTCGCGCCACTCGGTCACCTCGCCCGAAAGGCGACTGGTGCGCACGCCGACGTCGCCGCGCCCGACCGCCTTCACCGGCGGATACAAATAGATCACGTAGCCACCGGCCCCAAGGATTCCCAGCACCGCGAGCCCGCCGCGCGCCGCCCTGAATCCCGTCCGCGCGCGCTGCGTTCCATTCTTTGCCACCTCCGCCACGTGGCTTCCCGCGCCCGCAGCGGATTTCGTAAACCAATCAACGATCGAGCCCAGCTGATTCTTCAGACGTTGCAGCATTGCGATCCCCCGTAGTTGTCGACGCCGATCCCCGGCAATGCCATTTCAAGCCGGGAAGAAGGCGGCGCTGCGGAGAAAGCGTGAAAACGGGCTGAAGAATTGTGGCAACACTATGGTTGCCGATCCGCAGCTTCGGCACGTACGATTCCGGGCATGACCGTACGCATCGTGCGCCTTGGAACGCCCAGGACCAGCGACGAGGGCACGCGCATCGGCACGGTGCGCCGGCCGCCGCGCGGCGTGCCCAAGGCCGAGTTCGCCTCGCAGAACTGGTACGACGTCTGGTTTCCGAACCTGGCGCCGAGCCTCGAGACGATGAAGCGCGGCCAGCAAGTCGCCACGCCCGCCGAATGGACAGCGTTCGCGAAGAAATACCGGGCAGAGATGACGGCGCCCGAAAACAGCCACGCGCTCGAGCTGCTCGCGGTGCTCTCTCATCACGCCGACTTCTCCGTCGGCTGCTACTGTGAAGACGAGGCGCGCTGCCATCGCTCCGTGCTGCGGGCGCTCCTCGTCGAGAAGGGTGCGAAGGTCGCATAGCCCGCGACATGACGCTGGATGAGCAGTGCCGCTACCAGGTTCGGATCATGCGCGAGCGCATGCCCTGGTGGATTTCCTCGATCTTCGCTGCGGGGTTCGTATTCTCCTCGATCGGATTGTTCGCCTCCTTCGATGCGTTCCGGGAGGACGGCTCGATCACCGCCAAGCTCGTGGCTTTCACGATCTTCTTCCTGCTCTTCGGCTGGGCGGTCGCCCGCATGCTGCTGCCGATCCGGCCCAGGCCGCGCATCGTGCCTTACTTCGCGGCCGAGCTCGGCGCGTATGGCGGCGACACGATGGTCGCCTTCACGCGCGGCCGCGGCTTGTACCTGGAGATCGCCGCGCTCGATGCGCTCGCCCAGTCGCTCGGGGTAAAGCCTCTCTCCACGTTCGGATTCGCCTACGACCATTTCGAGCAGGAAGTCCATTGGCATCGGGCGGCGGAGGGGCTTGCGACGGCGGAGGCGCTCGGGCAGAAGCCGAACAGCCCCGCAGTCGCGCAGGACCTCGAAGCGCTCGCCCGGGTGCTGCGCATCGCCGCCGGAAAGGACGTACCCTTCAGCCTCGTGCTCAGGTTGTGGGAGAAAGACAGCATGCAAATCGTCTGCACGCGTGAAGCGCGGCAAGGCAATTTTTGGTAACGCGATGAGTAACCACCAGGTCGTACTGCCTGCCGAACAGGTCCGCGCCACCGTGGATCAATTCCATTGGCTCTACTATCACGCAGCGGGGTGGGAACAGTACACCTATCTCGGGTATCCGATCATGCAATGCCCGTTCGACCTTCAGCTCTACCAAGAACTGGTGTTCCGGTTGCGCCCCGAATTCATCGTGCAGACGGGGGTTTCGGAAGGCGGCTCGATACTCTTCTTCGCAACGTTGCTCGACCTGATCGGCGCGGGCCCGGGGGCCTTGGTCGTCGGCGTCGATATCAAGCTCACCGACAGGGCGCGAACGCTCAAGCATTCACGGATTCGGCTGGTCGAGGGTAGCTCAATCGATCCCGCGACGTGGCAGGCGGTGGACGCGATGCTGCCGCGCGGTGGGGGGCTTGTCTCGCTCGATTCGGACCACACGGCAGCGCACGTCCGCGAGGAGTTGCGCATTTACCAGAGACTGGTCGCCGTCGGGTCGTATCTCGTCGTAGAAGATGCGAACATCAACGGGCATCCCGTCTATGAACTCTTTGGCCCGGGACCGCGTGAAGCAGCAAGTGAATTCCTGGAGGGTCAGGATCGTTTCGTTGACGACACGAACCTCTGGCGGCGCAACCTCTTTTCGTTCCACCAGTGGCTCAGGCGCGAACGCTGAGCCCCATCCAGTCGAACAGCTGACGGAACACCTCTTCGCGGATTTCGCTGCGCGAGAGTACGAGGTCGTGCAGCCCGCCCGGGAATTGCAGCACCGAGGTCCGCGGTCCGAGCGTACGCGACCACCGCGCGACCTGGCGCCAGTCGAGGATGATGTCGGCCTCGTCGGAATGCATCGCCAGCACCGGGCAGGCGAGGCGCAGCCCCGCGTGGACCTTCGCGTGCGCGTCGCGAATCGCGGCAAGCCAGCCGAAGTAGGCGGGAAACCCGTTCACCGGCTTGAGCGCGAGATCGAACGCCCACTCCCCGCCGAAATCACGGTGCAGGCTCTTCACGTACGCGGGACGCACCGCCTTGGGATCGGACAGGAACGGAAACAGGCGGCCGAGCGCGATGCCGAGCGCGAGCTTCGCGCGCCGCGCGCCGCTCACCTTGAAATCGAAGAACGGGCTGTTGAGCCAGAGCGCGCGCACCTGCTCACGCCGCTCGCCCTCGTGCGCGTAGATCGAGCACAGCAGCCCGCCGGTCGAATGCCCCGCCAGCAGCACCGGCTCGCCGATTTCCGCCAGCGCACGCGTCAGGTCGGCGAAGTACTCGGACAGGTCCTTGCAAAAGCATGGGTGCTGATGCGCGGCGAGCGACCGGCCGTGCTTGCGCAGGTCGAGCGCGTAGAACGCGTACCCTTCCTGCGCGAACCGCACTGCGAGATGCTGCTGGAAGAAATAGTCGATGAAGCCGTGCACGTAGAGCACCGCACCGCGCGATGCAGCCGGGTGCGGCAAGCGCACCAGCGTCGCTGTGACCGGCCCGTCGTAGTCGTCGGGAAACGAGAGGCGCTTCGCTTCGAAACCGGCAAGCAGCCGGTCGGCGGCCCAGTCGTTCACGGCATCTCGCCGTGCATCCGCAGCGCCCACTCGACATGCTCGCGTACGAGCGCAGACGGATGCGCCGCGCGGCTGCGCAGCGCTTCGATGACTTCCGTCGACGAGGGCGCATTGCCGAGCCCGACGGCGAGATTGCGCAGCCAGCGCTCGTAGCCGATGCGCCGGATTGCCGAGCCGCGCATCTTCAGATCGAACTCCCCCTCTGTCCAGGCGAACAGGTCCACGAGCGTCGCCCGGTCCAGGCCGTTGCGAACGCGAAAGTCGTCCTCGGGCGAGCGTTGCGCGAACGAGTTCCACGGGCAGAAGACCTGGCAGTCGTCGCATCCGTAGACGCGATTGCCGATCAGCGGCCGCAGCTCTTCGGGAATCGCGCTCTTGTGCTCGATCGTGAGGTAGGAGATGCAGCGCCGCGCGTCGAGCTCGTAGGGCGCGCGGATCGCCTGCGTCGGACAGACGTCGATGCACGCCCGGCAGGTCCCGCAGTGCTCTGCGGCAGGCTCGTCGGCGGGCAACGGCAGGCTGGTGTAGATCTCACCGAGAAAAAAATACGATCCTGCATCGCGCGAAAGTAGCAGCGTGTTCTTGCCGCGCCAGCCGATTCCCGCCTTCGCAGCGAGCTCCACCTCGAGCACCGGCGCGGAATCGGCGAACGCGCGGTACGCGAACGGCCCCGTAGCCGTCTCGATGCGATCGCAGAGCTTCTGCAATCGACTCCGCACCAGCGTGTGATAGTCGCGCCCGCGCGCGTAGCGGGCAACGTACGCCTGCGCACGATCGGCGAGCGCGGCGCGCTCGTCTGCGTCGCTCGCCGAGTAGTTCATGCGGCAGCTGACGACGCGCAGCGTGCCGGGGATCAGCGCCGCCGGGCGCGCGCGAATCACGCCGTGGCGCGCCATATAATCCATCTCGCCGTGCCAGCCTCTTTGCAGCCACTCGGCCAACCTCGGCTCGGCGGCGGACAGGTCCGCGTCGGCGATGCCGACTGCCTGAAACCCGAGTTCCGCACCCCATCCCTTGATCCTCGCGGCGAGCGAAGCGTAGTCCATGACCGAGCATCTTATTGAGCTTGCGGAGGAAGCGGATACGCTGGCGCTCGGTGCTTCGCTGGCTGCCGGCGCCAAAGCCGGGCGAGTGCTCTACCTGTCGGGCGATCTGGGATCGGGCAAGACGACGCTGGCGCGAGGGCTCATCGGTGCACTGGGCCACTCCGGGCGCGTTAAGAGTCCAAGCTATACGTTGATTGAGGTTTACGAGCTTTCGAGCCTAAACTTGTATCACTTTGATTTTTATAGATTCAAAGACAAGACAGAATGGGTAAGCTCAGGGTTCAGGGAGTACTTCGGGCCGGATGCGTTATGCATCGTCGAGTGGCCGGAGCGCGCCGCTGGACTGCTGGCTCCGGCCGACCTGGAGCTCGAGCTGCAGCTCGCGGGGACGGGGCGACTGGCGCGCCTGCGCGCGCGCAGCGCGGCCGGCGCGGACTGGTTGCAGTCCTCGCGCTCGCCCTCTGCCTCTTCGTAGGCGCGCTCGAAGCCCAGGTCGTCTCGACGCGGATCTGGCCGGCGCGCGACTACACGCGCGTCACGATCGAATCGAAGAACGAGTTGAAGTACTCGCTCTTCGCGCTCAAGGATCCGGAACGCCTGGTGCTCGATTTCGAAGGCGCCGAGCTCAGCCCGGCGCTCGTCGAGCTGCATGGCAAGGTGACCACGGGCGACCCGTACATCGAGAAGCTGCGCGTCGGCCGCTTCCGGCCGGGCGTGCTGCGCCTCGTGCTCGACCTCAAGACAAGCGTCAACGCGCAGGCGTTCACGCTGAAGCCGGTCGCGGAATACGGCCACCGGCTCATCCTCGATCTCTATCCGCTCGTCCCGCCGGATCCGCTCGCTGCATTGATCGAGCAGTTTGAGAAAGCGATCCCGCCTGTGCCAACCGTTCCAACGCCCTATCCAACGCCTCGGCCCCAGCCGACGAAGATCGAGCGCCTCGCGATCATCGTGATCGATGCCGGTCACGGCGGCGAGGATCCGGGCGCGCTCGGACGCCTCGGCTCGCGCGAGAAGGACATCACGCTGATGATCGCGAAGCGCCTCAAGGCGCTGATCGACGCCGAATCGAACATGCGTGCGCTGCTGACGCGCGACGCCGATTATTTCCTGCCGCTGCACGTCCGCGTCGAGAAGGCGCGCAAGGTGAAGGCGGACCTGTTCGTCTCGATCCATGCCGACGCGTTCGTGCGGCCGGACGCACGCGGCTCTTCGGTGTTTGCGCTCTCCGGGCGGCGCGCCACGTCGGAGGCAGCGCGCTGGCTCGCGAAGAAGGAAAACGAGGCCGATCTCGTCGGCGGCGTGAGCCTCGACGTGAAGGACCGCCACCTCGCGCAGACGCTGCTCGACCTTTCGCAGACCGCGACGATGGACCACAGCCTGCGCCTCGGCCGTTCGGTGCTGCGCGAGCTCGGGACCGTCAACACGCTCCACAAGCCGCACGTCGAGCAGGCGAGCTTCGCCGTGCTGAAGGCGCCCGATGTGCCCTCGATCCTGGTCGAGACCGCGTTCATCTCGAATCCGGAGGAGGAGAAGCGGCTCAACGACCATGCCTACCAGGACCGGCTGGCGCGCGCGCTGCTGTCGGGCATCCGGCAGTACATCGCCAAGCACCCGCCGCGCTCGCACGGTCCGCTCGCCCGGGCGGGCGATCCGGCGCAGCTAGCGTTCCACCGGCCGCTCGACTGAGGGCTCCGCCGCCGTGCGGCGATGCTTGAGCCAGGCGATGATCCCGGGCGAAATGGAAAGCAGCACGATGCCGAGGATGACGAGCGTCAGGTTGTTCTTCACCACCGGAAGGTTGCCGAAGAAATAGCCTAGCAGGCAAAGCGAGAGCACCCAGACAAGCGCGCCGACGATGCTGAAGGCGAGGAATCGCAGGTACGGCATGGCGCCGACGCCGGCGACGAACGGGACATACGTGCGGACGATCGGCACGAAACGCGCGATGATGATCGTCTTGCCGCCGTGCTTCTCGTAGAACGCATGCGCGCGCTCCAGGTGCTTGGGGTTGAACCAGCGTGACTCGCGGTAGTGGAATACGCGCGGCCCCGCCCACCGCCCGATCCAGTAGTTGACGTTGTCGCCGCTGAGCGCCGCGCTCACCAGCACCGACATCACCACGACGATGTCCATGCCGCCCGCCGCGGCGAGCGCGCCGGTGACGAACAGCAGCGAATCGCCCGGCAGGAAAGGCGTCACCACGAGCCCGGTCTCGCAGAAGACGATCACAAACAGCAGTGCGTAGACCCAGGTGCCGTGCTGCGAGACGAACGCCGCGAGATGGCTGTCGAGATGGACGACCAGATCCCACAGCGCGGCGACGGTTTCCATCGCTGAATTCTATATACTCTTTTCGTGCCCGCGATCCGCATTCTTCCCGAGCTGCTCGTCAGTCAGATCGCAGCGGGCGAAGTGGTCGAGCGGCCCGCGTCGGTGCTGAAGGAGCTGCTCGAGAACAGCCTCGACGCCGGCGCAACGGCGATCGCGATCGCGCTCGAAGAGGGCGGGATCCGACGCATCCAGGTCGAGGACGACGGCGCCGGCATCGCGCACGCCGATCTGCCGCTTGCGCTCGCAAGTCACGCGACGAGCAAGATCCACACGCTGGACGACCTCGAGGGCGTCGCGACGATGGGCTTTCGCGGCGAAGCGCTCGCATCGATCGCCGCGGTCGCGCGCGTCTCGATCGCCTCGCGCACGGCCGACGCGCCGCACGGGTACGCGATCCGCGCCGAGGCGGTCCGTCCGGACGACCTCGAGCCCGCGGCGCGCGCGCAGGGCACCACCGTCTCGGTTGCCGATCTCTACTTCAATACCCCCGCGCGCCGCAAGTTCCTGCGCACCGAGGCGACCGAGTTCGGTCACTGCGACGAGGTATTCCGTCGCGTCGCGCTCGCCCGCCCGGATGTGGAATTCAGTCTGCGGCACAACGGCCGCGTCTCGAGTCATCTGCGCAAGCAGCAACTCGGCGAGCGCGCCGCCGCGCTGCTCGGGCGCGAGTTCGTAGATTCGAGCGCCGCCGTCGACGCCGAGAGCGGCCCGCTGCGATTGCGCGGCCTTGCCGGCTCGCCGCAGGCGGCGCGCAGCCGCGCCGACATGCAGTATTTCTTCGTCAACGGCCGCTTCGTGCGCGACCGGCTGCTGGCGCACGCGGCCCGCGAAGCCTGGCGCGAGCTGCTGCATGGCGAGCGGCAACCCGCCTACCTGCTCTTCCTCGAGCTCGATCCGCGCGGCGTAGACGTCAACGTGCATCCGGCCAAGACCGAAGTGCGCTTTCGCGATGCACGAGCCGTGCATCAGTTCGTCTTGCACGCGGTCGCGCGAGCGTTGGCGCCGGGCGCCGCGGAAGCGCCGGTCGCCTATGCGGAATTCGCGCCCGGCCCGGCGGCGCTTCGCCCCGCGTTTCAAGGCCGCTTCGCGGTCGAGCAACCCGTCGTCGCGTATCAGTCGTTCGTATCGTCAGCAATGCAGCCCGCGGTGCAACCCGCACCGCTTCCCGACTCCGGAGCAGCGCCGCTCGGCTACGCACTCGCGCAACTGCACGGCGTATACATCCTCGCCCAGAACGAGGCCGGCCTCGTGCTCGTCGACATGCACGCAGCGCACGAGCGGATCGTCATGGAGAAGCTGCGCGACTCGATCGACGCAGGCGCCGTGCAGCGCCAGCGGCTGCTGGTGCCGGTGGTCTTCCGAACCGAGGCGCTGGACGTCGCTACCGCGGAAGAGAATACCGAGGCGCTCGAAGCGCTCGGGCTCGAAGTGACCGTCGCCGGACCGAACGAGCTGGCGGTGCGCGCCGCGCCGGTGCTCCTGGCGAACGGCGACGTCGCATCGCTCGTGCGCGGCGTCCTCGCCGAGCTGCGGGAATTCGGCGCAGCGCAGGTGCTCGCGGCGCGACGCGACGAGCTGCTCGCGGGCATGGCGTGCCACGCGGCGGTGCGAGCGCATCGCGTCCTCGGCGTCGCGGAAATGAACGCGCTGCTGCGCGAGATGGAGGCGACCGAGCGCTCGGGCAGCTGCAACCATGGCCGCCCCACCTGGTACCAGCTCACTCTCGGCGACCTGGACAAGCTCTTCCTGCGTGGCCGGTAGGGCGTACTGCCTTCTCGGCCCCACCGCGAGCGGCAAGTCGCGTCTTGCGCTCGAGCTTGCGACACGGCTGCCGATCGAGATCGTCAGCATCGATTCGGCGCAGGTGTACCGCGGCATGGACATCGGCACTGCGAAGCCTTCGCGCGCCGATCGCGACCGTGTGCCGCACCATCTGATCGACCTCCTGGATCCCGACCAGCGCTACTCCGCGGCGCAGTTCCGCGACGATGCGATCCGGTCGATTGAAGGCATCCTTTCCCGGCAGCGAATTCCACTGCTGGTCGGCGGCACGATGCTCTACTACCGCGCGCTGGTCGCTGGGCTCGATGCGCTCCCCGCCGCCGACCCGGGGATCCGCGCAGCGATCGATGCGGAAGCAACCCGCTTCGGCTGGCCCGCGCTGCACGCAGAGCTCGCAAAGGTCGATCCGCATGCGGCGCAACGCATCGCGCCGAACGATGCTCAGCGGATCCAGCGCGCGCTGGAAGTCTGGCGCGTCTCCGGGCAGCCGATCTCGTCGTTGCAGACCGCGACGGTCGCTCCCCTGCCCTTCGAGCTGAGGGCTTTCGCGATTGCACCTGCAGACCGCGCTGCGCTTCATCGGCGGATCGCCGATCGCTTCGACGCGATCCTGAAGGCTGGGCTGATCGAAGAGCTGAGAGCCCTGCGCAAGCGCTACGCGCTCACACCGGACTTACCTAGTGTGCGCTGCGTGGGCTATCGCCAGGCATGGGGTTACCTAGAGGGCGAATACGGCGCCGATGAGATGCGCGCGAAAGCCATTGCCGCCACGCGCCAGCTCGCCAAGCGACAGCTCACGTGGCTGCGCTCGTTCAAGGACCCCGAGCCGGTCGTTGAGCCCGATATCGCCGCATTGGCGAAGCGCATGGAAGAGCGCATGCGACGGGATCTCGACGGTAGGTGAGAGGGTATTAGAGCGACGCTGCGGACCGGCATTCGTTACGAGTAGATATCTGCCGGCATATCGCGCGATCTACAAGTGGATCGTTGCATCTACATTTGGATCGTTCTAGCATCGAGTGGATGAAGGCTAAACACTAGTTCGGCGATGTGATTGGAGGTTCCAATGTGGCTGCGATGCATGCTCGCTCTCCTCGTGGTTTCGTCTTCCGCGATCGCTGATTCGTCGATCAGCGATCGCTTCAGCGGCATTCAGCGAATCGTTGCCCCGGACGGCTCCGTAGTCAGCGAGAGCCGGGTGTTCGTGGATGGCGGGCGGTTACGCATCGAGATTTCGCAGCGCGAGCGATCGGGCGCGGCCGTCCAGATCCTGCTGGTTGAGCGAACAACGGGAGAGGCGCACCTAGTGAGCAATGAGCGCAGGGATGCGATGCGTCTCGATGCGTCTCGCCCGATTCACTACATGTCGCCTGATTTCCTGATGGTCGTGCCTCTATTTGAAGAAAAGATGGAGGGCCAGCGAATTGTCAGAAGCAGGATTCGCGAGGAACAGGTGTCGAATCAGACCTGCGATGTACTTGAGGTAACGCTGGCGCCGGGCATGGGCGCTCTAGTTTTCGTGAATCAGAAGACACGACTTCCGGTGCGCGTGGATCTTGGTCCGCGCCCGGGCGGACCGCGTGCCGAGTGGAGCGATGTCGCAGCCGGCCCGCAGAAGCCTGAGTTGTTCGTAGTGCCGGCCGATTACAAGATCCGAACCCAGCCCGAAGCTGGTCGCTGACTCCCGCAGCCATGCCTGCTGCGCGCAGACCGGGTGATCGAATAGAAGGGCTGCGAGCGGCAGCTTCTGGCCGTTTGCAGCCTCTCCAGGCAGTGCAGTTCAAGCGTGCGTGCCGCCGAACAACGGCTTGCAGGACGACGCGCCGCCGGCGGCGCGCGCCTGAAGCCGGACGTTAGACAGCATGGCGAACTGAGCATGAGATTACGCCGCGGCATCGTAGCAATCTTGGCTTCTTGCACCAGTCTTACTTGTATCGCTGCGGAGCCGCTATACGTCGCAAGAGCGCGGGACCACGGGGCGTCCTTTGATTTGATCCTGTCGGAGACTAAGCGCGAACCAAGTCGTTCGATGCTATCCGTTCCCGGTTTCCACAGTCGTACGGCCGCCGGCTCCCGATGGCTAATGTGCATGTACAACGATCTGGCGGCGAAGCGTGGATTCGCGTACTGGACAGTGATCTATCCGGAAGAGCCGGTCGAGGTATTTCCGATCGCTCTTTATCAAACGGAATCAGAGGACGTTGGAAAGTTATTGGGTCGTTCATACGTTGCTGCAAGAGCCTTCCCACCAAAGCCGACGAGCGTTGCAATGTGGAACCAGAAGGTCTGTCGACGAGATAAATAGGCATGCTGTCTAACAATGCAATCGACGGCGACACTTATCCAGCGCCGCTACGCGCGCCGGTCAGTGCGCGTCATTGCGGACGTTAGACCTCAATTTCGATGACATCCGCTGACGCAAAGTGCGCGACCTGCGGGAAAGTTCACTCGCCCGATCAGCTTGAGCTTTTCTTCCGACGACCAGACTCGATAGCCGATCTTTCCGAGTCGAAGCGGCAGGCCGAAGTGAAGGAGTCGGATGATCTATGTATGACGAAGTCGGGTCGCTTCTTCATCCGGGCAGTGCTTCCCTTGCGGGTCGTCGATTGGGACAACCCCTATCGGATCGGCATTTGGGTTGAGCTCGACCGCGTCGCCTACGCACGAGTCTTGGAACTTTGGGATGATCCGAGCCAAAGCAAAGAGCCATCGCTTCATGCCAAGCTTGCGAATGACATACCTTCGTTCCCGTCTACCTGTGGGATGCCGGTGCGGTTGCAATTGACGGGGCCGAAGACGCGCCCCGATGTGTTGGTACCCGCAGGTGATCATCCGCTGCATCGAGAGCAATGCCTCGGGATAACTTCGCACAGAGCGAACGAGTACAGTACCTATTTCGCATGAAATTGAGGTCTAACCGCGCGTTGTTGACCGACACCTGCGCCTCGCCGCTCCGCGCTCCGCACGGTGCGGCAAAACGCGGACGTTAGGTTGCTCGAACGTACGAGGTGCTTACATGATCAATCTTGAAGGTGTAGTTGCCACCAAGTGGCAAGATGTTCCTGCCCAGGACATCTTTCCTGGCATTCGACGACGCATCCTTTGGCGGGGTGCAAATGGCGCCAAGGCGCAGATTCTCGAAATAGACGCAGGTGCGAAGTTTCCTCGATTGGACGTCCACGCCCCCGGACCGGAGGAAGTGTATGTCGTCTCTGGGATCTTCAATGACGGCGTCCATAACTACCCCGCTGGTTCCTTCATACACAATCCTGCAGGTTCCGCGCATGTGCCTCAATCAAAGGAAGGCTGCGTGCTATTCGTCTTTTTCCCCGAGGGATGAAAAGCGAGCAACCTAACAGCTCGTTGCTGACCGACGCCAAGCTTCCCCCGATTTAGTTGACACCCTGAGCTAACCGCTCGGAGGTGTGTGGTGGCAAAGGCTGGACGAGCAAGAATTGCGAAGTACCCCGAGAGATTCAAGGCGACC
>Ga0075429_100000148_pt1 | contig 43286 bp, 45 predicted proteins | sample RhiMetdeltSRZDD3_FD_75295 | JGI IMG/M metagenome (GOLD analysis project Ga0075429, IMG submission 75295) | Populus rhizosphere microbial communities from Tennessee, USA - Rhizosphere MetaG P. deltoides SRZDD3 | ecosystem: Host-associated > Plants > Roots > Rhizosphere > Soil | place: USA...
GGCAGGCGCACCCCCTCTTTTATATAATCGACGCTTCCCCGACGCACCCCCTCACGGAGTTCTGCCATGGCGTTCAAGCACATCAAGGTACCGGCCGGCGGCACGAAGATCACGGTCAACAAGGACTTCTCGCTCAACGTACCCGACCAACCGGTCATCCCGTTCATGGAGGGCGATGGAACGGGCGTCGACATCACGCCGGTGATGGTCAAGGTCGTCGATGCGGCGGTGAAGAAAGCCTATGGAGCGAAGAAGGCGATCGTGTGGATGGAGATTTATGCGGGGGAGAAATCCTGCAAGGTCTACGGGGAAAACGTCTGGCTTCCGGAGGAGACGCTGCAGGCGGCGCGCGAGTACGTCGTCTCGATCAAGGGGCCGCTGACGACCCCGGTCGGCGGCGGCATCCGCTCGATCAACGTCGCGCTGCGGCAGGAGCTCGATCTCTACGTGTGCCTGCGCCCGGTGCGCTGGTTCAAGGGCGTGCCCTCCCCCGTCAAGGAGCCCGAGAAGACCGACATGGTGATCTTCCGTGAGAACTCCGAGGACATCTACGCCGGCATCGAATGGGCCGCGAAGACGCCCGAGGCGCAGAAGCTCATCAAGTTCCTCGTCGAGGAGATGAAGGTGCGCAAGATCCGCTTCCCCGAGACGTCGGCGATCGGGATCAAGCCGGTCTCCTCGCAGGGGTCGGAGCGATTGATCCGCAAGGCCTTCCAGTACGCGCTCGACAACAACCGCAAGTCGGTCACGCTGGTGCACAAGGGCAACATCCAGAAGTTCACCGAAGGCGGCTTTCGCGACTGGGGTTACGCGCTCGCACAGAAGGAATTCGGCGCCAAGCCGGTCGACGGCGGGCCGTGGCACAGCTATAAGAATCCCAAGACCGGCCAGGACATCGTCGTCAAGGACGTCATCACCGACGCGTTCCTGCAGCAGATCCTGCTGCGGCCGGCGGAATACGACGTGATCGCGACGCTGAACCTGAACGGCGACTACATCTCCGACGCGCTCGCTGCGCAGGTCGGCGGCATCGGTATCGCCCCCGGCGCCAACCTGTCCGACTCGGTCGCGATGTTCGAGGCCACCCACGGCACCGCGCCCAAGTACGCCGGCAAGGACTATGTCAATCCGGGATCCGAGATCCTCTCCGCCGAGATGATGCTGCGCCACATGGGCTGGGTGGACGCGGCGGACGTCATCGTCCGCTCGATCGAGCGCGCAATCGCCGACAAGGTCGTGACGTACGACTTCGCGCGCCTGATGACCGGCGCAAAGCAGGTCAAGTGCTCCGAGTTCGGGAGCGCGATGATCGAGCGGATGTAGGCACGCAGCAGAAACAAAAAAGGCCGCCTGGTCGGCGGCCTTTTACGGCGGAAGCGGAGTTCTGTCAGGCCTTCTGGATGTTCGACGCCTGCTTGCCCTTCGGGCCCTGCACAACGTCGAAGCTCACCTTCTGACCTTCCTTCAGGGTCTTGAAGCCCTGCATGTTGATCGCGGAGAAATGGGCGAACAGATCCTCGCTGCCGTCATCCGGCGTGATGAACCCGTAGCCTTTCGCGTCGTTGAACCACTTCACCGTGCCTGTTGCCATTGCTGCTCCCTTGCTTGTTGGTTGGACACTCCGGGCGGGCCGCCCGGGCCATGCTTGAAACTCGCGGCTCCTTCGCCCCTCTGAACGGCGTTACAGGACAGCCTGAATCCAAACATGGGGCGGCTTTTACGCGCCTTCAGGGGTTGCGTCAAGTAGCGTACCGCGCGGTCTTTTGCGTGGCGCAGCGCACGCTGCGTGTTTGCGGCGCGTTGCGCTTCGCCGCTCCATTGGCTACGATAGCCTGCGGCATGCAGCAAAAGGACGACGCGGTAGTCGAGTCTCGCAAGGCGAAGCTCAAGCCTCCGCCGATGTTCAAGGTCATGCTGCTGAACGACGACTACACGCCGATGGAGTTCGTCGTGGCGGTGCTGCAGAAGTTCTTCGCGATGACGCGCGAGCGTGCAACGCAGGTGATGCTGAAGGTGCATCGCGAAGGCATCGGGGTGTGCGGCGTCTATCCAATGGACGTGGCCGCGACCAAGGTGCAGCAGGTGGCTGGTTATGCGCGCAAGCACCAGCACCCGCTGCAGTGTGTGATGGAGGAAACGTAGCATGATCGCTCAGGAACTCGAAGTCAGCCTGCACATGGCCTTCGTGGAAGCGCGGCAGAAGCGCCACGAGTTCATCACCGTCGAGCACCTGCTGCTTGCGCTGCTGGACAATCCGACCGCCGCCGAGGTGCTGCGCGCCTGCGGCGCGAACATGGAGGAGTTGCGCAAGCACCTCGTCCAGCATATCGGCGAGCAGACGCCGCGCATCGCCCAGGACCGTGAGATCGATACGCAGCCGACGCTCGGATTCCAGCGCGTGATCCAGCGCGCGATCCTGCACGTGCAGTCCTCGGGCAAGAAAGAGGTGACCGGCGCCAACGTGCTGGTCGCGATCTTCGGCGAGAAGGATTCGCACGCGGTGTACTACCTGCAGCAGCAGGGGATTACCCGTCTCGACGTGGTCAATTACATCTCGCACGGCATCACCAAGACGCCGCAGCCGCACCAGGGCAAGAGCGAGCAGGAAGCCGAGCAGGAGGGCGAGGCGCAGACCGCGAACAGCCCGCTCGACAACTACACCCAGAACCTGAACGCGCTCGCGCTGGCGGGCAAGATCGATCCGCTGATCGGCCGCGACAAGGAGCTGGAGCGGGTGGTGCAGACGCTGTGCCGGCGTCGCAAGAACAATCCGCTGCTCGTCGGCGAAGCCGGGGTCGGCAAGACGGCGATCGCAGAAGGCCTCGCGCGGCGCATCGTCGAAGGCAACGTACCGGACCTGCTCGCCAAGTGCACCGTGTTTGCGCTCGACATGGGCGCCCTGCTCGCCGGCACCAAGTACCGGGGGGATTTCGAGCAGCGACTCAAGGCGGTGCTCAAGCAGCTGGTCGACAACCCGAGCGCGATCCTGTTCATCGACGAGATCCATACGGTCATCGGCGCGGGCGCCGCGTCGGGCGGCACGCTCGACGCCTCCAACCTGCTCAAGCCCGCGCTGCAGAGCGGCCAGCTCAAGTGCCTCGGTGCGACCACGTACACCGAGTATCGCGGTGTGTTCGAAAAGGACCACGCATTGTCACGCCGCTTCCAGAAGATCGACGTGGTCGAGCCTTCTGTCCAGGAAACCGTCGAGATCCTGAAGGGTCTGAAGACGCGCTTCGAGGCCCACCACAGCGTGAAGTACACCGCCAACGCGCTCTCCACGGCGGCCGAGCTGTCGGCCAAGTACATCAACGACCGGCACCTGCCGGACAAGGCGATCGACGTCATCGACGAAGCCGGCGCGGCGCAGCGCATCGCGCCGAAAGCGAAGCAGAAGAAGGTCATCGGCAAATCCGAGATCGAGGAGATCATCGCCAAGATCGCGCGCATCCCGCCGCGCAGCGTGTCGACCGACGACCGCAGCGCGCTCGCCAACCTGGATCGCGACCTGAAAGCGGTCGTGTTCGGCCAGGACAAGGCGATCGACGCGCTCGCCGCGGCGATCAAGATGGCGCGCAGCGGCCTCGGCAATCCGCAGAAGCCGATCGGCAATTTCCTCTTCAGCGGGCCGACCGGCGTGGGCAAGACCGAGGTCGCGCGGCAGCTCGCCTATTGCATGGGGATCGAGCTGATCCGCTTCGACATGTCCGAGTACATGGAGCGCCACGCGGTGAGCCGGCTGATCGGCGCGCCGCCGGGATATGTCGGGTTCGAGCAGGGCGGCCTGCTCACCGAAGCGATCACCAAGAAGCCCTACGCGGTGCTGCTGCTCGACGAGATCGAGAAGGCGCACCCGGACATCTTCAATATCCTGCTGCAGGTGATGGACCACGGCACGCTCACCGACAACAACGGTCGCAAGGCCGACTTCCGCAACGTGGTCATCGTGATGACCACGAACGCGGGCGCCGAATCGCTCGCCAAGACCTCGATGGGTTTTACTCACAACCGCCAGGTCGGCGACGAGATGGAGTCGATCAAGAAGATGTTCACGCCGGAGTTCCGCAACCGGCTGGACGCGATGATCTCGTTCTCGGCGCTGGACCACGAGGTGATCCTGCGCGTCGTCGACAAGTTCCTGATGCAGCTCGAGGAGCAGCTGACGGAGAAGAAAGTGGAGGCGCTCTTCACGCAGAAGCTGAAGGAGCACCTGGCGAAGAAGGGATTCGATCCGCTGATGGGCGCGCGGCCGATGGCGCGCCTCATCCAGGACACGATCCGGCGCGCGCTCGCCGACGAGCTGCTGTTCGGCAAGCTGCAGCACGGCGGCAAGGTGACGATCGATGTCGACGACGCAGAGAAGATCGCGCTCGTCTTCGAGCCCGAAGTCGCGCCGCCGCCGGCGACACCGGCACCCGCAGCGCCGGTAGCCTGAGCGACGGCGTTCCCGGCGCTCAGCCGGGCTGCGGCACGATCCGCAGGTAGGGTTTCGGGGCGTCCCAGCCCTTCGGGTACTGCTTCCTCGCGTCCTCGTCACTGACCGAGCCAGCGATGATCACGTCCTCGCCGCGTTCCCAGTTGACCGGCGTCGCGACCCTGTGCTTCGCGGTGAGCTGCAGCGAATCGATCACGCGCAGCAGCTCGTCGAAGTTGCGCCCCGTGGTCATCGGATAGAACAGCATCAGCTTGATTTTCTTGTCCGGACCGATCACGAACACGGTGCGCACGGTCTGGTTGTCGGCAGGCGTACGCTTGCCCGGAACCGCTTCAGCCGGCAGCATCTCGTAGAGCTTGGACACGGAGAGGTCGGCGTCGCCGATCATCGGGTAATTCGGCGCCGTGCCCTGAGTCTCCTCGATGTCCTTGGCCCAGCGCCGATGGTCCTCGACCGGGTCGGCCGACAGGCCGATGACCTTCACGCCACGCTTGTCGAATTCCTCCTTGATACGCGCCATGTAGCCGAGCTCGGTCGTGCAGACCGGCGTGAAGTCCTTCGGATGGGAGAAGAGCACCCCCCAGGCGCCTCCGAGCCAATCATGAAATTTCAGGCGTCCGGCTGTCGTTTCGGCTTCGAAATCCGGCGCCATGTCGTTGATTCTCAGTGTCATCGGCTTCACCTTGGCAGCGACGGGAAGGATCGCAGGCTAGGGCCGCGCTGGCCAGGGTGCTATCCGGGACCGGCAGCGAATATCCGCGGCACGCACCAATCTGACTGCTGTCCGAAAATCGCAGGATTGCGCCGCCGCACACCCGCGCGAATGTCCATACCGCTATCATTTTCCCCATGCAAGCCCTGCTCGAGTGCCGGCCGATCCTGCACAGCCGCGATATCGACGAGACCCGGGCGTTTCTCGCCGCACGCGCGATCCAGCTCGAGGTGCTTGGCTCGGCACGTGACCGCGCTGCCTTCGCCGTGCACTACAACGGGATCTATCTCAAGAGCATGTGGCTGGGCTATATCCGCTACGGCGCCCGAGTCGCAGCGCGCGTGTCGCCCTCGCGCGGAGACTACTGGGTGCACCTCCCTTTGCATGGCCGCATCGAGGTGGTTGCGGGATGGGATTCGCTCGAGTGCGACCCTCAGCGCGGCGCAGTGACTTCGCCGTTCGATACGCAAGTACTGAAGAGCGACCCGGAGTCGGCGCGGCTGAGCCTTTCGGTGCACGGCGATGCGCTGACGCGCCAGCTCGCGGTGCTGCTCGATGACGCGCCGCGCGAGCCGCTGCGCCTTGCGCGCTCGCTGGAACTCGAAGAGGGCTTCGGCGGCGGCTTCGCACGGCTGCTGCACGCCGTTGCGGGCGACTTCTGCCGCTCCGGCATGCTTGCCAATCCGCTCGCCGCGAACGATTTCGAGCAGTTCGTGATGACCAGCCTGCTGCTCTCGTTGTCGCATAACTACTCGGACGCGCTGCGTCGGCGGGAGACTCGCGTGGCGCCACGCGACGTGCGGCGCGCTTCGGAATATATCCGCGAGCATGCGGCAGAGCCGATCACGCTCGCCGACCTCGTCCGCGCATCGGGTGTCGCGGGACGGACTCTGCTGCAGCATTTCCGCGATTTCTACGGCGTTTCGCCGATGCGCTACCTGCGCAATCACCGCCTGCAACGGGTGCGCGACGAGCTGGTGGCAGAGACTGCCGGACCGGTAAGCGAGATCGCATCGCGCTGGGGCTTCGCACACCTCGGACGTTTCGCGATCGAGTACCGCAGACGCTTCGGCGAATGCCCTTCGATTACGCGCGTGCGTGGCGCCCGCTGAACCGGTGAGGCGCGCCTGGCGCAGCAGGCTTGACACCGGTTGTCCGCGCGGCGGAAACTGAGCCGCGCCAAATCCAAGACAGGGGGCCTTGATGCGAATCGTCGCCGTTTTCGCAGCAGCGCTGGCCGCTGCTCCGTTTTGTGCATCCGCGCAGGACACAGCCGGGCGCAATCTTGCCGCCGGGTGCGCGATCTGCCACGGCACCGAAGGCCGTCCGGTCACGAAGGACGTGATCCCGCTGGCCGGGTTGCCGCGGGACCATATCGTTACCCAGATGAAGGCGTTCCGCGATGGCAAGCGCACCGCCACGGTGATGCACCAGATCGCCAAGGGCTATAGCGACGAGCAGATCGACCAGCTCGCGAGCTGGTTCGCGGCGCAGAAGCGTTGAGGAGAGCGGCGATGAAACAATTCAAGCGACGCGATTTCCTGAAGGTCGCGGCATCGGCGGCCGCGCTATCGGCTGCCGGTTGCGCAACGATGGCACCCGCCAAAGGACGGGTGGTCGTCATCGGCGGCGGCTTCGGCGGCGCGACCGCCGCGAAGTACATCCGCATGTGGGATCCGGGGATCGCAGTGACGCTGGTCGAGCGAGACGCCGCATTCGTTTCCTGCCCGATCTCGAACCTCGTGCTCGCCGGCTATTCGACGATGCAGGAGATTACCCACGGCTACGACGGCCTGCGCCGGCACGGCGTACAGGTTGTGCGCGACGACGCGGTCGCGATCGACGCCGCAAAGAAAACCGTACGGCTGGCGCGCGGTGGCGACCTGGCGTACGACCGGCTCGTCGTCTCACCCGGGATCGATTTCACGTTCAACGATGTCGCGGGCTACGAAGCCGCGATGGGTACGGGCCGCGTGCTGCATGCGTGGAAAGCAGGCCAGCAGACGGTCGACCTGCGCCGCCAGCTCGAGCAGATGAGGGACGGCGGCGTCTATGTCCTCTCGATCCCGGTCGCGCCGTACCGCTGCCCGCCCGGCCCGTACGAGCGCGCGAGCATGGTCGCTGCGTACTTCAAGCAGGCGAAGCCGAAGTCGAAAGTACTGGTGCTGGACGCGAACCCCGACGTGACTTCGAAGCCCGGCCTGTTCAAAGCCGCATGGAAGGATCTCTACGGCGGCATCCTCGAGTACCGCGGCAACGCGAAGGCCGTCGGGGTCGACACGAAGACGATGACGGTGAAGCTCGAGGTCGAGGATGTGAAGGGCGATGTGCTCAACGTCGTGCCGCCGCATGCGGCGGGTACGATCGCGCGGCAGGCGGGACTCATCACGACCAACAACCGCTGGTGCGACGTCGACTGGCGCACGATGGAATCGAAGGCGGTCAAGGGCGTGCACGTGCTCGGCGACGCAACGCTGTCCGGCCCCGGGATGCCGAAGTCGGGCAGCATGGCGAACAACCACGCCAAGATCGCCGCCGCCGCAATCGTCGAAATACTGAACGGGCGGTCCCCCCAGCCGGTGCAGATCATCAATACCTGCTACAGCTTCGTGTCGCAGAAGGAAGCGATGCGCGTTTCATCGGTACACCAATGGGACGCGACGCAGGGGACGCTGATCGCGGTGAAAGGCTCGGGTGGCGTATCTGCGGCGCGCAGCGAAGCCGAAGGCACGTTCGCCTGGAACTGGGCGAAGACGATCTGGGCGGATTCGCTCGCGTAGCGCGACTATTCACTTTCCACGGAAGGACCCGATGCTCACGCTCTATTACGCCTCCGGCGCCTGCTCGATGGCGCCCCACATCGTGCTCGAAGAGGGCGGCGAGAAATACGACGCCAAGCGCATGGACCTTTCCAAGGGCGAGCAGAAGACGTCGGAGTACCTGAAGATCCATCCGCTGGGCCGCGTGCCCGCGCTGATACTGGACGACGGCTCGCCGCTGACCGAGAACACGGCCGTCCTGCCGTTCCTCGGCAAGCGCTTCGGCCTGTGGCCGACCGACCCGGTCAAGGAAGCGCGCGCGCTGTCTGCGATCGGCTTCTACGCCGCGACCGTCCATCCGGCGCACGCGCACATCGGCCGCCCCGAGCGCTACACCGACGACAAGTCCGCGTTCCCCGGCCTGCAAGCCAAGGGCAAGTCGACGTTCCATGAGTACCTCAAGCAGATCGACGGAATGTACGCCGGCCGCGAATGGCTCACGGGCGAGTACAGCGTCGTCGATCCGTACGCGTTCATCTTCTATATCTGGGGCATCCGCCGCGAGTTGCCGGTGGCGGAGCTCAAGAACTACACCGCGCTCAAGAACCGCATGCTCGAGCGGCCCGCGGTGCAGCGCGCGCTTGCCGACGAGGGTGTGAAGATCTGATCGTCCACCTGCTGGACGGCACGTACGAGCTGTACCGGCATTTCTACGGGCTGCGCCGTTTCACCAAGGGCAAGGACCGGCCGATGGGTGCGGTCGCTGGCGTGCTCAACACCGTCTTGAAGATGATCGAGCAGGGCGCCACGCATATCGGCGTCGCGACCGATCATGTGATCGAATCTTTCCGCAATGGCCTGTGGTCCGGGTACAAGACCGGCTACGGAATCGAGCCCGCATTGTGGAGCCAGTTCCACCCGCTGGAACGCGCGCTCTCGGCAATGGGCATCGTCGTGTGGCCGATGGTCGAGCTCGAGGCGGACGATGCGCTCGCATCCGCAGCGCGCCTTGCCAGCGCCGACGTGCGCGTCGAGAAAGTCTGCATCTGGAGCCCGGACAAGGACCTCGCGCAATGCGTGGTCGAGGATCGCGTCGTGCAGATGGATCGCCGCAGCGGAGCGATCCGCGATGCGGCCGGCGTGAAAGCAAAGTTCGGCGTCGGGCCCGCGCTGATTCCGGATTACCTGGCGCTGGTGGGCGATGCCGCCGACGGCTATCCAGGCCTGCCGGGCTACGGAGCGGTCACCGCCGCGAGACTGCTCAACACGCATGGGCCGATCGAGCGCTTTCCGCCGCACATTCTCGGCGACGATCGCAAGGACGCGCTGCTGTTCAAGAAGCTGGCCACGCTGATCGCCGACGCGCCGGTCATCCAAAGCGTGGACGAGCTGCACTGGCGCGGCTCGCCACCGTCATTCGCGGAGATGGCGGAGAAGATCGATGCACGCCTCGCGGCGCGCGCGGAACGCCTGCGGCAGTGAGCGCTAGGACTTCCCGGTCGATCCGAAGCCGCTGGCACCGCGGCTCGACGATTCGAACGCATCAACCACGTTCCATTCGACCTGGCGCACCGGTACGACGATCATCTGCGCGATGCGATCCATCGGCTGGATCGTAAAGGCAGCCTTGCCGCGGTTCCACACGGAGACGAATACCTGCCCCTGGTAATCCGAGTCGATCAGTCCGACGAGGTTGCCGAGCACGATGCCCTGCTTCGCGCCCAGCCCGGAGCGCGGCAGCACGAGCGCCGCATGGCCCGGATCGCCGATATGGATCGCAATTCCCGACGGCACGAGCTGCGAGTCGCCGGGCTCGAGCCTCAGCGGCGCGTCGATGCACGCGCGCAGATCCAGGCCGGCTGCGCCGGCCGAGCCGTACGCGGGCATGCTTTCGCGGATCCTCGGATCGAGGATCTTCACATCGAGCCGGTGCACGTCAGCGCTTCGCCATCAGCGCCGCGACGTGCGCGACCAGCTTGCGGGCGAGCTCGATCTTGGGCCCGCGCCCGAGCGGATGCTCGCCGCGGTCGTCGAACAGCGTAAGCGAGTTGTCGTCGGCGCCGAGCGCCTCCTGCGCAAGGTTGGCAGCGAGCAGCGGAACGCCCTTGCGCGCGCGCTTCTCCTTTGCGTGCTTGCCCAGGTTCTCGCTTTCCGCGGCAAACCCGACGCAGAACGGCGCGTTCTTGCGCGCCGCGACCCATGCGAGGATGTCCGGATTCTCGACCAGGTCCAGCGTCATGCCCTTGCCGCCATTCTTCTTGATCTTTTGTGCCGCGCGATTCGCGACGCGATAGTCCGAAACCGCGGCGATGGAAAAGAAGACGTCGCACGCCGGTACCGCCGACTTTACGGCCTCGAACATCTCCGCCGCAGTGCGGACATCGGTGCGCGCAACGCCCGGCGGCGTCGCCAGCGCCACGGGCCCGCTCACCAGAGTGACCTCGGCGCCTGCATCGCGGCAGGCACGCGCGACCGCGAAGCCCATCTTTCCCGAGCTCGCGTTGGTGATCATGCGCACCGGGTCGATCGGTTCCTCGGTCGGCCCGGCGGTCACGAGCACGCGCCGGCCGGCGAGCGCCTTGGGCTGAAAAAACGATTCGATCTCGGCGAGCAGCGCCGGCGCCTCGAGCATGCGGCCCATGCCGACTTCGCCGCACGCCTGGTCACCCGGCGCCGGTCCCGCAATCGCGATCCCGTCGTCGCGCAGCGCGAGGAGGTTGCGCTGGGTCGCAGCGTTCTCCCACATCTCGACATTCATCGCCGGCGCCACCAGCAGCGGACAGCGGCGCGCCAGCACCAGCGTCGAGAGCAGGTCGTCGGCGAGGCCGTGTGCGACCTTGGCGATGAAATCCGCGGTCGCGGGCGCGATCACGATCAGATCCCGGTCGCGCGACAGCTCGATGTGCCCCATGTTATCGGCGACGCGGGGGTCCCACAGATCGCTCCACGCAGTCTGCCCGGTAAGCGCCTGCAGGGTCGCGGTGCCGATGAACCGTTCCGCCGCGGGCGTGAGCACGGCGCGCGCATCGCACCCCGCTCTTACGAGCAGCCGCGCCAGCTCCGCGGATTTGTAGGCCGCTATGCCGCCCGTCAATCCGAGCAGAATCCGCTTGCCCTTCAATGTCATCGCTTCGACCGTCCGGAGCGTTGAACGGAGGCGGAATTCTAGGGGAATTCGAAGGCAGCCGCATGACGATCGCCGACTGGCCTGCAGCGGAACGGCCGCGCGAAAGGCTCCTCGCGCTCGGGCCCGGCGCGCTCAGCGACGCGGAGCTGATCGCCCTGTTACTGCGCACCGGCGCGCGCGGCAAGAGCGCGCTCGATCTGGCGCGCGAGCTGCTGTCGCGCTGCGGAGGCCTGTCGGGACTGCTCGGCGCCGGGCGGATTCCGGGGGGAATCAAAGGGCTCGGCGTAGCGAAGACGGCACAACTCGGCGCGGTTCTCGAGTTGGCGAAGCGCTGCCTGCACGAAAATCTTCACACGGGCAGCGCGCTCGGCTCCCCCGCGGCCGTGCGCGACTATCTGCGCCTGACGCTGGGCGCGCGGGAACACGAAGTGTTTCTCGCGTTGCTGCTCGACTCGCAGCACCGGGTGCTGAAGACGATCGAGCTGTTTCGCGGCACGCTGACGCAGACGAGCGTTTATCCGCGGGAAGTGGTGAAAACGGCGCTCCACTTCAACGCCGCGGCGGTGATCTTCGCTCATAACCATCCGTCGGGAGTGGCCCAGCCTAGCCAGGCGGACGAGCTGCTGACGCGGCAGCTGCGCGAGGCGCTCGCGCTGGTCGAAATCAAGGTGCTCGACCATTTCATCGTCGCCGGCAACCAGTGCCTGTCGTTCGCCGAGCGCGGACTGCTCTAGCGCCTTTGGGCAGCCCTTTTCGCGTACAATTCGCCCCTTTTCGCGATCCCCGAGGGCAGTCCCATGGCAAGAGTCTGCGATGTCACCGGCAAGAAGCCGCTGAAGGGAAACCTGGTTTCGCACGCGAACAACAAGACGCACCGGCGCTACCAGCCCAACCTGCACTATCGCCGTTTCTGGGTCGAGACCCAGAACCGCTGGGTGCGGCTGCGCGTTTCGACCGCGGGCCTGCGCAAGATCGACAAGCTGGGCGTCGAAGCGGTGCTGGCCGAGATCGAAGCGAAGAGAAAGGCAGCCTGAGGAGCCCACCATGCGCGAGAAGATCAAGCTCGAATCGACTGCGGGAACCGGTCACTTCTACACCACGACCAAGAACAAGCGCACGACGCCGGACAAGATCGAAATCAAGAAGTTCGACCCGCGCGTGCGCAAGCACGTGCTCTACAAGGAAACGAAACTGAAGTAGTCGTCCGGCCGCGCAGTTCGGTCAAAGCAAAAAAAAGCCCGCTCGCGCGGGCTTTTTTCATTCCGGGCAGCGTCTACGCGTAGCAGCGCAGCCGGCGCGAGAACTCGGCGAGCGGGCCGACGCCGCTGGCTTCCGCACGCTGGCACCAGTCCTGCAGCTGGCGCACCAGCTGCTCCTTTGAAGCGTTGGAACGTGCCCACAGCGCGACCAGCTCATCGTGCATCGTGGTCGCGACCGCGAGCGCGCGCGAACCCTTGAGCGCATCGGCGAGCCGCGTGCGCTCGACCGCGCTCAGCCTCTGCAGGCGCGAGAAATACGTCTTCAGCGGCCTGAGCGCCTCGGCATGTTGCGGCGACCAGTGGCGCAGCCGCTCGAGTTCTTCGGAGTACGTGCGCTTGAGCGATCGGCCGTACCGCTGCAGCACATCGTACCGGTTCGCGATCACGGCCTGCAGCGTCTGCACGTCACAGACCGGTTTCGGCGCCTCGAAGCGCGGCGTCGGCGCGACGTTCTTCACTTTGGCAAAGCCGAGGGCTTCGAGTACCCGGATGTACATCCAGCCGAGATCGAATTCGTACCACTTCAGCGAAAACTTGGCCGAGGCCGGATAGGCATGATGGTTGTTGTGCAGCTCCTCGCCGCCGATCAGCATCCCGATCGGCACGATGTTGCGGCTCGCATCCGGCGCCGGCACGTCCCAGTTGCGGTAGCCGAAGAAGTGGCCGATGCCGTTGATCACGCCCGCCGCCCAGAACGGGATCCAGACGATCTGCGTCAGCAGGATCGCCATGCCTGGAATCACGCCGAACAGCGCGACGTTGACCGCGCCCATCAGCCACAGCCCGTACACCGAGTGGCGCGCGTAGACGTTGTGCTCGACCCAGTCGTCGGGCGTTCCGTGGCCATAGCGCTCCATCGTCTCGGGATGATGGGACTCGCTGACATAGAGGAACACGCCGCCCCAAAGTACCCGGTTGATGCCGTAGATCTGGGGGCTGTGCGGATCCTCGGCGGTTTCGCACTTGGCGTGGTGCTTGCGATGGATCGCAGCCCATTCCTTGGTCACCATGCCGGTGGTGAGCCACAGCCAGAGGCGGAAGAAATGCGACACCACCGGATGCAGGTCGAGCGCGCGGTGCGCCTGGTTGCGGTGCAGATAGATGGTCACCGCAGCAATGGTGACGTGGGTCAGGCCGAGCGCGACGAGCGCCAAGCCCCACCAAGGAAGGTCAAGCAAGCCGGAAAAAAACATATGAAATCAAATAGTTATTTAAAGGATAAAGACCCGCGCATTCTACGCGAACCCCCCCGCGGGGGCAACGAGAATCGTCATGCAGCGTGCGACCCCGGGCTGGCCGATTCGTTCTCGGCTTTGCCCTGTACGAGCCTAACGTCTCGCTGCGGAACGGGAATTTCGATCCCCCGCGCCCGAAACTCGCCGAGGACCGCGACACTGATGTCCGAGCGCACGTTCTGGCTGCCCTCTTCCGGATCCGAAATCCAGAAGCCGAGCTCCAGCTCGATGCCATTGTCGGCGAGATTCAACACGTGCGCAGTCGGCGCCGGATCGCGCAGCACACGCTCGTGGCGCAGTGCGATGTCGACGAGCAGCTGCAGGACCTGCTCGATTGGTGTGTCATAGCCGACTTGCAGCTTCAAAGGAAGGCGCACCTTCGTATCGGTGTACGAATGGTTGAGTACGGTGGTCGTCACCAGCGTGTCGTTCGGAATGATCGCCTCGACGCCGGTGAGAGAACGCACGACCACGTAGCGGGTCGTGATCCGGGTGACGACCCCGTGCTGGTGATCCGCGGTGATCACGTCGCCGATCCGGATCGACCGATCGAGCAGAATGATGAAGCCGGAAACATAGTTCGACGCGATCTTCTGCAGGCCGAGCCCAAGCCCTACGCCGAGCGCGCCACCGAACACCGACAGCACCGTGAGATCCACACCGAGCAGCGGCAGCACCACGAGCACGGCGGCGACCAGCAGCGCCGCCTTGCCGAGTCGTGCGAACACCGCGCGCAAGCTCGAATCGAGCGTTGGCGCACGCATCAGCCACGCTTCGAGCGCGCTGCCTGCCCACAACGCGAGCAGCAGCGTCACGACGAGCCAGAACGCCGCGCTCAACAAAATCCACAGCGAAAGCTTGTGCGTGCCGGCGCTGAACTGGACGTCCGAGAGCCAGCGGACGATCTCCGGCAGCAAGCCGGTCAGGTGCAGCGCGAGCGCCGTCCAGACCAAAGCGACGATCGCGCGCTCGAACCCGTCCACCCAGCCGCCGCGCGAGAACGCAAGCCTCAGCAGATAAACCACGAAGGCGATTCCGGCCAGGGCACCGAACAGCGGAATCGCCACGCTGAGCAAGTTGGTGCTTTGCCAGGCCGAGAGCAGCGCGCGGCCGGCGATCAACAGCAGCATTGCCAGCAGCGGGAACACGATGCGGCGGAACGCGGCGGCGCCGCGCTTGAGCGTCTCGCCGCTCTGCTCCGGTGCCCGCCATTGCAGCAGCTGCGCCCCAAAGTGAGCGATGAGCATGCAAGCCACGAGCACGCCCGCTTGCCAGAGGATCGCGGGCTGCTGCACATCCATCCACACATCCGCGAGCAGCCGGCCGATCTCTTTATCGGTCATAATCGGCGCGTAGTGTACCGAACGATGCGACTGCTCCTCGCCGCGATTGCCTTGATCGCATCGCCCGCCCATGCGGCACGCCCCCTCATCACCGACGACGCCCGCGTCGTCGATCCGGGCAGCTGCCAGATCGAGACGTTCTACAAGCGGCAGCGCGAATTCCGCGAGAGCGAGTTCGGTGTTGTGCCGGCATGCAACCCGTGGGGACGCGTCGAGCTGGCGCTCGGCAGCATCTGGGTCGACAGCACGCAGCCCGGCGACAGCCGCACCCTCAGCCTGCAGGCAAAGACGCTGCTGGTTCCGCTCGAGACGAACGGCGCAGGATTTGCGTTGACGCTCGGCGTCGCGCAGGTGAGCGCGTTCCAGTCACCGAGCGTCTGGAACCCCTACGTCAACGGCATCGGCAGCTTTTCCTTCCTCGACGATCGCGTCGTGCTGCACGCGAACCTGGGCGCGCTGCGCGACAACCAGCTCCACCTCACGCGCGGCACGTGGGGGATCGGCGCCGAGGTTCTGCTCGTCGCGCCGCGCCTGTACGGGATCCTCGAGACCTACGGCCAGCGGCTGGAGAAACCGACGCTGCATGGCGGCGTGCGGCTCTGGGTCGTGCCCAATCGGGTGCAGGTCGATGCCACGGTCGGCAACCAGCACGCGACGCCGTCCGATCGCCGCTTCGCCACGGTCGGCCTGCGCCTGCTCTGGTAGCGCTAGCGGCGCTCGAACGCCGCCGCAAAGAAGCCGTCGGTGCCGTGCTCGTGCGGCCACAGCCGCAACCGCTCCGCACTCTCGATCGGTATTCGCTGCGCCGCCAGCAGCTCGCCGCAGGAGAGCGCCGCGAATTCGGGGTGCGCGGCGGCGAAGCGATCCGCAACCGCCTCGTTCTCCGCGGCGAGCAGGCTGCACGTCGCATACACCAGCCGGCCGCCCTGCTTGACCAGTCCGGAGGCTGCCTCGAGGATGCGGAACTGCTGCTCGCCGAGCGCCTCGATCCGCTCCGGCCCGTAGCGCCACTTGAGGTCGGGATTGCGGCGCAGCGTGCCGAAGCCGCTGCACGGAGCGTCGACCAGCACGCGATCGATCTTGCGCGCGAGCCTCTTCGCACGCACATCGTTCTCGCTCGCGACCGCGAGCGGATGAATATTGGAGACACCCGCGCGCGCCGCGCGAGGGGCGAGCGCAGAAAGCCGCTTCGCGGAGACGTCGATCGCGTACACGCGGCCGGCGCCGCGCATCAGCATCGCGAGCGCGAGCGACTTGCCGCCCGCGCCGGCGCAGAAATCCGCGACCATCTCGCCGCGTCGCGGGCCGAGAAGATAGGCGAGCAGCTGGCTGCCTTCGTCCTGCACTTCGACCAGGCCCTGCTCGAACAGCGGGTCGCGGTTGATCTGCGGCCGGCCGGCGAGCCGGATCCCCGACGGCGCGTACGGCGTCGGCGTGCCGCCAAACCCGCGCGAAGCGAGCTGTGCCAGCGCCTCCTCGCGTGTGATGCGCGCGAGATTCACACGGAGATCGAGCGGCGCGGCGTTCAGGCACCCGCGTGCAATCTTCATCGCCTGGTCCGCGCCGTACGCCGCGTCCAGCCGCTCCCACAACCAGTCGGGCCATTCGGCGCGCACCGCCGGCGCGAGACCGTCCATCGGCGTCGCACGCATACGAGTGACCAGCGCGCGCTCGGTCTCGGTCAGTACGCCCTCGAGTGCGCGGCCCGAAAATCCGTGCACCAGCGCGAGCGCCGCAATCGCCAGTGAGCGCGGCGCAGACGATCCGGCCGCGGCTTCGAGCGTGCGTCGCCGGCGCAAGACCGCGTACGCGGTCTCGGCGACAAAGGCACGGTCGCGCTGGCCGAGATTGCGGTGCGTCCGGAAGTACGCGGAAACGGCCTGGTCGGCCGCGCGTTCGAAGCGCAACAGCTCGGCGAGCAGCGTTTCCACGTGATCGAGAAGCGCGACGGAGGGTTTCATGTCGCTCACCGCGCGATCCGCGCGCGTTATTGCGTGTCGATCCGCACCGCCGACTGCTCGAAGCGAGTTCCGTCCCGGTCCGTGGTGGCAATCTTCACCGGCAGGTACGACTTGTCGCTCGCCAGCCAGAGCTCGGTCGAGCGCTTGCCCGGCTGGTCGTACTTGCGAACGAGCTTGATGGCGTCGAACTCTCCAGCCGGTACGCGCACCCGCTCTCGCCCGGCAGGCTGGTACACATGGGTCGAGACGCCCTTGTCGTCCGTGACGCGAAGGGTCACCTCCGCTTTCGGCGGCACGAAGGCAAGCGTCCACATCAGGGTCAGGCGATCCTGGCGTTGCAGCGTAGCCGCGCCGTCCGCGGGATCGAACGCGACGCGCTTTGGCTCTCGGCCGGACCTGCGGTCCTCGAACTCGACCGGCCGCAGCCCGTCGCTCGCCACGGCGCCGCGGCTCGTGCGCTTCGCCTCCCCGCGCAGCGCGAGGATGCCCCTGCCCTTCCACGTTTCCTCCGCGCGATATTGGCGCCGGTCATGCTCCAGCCGCTCCGTCACGTCCGCGACCGCCGTGCCGTTGTGCGTGACCTCGTACTGGATCTCGACACGCTGCGGCGGGGCCGCGTGCGCGCCAAGACCAAGGCTAAGCGCGAGCGGAATAAACCAGTTGCGCATCATTTCCAAGAACGCGCACCACGCCGTTCTCGCTGACAAGGCGGCCCTCGAGAAACCAGCGAATCGCAATCGGGTACACCTGGTGCTCCTCGCGCAGCACGCGAGCCGCCAGCGCCGCTGCCGTGTCTCCTGCAAGGACCGGCACTGCGGCCTGGACGATGATCGGTCCGTGATCGAGCTCGCGCGAGACGAAATGCACCGTGCAGCCGTGGATCTTTACGCCGGCGGCGAGGGCCCGCGCGTGCGTGGACAGTCCCGGAAAGGCAGGCAGCAGCGACGGATGGATGTTGATGAGCCGGCCCGAGTAGCGCTCGACGAATCCCGGGGTCAAGATGCGCATGAATCCTGCCATCGCGACAAGCTTCGGCGCAAACCGATCGATCTCGGTCGCGAGCGCAGCGTCGAATGCTTCGCGCGTCGGGTGCTCGCGATGGGGTACGACCCGAGTCGGCACGCCGCGACGCTCGGCGATCTGCAATCCGCCGGCGCCCGCCTCGTTGCTGATCACTGCCGCAACGGGCACGCCCGAGCGCAGGATCGACTCCATATTGCTGCCGCGACCCGAGATGAGAACGACGACCGACATTGCGTCGCGCATGGTAACAGCCGGATCAGAAAGCGCGGCGGGCGCGATAACCGTCCTGCTCGAGCAGCGCAAGCACGCCCCTCGGTCCATACAAATGCAGCGCGCCGACGATGACGAACGCGTTCCCTTTTCTCAACTGGCGCTGCATGCGATACGCCATCACTACGCTGCGATCGAACACGACGCGCTGGGTGAAGCGGGCGTGATGATCTGCAACCTGAGGGTAGCGCGCCGCGAATTCCCGGTGGATGCGCCAGATCGCAGCCAGGTCGCGGGCGAGATAGGCCTGTACCGTCTGCTCCGACATCGATTCGAGGTCTGCGCGATGCGCGAGCGCGTGCTTCAGCAGCGCGATCTGGGATTCCATCGGCAACTCGTCGAACACGAACACCTGTTCCTCGACCCCTTCCATCGGATAGAGCGGCATTCGCCGCTGCAGCGCCAGCGCGTAGAGCTGCGCGTCCGGGGCGATGCTTTCGCCCGAGGACGGCGCGCGCAGGTTCAGCAGCACGCCCCACGGCTTGAGCTTGTTGACGAATTCCGCGCTCAGCCCGACCGGCTTGAGCGCTTCGAGCGCGCGCGAGAAATCCTCCTGCCCGATCTTCTCGCTGAGCGTCTGGCGGTCGAGGAACGTCGCGGCCTCGAGAAAGCGCACGCGTTCGTAGCCGTCCGCGACGTACTCGACGACCAGCGAACGGGCACTGGCGAACGCGTTGCGCACAGGCGCCGGCAACTCCGCAAGCCGCGGATCCGCCACGTGCATGGTTCCATAGACGTAGCTTGGCGCGATGCCTGGCTTGGAGACGCGCCACAGCACACCCTTGTCGAATCGCTCGCCTGCAGACAGGTTCGCCGCGAAGACCAGCGCGGCCGATGCAAGCACCAGCCGGGCGGTCAGGCCCGCGGCACGACCCATAGAAACACTTCGTGCACGGTATCGCCGACGCGGATCTGAGCGCCGTCGTGTGCCGGCCAGCCCGGAATGCCGAACTGATGCGAGACCACGCGCGCCCCGGGCTTCAGGTCGGCGAGCAGCTTCGGCCGCAATTTCGCATTGAGCTCGGGAAAAAGGTACAGCGTCACCACGGTCGCGGCGGAGAAATCGGTCTCGAACAGATCCTGCACCGTGAAGCGCACCCGGTCGGAAACCCCGGCGCTGCGCGCGGCCGCGTTTGCCTCCTCGATGCGCCGCGGGTCGATGTCGATGCCGACGCCGCGAGCGCCGTGGCGCTCGGCAGCCGCGATCACGATGCGGCCATCACCGCAGCCAAGGTCGAACACCATGTCCGATGGGCCGACACGGCCGAGCCGCAGCATCTCGTCCACGACCGGGTACGGCGTGACGACGTAAGGCGCATCGAGCCGGATCCCCGGCGTCGAGCAGCCCGCCGCGAGCGTCAGCGCTGCGCCGAGAAATTCCCGTCGCCTCACGTTGCGGGCCCGATCATGTCCTCGGCCCGTACCCAGGCATCGAACTCATCGCCGCTGACGTACCCGAGCGCAAGCGCCGCTTCCCGCAGGGTCGTGCCCTCGCGGTGCGCCTTCTTGGCGATTTCCGCCGCTCGGTCATAGCCGATGCGCGGGGCGAGCGCCGTGACCAGCATCAGCGAGCGCTCGAGCAGCGCCGCAACGCGGTCGAGATTCGGCGAAATGCCGCGCGCGCAATGCTCCTCGAAGCTGAGTGCGCTGTCGGCAAGCAGACGCGCGCTCTGCAGAAACGCGTGGATGAGCAGCGGCTTGTACACGTTGAGCTCGAAATTTCCGGAAGCGCCGCCGATGTTGACTGCGACATCGTTGCCGAACACCTGCGCGCACGCCATCGTGAGCGCCTCGGCCTGGGTAGGATTGACCTTGCCGGGCATGATCGAGCTTCCCGGCTCGTTCTCGGGAATCGAGATCTCGCCCAGGCCGGAGCGCGGACCCGAGGCGAGCCAGCGCACGTCGTTCGCGATCTTGGTGAGCGCCGCCGCAAGCGTCTTCAGCGCGCCGTGGGCGAACACCAGCGCCTCGTGACCGGCGAGCGCCGCGAACTTGTTGGGCGCGGACAGGAACGGGACGCCGGTCGCGTCGGCAAGCTCCTGCGCGACGTGCTCACCGAATTCTGGATGCGCGTTGAGGCCGGTGCCGACCGCGGTGCCGCCGATCGCCAGCTCGCAAAGTCCCGGCAGGGCGTGCTCGATCGCGGCCCGCGCATGCCCGAGCTGCGCGACATAGCCGGAGAACTCCTGTCCGAGCGTCAACGGCGTTGCATCCTGGAGGTGGGTGCGCCCGATCTTGACGATGCCGGCAAACTCGTCGCGCTTGGCGGCGAGAGTCGCGGCGAGCTGGTCGATTGCGGGCAGCACATCGTCGCGCAGCGCACGGGCGGCGGCGACGTGCATCGCGGTGGGGAAGACATCGTTCGACGATTGGCAAAGATTCACGTCGTCGTTGGGATGCACCTTGCGTCCCTGGCCGCGAGCGCCGCCCATCAGCTCGGACGCGCGGTTGGCGAGGACCTCGTTGACGTTCATGTTGCTCTGGGTCCCGGACCCCGTCTGCCACACCATCAGCGGGAATTCCTCGTCGTGCGCACCCGCGAGCACCTCGTCGGCCGCACGCACGATGGCCTCGGACTTCGCCTGCTCGAGCAGGCCGAGCGCGAGGTTGACGCGCGCCGCGCAGCGCTTCACCAGCGCGAGCGCGCGGATCACCGCGAGCGGCATCCGCTCGCCGGAAATGCGAAAAAAGCGCCGGCTGCGCTCGGTCTGCGCGCCCCAAAGACGCTCGGCAGCGACCTCGATGGGCCCGAAGGTGTCCTTCTCGATCCGTGGAGCGGTCATCGACGCCTAGGGGAGATCGAAAAGCAGCACTTCTGCAGCCGCAGCCGTGTCGAGAACGATTCGCTCGGTGCCATTCGCCTGCACTGCATCGCCCGGCCCGAGTGCGATCCCGTTCACGCTGACCTTGCCGCGCGCCACGTGGACGTAGCACCGGCGGCCGGTCTCGAGCCGATGCTCGGCCCGCTCTGCGCCGTCGAGGAGCGCCGCATAGATCCGCGCATCCTGATGGATCTTGAGCGCGCCTTCGGCCCCGTCGGGCGAGGCAATCAGCCGCAGTCGCCCGCGCTTTTCCGCGGCAGCGACGTGCGTCTGCTCATACTCGGGCGCGATGCCGCGCACGTCCGGCTCGATCCAGATCTGCAGGAAATGCGTCTCGGTCGTCTTCTCGTGGTTGAACTCGCTGTGCTGGACGCCGCGCCCGGCGCTCATGCGCTGAACGTCCCCGGGCACGATCGTCGAGCCGTTGCCGCTCGAATCCTTGTGTGCGAGCGCACCCTCGAGCACGTAGCTGATGATCTCCATGTCGCGGTGGCCGTGCGTGCCGAAGCCGGTTCCGGGCCGGATGCGGTCCTCATTGATGACCCGCAGCGGCCCGAATCCCATGTGCTCGGGATCGTAGTAATCGGCGAACGAGAAGGAGTGAAACGATCGCAGCCAGCCGTGGTCCGCGTGCCCGCGCTCTGCGCTCCGGCGTACCTCGATCATGGCGTCGCGTCGCGCTCCGCGATCTCCTTGCGCACCTCGGCCATGTCGAGCGACTTGACGCGCGAAAGCACCTGCTCGAGCTGCGACTTCGGCAGCGCACCGGGTTGCTGGAAGAGGATGACCTTGTCGCGGAACACCATCAGCGTGGGGATCGAGCGAATGCTGAAGCTTCCGGCGAGCTCCTGCTCGCTGTCGGTGTTCACCTTGGCGAACACGACGTCCGGGTGTGCTTGCGAAACGGTCTCGAACACGGGCGCGAAGCCGCGGCACGGCCCGCACCACGGCGCCCAGAAATCCACGATCACGATGGGGTTGTCGTTGACGACGGTTTCGAAATTATCCCGTGTCAATTCAACGGTGGCCATGCGCTGTTCCCTTTCCGAAAACCCTGCAGTGTACGCTTGCCGGCCATGTACACGGGACGGTTTGCGCCCTCGCCGACCGGGTTGCTGCACTACGGTTCGCTGGTCGCTGCGGTCGCGAGCTGGCTCGATGCACGCGCGGCGGGCGGTCGTTGGCTGGTGCGAATCGAGGACCTCGATGCGCCGCGCTCGCGGGCCGAGGTGTCGGACGCGATTCTGCGCCAGCTCGAGGCACTCGCCCTGGAGTGGGACGGGCCCGTCGTCTATCAGAGCGCGCGCCTCGATCGCTACTGCGCTGCGCTCGAGACGCTGCAACGCGCCGGTCACGCCTATTGGTGCGGCTGCACGCGCAAGGAGATCGAGGATTCGACGACGCAGTTCAACGCTGCCGGGGCGGCGCGGACTGCGAGCCGCGTCTATCCGGGCACTTGCCGCACTGGCATCCGGCCGGGACGGACGCCACGCGCGGTGCGCGTCAAAACGGGTGGCGACCCGATCCGCTTCATCGATCGGCTCCAGGGCGAAACGGTGCAGGTCGTCGAGCGCGAAGTCGGAGATTTCGTCGCATACCGAGCGGATGGCGTGCACGCGTACCAGCTCGCGGTCGTCGTCGACGATGCCGAGCAGGGCGTCACCGACGTCGTGCGCGGCGCGGACCTGCTCGCTTCCACGCCGCGGCAGATCCTGCTGCAGCGCCTTCTGGGCTACACCACGCCGCGCTACCTGCATTTTCCGGTGGCGATCGACGAGACCGGGGTCAAGCTTTCCAAGCAGAGCGGGGCAAAGGGCGTCCCCGCGGCGCGGCCCGCGGACGCACTGCGCGCAGCACTGGAATTTCTCGGTCTTGGAGGCGCACCCGCCGGGGAACAACCGCGCGACGTGCTGCGCTGGGCGCGCGAGCGCTGGAGCGCGCATCGCGTGCCCGCGGTGCACGCCGCGCCGTGGCGCCCGTCCGTCCGTGTCGAGCCCTAGCTGCGCCGCGGCGCCACCACGGTAACGAGCGCGGCGAGAATCAGCAGCATGGCCGCGCTCTCCGACGCGCTCGGCCGCTCGCCGAGGAAGATCATCCCCGACAGCACGCCGACCACGGGGATCAGCAGCATGCTGAGCGAGAACACGGTCACCGACACGGAAGTCGCGATCTTGATCCATGCCCAGTGCGCCCACGCAAACGCCACGAAGACGTTGTAGGCGATCCCCAGCCAGGCTTGCAGGCTGATCGGCGGATGACCGCCGGATTCCGTAACCGCGGCGACCGCGAAAATCGGGATGCCGCCGATCAACATGATCCACGCGGTGTAGACGCTGACCGGCACGCCGACCGGAAACTTCTTTTGCAGCACGGTGCCGATCGCCCAGGTGCCCGCCGCGCCCAGCACCAGGAAAGCGCCGACCGGCGCGGCCTGCAGGCTGGAGACCTGATCGGCGAGCAGCAGCGCAAGCCCCCCGAGACCGAGCGCGATGCCGGCGAGCTTGCGGGCATTCATTCGCTCTCCGAGCAACCACACCGAGAGCGGAATCGCCAGCACCGGCATCGAGTAGGCGATGACTGCCGCGCGTCCCGAAGGAATCATCGCCACGCCGTACGCGATGAGGATGTTCCAGCAGGTGATGTTCAACAGCGCGAGGAGCGTCAGGCGGCCCCATTGCGAGCGGGGTACGGCGAGCGGGGTGCCCACCGCTCGCAGCAGCGAAAAAAGGATCGCGGCGCCACCGCCCAGGCAAAGCGTTCGAAAGCCCCACGGCGAAACCTCGGCTAGCGCGACCTTCATGGCGGTCCAGTTGAATCCCCATGCCAAGGTCAGTCCGGCCAAGACCCACAATAGCTTGCGCGGCAAGCGCTCACTAACAGCGCTCGGTGAAATTTTTGTGCGATCCATCAAATACTTATGCTGCTTTGCGGGAAGGCATTGACTTTTAAACCTTAATCCGTAGAATGGTGAATTGCTGCGTCGCACCAAATGCGACTATACGACCCCACCGACCCGATAAGGAGACCCGAATGTACGTTACCCCCGAGCAGATTCAGAGCACCAGCAAGGCCAACGTGGAAGCGCTGCTGTCCATCGCCACTACCCAGTTTTCGGCATTCGAGAAGCTTGCCACCCTGAGTTCGAGCGTGCTCAAAGGCGCGTTCGAAGACACGATCGCCAACGCCCGCGCAATCGCCGGAGCGAAGGATGCGCAGGAATTCCTCAGCCTGCAAGCGAGTTTCGCCCAGCCCGCGATCGACAAGGCCATCACGTACTCCAAGAGCATGTACGAGGTCGCCGTGCAGACCAACGCCGAGTTCTCGAAGCTGGCGGAGAAGCACGTTGCCGAGTGGAACGACAACTTCGTATCGCTGCTCGACCAGGCCGCGAAGAACGCGCCGGCGGGTTCGGACGTTGCGGTCACCGCAGTCAAGCAGATGATCGCGGCTGCCAATTCCGCCTACGACAACCTCACCAAGGCCGCCAAGCAGGCGACCGACCTCGCGCAAGCCAACGTAGTCGCTGCGACTGAAACCGCAAAAAACTTCGCCAAGGCCAAGAAAGTCGCCTAAGCCTGGTCAGCAGCAGCCCGGCCCCGAGCCGTGTTGCTCCGCCCGCGCGCAACCGCACGGCAAAACGCCGTTCGCTGCGCGCATCCGGCAAGACGAAACTCCTTCGGCCAAAATCCAAGGCAAGGAAGTAGCACCCGAAAGCCCCGCTCACGCGGGGCTTTCCTTTTGCGGCTCTCTAAACGCCTTCAACCGCGCCAGCAGGTAATGAATGAAGGTCAGTCCGACCACCACCGGTGCGAAGAATCCGAGCACCGGAACATAGGCAACGAGCGCTAGACCCGCCCCCATCGCGACCAGAGCGGCCCGGTACTCGGAGAAGATGCGTTTCATCTCGGCCGCATCGGCGTGCTCGGCGAGCGCGTCGTAGCGCAGCACGCGCTGGTTGACCCAGGCAAGGATCACGACCGGCAGGATCGGCCAGAGCGGCGGAAACAGCCAGAACGGCAAGCTGAGGGCGCCCAGCAGCAGCATCCCGAGAAGAGCGACGACGCTGTTCCAGAGGCTGCCTGCAAAGCTGCCGCCGTGCCGGCGCACGAGGTCCGGGAACCGCCGCTCGGCGACATGATCCACCATCACGGGCATGCCGAAGACGCCGAGAATCAGCAGCGCGGTGAGCTGGATCATCGGCACCAGCATGATCACGATGAGCACCTTCGCTGCTAAGACTGCAACATCGGTTGCGTCCCAGTTGAAGAAGAACGTCGCGGTCTCGACCCAGCGCCGCAGCGTATCCGAGAGCCACAGCACGAGCTTTCCCCAGAAGATCAGCGCGGCCGCGCCCCATAGCGTGAGCGCGACGAGCACGGGCCAGAGCATCAGCCAGAGAATCCGCGGATGGGCGAGGTTCGCCAGGGCGAACAGCAGTGCGGCGCCGATGCCCTTCATTTGCGCATAGAGTGCCATAGCTTCGACAGGCGCTTCACCGATACCGGCACGGGTGTTTTCAGCTCCTGGGCGAACAGCGAAACGCGCAGCTCTTCGAGCAGCCAGCCGAACTGCTCGATCTCCGGGCTCACGGTGCCGAGCTTCGCACGCGAGGCGAGCTCACGCCGGTAGGCCTGCTCGAGTGGAGCCATCTCCGCCGCGCGCTGACGGTCGCGCGCCGGATCCGCACGCAGCTTGTCGAGCCGCAGCGATGCAGCGCGCAGGTACCGCGGCAGATGCTGCAGCCGCTCCCACGGCGTTCGCGCGAGCCAGCCGGGCGCAAGAAGCGAATCGCGCTGCCGGCGCACGTCTGCCGCCGCCTCGGAAAACGCCTTCTGCGCCGCGTTCAGCCGCTTCGTGACCTGCTGATATTCGGCCAGCACCGCGGCGGCGAGCCGCTGCAGCTCCTGCGCGATCAGGCTGAAGCGGCTGCGTCCGTCCTCGATGCGCCTCGCGAAGTCGGCCTGGGCCATCGGCAGCGATTCTGCAAGAAAAGTACGCTCCAGCGCGGCGATCACGAGATCGCCTTTGAGCGGCGCCAGCAGGACGTCCTTCGCAGCGGCCTTTTCGATCTCGCGGATGCGCTCTCGAAACGCGATGGCCAGCAACCGGCGGACCCCCGCGCGATGGGTCGCGCGCGCGCTGTCCGGCGATTCGCTGACCGTCAGCGTCACCGCGTCTCCGCAATCGAGGACGGCCGGATAGCCGACCAGCATGTGCCCGCCGCGCGGAATCTCCATGAGTTCCGGCAGATCGCCGAAGGTCCAGCGGGTGTATCGCGGCGTGTCGTCTGCGCTCGAGTCGGCGCGCAACTCCGCGTCGGCTTGCGGCGCGAGTGCTCGCCGCAGCTCGGCAAGGTCGCGTCCCATGCCGAGCTGGCGGCCGTCGCCGTCGACGACGCGAAAATTCATCTGCAGGTGCGGCGGCGCCGAGTCCGGCCGGAACGCGTCGGCAGGCACTTCGACGCCGAACTCCGCCCGGATGTGGCGGGCGAGCGCGTGCGCGAGCGGACTGGCCGACGCCGGCACCGCGGCGGCGAAATCGCTCGCGAAGCGATCGAGCGGCCCGAGCTTGTGGCGCAACCGCTGCGGAATTCCGCGGGCGAGCGCGTGAGTCTTCTCCTTGAGGAGCCCGGGAACCAACCATTCGCAGCGCGCGGCAGGCACCTGGTTGAGCAACGCCGCCGGCACCGTCATCGTCACGCCGTCCTTCGGCGAGCGCGGCTCGAAGTGATACTCGAGCGCGAACCGGTTCGACCCGACCTGCATCGAGTGCGGGAAGTTCTCGGTCGTGATCCCCGCGGCCTCGTGCCGCATCAGGTCCTCGCGCCGCAGAAAGAGCAGCTTCGCGTCGGCGCGTTCCGCCTCCTTGCGCCACTTTTCGAAGTCGGCGCCGTTGTGCACGCCTTCGGGCACGCGCGCGTCGTAAAAGGCGAAGATCAGCTCGTCATCGACCAGGATGTCGGGGCGGCGTGACTTGTGCTCCATGCGCTCGATCTCGGCAACGAGCCGGCGGTTGTGCGCAAAGAACGGGGCGCGCGTTTCGTAGTCGCCTTCGACCAGCGCGGAGCGCAGGAAGATTTCTCGGGCGAGTTTCGGGTCGAGCGGCCCATAGTGGACGCGCCGGTCCGCGTACACCGGCAAGCCGTACAGCATGCCGCGCTCGAACGCGACCACCTGCGCGCGCGTGCGTTCCCAGTGCGGCCGCTCTTGATGGCGCTTGAGCACGTGGGCGCCGATTTCTTCCAGCCACTTCGGATCGACGCTCGCGACCGTGCGCCCGTAGAGCTTCGTGGTCTCTACGAGCTCTGCGGCGAAGATCCACTTTCCGGGCTTGCGCGTTCCCGACCCCGGATGCACCCAGAACTTGATGCCGCGCGCACCGGTGTAGTTCCCGTCGGCTTCGTCCTTCATCCCTACGTTGCCAAGCAGTCCCGCGGCGAGCGCCCGGTGAATCGCACGGCTGCCCTCGGGCTTGCCGGCGTCGACGCTGGAGGACTTCCACCCCAGCTCATCGACCGCCTGGCGCAGCTGCGAATGCACGTCGCGCCACTCGCGCAGCCGCGGATACGAGAGGAAATTCTCGCGGCAGAGCTTGCGCGAAAAGCCCTGGGCGGTCGCCTTCCAGAGCTTCAGGAAGCCGAGGAAGTCCGAGCGCTCGTCGGCGAATTTCGCATGGCGCTCGTCGGCGGCCGCGGCCTTCTCCAGCGGCCGGTCGCGCGGGTCCTGCACCGACAGCGCAGCCGCGATCACCAGCACTTCCTCGAGACAGCCCTCTGCGCGCGCGCCGACGAGCATCCGGCTGATCCGCGGGTCGAGCGGCAGGCGGGCGAGCTCGCGGCCGAGATCGGTCAGCGCATTCGCCTCATCGACTGCACCGAGCTCGGCGAGCAGCGCATAGCCGTCCGCGATCGCGCGCGGCGCAGGCGGATCGAGAAACGGAAATTCCTCGACCTTGCCGAGGTCGAGGCTCAATGCGCGCAGGATGACCGCGGCGAGCGAAGACCTCAGCACCTCGGGATCGGTGAACGCCGGCCGGCGACCGAAGTCCTCCTCCGTATACAGGCGAAAACAGACCCCGTCGGCAACGCGGCCGCAGCGGCCCGCCCGCTGCATCGCAGCCGCCTCCGAGATGTTTTCCACGCGCAGCTGCTCCACCTTGTTGCGGTAGCTGTAACGCTTGACGCGGGCGAGTCCGCTGTCGACCACGTAGCGGATGCGGGGCACCGTAAGCGAAGTTTCGGCGACGTTGGTCGCGAGGACGATCCTGCGCTCCGGCCCGGGGCGGAACACGCGGTCCTGCTCGGCGTTGGACAGGCGGCCGTACAGCGGCAGGATCTCGGTGTCGCGCAGTCGCCGGCGACCGATCGATTCCGCGGCGTCGCGGATCTCGCGCTCGCCGGGCAGGAACACGAGCACGTCTCCCGGCCCGTGGCTGCACGCTTCCTCGACCGCGTCGGCGAGCGCGTTTTCTTCCTCGTCGCGGGTCGTATCCTCGGCGTCGCCGGCGACCTCCCGGTACAGGACTTCGACCGGGTAGAGGCGGCCAGAGACTTCAATCACCGGCGCGTCGCCGTAATGGCGCGAGAAACGCTCCGAGTCGATCGTCGCCGAGGTGATGACGACCTTCAGGTCGGGCCGTCTCGGCAACAACCGCTTCAGATAGCCGAGCAGGAAGTCGATGTTGAGGCTGCGTTCGTGCGCTTCATCGATGATGATCGAGTCGTATTGCCGCAGTTCGGGATCGGACTGTGTTTCGGCGAGCAGGATTCCGTCGGTCATCACCTTGAGCATGCAACGTGGACCGACCTTGTCCAGGAAGCGCACCTTGTAGCCGACCTGCGCGCCCAGTTCCGTCTTGAGCTCCTCCGCGATGCGTGCCGCGACCGAGCGCGCCGCGATCCGGCGCGGCTGCGTGTGCCCGATGCGCGCCTTCGCCCCGCGCCCCATCTGCAGCAGCATCTTGGGAAGCTGGGTCGTCTTGCCGGATCCTGTTTCCCCGCAGACGATGACGACTGGATGCGCTTCGATCGCCGAGCGGATCTCGTCGCGTCTCGCGCTGATCGGCAGCGCGGGATCGAAGGCAATCGATGGGAGGGCAGCAGCCAAGCGGAGCCGAGGATACCGGACGCCGCGAGGGGGTCCAAAGCACTCCGTCTTTTCGACGACCTCGCGTTTGATGGGCGAGATTGTAGGGAATTCTTGATAAATCCTGAAAGCATTGTCAGGAATACTTGATGCCGCCCAATCGGGTCCATTTTCTGCGTAATACTCTGAACGCATGGTCAACAAGAGAGCGCTCTACGGACAAACCTTGCAGCGAGCTGCGGACAAGCTCGGCGGTGTGGACGAATTGAGCAAGAAGCTGAAGATGCGGTCCCAATTCATCACGCTGTGGATCCGGGGAAAGGGAATTCCGCCTGAATACGTTTTCGTGCGCGCCTCGGACCTGCTCAACGCGCCCAGCGAGTGTCCGATTGCTTCTGAATCGACCACTTGCATTGAAGCACAGCAGGAAGCCTGACTTCAGGCGGAGCGCTGAATTTCCTTGCCCGCCGCAAGCATCCGCTCGACGTAGCGCGCGACGAGATCGACCTCCAGATTGACCTTGGCGCCGGCCGCAAGGCGCGCGAGCGTCGTAGCCTTCAGCGTGTGGGGAATCAGGTTGATGTCGATCGCGCCTGGCTTGACGCGATTGACCGTAAGGCTGACGCCGTCCACGCTGATCGAACCCTTGCGTGCCACGTAGCGCAACTGCTCGCGCGGCACGCTCAGCCGCAGCAGGATGGATTCGCCGATCGAATCGAACGAGATGACCTGACCGATCGCGTCCACGTGGCCCGTGACCATGTGCCCGCCGAGCGGGTCTCCGAGCCGTAGCGAGCGCTCGAGGTTCACCGCTCCTGGCTTGTCGAGCCCGCTCGTGCAGGCGAGCGTCTCTTGCGATACGTCGAAGTGCAGCACCTTGCCGCGTTTCGCAACCACGGTCAGGCAGGCACCCTGTACGCAGATCGAATCGCCGATCCGGACGCGTGCCAGCGGCAGGCGCCCGGCATGGACGCGAATCCGCGAGTCTTTCGCCCGGCGCTCGACGTGCTCGATCTTGCCGATCGCTTCGACCAGGCCGGTGAACATGGCTAGACGGGCCGCGCGAGGATTCTCAGATCCTCGCCGATCCGCTCCACGCTGCGCAGCTCGAGCCGCGGACGCTTGTCGAGCGATTCGAACGGCGGCAGGTCGAGCATTCCCTGCGCTGCATCGCCGAGAAGGCTCGGATTGAGGTAGAGCAGGAACTCGTCCACGCAGCCTTCGCGCACGAGCGAGCCGTTCAGCCGGAAGCCCGCTTCCACATGCAGCTCGTTCACGCCACGCCGCGCAAGCTCGGCCAGCATCGCGGGCAAATCGACCTTGCCAGCAGCATTCGGCAGCACGATGGGTTCGGCCCCTTTCAACGCACGCTTCGGTTCGACCGCGCAAAAGAGCAACACGTTCCCGCTTTGCAGGACGCGTGCGTCCTGCGGAATCTCGAGGCGACTGTCCACCACGACGCGCAGCGGCTGGCGCGGCGTCTCGACGTCTCGCACGGTGAGTTGCGGGTCGTCGGCCCTGATCGTTCCGATCCCGGTAAGAATCGCGCACGCACGCGCCCGCCAGCGATGGCCGTCCTTGCGCGCCTCAGCCCCGGTGATCCATTGGCTGCGCCCGTCCGCGAGCGCAGTCCGCCCATCGAGCGTGGCGGCGATCTTCATCCGCACCCAGGGGCGCGCGCGTGTCATGCGCGCGAGGAACCCGATGTTCAACTCCCGCGCATCCTCTTCCAGCAGCCCGACCTCGGCCTGAATCCCGGCGGCCGCCAGCGCCCCGCTGCCGTCCCGGGCAAGCGGGTTCGGATCGCGCACCGCGCTCACGACGCGCGCAACGCCCGCTGCGATAAGCGCTGCCGAGCAGGGCGGCGTGCGGCCGTGGTGATTGCACGGCTCGAGGGAAACGTACGCAGTGGCGCCGCGCGCCGCAGGCCCGGCCGCAGCCAACGCGTTTGCTTCGGCGTGTGGTGCACCAGGCTTCTCGTGCCACCCTTCGCCGACGATCTCGCCGTCGCGCGCAAGCACGCACCCGACGCGCGGGTTGGGCGTTGTGGTGTAGAGGCCTTTCTCGGCAAGCGCCAACGCACGCCGCATCATGGCGTGGTCTAAGGCGGAAAAACCGCTCACCGCCGGCGCCGGGTCGACTTCGCGACTTCCTGCACAGCCTCGCGAAAATCGTCGGGCGTCTCGAAGCTGCGATACACCGAAGCGAAGCGGATGTACGCGATCTTGTCGAGCCGCGCGAGCTCGCGCATCACCATGTCGCCGACCCGGCTCGTCGGCACTTCGCGCTCGCCGAGCGCGCGCAGCTTCTCCTCGATGCGATCGCCCGCGGAATCCACCGCTTCGGTCGCCACTGGGCGCTTGCGCAGCGCGAGCCGCATGCTGGCGGTGAGCTTCTCGCGATCGAAATCGGTGCGGCTGCCGTCCTTCTTCACCAGGCGGGGCATCTTCAGATCGACGCGCTCGTAGGTGGTGAAGCGCTTGTCGCACTTGAGGCACTTGCGCCTGCGCCGGATCGTATTCGCTTCCGGATTGGAGCGCGTATCCACGACCTGCGTGTGCTCCGATTGACAGAACGGGCAGCGCACGGCGCTAGGATCCGTACACCGGGAACCGCGCGCAGAGCGCCTTGACGGCCGCGCCGACGCGCGCGATATGCGATTCGTCCTTCGGCCGCTCCAGCACGTCGGCGACGAGGTGCCCGAGCTGCTCGGCCTCGGATTCGCGAAAGCCGCGCGTCGTCATCGCCGGCGTGCCGATGCGGATCCCCGAGGTGATCGCGGGTCGCTGCGGATCGTTCGGAATCGCATTCTTGTTGAGCGTGATGCCGGTCCGACCGAGCACATCCTCTGCCGCCTGGCCGGTAATGTTTTTCGCGCGCAAATCGACGAGAAACATGTGGCACTCGGTGCGCCCCGAAACGATCCTCAGGCCGCGCGCTTTGAGCGTCTGCGCCATGGCCTGCGCATTCTTGATCACCTGCGCCTGGTAGTCGCGAAATTCGGGCAGCAGCGCTTCACCGAGCGCGATGGCCTTGGCGGCGATCACGTGCATCAGCGGACCGCCCTGAAGGCCGGGGAAAATCGCCGAGTTGAGCGCGCGAGCGTGCTCCGCGCCCGCGAGGATCATCCCGCCGCGAGGGCCGCGCAGCGTCTTGTGCGTCGTCGTCGTGATCGCATCCGCGATGCCGACCGGGCTCGGATACAGGCCTGCCGCGATCAGGCCCGCGTAGTGCGCGATGTCGGCAAAGAGGATCGCATCCACGTCGTCGGCGATGCGCCGCAGCCTTTCCCAGTCGATTCTCAGCGAGTAGGCCGATGCACCCGCGACGATGATGCGCGGGTTGTGCTCGTGCGCCATCCGTTCGACCTCGGCGTAATCCAGGACTTCGTCCGCATCGACGCCATAGGAGATCGCGTGGTACAGCTTGCCGCTGGCATTCACCGCCGAGCCGTGCGAGAGATGCCCGCCGTGCGCAAGCGACATGCCGAGGATCGTGTCGCCGGGCTTGAGGAAGGCGAGATAGACCGCCTGGTTCGCCTGCGACCCCGAGTGCGGCTGAACGTTGGCGAATTCAGCGCCGAACAGCTGCTTCGCCCGCTCGATCGCAATATGCTCCACGACGTCGACGAACGCGCAGCCGCCGTAGTAGCGGGCGCCGGGATAGCCCTCGGCATACTTGTTCGTCAGCGCCGAGCCCTGCGCCGCGAGCACGGCCGGGCTCGCATAGTTCTCGGAAGCGATCAGCTCGATATGCTCTTCCTGCCGGCGCGTCTCCTGGCCGAGCAGATTCCAGATTTCCGGATCGGTTCTTTCGAGGGAGGCGGCGGCGAACATGGGAGGAGAAAGCGCGCGGATTTTACCAGTAGCGCCGAGTGCCGAAGCGACCGGCTGGACCTTGGGGAACGCCCGGCACCAAGCGGCCGCCCGTATCCGGCCTTCTGCCGTTGACTGCACCCGCATTCGGGTATATCGTCAGATTAGACCAATCGGTCTAGTCCAGCGAACCGAACGCATTCGCAAAGGAGACATGCACATGCGAGTAGCGAAAGATGACGTCGACGTCCGGATGGAGATTCCGGGCGCAGTGATCCGTCAGCGCACGGAATTCGGTGACGTGAGCGGGTTCGGCAAGATCAGCGGTGAGTATTTCACCCTCTCGGCGGGCGTCGATACCACCCCGCTCTTCCAGGGATTGGAGGGCAACCTCTGTCAGTGCCCGCACTGGGGTTTCGTCTTGCGCGGTCAGATCACGACGACCGATGCGAAGGGCGCGCGGGAGACAGTGAAGGCGAATGACCTTTTCTACTGGCCGCCCGGGCACAACGTAAAGGTCGACACGGATGCCGAGATCGTCATGTTCAGCCCGCAGCGCGAGCACAGCCATGTGATCAACCACATGATCAAGAAGGTAAAAGGCTAGGTACGATCAGCGGCGGAGTGGCGCATTCAACGAAGCAGCGTTTGCTCGATGCAGGGTTGGCCCTGCTTCTGAAGCACGGCTACCACGACCTTGGCATGCAAGCGCTGCTCGCGGCCACGGGTACCCCGAAAGGGTCCTTCTATCATCATTTCAAGGACAAGGAGGACTTCGCGCTGCAGGTCATTGACCAGTACATGGAGCATGTGCATGCCGGCCTCGCCGTTTGCCTCGGAGACAAACGCCGCCCTCCGCTCAAGCGTGTGCGGCGGTTCTTCGAGCTCACCCTGCAGACCTATCGAAGTGAGGGTTACCTGGGCTGCCTGTTGGGCGGGCTGGGACAAGAACTGTCAGGCGTGAGCGAGCTGTTTCGGCGCAAGATCGAGGACTGCTTTGCCGAAATCGCGAAGCGCATTGCTGCCTGCCTGGAGGAGGCTCGAAAGAGAGGCGACATCCCGGCCGAATCCAACACGGCGCGCATGGCAAGCCTGCTGGTTGATTGCTGGGAGGGTGCAGCGCTTCGTAGCCGCCTGCGGGGGAGTGCCGCGCCGCTGACAACGATGCTCGACTTCTACTTCCAGGCGGCGGTCGTACGCTGATCCGTGATCTAAAAGCCCACCGGGCTTGTCGGACGACGCGTCACACGATAATCGGCGGCGCCAGGTCCGCGGGCTTGTCGATGTCGCGGATCACGCCGGGATCACCGACGGCAACCTTGACGAGATCCGCTGCGTGCGCAGCCAGGAGCTGACGCGCACCTTCATCGCCGCCGAGCGTCTCCAGCTCCGCGCGGAAACTGCCGCTGATCCCCACCGGATGCCCGCGCCTTGTACGGAAATAAGGTGCGGCGATTCGGGCCCCGCTCGCGAGCGCTTCACGCACCGCTGCGATCGAAGTCGGGCGCACGAACGGCATGTCGGCGAGCGCGACGAGGTAGCCGTCTGCAACGCCAGCCGCGCGCACCGCGCACGCGAGGCTTGCGCCCATCCCCTCGTCCGCGTTGTCGCAGACCACGACCTCACAGCCTTCCGCCTTGAGCCGCGCTGAGAGTTCGTCCGACCCGGGACGCAGCGCCGCGACGACGATGGAAACTTCCTGCTTGAGGTGACGCGCCGCCTGCACGGCGATCGGCACGCCGTGCAGCAGGGGGTGGAGAAGCTTGTCCGAGCCGAAACGCTTTGCCGAGCCTGCGGCCAGCAACAGGCCGACGATCTTCACGCCTTCTGCGGTACGATCTCGCAGGCCGAAGGATCGAAGCGGGCTTCCTTCTTCGCCGCCCAGCTCGGCTCGGATACGCCGTGACGCACGGCGGTCATCTCGGCGAGGATTGCGATCGCGATCTCCGGCGGCGTCTTCGACCCGATATAGAGCCCCACGGGCCCGCGCAGCCGTGCGATCTCCTGCTCCGACAGATCGAATCCGCGCAAGCGCTCGCGCCGTGCGTCGTTGTTCTTCTTCGAGCCGATCGCGCCGACGTAGAATGCGGCCGACTTGAGCGCTTCGAGCAGCGCCATGTCGTCGAGCTTCGGATCGTGCGTGAGCGCGACCACCGCGCTGTGGCCGTCGAGATTCATGCGGGCGATCACGTCGTCGGGCATGTCGCGCTCGAGCGCGACTCCGGCGACGTCCCAGCCGTCCGCATATTCGGAGCGGGGATCGACCACAGTGACGTGGTAGTCGAGCATCTTCGCCATCTCGGCGAGATAGCGCGTCAGCTGCCCGCCGCCGATCAGCACCAGCCGCCAGCGCGGGCCGTAGACGGCAGAGAGCACCTTGCCATCGAATTCGAGCGCGTCCTGTCCATGCCCGGGCTGCAACGTGGACCGGCCGCTCTCCATGTCGAGCCGGCGCAGCACCAGCTGCTGGCTGCCGATCGATCCGAGCAGCGATTCGATCGCGCTCGCCTGCGTCACCGGCTCGAGCACCACTTGCAGCGTCCCGCCGCAGGGAAGGCCCCAGCGCGTCGCCTCTTCGTTGGTGACGCCGTACGTAATGAGCTGCGGCTTGTCGGCCGCGATCGAACCGCTCTTCACCTTGTCGATCAGGTCGTCCTCGACGCAACCGCCGGATACCGAACCCGACACCTGGCCGTCGTCGCGGATCGCCACCATCGCGCCGACCGGGCGCGGCGCCGACCCCCACGTCTTGACGATCGTGCCGAGCGTCACGCGATGACCTGCCTTGCGCCATGCTTCCGCACTTCGCAGTACTTCGATATCTACGCTGTCCATGGAGAACCTTCCGGAATTTCCGCTTCTCTCGATTATAGTGCGCCGGTTTCCCTACCGGCACCAGGGCGATGCCTGGATCAGCGCCTGGCACGCCGCGCCCTTGCGCTGCTCGGGAGAGACGGAGCGAACTGCGCCTTCGGTCTGCACCTGCTTCCAGTGATCGCTCCACGCGCGGTAGGCGTCGGTTGCGCCGCGTCCCTTGTTTTCCTTCGCGCCCCACAGGCCTTGCGTGTTGAAGCTGAACACCGGCACCAGATCGGGACGGCCCGACGCGGGAAGCACCGCGGGGTTGAGGTTGTCCAGGATCAGCGGCTCCGCATCGGGCGCCGCATAGTACGCGAGCACCATGTGCGCGCCCGTGAACCCGGGTTTCTGATACACCGCGTAGACGATGCGCAGCCGCTCCTCGGCGATTCCGAGCGCGCGCAGCGTGAAGTACTTCGCGATCGAGAAATCCTCGCAGTCGCCGCCGTCATTGGAGAGAAACTCGACCGGCTTCGCCCAGTAGTCTTCCTTGCACCAGAGCACCGGGTCGCAATAGAACGGCGTCTCGTGCATGAACTCGTTGACGGCCTTGAGCTTCTCCGGGTCGGCAGCACTCTTGTACTTGGCCGACGTGGACAGGTCCTTCCACCCGGCGAGCCGCCTGCGAATTACGCGCTTCTCGGTGTCGTTGGTGCCGACGGAGTCGACGATTCGATTGATCTCTTCATCGCTGACCGTGCCGAGGTTCGAGGCAGGCTGCGCTGCGAGCGTGCCGGCAAACAACGCCAGCAGCAAGACCCGGCAAGGCACGCAGCCCGGGCGACGCACGGCGTTCAGTCGCAGAAGTATTCGACGATTTCGTTCGTCGCGGCGCGCGGTTGGCCGCAGGCGATCCAGCCGTGCTTGCCGAGCGTGAATTCCTCGCGCTGCAGCAGGATCTCCGCCTCGGACTCGGCGGTGACGTAGGTGCCGTTGGTGCTGTGATCCGCGAGCACGAACTTGCTGTGCCTGCGCTCGATCGTGCAGTGCAGGCGCGAAGCCATCGTGTCGGCGATCACCAGGCCCGCGTTCTGGTCGCGCCCGATCGTGACCGAGTCCTGCTCGCGCCGCCGGATGACGTCGCGATCGCGATAGCGCAGCCGCAGCACCACCAGCCGCGGCTTTGCCGCCGAGCGGTTGCTGACGAGCGCCGTCGTGTCCGCGCCCTGCCTCCAGAGGACTTCGCACAACTCGACTTCGGCGGTCTTGCCCTTCACCTGGATCGAGTACAGGCGTCGCGTCCAGGCCTTGTAGACCGGGCCGAGCATCTCCATCGTCTCGTTCGAGGTGATGATCTGGCCCTTGCCCGCCTGTCCGACGAGTCGCGCCGCCAGGTTCACCGTGTCGCCGAACACGTCGTCGTCGCGCTGCATGACCGGGCCGTACTGGAAGCCGATGCGCACGCCGAGCTTGGTGTTCTCGACCATCGGCAGCGCATCGATCGCGTGCTGCATGTCCGCCGACGCACCCGCGGCGGCGTCCGGCGACGGGAACAGCACCATCAGCTCGTCGCCGATCGTCTTGACGACGCGGCCGCCGAACGCTTCCGACGACTTGCGCAGGCGCTCGAGGCAGCGCTGGATCGCCTCCATCGCTTTCGCGTCGCCAGCGGTGTCATAGAGCTTCGTGCTGCCGCTGACGTCGGAGAACAATACGGTGGTTTGCCTCGTTGAGTCCATGCGCTCCCTGCTGTCCGCGAGAGTATGACAGAGCGGCTGCGCCGGCGCTGCGCCCCGGGGGCACGGCCGTCGGCCCCTTGGGCTCTTCCGATCGAGCTCCTAGAACGACCGCGTGGCGCTGATTCCGATGATCGCGTTGCGCCGCGGCGAGGGCTCGAAGAAGCGCCCGTTGCCGTCGGCAACGATGACCGAGCCGACATACTTGCGGTCGAACAGGTTCTCGATGCGCACGAACTCGCTCACCTTCCAGCCGCTGCCGCGTTGCTCGAAGCCGACGCGCAGGTTCGCGGCCGCGTACCCCTCGGCGGCATCCGAATTGGCATCGTCCACGTACAGCTTGCTCGAATAGCGCACGTCGAAGCCGAGCGCGAACCCGCTCGGCGGGTGGCGCCAGGAAAAGTCCGCGTAGGCCACGTTGCGCGGCACTGCCGGCAGGAAATTGCCCGCGGCCACGGGTCCGGTGCTGGTGAAGCTCTCCTTGAATTTGGCGTCCACGCGGGTGAGCGCGAGATACAGGTTGGTGTTCACGTTCAACGGCAGATCCCACGACAGCTCGAAGCCGTTGCGCTCGGTGCGCGAGGCGTTCTTGAATGTCGTCCGTCCGCCGACGGCGCTATTGACCACGATCTCGTCCTGCGTCTCGATCGTGAACAGCGCGAAGTTGACCCGCGTCCAGCCGAACGGCGTCGCCTTGGCGCCGATCTCGAGCTGCTTGCTGCGCGCGGGCTTGAGGTCGAAGTTCGGACCGAGTCCCACCGGCCGGTAGGCAAGCTCGGCGAGCGTCGGCGTCTCGAATCCCCGCCCGTAGCTGGCGTACAGGTTCAGGCCCGGCATCGCCCGGTAGAGCACGCCGATCACCGGTGTCGTCGCGCTGAATCTCGCTTCGCCGCTGTCGTTGCCGTTGCCGGGCACGATGAAATGATCGTCGAACGTGACCTTGACGCGGCTCGTACGCACACCGCCGTTCACGCTCCAGCGCTCGGCAAAGCGCCAGTCGCCCTGGACATACAGCCCGGTGCTCGACACCTCGTCGTCTTCGTCGCGCCGCAGTGCGCCTTGCACGCCGTTCAGGTTCACGTAGCCGCGCCGCCGTTCCTTCATTGCGTCGAGCTCCGCCCCCGCCGAGTAGCTGAACGGCCCTCCCGCAAGCTCGGTTTTTCCCGCCCATCGCACGCCCACGCCGGAGAAGCCCCGCTCAAGCGTGACCACGCCGCCCGAAGAGGTGATCGCCACCCCCGAGAGCGAGAGGAACTGCCGCACGTCACGCTCGCCGCCGTACGCCGAGACCTGCAGCGTGTCGCGGCCGGCAAAGCGCTTTTCCCATGCCGCACCCAACTGCGCGTGCCCGATGCTCTTTCTCGTGTCGAACGTGGTTGCCGCAGGATCCGCCTGACGCGGATTTGCGGCGACTTGCGCTCGCGTCAACCCAAGCGGGTCCTGCGTGTCGGCCTGGTTGAGCGCATTCAGGACGAAGTTCAGCCTCGAGTCGTCGTCGAGCCGCAGCCGCACGCGCACGTTCTGCTGGTCGCGCGTGGTCGCGCTGTGGTCGCGGTATCCGTCGGTCGTAAAGCGGGAGAAATCGCCGAGGAAATTGACCGCCCCGACCTGTCCCGCCGGCCGCAGCGCCGCGCGCCACGACCCGTACGACCCGCCCCAGATCTCGCCGCCGATCTCCGGCACCGGCGGCCCGTCCGCGGTGAAGATCTGGATCAATCCGCCGGATGCATTTCCGTAGAGCGCGGCAAGCGGGCCGCGCATGACCTCGATGCGGTCGGCAGAGCCCAGGCTGAACGTCGCCGCCTGGCCGGCGCCGTCCGGCATCGTCGCCGGCACGCCGTCGGCGATCAGCCGCACGCCCCGCACGCCGAACTGGGCGCGCGAACCAAAGCCGCGCGAGGTCACCTGCAGGTCCTGCGCGTAGTTCTGGCGATTCTGTACCGAGATCCCCGGAACGCGGTTCAGCGTCTCGGAAAGGTTGACCTTGGGCTGGAACAGCTGCAGCTGCTCCGAGGTGACGCTGTCGATCGCCGCCGGAAGCTCGAACGGCCGCTGCTCCGCGCGCGTTGCGCTGACGACCACGCGCGCTTCGGGCGAAACGCCCTGGCCGAATGCTTGCGCCGCGAGGACGCAGAGGCCGCCGGTGATGCAGTGCGCAATCCGCGGCGCGATGCGCCTCAAGGCCACTCCCTGGTCGTTCTTCGCGAGCCGCGGAGTCTACCCTCCGGCACGGGGCAACGGAAGCAGCCGCGGCCGGAGTATCGCGCGGTATTGCGCGCGGCCAGCCCGAGGACTAGCATGTGCGGCCTGTGGCGCAGTACCGTCGCCACGTCCATCGATTCCAAACAATCCTGAAGCAGAGCGACACGGTTCCATTATTTAGCTGACTGAGGAGGCGACATGGCTGTACGAATCTCCATGAAGGTCAACGGCAAGCCTGCGTCGGCGGAGGTGGAAGAGCGAACGCTGCTCGTCACTTTCCTGCGCGAGACGCTGCGGCTCACCGGCACCCATGTCGGGTGCGATACCGCGCAATGCGGCGCGTGCACCGTCCACATGAACGGGCGCGCGGTGAAATCCTGCTCGATGGTCGCGATGCAGGCCGAGGGCGCCGATATCCTCACCATCGAAGGCGTCGCCAAGGCCGACGGCACGCTGCACCCGATGCAGGCCGCGTTCAAGGAGCATCATGGACTGCAATGCGGCTTCTGCACGCCCGGCATGGTGATGAACGCGATCGACTTCGCGAAAGGCAATGCCAATCCAAGCGAGCAGCAGATCCGCGAGGCCCTCGACGGCAATCTGTGCCGCTGCACGGGCTACCACAATATCGTCAAAGCCATTGCCGCCGGCGCAAAAGCCATGGCGGCGGGAAGCTGAGGAGAACGCCATGGGTGAAGCACTGATTGGCGCGCGCATTCAGCGCAAGGAAGATTATCGTTTCCTCACCGGGGCCGGACAGTACACCGATGACGTGACGCTGCCGGGACAGACGCATGCGGCATTCGTGCGCTCGCCTCACGCGCACGCCAGGATCAAGTCGATCGATATCTCGAAGGCGAAGGCTGCGGAAGGCGTGCTCGCGGTCTACACCGGCGACGATGTCGCTGCGGCCAAGCTCGGCGGACTGCCCTGCGGGTGGCTGATCACCGATGTCAACGGCCAGCCGATGAAGGAGCCGCCGCACCCGGTGCTGGCGCAAGGCAAGGTGCGCTACGTGGGCGATCAGGTCGCACTCGTGGTGGCCGAAACCCAGGCGCAGGCGCGCGACGCAGCCGAGCTCGTCGAAGTGGACTACGAGACTCTGCCTGCGGTAGTGGACGCGATGAAGGCGCGCGCCAAGGGCGCGCCGGCACTGCACGAGATCGCGCCCGACAACACGTGCTATGTCTGGGCCATTGGCGACAAGGGCGCGGTCGACGCGGCGTTCGCCAAGGCGGCGCACGTCACCAAGCTCGAATTCGTCAACAACCGGCTGATACCGAACGCGATCGAGCCGCGCGCCGCGAACGGCTCGTTCTCGCGGGCGGACGACAGCTATACGCTGTACGTCGCCAACCAGAACCCGCACGTCGAGCGCCTGCTGATGACCGCGTTCGTCATGGGCCTGCCGGAGCACAAGGTGCGCGTGGTGGCAGGAGACGTCGGCGGCGGCTTCGGCTCGAAGATCTACCTTTACGGCGAGGACGTGGCCGTCACCTGGGCAGCGAAGCAGCTCAACCGGCCGGTGAAATGGACCGCGGACCGCTCCGAGTCGTACGTCTCGGACGCGCATGGCCGCGACCATCAAACGGTGGCGGAGCTGGCGCTGGACAAGGACGGCAAATTCCTCGCGATGCGGGTGAAGACGACCGCGAACCTCGGCGCCTACCTGTCGACGTTTGCCTCGTGCGTGCCGACGATCCTGTACGCGACGCTGCTCGCGGGCCAGTACACGACGCCGCTGATTCATTGCGAAGTGACCTCGGTATTCACGAACACCGCGCCGGTGGATGCCTATCGCGGCGCGGGCAGGCCGGAAGCCACCTACGTGGTCGAACGGCTGGTGGAGACCGCAGCACGCGAAATGAAGATCGACCCGGCCGAGATCCGGCGGCGCAACTTCATCCGCACGTTCCCGTACCAGACGCCGGTCGCACTGCTCTACGACATCGGCAACTACGACGCAACGCTCGACGCGGCGATCAAGATGGCCGACGTGGCTGGTTATGCGTCGAGAAAAGAGGAGTCGGCTCGCCGCGGCAAGCTGCGCGGCCTCGGCTATGCAGCCTATATCGAGGCGTGCGGCATCGCTCCGTCCGCGGTAGCGGGCAGCCTGGGCGCTCGCGCCGGGCTGTTCGAAGCGGGCGAGATCCGCGTGCATCCGACCGGCAGTGTTACGGTGTTCACGGGATCCCACGCGCACGGCCAGGGGCACGAGACCACGTTCGCGCAGGTGGTCGCCGACCGTCTTGGAATGGCGATCGAGAATGTCGACATCGTGCATGGCGACACTTCGAAGGTCCTGTTCGGCATGGGCACCTACGGCTCGCGCTCGATCGCGGTAGGCGGCACCGCGATCATGAAGGCGCTGGACAAGATCATCGCAAAAGGGAAGAAAATCGCCGCCCACCTGATGGAGGCCGCGGAAACCGACGTCGAGTACGACCGCGGCGTCTATACGGTCAAGGGCACGGACAAGAAGAAGATGTTCGGCGAGGTGGCGTTTGCGGCGTACGTGCCGCACAACTATCCGCACGACAAGCTCGAGCCGGGCCTGAACGAAAACGCGTTCTACGACCCGTCGAACTTCACGTTTCCTGCCGGCAGCTATGTGTGCGAGGTCGAGGTCGATCCGGACACCGGGACCACGAAGATCGAGCGCTTCACCGCGGTCGACGACTTCGGCAAGATCATCAACCCGATGATCGTCGACGGCCAGGTGCACGGCGGGCTTGCGCAGGGCATCGGCCAGGCGCTCACCGAGGGTTGCAGCTACGACGACGCGAGCGGACAGCTCGTCACGGGCTCGTTCATGGACTATTGCATCCCGCGCGCCGACGACCTGCCGTCGTTCCAGGTGGATACGCGCGAGACGCCGTGCACGCACAACCCGCTCGGCGTGAAGGGATGCGGTGAAGCAGGCGCAATCGGCGCGCCTGCCGCGCTGATGAACGCGATTACCGATGCGCTCGGAGTGAAGGACCTGCCGATGCCGGCAACGCCGCAGACGGTGTGGCGTGCGCTTCAGAACAGAAAAGCAGCGTAAGGAGACCGACAATGCATGCATTCAAATACCACCGCCCTTCGAGCGTGAATGACGCGGCGGCGCTCGCAAAAGGCGAAGCACGGCTGCTCGCCGGCGGCCAGTCACTCGTCCAGGCGATGAAGCTGCGGCTGTCCTCGCCCACCGATCTGATCGATCTGGGGACGATCAAGGATCTCATCGGGATCAAGGTGAGCGCGTCCGAGGTAACGATCGGCGCAATGACGCGCCACGCCGAAGTCGCCAACTCCGCCGAGGTCAAGAAGGCGATTCCCGCGCTCGCCGCGCTCGCCGGAATGATCGGCGATCGCCAGGTGCGCGCGATGGGGACGATCGGAGGGTCGCTGGCGAACAACGATCCCGCGGCGGATTACCCTGCCGCCGCGCTCGGACTGGGCGCCACGATCACCACCAACAAGCGCAAGATCGCGGCCGACGACTTCTTCAAGGGAATGTTCGAGACCGCGCTGCAGCCGGGAGAAGTCATCACGTCCGTGTCGTTCCCCGTCCCGAGGCGCGCCGGCTACACCAAGTTCAAGAACCAGGCGTCGCGCTTTGCGATCGTCGGCGTGTTCGTGACGGACAGCGCGAGCGGCACGCGCGTCGCGGTGACCGGCGCCGGACCGAGCGTATTCCGGCAGAAGGACATGGAAAAAGCGCT
>Ga0075429_100000150_pt1 | contig 43105 bp, 45 predicted proteins | sample RhiMetdeltSRZDD3_FD_75295 | JGI IMG/M metagenome (GOLD analysis project Ga0075429, IMG submission 75295) | Populus rhizosphere microbial communities from Tennessee, USA - Rhizosphere MetaG P. deltoides SRZDD3 | ecosystem: Host-associated > Plants > Roots > Rhizosphere > Soil | place: USA...
CTGGCCGGCCGACGCGGCCGAGCGCGCCCGCGCCCGCTCGCTCGCGGCCGAGATGCACTCCGGGTTCCCGAGCCTGCGCCACCACATGAGCATGAACGTGCGCAAGCGCTACGCGGGCAAAGGGCGCACGCCGGAGGTGCTCGCCGAGATCGAGCGCATCAAGGCGATCTGGAACGAGGCCCGCAAGCCCTTCCTCTTCGGCGCTTTCACCGCCGCCGACGCGATGTATGCGCCGGTGGTGCTGCGCTTCCGCACCTATGAGGTGGAGCTGCCGCGCGCGGCGCGCAGCTACTACGACGCCATGCTCGAGCTGCCGGCGATGCAGGAATGGATCGCCGCCGCGGAGCGCGAGACAGAATCGATCGCGCAGCTCGACACCTACGGGTGAAAGCCTACGTCGTCGGCGGCGCGGTGCGCGATGAGCTGCTCGGTCTGCCGCTGAAGGACAAGGACTACGTGGTGGTGGGCGCCACGCCGGAGGAGATGGTGCGGCGCGGCTTCAAGCCCGTGGGCAAGGATTTCCCGGTGTTCCTGCACCCTGAGACGAAAGAGGAATACGCGCTCGCGCGCACCGAGCGCAAGAGCGGGCGCGGCTACAAGGGGTTCACCGTCCACGCGGCGCCCGACGTCACGCTCGAGGACGACCTGCGGCGGCGCGATCTCACGATCAACGCCATGGCCAAGGACCCCGACGGCGGCATGCTGATCGACCCCTTCCGCGGCAAGCAAGACCTGGAAAGGAAGATCCTCAGGCACGTGAGCGAGGCGTTCGCGGAGGACCCGGTACGCATCCTGCGCGTCGCGCGCTTCGCCGCCCGCTTCGGCTTCCGCGTCGCCGACGAGACGATGGCGCTCATGAAAAAGATGGTGCGATCGGGCGAAGCGGACTACCTGGTGCCCGAGCGCGTCTGGCAGGAATTCGCGCGCGGCCTTGCCGAGCCGCATCCTGAGAAGATGTTCGACGTACTCGAAGCTTGCGGGCTTGCCGACAAGCTTCTGCATGGCGTGAAGCCGGTCCCCGAAATCCTGGCTGCCGCTTCCAGATCCACTGATTCCGTTCCCGTTCGTTTTGCGGTCATCGCCTGGCCGCACCAGGAAGCCGAAGTCGAGGCCGTATGCGCTCGCCTGAAGGCGCCGAACGAAGTGCGCGAGCTGGCGCTCCTCGCCTGCCGCAACCGCGTGGCCTTGCGCGCCGCGCCCGAAGCCACCGCGGCGGCGCTGCTCGAGCTCTTCAAGCGCACCGACGCCCTGCGCCGGCCCGAGCGCTTCCGCGAGCTCCTGGAAGTCGCTCGGCTCGCCAACCCGAACATCGATACCCAGCGGGTACGAAAGGCATTTCTGGCGGCGGCGGCCGTGGATGCGGGTGCCATCGCGGCGCAGGCCGCCTCGTCCGCGGAGATCGCGCGCCTCGTGGACGAGGCGCGCGTGCGCGCCATCGAGCGCGCATGATCGGCGTATCGCTCGCGCGCAACGTTCTCGCCGGAATCCGGCTCGCGTTCTTCCTGCCGCTGCGCGCGTTCGACTTCCGCGTCTCCGCGCCGGACTACGCCGCGCTCGTCGCCTTCAACTGCGTGCTGTGGATCCTGGCTGCAGGCCTGCGCGTGGGCTTCGAGGGCGAGATCGACTATTCGGCGCTCCTCGTCTACCTCGCCACGGTGCCGCTGGTGCTCGCCGCGGCATTGCTGGTCGCGCTCGCTTACGGCGCCCAGGAGCGCCTGCTCGCAGTCGCCATTGCGCTCACCGCCTCCGACCCGGTGTTCGAGCTCGCCGGGCTCGCGCTGCCGCACCTTGCCGCGCCCCTGGGCGGCGCCGGCGCGCTCGTCTACTTCGTGCTGCTCGGCTGGATCTTCGCGGTGGCGGTGCGCGCCGTGGCGGTGAGCGCGGGCACGCGGCGGCCGCAGTTCTACCAGGGCGCGGCCGTGGTGTGCGCCATGATGGCGATCGCGCTCTTCCTCTACCCGCAGACCGAGGTGTGGCAGCCGCCCGAGAATGAGGAGGAGACTGCGCCGCTCGCCGACGAACGCCTGTTCCACCTGCAGGGCGAGCTGATCGAGCGTTCGCTCGGCGCGATCCAGCCGGGCCGCGCGGGCATGCGCGAGCAATACTTCGTGGGCTTCGCGCCCGACGCGAGCGAGGAGGTGTTCGTGCGCGAGCTGCGCTACGTGAAGCGCCTGTTCGACGAGCGCTTCGGCACCGCCGGGCGCTCGATTGCCCTCGCGAGCAGCACTAACGCGCTGGAGGAGCTGCCGATCGCGAGCGTCACCAACCTCGCGCGTGCGCTCGAGCGGGTCGGGCGCGCGATGAACGCGGACGAGGACGTGCTGGTGCTCTATCTCACCGCGCACGGCGACCGCGAGCATCGCCTTTCCGCGGTGCAGCCGCCGCTCGAGCTCGCTCCGCTCACGCCGACCGCGCTCGCCCGGATGCTGCACGACGCGGGCATCAAGTGGCGCGTGGTCGTGGTCTCGGCGTGCTACTCGGGCGGGTTCGTCGAGCCGCTGCGCGACGACAACACCATTGTCATCACGGCTTCAGCGCCCGACCGGACCTCCTTCGGCTGCGAAGCGGGCCGCGACTTCACCTATTTCGGCGAGGCGTTCTTCCGCGACGCGCTGGCGAAAACCAGGTCGTTCACCGAGGCCTTCGACATCGCGCGCCAGATCGTCACGCAGCGCGAGGCGGCCGAGCGCCTGCCGGCCTCTGCGCCGCAGATCTCGGTCGGGCGCTCGATTGGCGAGCTGCTGGGCGGCGCTAGATGATCCGGCTCAGCGCCCACACGAGGAGTGTGAGGACAAGCGTGCTCGCGAGCGGGATGTAGTACACGCGTCCGCGCAGCGGAATGCGAAAGTCGCCCGGCAGCCGCAGCCGCGGCGCGACTGCCGCTAGAATCACCAGCCCAATCAAGACCGTCAAAAGCCATTTCAACATGATCGAACTCTATACGTGGAGCACGCCCAACGGCCGCAAGGTCTCCATCATGCTCGAGGAGTGCGGCCTGCCGTACAACGTGCACAAGATCAATATCGGCACCAACCGAGAGCAGTTCGCCCCGGAATACCTGAAGATCAACCCGAACGGCAAGATCCCCTCGATCGTCGACCCCGACGGCCCGGACGGCAAGCCTTATTCGATGATGGAGTCGGGCGCGATCCTGATCTATCTGGCGGGGAAGACCGGCAAGTTCCTGCCGAAATCCGAACGCGCCAAATACGATGCGCTGCAGTGGCTGATGTTCCAGATGGGCAGCGTCGGCCCCATGTTCGGCCAGGCGCATCACTTCATGCGCGCCAAGAAGGACGAGATCCCGTACGGAAGCGAACGCTACGGCAACGAGGCGAAGCGCCTCTACGGCGTGATGGACCGGCAGCTCCAGGCGAACGAATACCTGTCGGGCGCGGAGTACACCATCGCCGACATCGCCACCTATCCCTGGGTGGCCCGGCACGAGTGGCATCGGGTAGACCTGGCCGGGTTTCCGAGCGTCAAGCGCTGGTACGACGCGCTCGGCCGGCGCGCCGCCGTGGTGAAAGGGATGTCGGTCCCCCAGACCTGACTCTCAGGCAGGGCTGTGCGCGAGCACCCGGGCTAGCGCGGCGGCGTCGATCGGCTTGGTGAGGTGCTCGTCGAATCCCGCGGCGAGGGCACGGCTGCGGTCTTCGGCCAGCCCGTAGCCGGTGACGGCGACCATGAACGGCCGCGCGCGGCCATCCAGGCTGGCGCGCATGCGCCGTGCCAGCTCGTAGCCGTCCATCCGCGGCAAGCCGATATCGATCAGCGCGATCTGGGGCGACCCCGAGAGCAGCGCCTCGAGGCCGGCGACGCCATCGTGCGCGACGCGCACCCGGTGTCCCGAGAGCTCGAGCAGCCGGCGCAGCGTTTCGGCGGCGTCGGCGTTGTCTTCCACGATCAGGACGTCGCGTCGGGCGGCCGCGGTCGTGTCCATTCCCCGGACGGGCGGCTGCGCTGGCGCCGCGATGGCGGGCAGCCGCACGGTGAACGATGCGCCCTTGCCGGGCCCGTCGCTTGCGGCGCTCGCCGTGCCGCCGTGGAGCTCGGCGAGCCGCCGCACCAGGGTGAGGCCGATGCCGAGACCGCCCTTTCCGCGGTCGAGCGCTGAGTCTCCCTGAACGAAGAGCTCGAAGGCGCGCGCGCGCAGCTCCTCGGACATCCCGACTCCGGTATCGCTGACCTCGAGGACGGCGTCGTTGCCGGCCGGGCCGACGCGTACGCGGACCGTCCCGCCGGCGGGAGTGAACTTGAGCGCGTTTACGACCAGGTTGGCGACGATCTGCTCCATCCGCGTCTCGTCGGCGTCGACCCAGACGGGCTCGAGGCGGCGCTCCAGGCGATGGGCGCCGAAGCGGCCGGCGGACTGGAACGTGGCGAGCGCGCGCGCCACCACCTCGGCAAGGTCGACCGGGCGGCGCTCGAGCACGATCTTGCCCATGACCGCGCGCCCGGCGTCGAGGAGGTCGTCGGTGAGCCGCGCGAGGTGCTCCACCTGGCGCGAGATGACGGCGCGGGCTTGCCGCGACGCGTCCGCATCGATCCGCGGATGGTCGAGGAGGTGGCTCGCGTTGGCGATCGCGCCGAGCGGATTGCGCAGCTCGTGACCCAGCATCGCGAGAAACTCGTCCTTGGCGCGGCTTGCGGCTTCGGCGGCGGTGCGCGCCTCGCGCTCGCGCCGCAGGAGCTCTTCGCGCTCCGCTTCGTGCTGCGCCCGCTCTGCCGCCGCCGCGGCAAGCGCGCTCCCGACCTCGCGGATCTCGAAAATCGGCGTCGAAGGCGGCACCACGGCCTCGCGCCGGCCGAGCGCCTGCGCGGCGGCGCTCAGCCAGGCCATCGGCGCGGTGATGCCGCGGGCGATGGCGAGCGCCGAGAGGACGCCGAGCGCGATCGACAGCAGGATGCCGCCGCCGTAGACGAAGAGCGAGCGCGTCGCGCCGGCCTCGACCGCGGCGGGCGGGATGCCGATCGCCACCGTCCAGCCGGTTTCGCGCGAGCGGCTGAACGAGGTGTAGACCTCATCCCCCTCCAGGACGAAGCTCTTGCCGGATCCTTCGTCGCCGCGCTGCATGAGCTTCTCCAGGCCGGGCGCGGGCGGCTTGTTGAGGAACTCGGCGTGCTGGCGGGAACGCGCCACTCGCACGTTGTGCGCGTCGAACACCGACACCACCCAGTCCGGGGGAATGCGCTGGCGGTTGAGAACCTCGAGGAAAGCTTCCGGGCGCAGCGCTGCGGTGAGCACGTAGCGCACCTGGCGCTCGCGCAGCACCGGGACCCGCACCGGGACGGCGAGAACCGGGGTGCGGCCCTGGGTGAGGACGCCAATAACCGGACGGCGTGTGAGCACCACGCGCTCCAGGCTTTCCGGGTCGACCACGGTCGGAAGCGCCGTGCCATAGGGCTGGCTCGCGTTGGCGAGCTGCTGCCCGGCGGGGTCGGCCAGGGTGACGGTGACCCAGTCGGGGCGGCCGGCGTGCAGGCGCCGCATGACCTCGTGGAAGCGTGGTAGATCTGCCGTGTCGAGCGAGCGCGACTGGGCAAGGGCCTCCAGTGCCGACACCGAACGGTTCAGCTCGGCGTCGATCGCCGTGGCGAGCGCGCGCGTGACCTCGATTCCGGCGCGCTCGGCCTGGGCCTTCTGCTCGGCGGCGAGCGCGAGAAGCGCGATCCCCGCAGCCGCCGCGAGCGGCACGATGCCGGCCGCGGCGAGCAGGAACAACCTTCGCCGCAGCGGCTCCATCAGCGCCGGGCGTACTTGCGAAGAAAGGCGTTGATCTCCTCGATCCGCAGCTGCGGCTCGCCCGGAACCGGCTGCGAGCCCACCACGCGGTTCATCCACTCCATGTTTTCCTGCATGCGCGCCACCACGTTGGGCCATTCGTCGGCGGTGTGGCGCTTGGGATCGGGCAGCACGTGGCACTGGTTGCACGCGAGCCGGAAGGCCTCGCCCGAGGGCTGATTGACCTCGGGATAGCGCTGCGCATCGAGGGGGGTTTGCCCGTATTTCTGCAGGTAGGAGACGATGGCGCGCGTCTCGTCTTCGCGCGGCGCCTTCACGCCCGCCATCATCTCGGACATGAGCGTCCCCATGTTGCCGCGGCCCTCCATGCGCACGACCATGCGGTCGACGACCGCCGGCCACTTGGCGGCGTGGTGCATGGCGGGATTGGCGAGGTTATGGCACTGCACGCAGTAGCGCAGCGTAAGCCGTGCGCCCTCCGAGCCCGGCTCGGGCAGCTCGGCCGGCGCGAAAGTGGGCGGCAGGATGCGCTCGAGCATCGGCCCGTGCGGGCTCGACTCCCAGCGCTTCCTCGCTTCGGCCGCTTCGTCGGCGAGGGCGAGCCCGTGTAGGAAAATCCCCGACACCAAAAGAAGCCAGCGCATGGAGAAAGTTTAGCTAAAGCTGCTAAAGGCTATGCGAACGATCGCCCCGCGAAAATCCCAGAAGCGGCGGCTTGACGCCACGGCCTACGGCGAGGACCTTGAAGAGCTCGCCCATCTCGGCGGGCGAAAGCAGCCTCTGCGCTTCGGCGGCGAGCGGCGCGTAGTGCAGCGCGTTCTCGACGTTCGCCTCGCCGAGCACGTCGGTAATGCCGCAGTTCACGAGAAATTGCGCCTGCGTGGCATAGCCCAGGACTTCAAGCCCGGCCTCCACCGCCGCGCCGGCGAGCGCGGTGAAATCGACATGCGCGGTAATGTCTTCCTGGCCGGGACGGGCAAACACCTCGGCGTGCGCGCGATGGCGGTGATGGCACATGAGCGTGCCGGTCGTGCGCTGCGGATGGTAGTACTCCCGGCGCGGAAAGCCGTAGTCGAAGATCAGGATCACGCCTTCGTCGAGGCGCGCGGCGATTTCGTGCATCCAGGCCTGCGCCACCAGGCCGATCTCGCTTTCATAGGGGATCGGCACGGAAAGGCTCGTCGCCTGTGACAGGAGATGATCCTGGGCCGGCTTCTCCCGCCAGACCAGACGATCATCGGAGAAGGAAACGCCGCGCTCCATAATGCCGTTCGGCCGCCATGCGACGGCGTGCACCGGCATGGCATCGACGACCTCGTTCGCGATCACGACGCCTCGGATACGCTCGGGGAGGCGTTCAAGCCACTGCGCCCGAGCGCCCAGGCGCGCCTGCTGGCGCGCCTGGAGCTGCGGGCTGACCTCGACGATCCGATAGTCGAAAACGTGCCGCGAAAGGAGCGTGTCAGCAAGCGCGCCGCTGCCGGCGCCGAACTCGAGAACCGGATCGCCGAGCGCTTCGAGCTGCCGGGCGAGCGTGCGGCCGAAGAGCGAGCCGAGCTCCGGCGCGGTGACGAAGTCGCCTTCTCGGCCGAACTTCTGCGTCCCGCCCGCGTAATACCCCAGGCCGGGCTCATAGAGCGCGAGCTCCATGTAGCGGGCGAACGTGATCCAGCCCTCGTTCGCGGCGATCTCATCTTTCAGGCGGGCGAGCACGCGGCGAATTTACCCTAGAATTCAAGGCACTCATGGATGAGTCGCTCTCCGGACGCACGGCGCTGGTCACCGGCGGTGCGCGGCGCGTCGGCGCGGCGATCGCGCGCCGCCTGCACGCCGCCGGCGCGAACGTGCTGCTGCACTACCGGGACTCGGAAAGCGACGCGGCGAAGCTCGAGGCCGAGCTCAACGCGACGCGCGCGAAAAGCGCGGCGCGGGTCAAGGCGGAGCTCCTGGCGCCGATCGCGCCGCGCGCGCTCGTTTCGACCGCGCTGCAGACTTTCGGCCGCCTCGACCTCCTGGTGAACAACGCCTCGAGCTTCTTTCCGGTCGATCTCGGCGCGATCGAGTCTTCGCACTGGGAGGAGCTGGTGGGCTCCAACCTGCGGGCGCCGCTCTTCATCTGCCAGGAAGCCGCCCCCGAGCTCGCGAAGCGCGAGGGCGCGATCGTCAACATCGTCGACATCCACGCCGAGCGCCCGCTCAAGGGCTACCCGCTCTACAGCATCGCCAAGGCGGGGCTCGCGGCGCTCACGAAGTCGCTCGCGGTGGAGCTGGCGCCGCGCGTGCGCGTGAACGGCGTGGCGCCCGGCGCCATCGCCTGGCCCGAGGACGACCAGTTCGATCCGGCCGAGCGCAGCCGCATCCTCGCCACCACGCCGCTCGCCCGCATGGGCTCGCCCCAGGATATCGCGCAGGCGGTTCACTTTCTCGCCGTCGCGCCCTACGTCACGGGGCAGATCCTCGCGGTCGACGGCGGCCGGTCGGTCTACATCTAGGGAACAGCCGTGGGCGTAGCTATACTGGCATCCTGCTCATCGTCGCCGGCATCGCCGGCCTGAAGCTCGTCTCGACATGACGCCCCAGCCCATCCGCCTGCGCGACCCGCGCAAGGACGCATACGAAGAGGGGAAGCTCGCCAAGCGCATTCGCCGCCAGGCCGGCGAGGCGATCAACGACTTCGCGATGATCGCGGAGGGCGACCGCGTGATGGTGTGCCTCTCCGGCGGCAAGGACTCGCACGGCCTGCTCGACGTGCTGCTTTCGCTCCGGGAAAAGGCGCCGGTGCGCTTCGATCTCGTGGCGGTGAACCTCGACCAGAAGCAGCCGGGGTTTCCGGCGCACGTGCTGCCCGAGTACCTGGGCGCTCGCGGCGTGCCTTTCCACATCGTGGAGCAGGACACGTACTCGGTGGTGAAGCGCGTGATTCCGGAAGGGAAGACGATGTGCTCGCTGTGCTCGCGGCTGCGGCGCGGCGCGCTCTACCGCGTCGCGAGCGAGCTCGGCGCGACCAAGATCGCGCTCGGCCATCACCGCAACGACGTGCTCGCGACTTTCTTTCTCAATCTCTTCCACGGCGGGCAGCTGAAGGCGATGCCGGCGAAGCTCGCCTCGGACGACGGCAGGCACGTCGTCATCCGGCCGCTTGTCTACGTGGCAGAGGCCGACCTCGCGGCGTACGCCGAAGCGCGGCGCTTCCCGATCATTCCCTGCACGCTGTGCGGCTCGCAGGAGAACCTGGAACGAAAGCGCATCGGCGAGATGCTGCGCGATTGGGAAAGGAACCATCCCGGCCGCATCGAATCGATCCTGCGTGCCATGACCGAGGTCCGGCCCTCGCATCTCCTCGACCGGAAGCTGTTCGATTTCGCCTCTCTCTAGGTGAATATGAAGAAGCCCACCGTGCTCGATTTGAAGCGCAACAAGGGCGGCCGCCTCGCCATGCTCACCGCGTACGACTTTCCGAGCGCGCGCCTCGTCGCGGAAGCGGGCGTCGATCTCATCCTGGTGGGTGACTCGCTCGGCATGGTGGTGCTCGGCTACGACACGACCCTTCCCGTGACGCTCGCCGACATGGTGCACCACACGCGCGCGGCGCGCCGCGGCGCGCCCGAGGCCTTCGTCATCGCCGACCTGCCGTTTCTCACCTACGGCACGCCGGCGCAGGCGCTGGAGAGCGCCGCGCGCCTGATGAAAGAGGCGCTCGCCGATTCGGTGAAGCTCGAAGGCGGCGAAGAGGTGGTTCCGATCGTCGAGGCGCTGGTGCGGGCCGGCGTGCCGGTGCTCGGCCACGTCGGCCTCACGCCGCAGACCGCCTCCGCGCTCGGGGGCTACAAGCTGCAGGGAAAGGACGAGGCGGCCGCCAAGCGCGTCCTGGACGGAGCGGCGGCACTCGAGCAGGCAGGCTGCTGGGGCGTGGTGCTCGAGCTCGTCCCGGCCCCGCTCGCGAAGCTCGTCACCGAGCGCATCGGCATCCCCACGATCGGCATCGGCGCGGGTCCGCATTGCGACGGGCAGGTGCTGGTGTTCCACGACCTGGTCGGAATGTTCTCCGGCTTCACGCCGACGTTCGTGAAGCGCTATGCCGAGGCGGGCGCGTCCATCAAGGACGCGGTCGCACGCTATGCCGCAGAAGTCCGAGACGGCAGCTTCCCCGGCGAGGGCAAGAGCTTCGGCATGAAGGACGAGGTGCTGAAGCGCCTGTACGGCACCTAGTGGCCGTCAGGGGCCGCCGCGGGCGCTTTCCGATCGCCGTCATCGGTCCTGGCGCGTTGGGGTCTTTCTTCGCCACGCGCCTCTCCAAGGTGGTCCCTACCACAGTCATTGGACGGCATACGGCGGAGGTACCGCAGGCCGATTGGGTCATCGTGCTCGTCAAGGCCTACGACACGCCCGCCGCGCTGCGCACGGCGCGCCGCATGAAGCCTCGGGGCATCGTGTCGCTGCAGAATGGCCTCGTCGAATCCATCCCGCAGGGCGTGACGACCGCCGCCGCCTATCGTGAAGGCAAGCGAGTGGTTCCCGTGGCCACCGGATTGACGCTCCTGCCTCGCGGGTTCGCGACCTTGGGAAGCCATCTCCGCAAGGCAGGGTTCCGGGCCCGGGTGGTACGAAACATCCACGAAGCCCGGCTGCGCAAGCTTCTCGCCAATGTCTGCCTCAACCCGGTCACGGCTCTTTTTCGCGTGCGCAATGGCGCCCTGCGCGAGCCGCCGTATGCGACGCTGGCCGAGGCGCTCGCGTTGGAGGCGGCGCCGGTACTGAGGGCCGAAGGGCTTGCCATTACCGGGAGCGAGGCCGTCGCCCGCGTCATGGACGTGGCTCGGACCACGGCGGGCAACCGCTCGAGCATGCTGCAGGACCTGCTGGCGGGACGCCGCACCGAGAACGATCACCTGACCGGCGCGCTGCTGCGCCTCGCCCGCAAGCACCGTATCCCCGTACCTACCCATGCGGCGCTGCACCGGTTAATTCGTGTCATGGAGGGAGGGCTAGAATGCCCCGGTCAACGTAGGATTCGAAACGTGCGTTGATCCGGTGGGACGCTTGAGAACCGATTTCAAACGAACGATGCGCCGCAGTTTCCGCTACGCCTTCTATTCGCTGATGGCGTTGCTGTTCGCGGCCGCGGGAGCCACGGTGATCGCCCAAGATTGGAGAAACGCCAGCCGGGAGCCGGTCGGACTCGCCCCCGACCCGGCGCTCGTGAAGGAGGCGGTGGTCCAGGTCTACGGCGCGCGCGCGGTGGGCGCCAAGGGCCTGTTCGGCGTGCACACCTGGTTCGCGGTCAAGCCGACCAACGCGAAAAGCTGGACGGTCTACGAGGTCATCGGCTGGCGCCTGCGCTGGGCCGAGTCGGTCGTGGTCGTGCGCACCCGCGAGCCCGACGGCCGCTGGTTCGGCGCCCAGCCGGAGCTCTACGCCGACAAGCGCGGCGAAGGCGTGGACGAGCTCATCAAGCGCGTCGACAAGGCGGCGCGCGAGTACCCCTACGCGAACGAATACACCATCTGGCCCGGGCCGAACTCGAATACCTTTACCGCCTGGATCGCCCGCGCGGTGCCGGAGCTGGGCGTCGATCTTCCGGCGACCGCCATCGGCAAGGATTACCTCGGCCGCTCGGTCTTCGCTTCGGCGCCGAGCGGCCGCGGCTACCAGGTCTCGCTGGGAGGGCTTCTCGGCATCGCCGCGAGCGGGGTCGAAGGCCTCGAGCTCAACCTTCTCGGCCTGAACATCGGGCTCGGGCCGAGCGGCCTCAAGCTTCCGCTGATCGGGCGCATCGGCCCGTCGCTGGTACCGGCCGCGCACGCCGAGCCCGCGGCGCCACCCGCTCCGGCGACGAGCGCCGACTAGCTCGTCTTCACGTAGCTCACTTCCAGGCACACGTTGACGAGCGCCTGGCGCTTTTCCTCGCGCACCACCTTCATCGCGCGCTCGAGCGCCGGCATGAGCTCTTGCGGCTCCGTGACGCGCTCGCCGTGCCCGCCGCTCGCCTTGACGACATGCTCGAAGCGAGGCGAGGGCTCGAGCGTGGCGAAGGGCGGCTTGTCGCGCTCCGCGGCGTATCCCTTCGGGTAGGTCGAAAGCGTGGAGCGGTGGACCGCCGCCCAGCGGGCGTTGTTCGCGATGACGAAGAGGATGGGCAGCTTCATCGCCTCCGACACGTAATGCGTCGCCGTCGGGTTGCCGAACATGTAGGCGCCGTCGCCGATGGCGCAGATGACGGCCTTGTCCGGCGAGGCGAGCTTCGCGCCCAGCGCCGCGCCCATGCCCCAGCCGAGGCCGCCCGCGGACGGGTTGCCGAAATAGCGACCGGGCTCGCGGATCAGCATTTCCTCGAGCACGGTTGGATACTCGTTCACGAGGAGCGTGTCGTCGTCGAGCAGGCGGTTCATGCAGGCCGATAGCCACTTGCCGGTGATGCTCGCGGGCATGCGCTCGAAGCCGGCGCGCCCTTTCGTTCTGATCTCCTGAGATTGCTTTGATACGGTCTGGCGGCGCTCTTCGATGGTTCGCGGAGAAACGGCGTGTTTCTGCGCGCTGCGCCACAGCGCCTGCAGCGTCGCCGCGACGCCCCCGGTGAGCGCGAGGTCGGCTCGGAAGCCGCGCAGCGGATAGCGCGCGAAGAGCGGATCGGGGCCGATGTGAATGATCCTCGCGTCCGGCTTGGGCGAGCCCTCGCGCGGGATCCACGGCACATCGCAGTCCACCACCAGCACGACGTCGGCTTCCCTGAGGAACGGCTGCGGATCCCAGCCGCACTGCATCGGGTGCTCGGTGGAGAGCGCGAGATAGCGCGGCCGGTAATGGACGACGGGCACGGCGAGCGCCTGCGCAAGCTGCTCGATCGCGCGCGACCCCTCGAGCGTGCGGCCGCCGTTCGCGGTGATCAGCAGCGGCCGTTTTGCCGCGCCGAGGAGCTTCGCGGCTTCCTCGAGCGCATCGGCGTCGGCCGCCGGGGCCGACGCCGGCTGGATCGTCGTGTCCTGCGAAAACCTCTGGGTGAAGCCCTGTGCCAGCACTTCGCGCGGCAGCGTGACGTAAACCGGGCCTTGCGGCTCGCTCTTGCAGATGGCGAGCGCGCGGTCGAGCACCGTCTCGACCTGCTCGGGATGGCGCAGCTCGTAGTCCCACTTGACGAACTCGCGCAGCATGCCGCCCTGGTCGAAGTGCTCCTGCGCCCAATGGATGTAGTTGTTGCGCGCCGCCGGCACCGCTCCGGACTCGGTGATCGGCGTGCGCCCCGCGCTCAGCAGGATGGGGATGTTCGTGCGCGACGCGTTGATGAGGCCGTTCAGCGTGTTTGCCGTGCCCACGCCCACGTGCACCATCATCGCCTGCGGCCTTCCGGTGACCATGGCATAGCCGTGCGCCATGGCGATACCCATGTTCTCGTGCGGCACGATCACGATCTCGGGCAGGCGCCAGCCGAGCTTCTCGCCCTTGGCATAGGCCTCGACCACCGGGGCGAAGTCGGTGCCGCCGTTGGCGAAAAGGTAGTCCACGCCACGCATGGCGAGCAGTCCCATCCAGGCGTCGGCGGCAGTTTCGGGGGTGAACGTCACCGGGGATTCGGGTTTCATGGCCCTTAGTCTACGTACGGGCGGAAACGGCGCATAAGCCGAAAGGCAGGGTTGTCAAAGTTAATTTGACAGCCTAGAATGCAGGCGTGAATTGTGCGGCGCGACTGGTCGAGATCTTCGGAAGCCAGGCCGACGTCGCGCGGGCCTTCCAGCTTGACCGGGCGGTGGTGCACAACTGGGTGAAGATCGGCTACGTCCCGGCGCGCTGGGCGGGCGAGGTCGAGCGCCTCACCCAGGGCCGCATCAGCGCGATGGAAGTCATCAACGAAGCGAGCGCGAAGAACCCGGTGCGGGTGAAGTCCCGCCCCGGCGACGCACCGTTCGGCATCCTTTCGGAAAGCGATCCAATGAGCCAGTACGCCCCCTCGAAGCGAATCCATTCCTTCCACCCGCCGCAGCGCACCCTGATGGGCCCCGGACCCACGGAGATCCATCCGCGCGTGCTCACCACCATGAGCCAGCCCGCGATCGGCTACCTCGACCCGGTGTTCGTCGAGATGATGGAGGAGCTGAAGTCGCTCTTGCGCTACGTCTACCAGACGAAGAACGCGCTGACCTTCCCGCTGTCGGGCCCCGGCTCGGTCGGCATGGAGTACTGCTTCGTCAACATGGTCGCGCCGGGCGACAAGGTCATCGTGTGCCAGAACGGCGTATTCGGCGGCCGCATGCTGGAAAACGTGATCCGCTGCGGCGGCACGCCGGTGCTGGTCGAGGACAGATGGGGCGAGCCGGTCGATCCGCAGAAGGTCGAAGACACGCTGAAGAAGAACCACGACGCGAAGATTGTCGCCTTCGTGCATGCCGAGACCTCGACCGGCTGCCAGTCGGACGCCAAGCTCCTCACCCAGATCGCGCACAAGCACGGCGCGATGGTGATCGTCGACGCCGTCACGTCGCTCGCCGGCACTCCGGTGAAGGTCGACGAGTGGGAGATCGACGCGATCTACTCGGCGAGCCAGAAATGCCTGTCGTGCACCCCGGGCCTGTCGCCGGTGTCGTTTTCCGAGCGCGTGGTCGAGCACGTGAAGAAGAGGAAGGACAAGATCCACAGCTGGTTCATGGACATGAACCTGCTGTTCAACTACTGGACCGCCGGCACGCGCACCTACCACCACACCGCGCCGACCAACTCGCTGTTCGCGCTGCACGAGGCGCTGCTCCTGATCCGCGAGGAAGGCCTCGAGAACGCCTGGGCGCGCGCCACGCGTCACCACCTCGCCCTCAAAGCCGGGCTGGAGGCGATGGGCATGAAGATGCTGGTCGCCGAGAAGCACCAGTTGCCGCAGATGAACGCGGTGCTGTGCCCGCAGGGCGTGAACGAGGCCGAGGTGCGCAAGACCCTGCTCAACGAGTTCGGCATCGAGATCGGCGCCGGCCTCGGGCCGCTCGCCGGCAAGATCTGGCGCATCGGCCTGATGGGCTACAGCTGCCGCCCCGACAACGTCATGCTTTGCCTCTCGGCGCTCGGCTCGGTGCTCTCCGACATGGGGCTTCCGGTGCATGTCGGCGACGCCGAGGCCGCCGCGCACGGCGCCTACGCCCAGATGCACGTCAAGGACGCGCAGCGCAAGAAGCGGGCAGCCTAGGCGTGGAGTACGCCATCGGAGCCGATCCGGAGTTTCTGCGCGTCCTGGTGACCGGACGCGACACCGACGTTGCGCCTTCGGCGCTTTGCGCCCAGGTGTTCGCGGAGAGCGAAAGGCTCGAGCGCCCGCTCATCTTGATCGAGCTGGATCAGAAATTTCCGCTCTCGCTCAAAAGCCAGCAGGAGTTGATCGACGCGCTGCCGAAGATCGGCTTCGCGCCCGAGCACAGCATCGCGCTGGTCCACAAGACGCCGGTCGCCCAGATGGCGAACCAATATATCGACATGCTCGCCGAGCGGCGTGCGCTCGCGGTGCGCAACTTCCGCGACGTCGAGCAGGCGAAGAAATGGCTGCGGTCGCGCTGAACGCCTGACGGGAGGCGGGCGAAGCTAGAGGCCGAGGCGCCGCCAGATCTCGACCGACAACGCGGCCTGGTTCAGCGTGTAGAAATGCAGCCCCGGAACACCGGCGGCGATCAGCTTGCGGCACAGCTCGCTTACCACGTCCAAGCCGAAGGCGCGGATCGACTTGGCGTCGTCCCGGTAGCCCTCGAGCTTGATGCGCATCCAGCGCGGGATCTCGGCGCCGCAGGCGTCCGAGAAGCGCGCGAGCTGGGCGAAGTTCGCGATCGGCATGATGCCGGGAACGATCGGAACGCCGATGCCCGCCGCGCGCGCCTCGTCGACGAAGCGGAAATACGCGTCGGCGTTGTAGAAATACTGCGTGATGGCCGAGTCGGCGCCGGCGTCCACCTTGCGCTTGAAGTTGCGCACCTCGTCGGCGGCGTTGCGCGTCTGCGGGTGGTATTCCGGGTAGCAGGCGACCTCGATGCGGAACCAGTCGCCGGTCGTCTCGCGGACGAAGCCGACGAGCTCGCTCGCGTGGCGCAGCTCCCCCGCCGCGGCGATGCCGGAGGGCAGGTCGCCGCGCAGCGCGACGAGGTGGCGGATGCCGTTCGAGCGGTAGCGCTCGAGCTGCTCGGCGAGATCCTTGCGCGTCGAGGCGATGCAGGAGAGATGCGGCGCCGCCTCGTGGCCGGCGGCGCGGATCTCGAGCACCGTCTCGAGCGTGCCCTCGCGGGTCGAGCCGCCGGCGCCGAAGGTGCAGGAGAAGAACCGCGGCTTGAGCACCGCCAGCTCCTGCCAGGTCGCGCGCAGCTTCGCTTTCCCTTCCGGCGTCTTCGGCGGAAAGAACTCGAAGCTATTGTCCATCGATGTAGGGTTTGAGCGCCGCGTACACCGCGCGGTTCACGGGCGCGTCCAGGCCCGCTTCTTCGCTCATCCTCGCCACTGCGCCGCACAGCCACGGTGCCTCCAGCCGACCGCGGTTCTCGAGGTCGTGCGCAAGCGATGCCTTCATGCCGGCGTGCAGGCCGTCGGCGAACTTCATGCGCGCCTCGACGAAGTCGTCGGCGAGCGCCACCCCGCGCGCGCGGCCCAGGCGCCAGGTCTCGCGCATGGCCTGCTCGAACAGCCAGCGCAGGTCGGGATCGCTCCGCACCACGCCGAGCGGCGCGCGTGCGACCGCGGTGGCGCTCGAGACCGCCACCAGGAACACGAACTTCTCCCAGTTGGCTCTTACGATGTCCTCGGGGATCTCGGCGTTGATCTTCGCTTCCCGGCAAGCGGCGAGAAACGCCTCGGCCTTCTCCTTTTGTGAAGGCAGGACAGGGCCGAATTGCAGCCGCGACATCTCACCGGTGTGCTCGATCACGCCAGGCGACTTGACGCGCGTCGCGATGTACGCGGAGCCGCCCAGAACGGATTTTTCCGGGAATACTTTTCCAAGGCGTGCGATCGACTCGACGCCGTTCTGGAACGGGATGATCGCGGTCGCGGGCCCGACGGCCGGCCGCAGCTTCTCGGCGGCCGCCTCGGTGTCCCAGAGCTTCACCGCGAACAGCACGACGTCGACCACGCCCGCCTCGCGCGGGTCCTCTAGCACCCGGACCTTGAGCAGTGCATCGCCGTGCGGGCTCTCCACCTTGAGCCCGTTCGCGCGGATTGCTTCGAGATGGCGCCCGCGCGCGAAGAACGTGACGTCGTGGCCGGCCTGCTGCAGCCGGGCGCCGAAGTAGCCGCCCACGCCCCCGGCGCCCATGGCGGCGATCTTCATTTTTTCAGTAGCGGTAGTGGTCGGACTTGTACGGCCCGGCCTTCGGCACGCCGATGTACTTCGCCTGCTCGTCGCTGAGCTCGGTGAGCATGGCGCCGAGCTTCGAGAGCTGCAGCCGCGCCACCTTCTCGTCGAGCTGCTTGGGCAGGATGTAGACGCCGACGGGGTACTTGGGGGTCTGGGTGAAGAGTTCGATCTGCGCGAGCACCTGGTTGGCGAACGAGGAGCTCATCACGTAGGAGGGATGGCCGGTACCGCAGCCGAGGTTCACCAGGCGCCCTTCGGCCAGCATGATGATGCGCTTGCCGTCGGGGAAGATGACGTGGTCGACCTGCGGCTTGATGTTCTCCCACTTGTACTGGCGCAGCGACGCGATGTCGATCTCGTTGTCGAAGTGGCCGATGTTGCACACGATCGCGTTGTTCTTCATGCGCTTCATGTGCTCGTGGCCGATGACCCTGAAGTTGCCGGTCGCGGTGACGAAGATGTCCGCCTTGTCGGCGGCGTAGTCCATGGTCACGACCTTGTAGCCCTCCATGGCCGCCTGCAGCGCGCAGATCGGGTCGATCTCGGTGACCCACACCTGCGCCTGGAGCCCGCGCAGCGCCTGCGCCGAGCCCTTGCCGACCTCGCCGTAGCCCGCGACCACCGCGACCTTGCCGGCGACCATGACGTCGGTGGCGCGCTTGATCCCGTCGACCAGCGACTCGCGGCAGCCGTAGATGTTGTCGAACTTCGACTTGGTCACCGAGTCGTTCACGTTGATGGCCGGGAACAGCAGCCGCTTCTCCTTCGCCATCTGGTAGAGCCGGTGCACTCCGGTGGTGGTCTCCTCGGTCACGCCTCGGATGTCCTTCCCGATCTTCGAGTACCACCCGGGCGCGGCCCGCAAGCGCGCCTTGATCGCCTTGAAAAGCGAGACTTCCTCCTCGCTCTTGGGGTCGTCGAGGACAGACGGATTCTGCTCGGCCTTCTTGCCGAGGTGGACGAGCAGCGTGGCGTCGCCGCCGTCGTCCAGGATCATGTTCGGACCCTGCGATTTTTCCTGGCCGCCGAATTCGAAGATGCGGTGGGTGAATTCCCAGTACTCGTCGAGCGACTCGCCCTTGTAGGCGAACACCGGCGTGGCGCCGGCGGCGATGGCGGCCGCGGCGTGGTCCTGGGTGGAGAAGATGTTGCAGGACGCCCAGCGCACCTCCGCCCCCAGCGCCTTCAGGGTCTCGATCAGGACCGCGGTCTGGATGGTCATGTGCAGCGATCCGGCGATGCGCGCGCCCTTCAGGGGCTGGCGCGACGCGTATTCCTGCCGGATCGCCATCAGCGCCGGCATCTCCGATTCGGCGATCGCGATCTCCTTGCGGCCCCAGTCGGCGAGCGCCAGGTCGGCGACCTTGAAATCCGTAAACTTGGAATCGATCTTCACGAGCAGCTCCTGAAAGCAAAAGCGCTCGCACCGTTTCCGGTGCGAGCGCCGTTGAAATTGGGTGTACCGCCTCGCTGAGCCTGACCCCGGATTGGCGGGGACGCAACGCCCCTCAGCGGCGTGAATTCTACCCGGATATTGTTCCTGTTCAAAGGCCGGCCGAGCCTGCATGCTGGCGGCCCGTGAACAGCTCGTACGTAGCATCGGTCGTTTTCCTGAAGATCCAGGACTTTGCCTCCCGCCCGGCGAGCGAGCAGGCGCGCCAGCGCGCGCAGCTCGAGGCCGTGATCGCCGTCACGACGGCGGACCTCGCGCCCGCGAGCCGCGTCGTGCTCGACGCCTCCGACGGCGCGGCGGTCGTGGTGCTGGCGAACCCCGTGGGCGCGCTGCGCCTCGCCGAGCGCGCGCTCAAGGCGTCGGCGGCCGGCCTGCCGCTCTGCGCCGGGATCAACCACGGCGCGGTGCGCGTCCTCGGCAGCGGCGTCGGCGAAGCCATGGTGGGCGACGGCATCGCCGTGGCGGCGAGCGTCGCCCAGTTCGCGCCCGCTTCGGAGGTGCGCGTGACGCGGGCGTTCCGGGATGCGCTCGCCGATGCCGCGCCCGGACAGGAGGCGTCGCTGGTGCCGAAAGGCGCCTCCACCGACGCGAGCCTGCGCAGCCATGAGCTCTTCACGCGCGATCGGACCGAGCTGCAACGCCGCGCACGCACCTACGCGGCGCTCAGCACCGTGGCCGTCGTCGTGCTGCTCGCGAGCGGCGTCGGCTGGCGCATCTCGCAGCAGGGCAAGGACGCGTTCTTCGACGGCCTCGCGGCGAAGTACCGCGCCACCACCGCGCAAGGCGAGCGCTACGTGCGCGGACTGGTCCAGAAGGCGAAATTCCAGTGAGCAAGAAGAAGCAGATCGGCCGCTACAAGATCCTCGGCGAGCTCGGCCGCGGCGCGATGGGCGTGGTCTACCGCGCCGAGGATCCGGCGCTCGACCGCGTGGTCGCGCTGAAGACGATCCTGCTCTCCGACGACGTCGACAATCGCAAGGAATACGAGAAGCGCTTCGCCCTGGAGGCGAGGGCCGCGGGCAAGCTCAACCACCCAAACATCGTCACCACCTTCGATTTCGGCGAGGAGGGCGACCTCGCGTTCTTGGCGATGGAGCTGCTCGAAGGCACGGACCTGCGCACGCGGCTGAAGGACAAGGGGCTCGCCACCGACGAGGCGGTCGAGATCGCGGTGCAGGTCGCCGACGGCCTCGGCTTCGCGCACGAGCGCGGCGTCGTGCACCGCGACATCAAGCCGGGCAACATCATGCTGCTCGAGCGCGGCGGCGCGAAGATCATGGACTTCGGCATCGCGCGCATGCGCTCCGACGACTTCAAGACCAGCACCGGGATGGTGCTCGGCACGCCGCGCTTCATGTCGCCCGAGCAGATCTCGGGCGCCCCGGTCGACCAGCGCTCGGACGTGTTCTCGCTCGGCGTGGTGCTCTACGAGATGCTCACCGGCCAGATGCTCTTCGCCGGGGCCGACTCGGCGCAGATCGCGCACAACGTCGCCAACGTCGAGCACGAGCCGCCGTCGAGGCGCAACAAAGAGGTGACGTCGCTCCTCGACTTCACGGTCGCGCGCGCGCTCAAGAAAGACCCGTCGGTGCGCTACCAGGATGCCTACGAGTTCGCGGCGGACCTTCGCACCTGCCTCGCCGAGCTGCGCGGCCGGCCCGTCGCCGACGCCAAGCGCGACACGACGAAGACGGTGAAGCTCGCGCGCAAGATCGACAGCAAGAGCCCCGCCCCGGTGGCGGCGGCGATCGCGCCGAGCACGCGGCTTTCGCTCTCGCGCCAGTTCGATTCGCGCGCGGCGCTCAAGCGCCTTGCTTCGCCCGGGATGCTCGACCGCGCCGCGCTCGCGCGCTCGCCCCGGAGCGTCGGCCTGCTGCGGCGGGTCTGCCGCGACGCCGGGCCGCGCCTGCTGTTCTTCTCGTCGCTCGTCGCTGCCGCCGCGAGCGGCTATATCGCCTTCGGCTGATCTCAACGTATCATCGCGGCTCCGATGGGGTCGCGCGATCACAGTTGGACCGGATACGCCGTTGCGGCGGCCATGGTCCTCGCCGGCTGCGCCAGCCCGGTGGAGCGGCCGGCTTCCACGCCCGATTCGAGCCAAAAAGCGGTCTCCAGCCTGGTCGAGAGCGCCCACGCGGACGCAGCGGCGGGACGCCTCGCAAACGCCACCGCGTCCATGGAGCGCGCGATCCGGCTCGCGCCGCGCAATCCGCGCCTGTGGCAGGAGCTCGCCCGCCTGCGGCTCCAGCAGGGCGAATTCGACCAGGCCGAGCAGGTGGCGCTGAGGTCCAACAGCCTGACGCGCGGCGATGCGAGCCTGCGGTTCGAGAACTGGAACATCATCGCGCAATCGCGCGAGGCGCGTGGGGACAGCGCCGGAGCCAGCTCCGCCCGCGCGCTGGCCAAGCGAATCGAGTACTAGCCTATCCGGCGAATTCGCCGAGGAAGATGCGCTTGACCTCGGCGGAGCGCAGCAGCTCGGCCGAAGGACCCGACAGGACCGTGCGCCCCGACTCGAGCACCACGCCGCGGTCGGCGAGCTTGAGCGAGAGCTCGACGTTCTGCTCGATGAAAAGGACGCTGATGCCCTGCTCGTCGCGGATCCGGCGCACCAGAACGCCGATCTCCTCCACCATCCGCGGCGCGAGCCCGAGGAACGGCTCGTCGATCATCAGGAGCTTCGGCTGCGCCATCAGGCCGCGCGCGATGGCCACCATCTGCTGCTCGCCGCCCGAAAGGGTGTGCGCGAGCTGCGAGCGGCGCGTCCTGAGCAGGGGGAGCAGGGTTTCGAGGCGCGCCAGCGTTGCTTCGCGCTGGGGGCGGGCGCGCGCATTGTGGGCGCCGAGAAGCACGTTGTCGTGCACCGTGAGGAAGGGAAAGAGCCGCCGTCGCTCGAGGACATGCGCGATGCCGATTGCCGCGCGGCGGTGGGCCGGCAGGCCCTCGATGCGCTGACCCTCGAACCGGATGCTGCCCACCCGCGGGCGCAGCAGTCCCGAGATCGTGTTGACGAGCGTCGACTTGCCGGCGCCGTTCGGGCCGAGCACGGCGACGATCTCGCCGGCCGCGACCTCGAGCCCGGCCTCCCAAAGCACCTGGAACTCGCCATACGCGACATCGAGGGCCGCGACGGAAAGTTGAGGATTCACGCGACGTACGCCTGGCCGAGGTAGGCCTCGACCACCTTGGGGCTGCGGGCCACCGCGGACGGCGCGCCGTCGGCGATGACCTCGCCAAGGTGCAGCGCGATGATGCGCTGCGCGACCGCGGTGACGACCCGCATGTTGTGCTCGATCAGGAGGAGCGTGAGGCCGCCGGCGTGCAGCTCGCGCACCAGCTCCACCAGCGCCGGAATCGAGCGCTGGTCCACCCCGCCGGTCACTTCGTCGAGGAGGAGCAGGCGCGGTCCGGTCGCGAGTGCGCGCGCGAGCTCCAGGCGCTTGCGCTGCCCCGTCGAAAGCGTCCGCGCATGGGCGTTCGCCTTCTCGAGCAGGCCGACCCGGCGCAGCCATTCGTGCGCCTGCTCGCGCGCGTGCCTCACGTCGCGCGTGCGCGTGAGCGCGCCGACCATGACGTTCTCCGCGACGGTCATGCCCTGGAACGGGCGCAGCTTCTGGAAGGTGCGGGCGACGCCGCGGCGGCAGACCAGATCCGGCGAAAGCCCGGTGAGCCGCGTGCCCTCGAGCTCGACCTCGCCCGCGTCGGGCGCGTAGAAGCCGCTGATGCACTCGAAGAGGGTCGACTTGCCGGCGCCGTTCGGGCCGATGATGCCGACGAGCTCGCCGGCGGCCACCTCGAAGCTGATCTCTCGATTGGCGGCTATGCCGCCGAACCTCTTGCTCAGGCGCCGGACGGTGAGAAGGCTCATCGCCTGTAGAAAAACCCCATGAGGCCTTGCGGCGCGTAGCGCACCATCAGAATGAGCGCGCTGCCGTAGAGAATGAGATAGAGCCCGACGAGGTGCGAGCCGAGGCCGCCGAACTCCGCTCGCAGCCACGTCTCAACGGTCGTGACGAGCAGCGAGCCGAGGAAGGGTCCGAGCGCGGTGCCCAAGCCCCCGATGATCGCGGCGAGCGAGAAGCGCACGGAGAGGTCGACCGAGAAGACGTAGAGCGGATCGACGAAGCCCACGTATTGCGCCCAGAGCGCGCCGCAGACTGCGGTGAAGGCGGCGCTCGCCGCGATCGCCGCGACCTTGAGGCGGCGCGCGCGGACCCCGAGCGAGAGCGCCGCGTCCTCGTCTTCGCGCACCGCCGCGAGCTGGAAGCCGCGCCGCGAGCGCTCCAGGTAAAGCTGTGACAGATAGACGGCCAGGGCCAAACCCAGGACGATCCAGACCCAGATGCGCTTGTCGGCGATGCCGAGCGTCCAGAACCCGGCGCGAAACGGCACCGGGATGCCCTCCGAGCCCGCCGTGAAGCCGCGCCAGCGGGCGGCGCCCAGAAGGAGGACCTGGGAAACCGCGATCGTGGCAATGACGAAATACGGTCCGCGCAGGCGGTTCGCGAGAAAGCCGATGACCGTACCGGCCGCGGTCGCGACCGCGGCGCCGATCGCGACGCCGTACCACGGCGAGATGTTCCAGCGCACGCCGCAGAGCGCGGCGGCGTACGCGCCCAGGCCGAAGAACGCTGAATGGCCGAGCGAGATCTGTCCCGCGTAGCCGCCGGCGATGTTCCACGCGCCCGCGGCGCATCCCCAGACGAGGATCAGCACCAGCGTATCGAGCAGGAACGCGTCGTCGACGACGAGCGGCGCGAGGCCCGCTGCGGCGAAGAACGCGAGCGCTGGGGCGTAGGCCTTCACACGCCGAGCGTTTCCGAGCCGCGCTGCCCGAAGAGACCTGCCGGCCGCACGACGAGGATGGCGATGAAGAGAAGGAGATACAGCACCTCTTTCCAGGACGTGCCGATGGTGTAGGAGCCGACCACCTCCACCGTGGCGATGATGAGCGCCGCGACCAGCGCGCCCGCCATGTCGCCGAGCCCGCCGAGCACCACGGCGATGTAGGCGATGAGCACGAACTGCAGACCCGCGGTCGGGTAGACCGGGTAGATCGGGGCGAGCAGCACGCCGGCGGCGCCGACGCAGGCGATGCCGACCGACCAGGTGAGCGCGTAGATGCGGCCGGTGTCGATTCCCATCAGCATCGCGGCCGAGCGGTCCTGCGCGGTCGCGCGCATGAGCTTGCCGGTGTAGGAGAAGCGCATGAAGGCGAACAGCGCCGCGGTGGCGGCGACGGCCAGGACGAAGGCCACCGCCTGCGCGAGGTTCAGCACCGCGCCGCCGAAGCTGATCACGGACGCGTAGTAGCTCGTGCGCACGAAGCGCGCGTCGGCGGTCCAGAGCACGAGCGCGAGGTTCTGCAGCACGATGGAGAGCCCGACGGTGGTGAACACCTGCACGTTGTGCGAGGTGTGCACGACCGGGCGCATGATGAGCGCGTAGCTTGCCCAGCCGACGGCCAGGAAGAGCGGCACGGCGATGACGAGCGTCAGGTACGGGTCGGCGTGCAGCAGCGTGAAGGCCCAGAACGCGGCGTACATCCCGAGCATCAGGAATTCGCCGTGCGCGAAGTTCACCACGCGCATGACGCCGAAGATCAGCGTCAGCCCGACGGCGATGAGGGCGTAGATCCCGCCGAGCAGGATCGTCGAGACGACGAGCTGGGAGACCAGGGAGCTACTTACGCGGGTTATTTACGCTGGTTCCACGGCCCGAGCGGCACCCACTTCGCCCGGTTGCTCGTCAGCTCCTCCGGCCACACCGTGACGAGCGAGCCGTTCTGCCACTGCAGCATGTAGTGCTGCACGCGCTCGTTCGAGTTCTGGCCCGAGTCGTCGAACTTCACGCCCCAGCCGTTGATCAGGCTGCCGACCGGGACGTCCATCTTCATCACCGCGGCGCGGAACTTCTCGAGATCGTCGGTCTTCGCGGCGTCGAGCACGACCTTCAGGAGCCACAGGCCGCCCGCGGCGAGCTGGTGGCCGCCGGTGGGCACATCCGACCCGGTCTTCGCCTTGACCGCCTCGCGGAAGGCGCGCTCGATCTTCTGGCCGTCGGGACGCATCTTGTCGAGGATGAAGCCGGGTCCCGGCTCGCTCAGCGCGAAGGGCCCGTTGGCGTCGTTACCGAGCGCCTTGCCGAAGCCCGGATTGCCGTAGCCGGTCGCGCCGGCGTGCACCACCGCCTTGACGTCGAAGTTCTGCTCGCGCGCCTGGCGCCAGAAGAGGATCGCGTCCTGGTCGCGCGCGATGTGGTGCACCACGTCCGGATTGGCGCTCTTCAGTTTCAGGATGACCGGCGTCAGGTCGTTGGTCGTGAAGGTGTAGTACTCGAGCGCCACCTCCTGCATGCCGAACTCCTTCTTGGCGCGCTCGCGCGCGGCCTCGGTGACGCCCTGGCCGTACGAAGAGTCTTCGGCGATGTACGCGATGCGCATTTCGGCCGGCTTCTTGCCCAGGCGCGGCGCGAGGTACTTGGCGATGAACTCCACGTTGTACCAGCCGAAGCCGATGCCGTCGATTTCCGTGCGGAACACGTTCTTCAATCCGCGGCGCGTGAAGCGCGGGTCGACGCAGGACGTCTCCCAGTAGATGACGTTCTGGCGCGCCGCCGCCTCGCTCGCCGCGCCGCACAGCGTCGAGGAGAAGGTGCCGGTGATGATCTTGACCCGCTCGCGCGTGGCGAGCCGCGTGGCCTCGGAGGCCGCGGCGGTGGGGTCGGGCGCGTCGCCGACCACGAGGACGAGCTTGCGGCCCATCACGCCGCCGAAGCGGCTGTTGATGAGGTCGCGCATGATTTCGTAGCCCTCGAGGTGCAGCTTGCCCTGCACCGCGAGGTTGCCGGTGAGCGGCTCGAGCACGCCGAGCCGGTACTCGCCCTTGAGCTCCTGCGCGTGGCTGGTGACGGCCTGGAACGCAAGCGCGACGCCGAGCGCGCCGGCGCCGATGAACCTCCTCCTCATGACCCCTCCCGTGGCTTGAAAACGGGCTACAGGATGCCCGATTGCCACGAAGGGGTAAACCCTATGCCGGGTCTATCCCCAAACCTCGCGAGCGGTGTCGATGCACAGCCGGAGCTTCGCCTTCTCCTGATCCTCGGTCAGATTGTTGCCGTGGTGCGTGCTGGAAAAGCCGCACTGCGGGCTGAGGCAGAGGTTCTCCATCGGCACGAACTTGGCGGCGGCTTCGATTCGCTTCTTCAGGGAATCCTTGGATTCCAGCTCGGGAACCTTCGAAGAGACCAGGCCCAGTACGACCTTTTTTCCCTGCGGGATGTAGCGCAGCGGCTCGAAGCCGCCGGCGCGCTCGGTGTCGAACTCGAGGAAGAAGCCGTCGACGTCGATCCTGGAAAACGCAGTCTCGGCAACATAATCGTAGCTGCCGCTCGCGAGCCAGGTGCTCTTGAAGTTGCCGCGGCAGGTGTGGATGCACACCGCCATGTCGTCGGGTACGTCCCGGATCGCCGCGTTGACGGCCTCGGCGTAGAGCGCGACGTCCTTCTTCGGGTCGTCGCCGATCTTGCGGAACTGCTCCTGCACCTTCGCATCGCCGAACATCGCGATGGTGGTGTCGTCGATCTGGAGGTAGCGGCAGCCCGCCCTGTAGAGGTCCGCGATCTCCTCGCGGTAGCACTGGGTGAGATCGGCCCAGAAGTTGTCGAGGTTCGGATAGGTCTTCTTGATCGAGGCGCGATCGGCGCGCGCGTGGAGCATCGCGGGCGAGGGCATGGTGAACTTCGGCGTGCCCTTCTTCACGTGCTCTTTCAGGAACTTGAAATGCTCGAGCATGTTGGGCCGCGTGCGGCGGATGCGGCTCTCGACCAGCATGAAGGGCGGCTGCTCGTCGGTCCCCTTGAACTTCGCGTCGCCGTAGGCGTCGCCCTTCGCGAGCTCGACGCCGTCGAAGCCGTGCAGGAAGTCGATGTGCCACCAGTCGCGGCGGAATTCGCCGTCGGTGACCGCCGGGATGCCGATCGACTCCTGCAGCGCGATCACGTCGCGGATGCAGCGGTCCTGCACGGCCTTGAGCTCGGCCGCGGTGATCTCGCCTGTCTTCGCCTTGGCGCGCGCCTCGTGCAGCTCGCGCGGACGAAGCAGGCTGCCGACGTGGTCGGCCCGAAAGGGGGGGCTCATGGGTTCACCTCGACAATGGCCGGGATTTCGTAAGGCGGCTACTTTAACGCAAGAACACTATGGGAAGCGTCCCGCACGGTGCGTGCCGCGAACCTCCGGTTGTCAGTACAAGTATTCGGAGGCGGCGCCGCTCCGATACCCGCCGAGGATCCTTTGGATGGACCGCCCGTCCAGTGGCATCGTGAGATAACCGTCGAATCCCGCTTCAACCAACCGCTGACGGTGCTGTTCATTCGCGCTGACGGCGATGATTTTCGCGTCCCGCATCTCGGGTTCGCGCCGCAGCCGCCGCGCCATTTGACAGCCGTCGAATTGGGGCCGCGCCAGGCTCAGAAACACCAGATCTGGGCGCAGGCGGCGTGCCGCATCGAGACCCGCCGCATCGTTGTACGCGAAATCCACGTCGTGCCCCGCTTGCTCGAGGAGTTCGCCGAGCTGATCGGCCGCGTCCACATCCTGATCAATGACGAGGATGCATAACCGACGTTCATGGTCTCGAGAAGCGGCGTTACGGTCGCGCGTCTCCCCGTTAACACGCCCGTCGTGCAGCTCGCCTGCGACGATTCGGCGCAGTTGCTGGAATGCGCCTGCAAGAGCGTCATTGCGAGCTCGCAGGTCAACGAAGCCTTTGCCCCCGAACATCTTGACGAGCCGATCGAAGGCGGCACCCAACCCGGCGCCCGCGTCAGACGCCTGTACGCATACGACTGGAACATCATTGCAATCGGAGAGCGAGCGGACATGATGCAGCAGGTCGAACATCCGCACTTCGTCGAAGTTCAGATCGATGACAATCATCTTGAACAAGCGCTCGCGAAGGGCTTGCTTAGCCTCGTCGAACGTTCGTACCAGCGTCGCGCGGCAGTCGGCCAGACATTCGAGCAACCGATCGTCAATGTCGGTCGCTGCAACAAGGACCTCGGTGGCTGATGCCGCTGTCATGCGCGAGCTTCCGCAACGGCCATGCCAACCGCAGCCGCCGCGAATCCAAGCTATTGTTTTTCTTCGCCCGCGAGCTCGCAAAACGGGACTAGGGATCGAGCTACACGCCCCCAAACCAAGATTCGACGCGCCAAACGACAACGCGCTACGCCAGGCCTGGGGATTGCATGACCCGGAGGCCCAACATGCCACGCTCGGGAACTCAGCGCGTCATGGACGTCACCTTGATCGGTATTTTCGACAACGCAACGTTGGCTCAAGAGGCCAAGCATGCTCTGCTCGCCGCCGGTGTCCTGGAAGCTCGAATAGGCGTTGACCGAAATCATGAAGGCACCTGCGTAGTACGCGTGCAGGCGCAGTCTAGTTACGAGCGACAGCGAATTAGAGACCTCCTCCATCGCAGCGGTGCCTCGAGCTTGCAGCAGCTGCCTACGTCGTCTTGACAAGCAGACCGTTGCGCAACTGCTCGGACTACGCCTGGCGTTTGGTCGCTCGTCGCTCGAGCTGTTGGAGAAGCTTCTCAGGTTCCACCGGCTTCACCAAATGAAGTTGAAATCCAGCCGCGCGGGATTTCTGCTTGTCTTCCTCACCGCCATACGCGGTCACTGCAATCAATCTCGCGCGGGCAGTTGCCGGGTGGCTCCGCAAAGCCGTGGCGAGCGCGTATCCATCGCTGTCGGGTAGGCCGATGTCGCAGAGCACGATGTCTGGCTGCGTCTGCTGTGCGGCTTCCAATCCTTCCTGGCTGGTGTAGGCAAGGGTCACCGAGTATCCGCAGAGCTCGAGCAACTTCCGGAGGCTCTCTGCAGAGTCCTTGTTGTCTTCCACAACCAGGATGCGGAGGTTCTTGTTTGCGGACAGCGCTGGCAACTCGGGCGCTGAAGGCTTTCTGCTTTGAAGCTCTTGGATACGACCGCGCAGGTTGCTTAGAGCGTTGTACATCTGGAACTTGAGAGCGTCGACACCGCGCATCGCGCCGGCTGCTACCCCCTCATGGCCGTCCGCCGAAAAGAGCAGCCTCGCAAGGCTCTCGATGCCGCGGATCGCAACGCGCGCATCCAGATCATTGACGATTTCAACCGCGGCTTGGCAAAGGCCAGATACCTGGCTCATAGCGACAGGGTCGTCGCGCCCACCAGGGTGAGTTAAGACTGCCTGCATCAGAGCTGCATGCAGCGTAAGGGCGTGGTCTAGGTCGCGTTTGGGCATTTTCTTTCCACTATCTGGCTGCCATACCCCGCCCATGGATGGTACTGCCAATGGTTAAGGCGCAACACCTATGAATAGGCGGCTCGCGAAGAAAAGTCGTTCGACTAATATCAAGGCGTGACAGTTTGCCTACTAGGGTTGCCGGGATTCTCCCGACACCTATTCCCCCCTGAGCATCCGACCGTGATTTGTGACGACTTCGTTCCTCTCCGTGGTTGCCGCGACAAGAACCAAGTGATGGTTCGCTCGCCACGTTGTGACCGCTAGGTGGCCAGACCGCTGGCTTCAGCTCATCGGCACAAGGCCGCCTTCGATTTTTTCGGCAATGAACGCAAGCAGTCTGTCAGCTCGCGTCGGCTTATGGAGGTAGCCGGCCGCGCCTAATGCCTTGCAGCGCTGCTCCACATCCGTCGCCGTCGTCAGGAAAATAACTGGGATGTCCTGAACGCCAGGATCTCCGCGTAACGCCCCAACGAACTCGAAGCCGCCAAGGTGCGGCATTTGAATGTCGCAGATGATCAAGTCCGGTTTCTTGGAGAGCACCTGGTAACCGGCGCTGATGCCATCTTCGGCAGTCTGTACCTCGTATCCCGCGTTTCGCAGATGAAGCGCCAGCAGCTCTCGCATGTTGGGGTCGTCGTCAACTACCAGAATCTTCGACACCATCGGGCGTTCTCCGGGCGAGAGAACAAGGTACCGCCGGGCCGCAGGCCGCAGAAGCCAATTAGTTCAAGAACGCGGGTAAGAAAACTTAAGGCAGGGGATCCAGCGTTCTCGGTGTAGCAATTTCAGCTACATCCACCGCGAAAGACACGCGCCGCGGCACGGGCCTTGCGGCGCTCGCCCATGGCCTTGCGGAAAGCAAACGTGCTGGTCGTGGACGACAAGCGCGCGAATCTTCTCGGGCTGGAGGCTGTGCTCGGCGATCTGTACAACGTCATCTTCGCCAGCTCCGGGGAGGAGTCGCTCGATACTCTGGCGAAGCGCAGCGATGTGGATCTCATATTGATGGATGTCCAGATGCCCGGCATGGACGGATTCGAAACGGCGCAGCGCATCAAGCAAATGCCCGCGGCAAGAGAGATCCCGATCATCTTCGTCACCGCCATCTACACCGAGGACCCGTTTATCAAGAAGGGCTACGAGGTAGGCGGTATTGACTACTTCAGCAAGCCCTTCGATCCGGAGATCCTCAAGCTGAAGGTCGCCGTGTACTCGTCATTCAAGCTCAAAGACAAGCTGCTGCGTGAGCGCGAGCTGCGGGTGCGGGAGTCCGAAGAGCTGATCAGCGTAGGACGCAAGCTGTCCGCCTTGCTCGAAAGCCTGCCGGTCGGCGTGCTGATCGCGGACGTCGAGGGCCGCATCTGCCAGTCCACGGAGGAGGTGTCGCGAATTCTGAACACGTCGCAGGCTGCGGATGACGATTCGTATGGCCAGATCCTCGGCTGGTGGGACACCGCAGGAAAGAAACTGAAGACGGACGGTCCTCTCGCCCGCGCCGTTCAGAGGGGAGAATTCTCGCAGAGCGAGCGACTGGAAATACGGCGTTTCAACGGCAAGGCGAAGACCATTGTTGCGTCGGCTTCGCCGCTGCGCGGACTACAAGGCCAGATCGTGGGCGCAGTGATCCTGATCCAAGACTTCACGGAAGCGAGGGAAATCAAGGAAAGCCTGCATCAGCGCGTTACGAAGCTACTTTCGCTCGGCATAGAGCTCGAGGAAACCGCGGCCACGTAACCTACGCTGCCTGTTTCAGGGCCAGAGCCTTGTCGGTGGCTTCCCAGGTGAACTCGGGCTCGGCGCGGCCGAAGTGGCCATAGGCGGCGGTCTTCTCGTAGATCGGGCGCAGGAGGTCCAGCATCTGGATGATCCCCTTCGGGCGCAGGTCGAAGTTCGCCTTCACGAGCTGCGCGAGCTGCTCATCTGAGAGCTTGCCCGTGCCGTGAGTCGTCACCATCACGCTGGTCGGCTGCGCCACGCCGATGGCGTAGGAGACCTGCACCAGGCAGCGCGAGGCGAGGCCGGCGGCGACGATGTTCTTCGCCACGTAGCGCGCCGCGTACGCCGCGGAACGGTCGACCTTCGAGGGGTCCTTGCCGGAGAACGCGCCGCCGCCGTGCGGCGCCGAGCCGCCGTAGGTGTCGACGATGATCTTGCGGCCGGTGAGGCCGCAGTCGCCGGTGGGCCCGCCGATCTCGAAGGCGCCGGTCGGGTTGACCAGGTACCTCACCTTGCCTTTCACCATGTTCTTCGGCAGCACCGGCTTGATGATCTGCTCGACCACCGCTTCCTCGATCTGCTTGTGCGTCAGGCCGGGCGCGTGCTGGGTGGAGAGGACCACCGTGTCGATCGAGTCGGGCTTCCCGTGCGCGGCGTAGCGCATGGTGACCTGCGACTTCGCGTCGGGACGCAGCCAGGGCAGCCGGCCGTCGCGGCGCACCTCGGCCTGGCGCTCGACCAGGCGGTGCGAGAGGTAGATCGGCATCGGCATCAGCTCGGGCGTCTCGTCGCAGGCATAGCCGAACATCAGGCCCTGGTCGCCCGCCCCCTGGTCGAGGTCGAGACCCTTGCCCTCGTCGACGCCCTGCGCGATGTCGCGCGACTGCTCGCCGTAGGCCACGATCACCGTGCAGGTGTGCGTGTCGAAGCCGATCTTCGGATCGGTGTAGCCGATGCGCTGGATGGTCTTGCGTGCGACCGCGTCGAAGTTCACCCGCGCGTTGGTGGTGATCTCGCCCGCGAGCACCACGAGGTTGTTCTTGACCAGGGTTTCGGCGGCGACGCGCGAGCGGGGGTCCTGGGCTAGAATCGCGTCGAGCACCGCGTCGGAGATCTGATCGGCGACCTTGTCCGGGTGCCCCTCGGACACCGATTCGGATGTAAACAGAAATTCGCTCATTGCGTGCGCCTTCTTGTGGGAGGGCGCAAGGATACCAAAATCTTGTCTTTCCCCAGCGTTCTCCTGCGTCTCGCCGGGAAGCTGCCGCTGCCGCTGCTGCACGCGTTGGGAAGCGTCCTCGGCTGGGTGATCTATGGGATTTCGCCCACCTATCGCGGCAACTTGCGCGCCAATCTGCGCCAGGCCGGCTACACCGACACGCGCACGCGCCGCGCAGCCATCGGCGCTGCGGGCAAGATGCTCACCGAGCTGCCGGCGCTCTGGTTCCGCCCGCACGCCGAGGTCGCGGCGATGGTCCGCGCGGTGCACGGCATGGAGCAGGCGTTCGCCGCGCGCAACCAGAGGAAGCCCGTGCTTTTCCTCACCCCGCACATGGGTTGCTTCGAGGTCACCGCGCAATACGCCGCGCTGCACATGCCGATCACCGTGCTCTACCGGCCGCCCAAGATCGGCTGGCTCGAGCCGCTCATGCGTGAAGGACGCGAGCGGCCGAACGTGCGCCTCGTGCCCGCCGATGTGAGCGGTGTGCGCGCCATTTTGAAGGCGCTGCGCGAAGGCGAAGCGGTCGGCTTCCTGCCCGACCAGGTGCCCGGCGAAGGCGAGGGCGACTGGGCCGATTTCTTCGGCCGCCCGGCGTACACCATGACCCTCGCCGCCCGGCTCGCGGAGCGCGAGGGCGTGCGCTGCTTCCTCGTCTTCGGGCGGAGGCTGCCGTGGGGCCGGGGCTACGAGATCCGGCTGAAGCCTTTCCCGGACAAGCTCGAGGGTGAAACCGCTACGCGGCGGCTCAACCGCGCGCTCGAGGACTTGGTGCGCGAATGTCCCGGCCAGTACCTCTGGAGCTACAACCGCTACAAGGCGCCGAGAGGAGCGCGCCCTGCTTAGCCGACTGCTCGGCCGCGTTCTCGTGGCGTTCATGTGGCTGGTGCGCTTCCTGCCGTTCCGCACCGTCGCCGCGATCGGCGAAGCGATGGGATCGGTCGTGTTCTGGCTGATCCCGGAGCGGCGCAAGGTCACGCGCGTGAACCTCGCCAAATGCTTTCCCCACTGGAGCGAGGAGAAGCGCGAGGCGATCGCGCGCGCGCACTTCCGCGCGTTCCTTCGCAGCTTCATCGACCGGGGGATCCTCTGGTGGTCGGCGCCCGAGCGGGTGGAGGCGCTGGTCCAGCTCGAGGGCTTCGAACATCTGCAGGCCCTCGCGGGCCAGCGCGTCGTCCTCCTCGCGCCGCACTTTCTCGGGCTGGACGCCGGCGGCATCCGGCTCGCGAAGCAGTGGCCGCGCATGGCGAGCATGTACTCGCGGCAGAAGGATCCGCTGCTTGACCGGCTGCTCCATGCCGGGAGGCTGCGCTTCGGCGGGGCGATCTATCCGCGCCAGGCGGGCTTCCGCAGGATCCTGCGCGCCGTGCAGGGGGGCGAAGCCTTCTACTATCTTCCCGACATGGATTTCGGGCCGAAGGCGTCGGTGTTCGTGCCGTTCTTCGGCGTGCCGGCCGCGACGACCGTCGGACTGTCGTATATTGCCCGCATCACGGGCGCCCGCATCGTGCCCTGCGTGACGCGCATGCTGGCCGACGGCCGCTATGTCGCCCGGCTCTACCCGCCATGGGAGGGTTTTCCGAGCGGCGACGACACGGCCGACGCACGCCGCCTGCTGGCCTTCATCGAGGAGCGCGTACTGGAGATGCCCGAGCAGTACCTCTGGATGCACAAGCGGTTCAAGACCCGCCCGCAAGGGGAAGCAAAATTCTATTGAAAGTCGCGGTCCTGGGCGCCGGCCATATGGGCCGCTACCACGCGGAGAAATTCGCCGCGCGCAGCGATTGCAAGCTGGTCGGCGTGGCCGACGTCGATGCCGAGCGCGCGCGAGCGCTCGCGCAGAGGTTCGGCTGCCCGGCTTTTTTCGATTGCCAAGATACATTCAGGCACGCCGATGCGGCCGTCGTCTCGGTGCCCACCGAGCACCACCACGCGGTCGCGGGCGCCTGTCTCGAGGCGGGGCTGCACGTGCTGGTCGAGAAGCCGATCGCGGTCGACCTTGCGCAGTCGGATGCCCTGATCGCCCTCGCCCGCCGGAAAAACCGGGTGCTGCAGGTCGGGCACGTCGAGCGCTACAACGCGGCGTTTCGCGCGCTCGCCGCGCGCCTGCAGCGGCCGCTCTTGATCGATGCCGAACGCCTCTCGGGGTTCAAGCGGCGCGGCGCGGACGTCGACGTGATGCTCGACCTCATGATCCACGACATCGATCTGTGCCTCGCGCTCGCGAGATCCGAGGTGACCGACCTCAGCGCCTGCGGCTTCCGCGTCCTCACGCAGGAGATCGACATCGCGACCGCGCGCATCGAGTTCGCCGACGGCTGCGTGGCGAACCTTTCGGCGAGCCGGGTGAGCCAGGTGCCGGTGCGCAAGCTGCGGGTGTTCCAGCCGGGACTCTACGTGTCGGCCGACCTGCAGGCGGGAAGCCTCCGCTACGTCGGCCAGGTTCATGGGACGATCGAGGAGCAGGAGGAAAGCCATGCGGGCGGCGACGCGCTGGCCTCCCAGGCGGAGGCCTTCGTGAAAGCGATCCAGGGCGCCTCGGCTGCCGGCGTGGACGGCGAGGCCGGGCGCAGGGCGCTCGGGCTGGCGCTCGAAGTGGGCCGGCTGGTGCGCGAGCGCCTGCGGAAGTTCGGATGAGCGCGCCGATTTCCATCCCCATGGCGGATCCCGCAGGCGAGTACCGGCTGCTCAAGGACGAGATCGATGCCGCGGTCGGCCGCGTGCTCGCGTCGGGCCGCTATGTCCTCGGTCCCGAGGGTGAGGCGCTCGAGCGCGAAGTCGCCGACTATGTGGGCGCGCGCCACGCGGTGGGCTGCAATTCGGGCACGGACGCGCTGCACCTGCCGCTCGTTGCCGCGGGCGTCGGGCCGGGCGACCAGGTGATCGTGCCAGCCTTTACCTTTTTCGCCACCGCCGAGGCGGTTTCCTACACCGGAGCCACGCCGGTCTTCGCCGACGTCGACCCTGTCACCTTCAACCTCTCCGCCGATTCGCTCTTGGAGAAGGCAACGTCGAAAACCCGGGCCGTGATCGCGGTCCACCTCTTCGGGCAATGCGCCGAGCTCGACCGGATCGCCGAGCTCTGCCGCAGCCGCGGACTCCTGTTGATCGAGGATTGCGCGCAGGCGCTGGGCGCCGAGTATCAGGGGAAGCGCGCCGGGAGCTGGGGCGACTTCGGCTGCTTCTCCTTCTACCCTACCAAGAACCTGGCCGCGGTGGGCGACGCCGGGATGATTACCGCTTCCGAAAAGAAACACGCCGAAACCCTGCGTATGCTGCGCCATCACGGCAGCCGCCGGACATACCTCCACGAGCGCGTGGGCTGGAACAGCCGGCTCGACGAGATCCAGGCCGCGGTGCTGCGGGTCAAGCTCGCCCGCCTGGATGAATTCAACGCCGCGCGCCGGCGCGTGGCGCAGCGCTACCGGCAGAAGCTGAAGGGCGTGCAGCCGCCGGCGGAAGACGCGCGCGGCAGGCACGTCTATCACCAGTTCACCGTGCGCAGCGAGCGGCGCGACGCCGTCCGCGAAGCGCTCGCGCGCGACGGCATCGCCGCCTCGATCTTCTACCCGCTGCCGCTGCATCGCCAGCCCGCCTACGAGGCCGCGAACCGCGGCGTGTCGCTTCCCGCGTCGGACGCGGCGGCGCAGACCGTGCTCTCGCTTCCGATCCATCCGCTGCTCGACGAGGGTTCGGTCGACCGGATCTGCGCCCGGGTCGAGGCGGCGCTCGCATGAAGCTCGCGTTCACCAAGATGCACGGCGCCGGAAACGATTTCGTGGTCATCGACGCGACGAAGCAGCCGTTCGCGCTCTCGCGCGCCCAGCTCCGGCGCCTCGCGGACCGCCACCTCGGCGTCGGCTGCGACCAGATCCTGGTGGTCGAGCCCGGCGGCCGGGACAGCGACTTCCGCTACCGCATCTTCAACGCCGACGGCGGCGAGGTCGAGCAATGCGGCAACGGCGCGCGCTGCTTCGTGAAGTTCGTCCAGGACAAGGGCCTCAGCGCGAAGCGCGAGCTGCGCGTCCAGACGCTAGGCGGGACCATCGTCCCGCGCCTGGAGGACGACGGCGAGGTGAGCGTCAACATGGGACCGCCGACGGCGCCCGTGGTTGAAGCTCTGGATGTGGATGGGAAAAAAGTCGAACTGGCGATCCTCTCGATGGGAAATCCGCACGCCGTCCAGGTGGTGGAGGGCGTCGACGCCGCGCCGGTCGGCACGCAGGGCCCGAGGCTCGAGCGCCATGCGCGGTTCCCGGGCCGCGTGAACGCCGGCTACATGCAGGTGCTCGACCGGCACCGCATCGCGCTGCGCGTATGGGAGCGCGGGGCGGGCGAGACGCTCTCGTGCGGAACCGGCGCGTGCGCCGCGGTGGTCGCCGGAATCGCGCGCGGGCTGCTCGACTCGCCGGTGCGGGTGGAAACCCGCGGCGGAGCGTTGACCATCTCTTGGGCCGGCGGTGACAATCCGGTGTGGATGAAAGGCCCGGCCGAAAAGGTGTACGACGGCATCCTGGACGTGTGAACCCATAACCAGAACGGAACGATGACCAACGACGAAATCGCCCGCTTCCTGCGCACGCATCCGCAGTTCTTCGACCAGCACCCCGAGCTTCTCGAGACGATCTACGTGCCGCACCCCTACGGCGGCCGCGCGATCGCGCTCTCGGAGCGCCAGACCGTGGCGCTGCGCGAGAAGCTGAGGCTGCTCGAAGGCAAGCTCGCCGAGATCATCAAGTTCGCCGAGGAAAACGACGCCATCGGCGAGAAGGTGCACCGCCTGTCGGTGGCGCTCGCTGGCGCGCGCGACTTTCCCGCGCTGGCGCATTCGCTCTACTTCCATCTGCGGGAGGACTTCGCCGTGCCGCACGTGGCGCTGCGCGTGTGGGGCAAGTCGGTGCCCGCGGACTTCCAGGAGGCCGAGGCGGTGAGCCAGGCGCAGCGGCAGCAGGCCGAAAGCATGGCGTCGCCGCAGTGCGGCTCCGCCGCGGGCAGCGTCTTCGCGCCCTGGTTCGGCGAGGCAGCCGAGCACGTGCGCTCGCTCGCGCTGGTCCCGCTCGGCCAGAGCGCGGTGTTCGGGCTGCTCGCGCTCGGCAGCGAGGACCCGCAGCGCTTCTTCCCCGAAATGGGGACCCTGTACCTTCGTCGCATCGGCGAGCTATGCGCGGCCGGAGTGACGGCTCGGCTCTAGCCCGGCAATACCTCGATGCCCTGCGGCATCAGCGCCGGCTTTCCCCGGCGACGCTGACCAATTACGGCCACGCGCTGAATGCGCTTTTCAAGTTATTGAAAGAGGGGGATCTTGCTTCCCTCGATGCCGCCCAAGTGCGCCGCTTTGTCGCCGTGATGCACTCGCGGGGCCTCGGGCCGCGCTCGCTCGCGCTGATGCTCTCGGCGTGGCGCGGCTTCTATCACTGGCTGGTGCGTCACCACGGCTTCGCCGCCAACCCGGTGGTCGGCGTGCGCGCGCCCAAGGCGCCGCGGCCGCTTCCCAAGGCGCTGTCGGTCGAGGCGGCGCAGCGCCTGCTCGACGAGAAGCCGGGCAGCCCGCAGCTCATGCGCGACGCCGCGATGTTCGAGCTCATGTATTCGTCCGGGCTGCGCCTTGGGGAGCTGATCGCGCTCAACGCCGACGACGGCCGCCTCGACCTCGGCCAGGGCGAAGTCACCGTCACCGGCAAGGGCTCGAAGACGCGCACGGTGCCGGTCGGCGCCAAGGCGCGCGAGGCGCTCAAGGCCTGGATCGGGAGCCGGGCGCAGCTCGCCGCGCCCGGCGAGCGCGCGCTCTTCGTCGGCGGGCGCGGCCGCCGCATCGCGCGCACGGTGGTCAACTCACGCCTGCGGGCCTGGGCGCGCCGGCGCGGGCTCGGGCAGCGCGTGCACCCGCATATGCTGCGGCACTCGTTCGCCACCCACGTGCTGCAGTCCTCGCAGGATCTGCGCGCGGTACAGGAGCTCCTCGGGCACGCCAGCATCGCCACCACGCAGGTCTATACGCATCTCGATTTCCAGGCGCTGGCGAAGGTGTACGACGCCGCGCATCCGCGCGCGCGCAAGAAGACCGCGCCGAAATGAGCACGCTCATCCTCAAGCGGGGGCGCGAAAAGTCGCTCAAGCGGCGCCATCCGTGGCTGTTCTCGGGCGCGATCGAGAAGCTCTCGGGCAAGCCGGGCGCGGGCGACACGGTGCAGATCAGGGACGCCTCCGGAAAGTCCCTGGGCAGCGCGGCGTACAGCCCGAAGTCGCAGATCCGCGCGCGCATGTGGACCTTCGACGCGAATGAGGAGGTCGACGCCGGCTTTTTTCGCCGCCGCATCGAGCGTGCGCTCGCCTTGCGCGAGGCGCTGCCGGCGCGGCGCCACACCAATGCACTGCGGATCGTGCACGGCGAATCCGACGGCCTGCCCGGTCTGATCGTCGACCGCTACGCGGACGTGCTGGTGGCGCAATTCCTCGCCGCGGGCGTCGAGCGCTGGCGCGACCCGATCCTCGACGCGCTCTCCGAGCTCACCGCGGCCGAGGCGATCTTCGAGCGCTCCGACGCCGAGGTGCGCAAGCTCGAGGCGCTGCCCGCGCGCGTCGGCTTCGCGCGGGGCAACCGCAATGCCTCGCGCTGCCCGATCGTCGAGTACGGCCTCAACTTCCGCGTCGACGTCGAGCAGGGCCAGAAGACCGGCTTCTTCCTCGACCAACGCGAGAACCGGCAGCGCGTGCGCGAGCTGGCCGCCGGGCGCGAGGTGCTCGACGGCTTTTGCTACACCGGCGGCTTCTCGATCGCCGCGCTCGCCGGAGGCGCGAAGCGGGTCACCGCGATCGAGAGCTCGGCGCCCGCGCTCGAGGTGGCGCGCGAGAACCTGGCCGCGAACCCGTTCGACGCAGCGAGAGTGCAGTTCGTCCAGGGCGACGTGTTCGCCCAGCTGCGCGCCCTGCGCGACCGGGCGGCGCAATTCCAGATGGTGATCCTCGATCCGCCGAAGTTCGCGCCGAGCGCCGCGCAGGTGAAGAACGCCGCGCGCGCCTACAAGGACATCAACCTGCTCGCCTTCAAGCTGCTCGCGCCCGGCGGGCTGCTCGCCACCTTTTCCTGCTCGGGCGGGGTCTCGGCCGAGCTCTTCCAGTCCATCGTCGCCGGCGCCGCGCTCGACGCCGGTGCCGACGCCAAGATCGTCGAGCGCTTCGGCGCCGCTGCCGACCACCCCATCGCGCTCGAGTTCCCGGAGGGCGAATACCTCAAGGGCCTGCTGGTGGTGAAGTCCTAGAAGCTCAAAATCAGGGACGGACCACGTTTTTTTTCGTCAACGGCCGCAGCGGACGTTCGTTGACTAGCGGGAAATGTTCGGCTCTCACTTGAGTGCCGAACGGCTGGAAGAAATTCGCAGCGCTACCAACGGCGGCTACGTATTTGGATCACGCGATTTCAAGAGAGTGATTTCGCAAGCCCTCGGCAGAAGAGTGGAAAAGGGCACCGCAGGCCGGCCCGTCCGAGCAGATGCCGGGCACGACCAGCTCGATTTGCTGCAGGAAAACGTGGTCCGTCCCTGATTTTGGGGTCCGGGAGCGGGCTTCGACGCCGATTTATAATCCCGCCCTTCGCCAGGAGCAGTCATGGAAGAAAGCAACATGGTGCCGGTGACGATCCTCACCGGGTTCCTCGGCAGCGGCAAGACCACGCTGCTCAACCGGATCCTGAAGGAGGACCACGGCCACCGCATCGCGGTGATCGAGAACGAGTTCGGCGAGATCGGCGTCGACAACGAGATCATCGAGACCGGAGACGAGCAGATCGTCGAGATGAACAACGGCTGCATCTGCTGCACCGTGCGCGGCGACCTGATCCGCATCCTCGGCGCGCTCAAGGAGAAGCGCGACGGGGGCACGCTCAAGTTCGACCGCGTGGTGATCGAGACCACGGGCATGGCCGACCCCGGGCCGGTGGCGCAGACCTTCTTTACCGACGAGGAGATCGGCAACTACTACCTGCTCGATTCGATCATCACCCTGGTCGACGCCAAGCACGCGCCGAAGCAGCTCGACGAGTTCCACGAGGCCCAGGAGCAGGTCGGCTTTGCCGATCGAATCCTTCTGTCGAAAACGGATCTGGTTTCGCAGGACGAGACCGACTCTCTTTCCAAGAGACTCAAAAGGATGAACCCGCGCGCGCCGATCAAGAAAGTGCACTTCGGCGACGCGCCGATCGGCGAGGTGCTCGACATCCGCGGCTTCAACCTGAACGCGATCCTGCAGCTCGACCCCGAGTTCCTCGTCGACAGCCACCACGAGCACCACGATCAGGTCGAGTCGTTCGTCTTCAGGTCGCAAAAGCCCTTCGACGGACAGAAGCTCGAGCAGTTTCTCTCCGGGATGATCCAGGTCTACGGGCCCGATCTCCTGCGCTACAAGGGGGTGCTCTGGATGAAGGGCAACCCGCGGCGCGTCGTGTTCCAGGGGGTGCACATGATGATGGGCGGCGACATGGGCAAGCCCTGGGGGAAGGGCGAGAAGAAGCAGTCGATCATGGTGTTCATCGGCAAGAAGCTGCCGAAGGACATCTTCATCGCCGGCATGGAGGAATGCCTCGCCAAGTAGGCCATGATCGCCGTTCGCGGACTCGCACACCGCTACGGCGCGGCCCCCGCGCTGCGGCTCGCCGACTGGCGCGTCGCCCAGGGCGAGCGCTGGGCGGTGCTCGGCCCTTCGGGGAGCGGTAAGAGCACGCTGCTCCACGTCCTCGCCGGGCTGGTGCGTCCGAGCGAAGGCGAGGTCGAAGTCTCCGGACAGAATCTCGGCAAGCTGCGCGGCGCCACGCTCGATCGCTGGCGCGGCGCCACCGTCGGCATCGTGCTGCAGGCGCTGCACCTCGTGCGTCATCTGTCGGTGCGCGACAACCTGCGCCTCGCGCAGTACCTCGCGCACCTGCCGCAGGACGATGCCCGCATCGACGACACGCTCGGCTCGCTCGGCGTCGCGGGTAAGGCGAGCCGGCGCCCGGCCGAGCTTTCGCAGGGCGAGCGCCAGCGCGTGGCGATCGCGCGCGCCGTGGTCAACTGGCCGAAGCTCCTGCTCGCCGACGAGCCGACCGCAAACCTCGACGACGCCGCCGCGGCGCTCGCGGCGGACCTGCTCGCCGAGCAGGCGGCACGCCAGGGCGCGACGCTCGTGGTCGCGACGCACGACGCGCGCGTGAAGGCCAAGTTCCGCGAGCGCCTGGAGCTGGCGTGAACCTCGCCTCGCTCTCCGCAAGCTACCTCCGCGCGCGCCCGCTGCACACCGCGCTCGGCCTGATTCTTCTTTCGCTCGGCGTGGCGACGATCGTGCTCCTGCTCCTCGTGGTCGGCCAGCTCGAGGAGCGCATGAGCCGCGACGCGCGCGGCATCGACCTCGTGGTGGGCGCCAAGGGCAGCCCGATGCAGCTCATCCTCTCGGGCATCTATCACCTCGATGCGCCGACCGGAAACGTGCCGCTCGCCGCCGCGCAGTCGCTCGGCAAGGAGCGCTTCGTGAAAAAAGCGATCCCGCTCGCGCTCGGCGACAGCTGGAAGGGCTACCGCATCGTCGGCGCCGGACACGATTATCCAAACCATTATGGCGCGACGCTCGCGGCCGGGCGGCTGTGGGAGAAGCCGATGGAAGTCGTCCTCGGCGCCGAGGTTGCGCAACGCACGGCGGCCGGCGTCGACGCCGAATTCTCGGGTGCTCACGGGATCAGCGGCGAGGGGGACGAGCACAAGGAAGCGCCCTACACCGTCGTCGGGATCCTCAAGGAGACGGGTTCGGTTCTCGACCGCCTCGTCCTGACCGGCATCGAGAGCGTGTGGCACGTGCATGAGCCGCACCAAGGCTCCCAACAAAATAAGAATGACAAAGCGGGCGAGCCTGAGCGCGAAGTCACCGTCGTCCTGGTGCAATACGCCTCGCCTCTCGCCGCGGCGACCCTGCCGCGCCAGATCAATTCGAGGAGCGAGCTCCAGGCGGCTTCTCCGGCGGTGGAAACCGCGCGCCTCTTTCGCATCGTTGGCGTGGGCGCGGAGGCGTTGCGCGCGTTCGCGATCGTGCTCATGGTCGCGGCCGGCCTCTCGGTCTTCATCGCGCTCTATACCGCGCTCGAGGAGCGGCGCTACGACCTCGCGGTGATGCGCACTCTCGGCGCGTCGCCGCGCCGCCTTTTCGGATTGCTGCTGCTGGAAGGCCTGGTCCTCGCCTTTCTGGGCGCGCTGGTCGGCCTGGCCCTGGGTCATGCCTTCGCCGGCCTGCTCGGACTGTGGCTGCAGGTGCACCAGCAGCCCGCGCTCACGGGTCTCGCCTGGCGGCCCGAAGAGCTCTGGCTGGCGGCCGCGGCGCTGGGCGTGGGCGTCCTTGCTGCACTGCTTCCGGCGTGGCGGGCCTACCGCACCGACGTTTCGCGCACGCTGGCCCAAGGCTAGGCGGGATTGCAAAGGCTCCGGATTCGGCAAATACTGTCGCCCCGGTCCAGCCCAGAGGCCGACACATGAAAACCCAGGCGTTCCTGTTCGCACTGGCATTCGCCTTCCCGGCTGCCGCGCAGCACCAGGCCCCGCCGGGCGTCGATCCGAGCCAGTTCAAGCCTCTCGTCGAGCGCAAGGACGTCGTGTCCTGGAATCTCCTCGCGCAGGTGGAGCTGGTGAAGCAGAAGGACCGCTACCTGCCGCAGTTCTCGCCGGGCGTCGCGGCCCTCGACCAGAAGGAAGTCAAGCTCCAGGGCTTCATGATGCCGCTCGAGATGGGCGACAAGCAGACCCACTTCGTGCTGTCGGCGCTCCCGGTCACTTGCGCGTTCTGCCTGCCCGGCGGGCCCGAGGCGCTGGTCGAGGTGAAGACCAAGCAGCCGGTGAAGTACAGCTTCGATCCCATCGTCGTGCGCGGCACCATGTCCGTGCTGAAGGACGATCCGACCGGTGTTTTCTACCGCATTAGCGACGCTGTTCACGCCAACTAACCTGCGGTCCTTGCTCGCGCGGCTGCTGCTCGCGGCGGCGCTGCTTGCCGGCTGGCAGGCGGCTTTGCAGCACCCGGTTCAGCACGTCGATTCGAAGGGCGGCCTGGTCCACGTTGGCGACGGCCATTCCGGGAAGAAAACGCCCGACGGTTCCAAGCTGTGCGACGCACTTGCCGCGCTTACTGCCTGCGCGGCGCATTCGCCGGCCCTGTTCGAGTCGCCGGCAGCCGGTCATCACGCTTTCCGTTTTTCCGCCTCCCAGCCGCGCGCGGCCGAAGCGCCGCCGTTCCTCGCCCAAGGTCCTCCCGCCCTTCTCTGAGTCGGTTCCAGGCGCGCGCCCGACCACAAGGCGCGCATCGGTCATCGTTCAGAGGAGTGCAACGCATGTACGCGAAGTGGTGGTACGCCGCGGCGCTTGCCG
>Ga0075429_100000151_pt1 | contig 43094 bp, 38 predicted proteins | sample RhiMetdeltSRZDD3_FD_75295 | JGI IMG/M metagenome (GOLD analysis project Ga0075429, IMG submission 75295) | Populus rhizosphere microbial communities from Tennessee, USA - Rhizosphere MetaG P. deltoides SRZDD3 | ecosystem: Host-associated > Plants > Roots > Rhizosphere > Soil | place: USA...
CGCGGCGATCCCGAGCGGCAGCATCAGCAGGTTCGCGAGGATGAAGACGATGAAGATCGCGTAGAGCGAGACGGCGTTGTTCATGAAGATCGTCGGCCCCGGGTTGAGCCCCTTGATATAGAGCACGCCGATCACGATCGCGGTGATCGAATCGCCCGGGATGCCGAACACCAGCGCCGGAATCCATGCGCCGGCGAGCGCGCTGTTGTTGGAGGCGCCGGCCTCGATGATTCCCTCGACGTGGCCGGTGCCGAACTTCTCGCGCTCGCGGGAGAACTTCTTCGACATCGCGTACGACATCCACGCCGCGATGTCGGCGCCGGCGCCGGGCAGCGCGCCGATCGCGGTGCCGAGCGCGCTGCCGCGCAGGATCTGCAGCGGGTAGCGCTTGGTGAGCGTCCACATGCCGCGGAACACGTTGCCGATCTGCGCCTGCGCCATCTCCCACGGCTGGTCGATCGCCGCGACGCTGCGCAGGATCTCGGAGACCGCGAACATGCCGATCATGATCGGGATCAGCGTCAGGCCGCCGGCGAGCTCGGCGTTGCCGAACGTGAAGCGCGGGAAGCCGGCCGGGTTGTCGAGCCCGACTGCCGAGACCAGCAACCCGAGCAGCAGCGACACCACGCCTTTCAGCGGATTGCCGAGCGCGAGGAACACTGCGCTCAGCAGCCCGAGCATGACCAGCCAGAAGTACTCGAACGACGAGAACTTGAGCGCGATCTCGGCGAGCGCGGGCGCGGCGACGATCAGCACCGCGGTGCCGAACAGCCCGCCGATCACCGAGAACACGAGTCCGGCGCCGAGCGCGACCTCGCCCTGGCCCTTTTTCGTCATCGCGTAGGCTTCGTCGGTGTACGCCGCCGATGCGGGCGTCCCGGGCATGCGCAGGAAGCAGCTCGGGATGTCGCCGGCGAAGATCGCCATCGCGGTGGCGGTGACGATCGAGGCGATCGCCGGCACCGGCGGCATGAAGAACGTCACCGGCACGAGCAGCGCGGTCGCCATCGTCGCGGTCAGACCCGGCACGGCGCCGACGAACAGACCGAACATCGCCGAGCCGAGGATGACCCACAGCACGTACGGGTCGAGCACCAGCAACAGCGCCTGCCAGAGGACCGAATCGGTCATGCGCTAGAACGCGAAGCGCTCGAAGATTCCCCAGGGCAGCGGGATCCGCAGCAGCTTGTAGAACGACAGGTGGATGGCGAACGTCGCGATCAACGCGACCGCGGCGGACATTCGCCACGTGGCGCCGAGCAGGCGCGCCCAGACGGTCAGCAGCAGGACCCCGGTCAGGTGAAAGCCGAGGCGGTCGGCTGCGAGCACATAGAACAGCAGGCCGCCAAGGACCGCTGCGACGCTGGCGAGCGGACGCGGCTTGCGAATCCATGCGGGCAGCGCGATCCACGGCTGCGCGCGAGCCGTGCGGCGCAAGCCCTGCACGACGAGCAGCGCACCGCACAGGACCAGGCCCGCGGCGATGAGCCCGGGAAACCACGCCGGGCCGAACTTCTGCCCCGGCATCGCCGGAAAACCCTGGATATGCCAGAGGACGACCGCGCCGAGCGCAGCGAGCCCTGCGCCGCTCAGCGCGTCGTGGACTTTCAAGCGCGCTTACTTCGCGAGACCGACCGCTTTCAGCGCAGCGCCGAGGCTCGCATCCGAAGCGGCCATGAACTTGGTCGTGCCTTCGGGATCGGCCCACACCACGCCGAAGCCGCGGCTCGCCATGAAGTCCTTGTACTCCTTCGAGTCGTAGACTTTTTTCAGCGCCGTGACGAGCGTCTTCTGCACGTCCGCAGGAATCCCTTTCGGCGCCGCGATCACGCGCCAGGCGGCGATCGCCCAGTCGGTGCCGAGCTCCTTCTTCAGCGTCGGCACGTTCGGATAGAGCGCCGGCGGATTCGCGTCCATGATCGCGAGCGCGCGCACCTTGCCCGCGTCGATCATCGAGCGCGCTTCAGGCACCGAGCACGGCACCACTTCGACGCCGCCGGCGACCATGTCCTGCAAGCCCGGCGCGGCGCCGTTCGAAGGCACCCATGGCAGCGCGTTCGGATCGACGCCCTGGTCCTTGAGCAGCCCGGCGATCGCGAGGTGCCAGATGCCGCCCTGCCCGGTGCCGGACGCTTTCATCTTGCCCGGGTTCGCCTTGATCGCCGCGATCAATTCCTTCACCGACTTGTACGGCGAATCGACGCGCACGTGCACACCTGCTGGATCGGCATTGACGAGCCCGATCGGCGTGTAGTCGGTGTGCTTGAGCGGCGTCAGGCCCACCCAGTGCATCATCGTGATCTCGACCGTGATCATGCCGATCGTGTAGCCGTCGGCGGGCGCGGAGGCGATCGCCTGGTGGCCGACTACGCCCGAGCCGCCGGTGCGGTTGACGACGTTGAACGGCTGCTTGAGCTCCTTTTCGAGCAGGCTCGCGATGATGCGCGCGGTGGCGTCGGTTCCGCCGCCCGCGCCCCACGGCACGATCAGCTGCACGGGGCGCTGCGGGTATTGCGCCTGCGCGGCGGCGCAGACCAGGCAAAGCAGGGCTGCAACGAGCGTTCGCATCGATTTTCCTCCCATGGAGAGCTGCGGCATTGTAACCGCTTGGTTACGTCGGCCGGCTGGCGAGCGCGGCGCGGATCGTGGCGAGCGTCTCTTCGCGCTCCGTTCCCGCGAGCACGAGACGCGGCCCGCGCACCCGCTCGTTGCCCTTGTCGACTTCCTGCTGCGCGAGCTTGATGTACTGCACGAATTTCGGCAGCACGTCCATCCGCAGCAGCGGCAGGAACCAGCGGTACAGCGCGTCGGCTTTCTCATGCTCGCCGCGCATCGCGTGGCGAAAGAGCGTCATCGTCTCGCGCGGCAGCGCGTTCACGAGGCCCGCGATCCAGCCGACCGCGCCGGCGCGCACGCCCTCGGGAATCATGTCGTCGAGGCCCGCAAAGACAGCGATGCGATCGCCGCACAACGCCTTGGTCGCGGTCACGCGCCGCGCATCGCCGCTCGATTCCTTCACAGCGCGCAGGTTCGCGTGCTCGGCGGCAAGCTCGGCGATCTGCGGCGCGACGAAATCGGTCTTGTAGGCAGGCGGGTTGTTGTACAGCATGCAAGTGAGCTTCGTCGCGCCGATCACCGCGGCGACATGCGCCTTCATCTCGCGCCAGTCGGTGCTGTAGACGTACGGCGGCAGCACCATCAGCCCCGCGCAGCCCGCTTCCTGCGCAGCCCTCGCAAGCGATACGGCTTCCTGGGTGCTGAGCGATGCGATCCCTGCGACCACAGGTTTACTTCCCAGCGCGTAAGCGAGCGTCTTCAGGATCGCCACCTTCTCGTCGAACGCGAGCGTTGCCGCCTCGCCGAGCGATCCGAGCGCGACGATCCCGTCGACGCCGTGGTCGATCTGCCACTTGGCGTGCTCGGCCAGAAACGCGTGGTCGACCGCGTAGTCCGCCTTGAAAGGCGTGGTGATCGCGGAGAGGACGCCTTTCCATTCCATCGGAGATCTCCTAGTCGTAGCGCGTCGGAGAAAGCAAGCTTATATCGAGTCCGGGCGTCTCGCCCGAGAGAAGCTCGGCGATGAGCTTGCCGGTGATCGGCCCGAGCGTGATCCCGAGCATCGCATGGCCGGTCGCGACGATCAGGTTCGAGTATCGACCCGTGCGGCCGACATAGGGAAGGCCGTCGGGCGAGCAGGGGCGCAGCCCGCGCCACGGGCGAATCCCCTCGAAGTCTGCTGGCGTGAGATCGGGGTAGTAGCGCTGCGCTGCCGCGGCGATGCTGCGCACGCGGATCGGGTTGATGGTTTCGTCGAGGCCGGCCAGCTCCATGGTGCCGCCGAAGCGCAGCGCGCCGTCCATCGGGCTCACGGCGACGCGCGCCTCGCTGAGAAGGGCGCACATCCGCGGCGCGTTGCGTGGACGCGGCAGCGTAAGGCTGTAGCCTTTTCCGGGCTGCAGCGGCACCCGCAGCTCGAGTTGCTTCGCGAGTGCTTGCGACCACGAGCCGGCGCAGAGCAGGTATTCATCGGCCTCGAGCTCGCCGCCGCCGCTCGTTGTTGCGGCACGAATTTTTCGATCCTCGGTGCGCCAGCCGGTCACTTCGGTGCTCCACGCGAATTCGACGCCGGCGCGTGCGAGGCGCTGCTCCATCGAGCGCATCAACCGCTCCGGTGCCAGGTTGCTGTCCTGCGAGAAGCAGACGGAACCCGCGACGTCCATGCGGATCCCCGGATCTCGCGCCGCAGTCTGCTTCGGATCGAGCACCTCCGCCGCAAGCCCGAGCTCGCGCGCCAGCTCCGCCGCCTTCGCTTCCTCGTCCAGCGCATGCTGCGTCTTGCACAGCGCGAGCAATCCGCGCCGGGTGAACCCGAAGTCGTCCGCTTGCGAGACGAGCTCCGCATAGCAGTCGCGGCTGGCCATGATCAGATCGCGCAGCAGGCGTCCGGCGCGATGCGCCTGCTCGACGTTCGCAGCGCGCCAGAACTTGAGCCCCCAATCGAGCAGATCCCACGAAGCGCGCGGCTTTACATAGAAAGGCGAACCCGGGTTCCACATCCAGCGTAATGCGAGCGCGACCATTCCGGGCGCAGCGAGCGGCACGAAATGGCTCGGCACGATCATGCCGGTGTTGCCGAACGAGCAGCCGTCGCGCTGCTCGCCGCTGCGCTCGATCACCGTGACGCGCCAGCCGCGAGCCGCGCAGTAGAACGCGGCGCACAGGCCGATCACGCCGCCGCCGAGGATGGCGACCCGCCCGGTCACCTCAGCCGATGCCCCAGCGGAACGGGTCGCGCTCGTCGATCAGCAGCGTGCTCTCGGCGGTAATGTAGGCGGTGCCGGAAATCATCGGCGAAATGCGCCCGGCCGCACGGTCGATCCAGCGGTAGGAGGCGCCGAAGCGGCTGCCGACGATGCTTTCCTGGACCCAGCGCGCACCCTCGGCGAGCTTGCCATCGGCGGCGAGACAGGCGAGCTTGGCGCTGGTGCCGGTGCCGCACGGCGAGCGGTCGTAGGCTTTTCCGGGGCAGAGGACGAAATTGCGCGCATTCGCGCCGGGTTCGCCCGGCGCGCCGAACAGCTCGACATGGTCCACGTCCGCAAAGCCTTGCGCGTTCAACGCCTGCCGGATCCGCCACGACACTTCCGTGAGACGCTCGACGTTGCCGGGCGCGAGATCCTCGCCATGCTGCTCGACGAGGAAGAACCAGTTTCCGCCCCACGCGACATCACCCGTGATCGCGCCGAGGCCCGGAACCTGCACGCTGACGCCCTTGTGCTCGCGCCAGCTCGGCACGTTGGTGACCGTCACCTCGCCGCCCGGATCGAGCGTCGCGGTCACCGTGCCGACCGGTGTGTCGATGCGGTGCTCGCCCGGCAGGATGCGGCCGAGATAGGCGAGCGTGATCATCAGGCCGATCGTGCCGTGGCCGCACATGCCGATCGTGCCGACGTTGTTGAAATAGATCACGCCGGTGACGCAGGTCTCGTCTTCGGGCTCGACCAGCAGCGCGCCGACGATCACGTCCGATCCGCGCGGCTCGTTGACGCAGGCCGCTCGATAGCGGTCGAACTCGCGCCCGAAACGCTCCCGCCGCTCGGCAAGGGGCCCGCCGCCGAGGTCCGGAACGCCTTCGACGACGACCCGGGTCGGCTCGCCTCCGGTGTGCGAATCGACGACTTTGATTCTCTGCATGGACTGTTCACCTTGCCACACGAGCAAGGGCCATGTAAATACGCGTCTGACCCCAAGCATCCGAAAGGCTTTCATGCGTCACCTTCCGATCGACCCGGCCCTATTCATCGAGAACCGGCAGCGCCTGATGAAGCAGATGGCCCGGAACTCGCTCGCGGTCGTCAACGCCAACGACGTGCTGCCGCGCAACTCCGACGCCGTCAGCCTGATCGTCCCGCAGACCGACCTTTTCCACCTCTCGGGCATCGAGCAGGAAGAGACGATCCTCGTGCTCTGCCCCGGGTCGTTCGACGAATCGCTGCGCGAGGTCCTTTTCATCCGCGAATCCTCGGAGCTGCTGAAGATCTGGGAAGGCTACAAGCACACCAAGGACGACGCGTCGAAAATCTCCGGCATCCGCAACGTCCAGTGGCTGTCGGAATTTCCCGCGGTGTTCCACCGCCTGATGTGCGAGGTCGAGACGGTCTACCTGAACTCCAACGAGCACCCGCGCTCGAGCGTCGTGGTGGAGACGCGCGACGCGCGCTTCGTCGCCGACTGCCAGCGCCGCTATCCGCTGCATCGCTATGAGCGGCTCGGCCGGCTGATGTTCAGGCTGCGGGGCGTCAAGACGAAGCGCGAGATCGATCTGATCCGCAAGGCGGTCGATGTCACCGGCAAGGGCTTTCGCCGCGTCGCCCGGATGGTCGAGCCGGGCGTCACCGAATACCAGATCCAGGCCGAGTTCGCCCACGAATTCCTGCGCAACCGCTGCGACTTCGCCTACAACCCGATCATCGCGAGCGGCGCGAACTCGTGCGTGCTGCACTACGTGCAGAACGACCAGCAATGCAAGAAGGGCGACCTGCTGCTGCTCGACGTGGGCGCGAGCTACGCCAACTACAACGCCGACTGCACGCGCACGATCCCGGTATCGGGGCGCTTCACCAAGCGCCAGCGCAAGGTGTACGACGCGGTACTGCGAGTACAGCGCGCGTCGATCAAGGGCGCGAAGGTCGGCAAGCTGCACCGCGACTGGCAAAAGGAAGCGCAGGGGATGATGAACGAGGAGCTGCTGTCGCTCGGCTTGCTCAAGCGCTCCGACATCCAGAAGCAGACGGACGCCGAGCCTGCGTGCCGCAAGTACTACATGCACGGCCTCGGTCATTCGCTCGGGCTCGACGTCCACGACTACGGCTGGACGCAGGAGCCGTTCACCGATGGCTGGGTCATCACGGTCGAGCCGGGCATCTACATTCCCGAGGAGGGATTCGGCATCCGGCTCGAGAACGACATCGTCGTTCGCAAGGGCGGGGCGGAAGACCTGTTCGCGGACATCCCGATCGAAGCCGACGAGATCGAAGCGCTGATGAATCGCAGAGATCTCTAGACTGTGAAACTAAAAAATGTAGTAATTTTAAGGTGTTACAATTATGCTATGGATAGATTAAGGATGATTTATGGATTGACATTGGATAAAAATAGGATAAAATATGGACCATCGTTGGAATTCATATGGAGAAACTAAATGGCTGAAATCCGTGTTTCTGTCGATGACGCGTTTATCAACGAGCTGCAAGAGAAGCTTGGGCTCACCAAGTCGTCCGACCTGACCCGTGAAGCATTGACGCTGTTCAAGTGGGCAGCAGAAGAAGCCGCTCAAGGCCGAGAGATTCTTTCGGCGAAACCAGATGGTGAGGACGTGCACAGGCTTGTTATGCCGTCTTTGAGCAAAGTTAAAAAAGCCGTATAAGAACTCCCGTTCGGCTATCAGCCGCCATTCGGGGAATCCTGAAGGCGGCTTTTACTTTCCGGTGTGTGTTCGGGCGCACCGTGCGTTCGCTAAGCGACTAACAATAAGATCGCGCTACAGGAATGTCGCAGCGCTCGCTTGGCGTGATAGGGAAGCGCGAGGGAAAGGGGCGAAATGCCGTTGAATCTTGCAAACGCAACACCGGTAACTCCGGCTCTTGCGCCAGTGCAGAGCCCTTCAGCTGCAATCGCCTCGTCTGGTGCGCAACCTGTAACGCCAGATCAGGTAAAGGTAACGCCGCTACCGTCTATCACGGCTGCAGGCGTTGACCTGGCAAAGTATGTCCTGAAGATATTGGCGATCGCGATTCCGGTCTGGGTGGCGATTCTTTTCGTGGCGGACCTTGCGACGACGTACACGGTGCATGAGGCATATCGCGTCGCAATTGAAGCAGTTAGGAACACAGAATCCAACGCGAGCGCCGCGATGCGTCGGAAGGAATCGATGCAGAAGGCGCTGTCGAGCATGGAAAAGATCTCGCACATAGCGTCCGAGTCAAGCAAGGGAAAAGTGGGCGAAGTACCTTCTGAGGAACTGAAAAACACAATCGCAGCGATCCGCGATGTGCAAGGCACCCCTGGCGAGCCTGCGCAGAACGTACAGAAACTAAAGGCAATTCTGGCGGTGCTCGAGTCCATTCAAAGCGCTCCTGCTGAGATTGGAAAAATCGAGCCGAAGCTGAAGGAGAGCGTAGAGAGCTTTCGGGCCGTAATAGATACGGTAGCGCCGTCGTCAGCCGCGAACGCAGAACGACTGCGCAGTTATGTGGAGCTCCTGAAGGAGCTTGCCGCAGAGCGAAAAAGCGTTCGAGACTCGTGGATCCAGATCGGTCAGATGGTGCTTCTAAACTTGCTGCTGCCGATCCTTACAGCTCTACTTGGGTACATATTTGGCACTGGAAGCACCAGGCAATCAGGCTAATGAAGAGTAAGAAATGGTGGCTAATGGAATAAGCGACGAGGCGTCGAGGTTCGTGCTCAATCTCTGACCCGCGTACGTTCGCGCTGGACGCGTAGCGCGGGAACACCCCCCCACCTACTCTCGGCGAGAATCGGCATCCGAGGGCGTGCTTGCTCTGATCGAGATGCACTGCATGTACCGTGCACCTTCAGCCAATGAAACTATGAGCGGGGAGCGCACCTTTCTCGGCCACCCGGTCGGCCTGTCGCTGCTGTTCGTCGTCGAGATGTGGGAGCGCTTCAGCTACTACGGCATGCGCGCGCTGCTGGTGCTGTACCTCGCGCGCTCCGCGGGCGGCGAAAATCCGGGGCGAGGCTGGTCGAAGGAGGCGAGCGACAACCTCTTCGGCTGGTACACCGGAATGGCCTACCTGCTGCCGATCGTCGGCGGCCTGATCGCCGACCGGTTGATCGGGACGCACCGCTCACTCGTCATCGGCGCGCTGGTCATTGCGCTCGGCCACATCGTGCTCGCCGTCTCCGGGATCGGCGTGCTCGCCGGCAGTGCTTCCGGGATGTCCGTCTTTATCGCCGGGCTGGTGCTGATCGTTCTCGGCACCGGCCATTTCAAGCCGAATGTCCCGGTCATGATCGACCAGTTGTATCGCCCAGGCGATCCGCGTCGCGACGGAGCGTTCACGATCTTCTACATGGGCGTGAACGTCGGGGCCACCCTCGGGCCGCTCGCGTGCAGCTTCCTCGGCGAAAAAATCGGCTGGCATTACGGTTTTGGTGCCGCCGCAGTCGGCATGCTGCTCGGACTCTCGGTCTATCTCTGGGCGCGGCCCCGGTACCTCGCGGGCGTCGGCGAGCCGCCGGCCGGCAGGGCAAACTGGACGCTGCCGCTGATCGTCCTTTCGATCGGGCTGGCGGCGATCATCGCCGCTCTATTCCATTTCCGCGTTCTCGCGGCGATCGGCGCAGCGGCGGATGCGTTCGTCGCGCTTTCACCGACGTTGATTCCGCTGCTGTTTGCGGCGGCGGTGCTCGGACTCGCGGTCTGGTTCGTCGCCAGCCAGCCCGCGGCCGATCGCGGGCCGGTCGCGTGCATCCTGATCTTCGTGTTCTTCAACGCGATTTTCTGGTTCGCCTACGAGCAGGCGGGAAGCTCGCTGAACCATTTCGCCGACGAGATGACCGACCGGCGGATTTTCGGCTGGGAGATGCCGGCGGGGTGGTTCCAGTCGGCGAGCGCGCTGATGGTCGTCCTGATGGCACCCGTCTTCGCGGCGCTGTGGTCGGCGCTCGGCCGCGCCAACCGCAATCCCAGCCAGCCGATCAAGCTCACGCTGGGGCTTTATGCGCTCGCAGCCGGGTATGTCTTCATGGTGGCCGGCGCGTACGGCACCACACCGACCGCCAGGGCCGCGATGTTCTGGCTGCTCGCGACGTACTTCTTTCACACCATCGGCGAATTGTGCATGTCGCCCACCGGTCTTGCGTTCCTGACGCGCGTCGCGCCGCTGCGCTCGGTTTCACTGCTGATGGGCATCTGGTTTCTCGCCAACGCGGTAGCGAACAAGTTGGGCGGGCAGTTCGCGGGAAAGATCGAGGCGATCGAGCAGGGCGAGATCACGCTGCCGTGGTACGCGTGGTTCCGTCTCGGCGGGCAGGCCGACTTCTTCCTGTTCTTCGTCCTGCTTGCCGTGCTGGCGGGAACGCTGGTGCTTGCGCTGGCGCCGCTTCTGAAGCGGCTCGTCGCTCATCGACTCTAGGCCGGCTGCGCCGGCTTCTTGGCGAGCATGAAGAAGATCGATCCGAGCCCCGCGAGCACGGCGACCACGGTAAAGCCCGCGCGGTAGTTGCCGGTTGCGTCGGCGAGGATTCCGGAGATCATCCCGCCGCCGATCTGGCCGAGCACGACGATCATGAACGACAGCCCGAGGATCAAGCCGATCGCGCTGCGGCCGAAGTAGTCGGCGCGGATCGCCTGCATGAACGGTCCGCGCAAGCCCCACGCCCAGCCGTGCATCAGCGCGAACGCTACGACCATCGCGGTGGTGCCACCGGGCGCGAAGTCGGCGTACGTCAGGCAAAGAAGCCCCGCCATGTGCAGGAACATGCACATCGCCGACAGCATGCGCTTGTCATAGCGGTCGCCGATCACCCAGCCGGTCGCGATGCCGCCGATCTGCGCCAGCGTCTGCAGCAGGATCGCGAGCGAGGCGGCTTCGAGCGAATAGCCGAGGCCTTCCTTCATGTGCGTGATCGCGTGCACGTTGACCGCGCTGACGACGAACAGAGCGAAGCCGTGGCCGAGCGCGAGCAGCCAGAACGCGGGCGTGCGCAGCGCCTCGCGCGCGGTGAAATCGCGGCCGCGCGGCAGGTCTTCATGCGCGACCGCCGGATCCCTCGGCGGGGGCGCCGGATCGCCATCGACGCGCTCACCGAAATCCTCGGGGCGGCGGCGCATCACCCGCGAGAGCGGAATTCCGAGCACCAGGATGATCACGCCGGACGCGAACGCAGTCGGACGCCAGCCAAACGTCGCGAGCGACCACGCGACGGCCGGCATCGCGATGCCGCCGAGCGCGAAGCCGAACTGCATCGAGGAGAGCGCCCGGGCACGCCTTCTTTCGAACCAGTGGATCAGCGCGACGTTGAGCGGGAAGAAACCCCCGAGGCTCGCGCCGAGCGCGACCACGATGAACGCGCCGTAGAAGCCGAGCAGCGTGTCGATCTGCGAGAGCAGCATGAAGCCGATGCCGAATACCACGACGCCGGTGCGAATCACGCCTTGCGTGCCGAACCGGTCGATCACCCAGCCGAGAATCGGCCCGAGGATCGCCGCCTCGACCTGATGCAAGGCGGCCGCACCCGCAAGCTGAGTTTTCGTCCAGCCCATGTCGTCGCGCAGGATGGCGACGTATGCGCCGAACGCCTGCAGCAGCAGGCAGGATTGCAGGAACTGCATCCCGCAGCCGGCGCCGACCATCCACCAGCCGTGGAAGATGCGCCTTTTCAAGAGGACGAGCCGGGCTGCAAGTTGACTTCGCTCGCTGATCTCAGCCCGATTTCGGGTCGCCTTCCGGATCGACCGCGCCGGCGATGCGCGCCTCGTCCGCGCGCAAGGTGCGGGCGAGCTGGTCGCGCAGCTCGTTCGACACGGTGACGTGCGCATCCGGCTGCGTGCGATGGACCTCGTAGAGCTTCTTCACCACCTCGACGTCGTGCCGGCCGAACGCGCGCGCGGCGCGGCGCGCGCGCTCCGGGTCGCCGGTGATCGTCGAGAGCGCGCGCTCGGCGAGATTCAACGCCGAGCGGAACGTCTCGCGCTCGACCAGGGTGACGCCGATGTCGCGCAGCTCGAACACGTGGCGCATGTCGCGCGCCCGGGCGACGACGCGCAGGTTGGGAAAGTTCGCCTTGACGGTGCGCGCGAGGCTGGAGGTCGCGCGCGGATTGTCGAGCGCGATGATCAGGAACTGGGCGCGCTCCGCGCCGGCCGCTTGCAGCAGGTCGAGCCGCGTCGCGTCGCCGTAGAATGCGCGGAAGCCGAACTTGCGCGACTGCTCGACGTGATCCGGATTGTCGTCGAGGACTGTCGGTTCATAACCACTCGCGTGCAACACGCGTGCGACTACTTGTCCTACGCGCCCGAGTCCTGCGACGATCACCTTGTCCGCCTGCGGGACCTCGTCTGCCGGCCTCGCTGCCTGAACGGCGAGGCGCGGCACGAGGACGCGATCGTGCAGCGCGAGCAGGAAGGGCGTCGCCAGCATCGAGAGCGCCACCGCGAGCGTGATCGCCTGCGCGACCTCTTGCGGGATGGCTTCCTGGCTCGCGCTCAGGCCGAGCAGTACGAACGCGAACTCTCCGCCCTGCGCGAGCAGCAGGATGAACAGCGGCCGCTCGTTCGCCGGCAGCTCCGCCTCGCGCGCGATCAGCCAGAGGATCACGCCCTTGACGGTGCAAAAGCCGGCAATGATGCCGATCACGACCAGCGGCCGCGACAGGAGCAGGCTGAAATCGACGCTCATGCCGACGGCGATGAAGAACAGGCCGAGCAGCAGTCCCTTGAACGGCTCGACCACGGCCTCGATCTCGTGACGGTATTCGGATTCGGCGAGCAGCATCCCGGCGAGGAACGCGCCGAGCGCCATCGAGAGCCCGACGGATTCGAAGCCGAGCGCGATCACCAGCACCAGCAGCAGCGCGAACGCGGTGAAGATCTCGCGCAGCCGCGTGCGCGCGATATGCCGGAACACCGGCCGCGCGAGATAGTGGCCGCCGATCAGCGTCGCTGCGATGACGAGCACCGCGACGCCGAGCCCGCGCCACGAGAACGAGGACACGCCGGCCGCAGTGCCGAACAGCGGCAGCAACGCGAGCATCGGAATGACCGCGAGGTCCTGGAAGAGCAGCACCGCGAACGTCGCCTGGCCGCCTTGCGTGCCGAGGCCGCCGCGCTCGGTGAGCGGCTGAAGCGCCAGCGCCGTCGACGAGAGCGCGAGCACCATGCCGATCACGACGCCGACCCGCGGATCCATGCCGAGTGCCCATGCGATCGCCGCAATCACCGCGATCGAGGCGGCGAGCTGCGACAACCCGAGCCGCAGCAGCCGCCCGCGCATGCTCCACAACCGGCTCGGCTCGAGCTCCAGGCCGATCACGAAAAGCAGGAAGACGACGCCGAGCTCGGCGAATGCGCGCACGTCTTCGACCTGCTCCACGACCTTCAGGCCCCAGGGCCCGATCGCGATGCCGGCAATCAGGTAGCCCGCGACCGATCCGAGTCCGAGCCGGTGCGACAGCACCACGCCCGCGACGGCGGCGGCGAAATAGACGCTGGCCTGAACCAGCAGCGGGTTGGCGTGCTCCATGGCGCCCCGGAGTATAGGCGGGCGGGCCGCAAGGCCCGCGAAACGGGGGGTGTCTGCTCAGCCCGACAGGAATTTCAACAGGTGCCTCGCGACGCGTTCGGGTTGCTCCTGCTGCACCCAGTGCCCGGCGCCGTCCACGAGATGGCAGTCGACCATCCGGGTGCAGGCCGCCTGTTGCATTTTCTCCAGATCGCCGGGACGCTGATAGATGCCCCAGTCGCTCTTGCCCGCGATGAACGCCGAACGCACGTCGATCGTGCGGCCCGAGAAAAGCTGCAGCTCCGCGATGTACCTGGGGCTCGTGGCACACCGGTACCAGTTGAGGCCGCCCTGGAAGCCGGTGCGCGCGTACTCCTCGCTGTACACCTTCAGCTCCTCTTCGGTCAGCCACTTGCACGCCGCAACTTCCTGCGCGGACGGCATCTCGGGCGCCACCGTTTCCGCCATTCCCTTGTCGCGATCCATGATGTAGTACGTCGGCAGCTTCGCGAGCTCCGGCGCAGTCCATGACGCGAGCGGGTAGGGGACGTTCGCTTTCCAGTCCGCGCTCTTGTGGTGGTAGTACGCGCGCAGGAACGCATGCAGACCCTGGGGCGGATGCCACAGGTTCTCGTTCGCTTCGCGCGTCGAGTAATACCACTGGTAATGCTTGCGCGGCCGCTCGAGGGCGGCGAGGTCATCGTGGATGCTGCGCGCCGGTGGTACTTCATTCTCTCGCGGAAGCGGAGGAGGGCCGGCAAACGGGGCGCTCATCAGCACCACGGAGCGGAACAGGTCCGGCCGCACGAGCGCGCACCAGGCAGCGACCGGCGAGCCGAAATCGTGCCCGATGACCGCCGCCACCGACCGATAGCCGAGCGCGTGCACGAGCCCGAGCGCATCGCGCGCGAGATTGAGCATGCGGAACGACCCCACATCGCCGTCGTAGTCGCCGTCCCAGCCGGTGGTGCGCCCGTATCCCCGCTGGTCGGGTGCGACGACGTGGAACCCGGCTGCGGCCAGCGGCAGCATCACCTTCCTCCAACTGTACGCAAGCTCCGGAAAGCCGTGCAACAGCAGCACGCAAGGCCTGCCTTGCGTTTCGAACCCGGCTTCGAGCACGTGCATCGTGAGGCCGTTGATGCCGGGAATCAGGCGCGAGCGAATTCCGGCCGGCAGATTGATCATGTTGATCTCCGTTGCACTTAAGAGAGAATACGACATGACCTCTCTCTCCTGTTCCGAAATCCTCGCCGGCCGCGCGCCGCAGGACGCGCCGGTGACCGTCAAGGGCTGGGTGCGCACGCGGCGCGATTCCAAGGCCGGGATCTCGTTCGTCCACCTTTCCGACGGTTCCTCGTTCCACCCGGTGCAGGTCGTGGTGCCGAGCGCGCTGGCGAACTACACCGGTGAAGTGCTGCACCTCACCGCCGGCTGCGCAGTGGAAGCGACCGGCAGCATCGTGCCGTCGCCCGCCAAGGGTCAGCCGTTCGAGATGCAGGCGCAAAGCGTGCGCGTGCTCGGCTGGGTCGACGACCCGGACTCGTACCCGATCCAGCCCAAGCCCCACACGCTCGAATTCCTGCGCGAAGTCGCGCACCTGCGGCCGCGCACCAACGTGATCGGCGCGGCGACGCGCGTGCGCCACACGATCGCGCAGGCGATCCACCGGTTCTTCCACGAGCACGGGTTCCTCTGGGTGAACACGCCGATCATCACCGCCTCGGACGCGGAAGGGGCCGGCGCGCTGTTCCGCGTCTCGACGCTCGATCTCGCGAACCTGCCGCGCACACCGGAGGGAAAGATCGATTTCGCGCAGGATTTCTTCGGACGCGAGACGTTTCTCACCGTGTCGGGGCAGTTGAACGTCGAGTGCTATTGCCTCGCGCTGTCGAAGGTCTACACGTTCGGCCCGACGTTCCGCGCTGAGAATTCGAACACCAGCCGCCACCTCGCGGAGTTCTGGATGATCGAGCCGGAGATCGCGTTCGCCGATCTGTCCGACAACGCGAGCCTCGCGGAAGCGCTGCTGAAGCACGTCTTCAAGACGCTGCTCGCCGAGCGCCCGGTCGACATGGCGTTCTTCGAGGAGCGGATCGAGAAAGGCCTGATCGCCAAGCTGCAGGGGATCGTCGACTCGGAGTTCGTGCGGATGGACTACGGCGAGGCCGTCGCGGTGCTCGAGCGCTCGAAGGAAAAATTCGAGTTCCCGGTCAAGTGGGGAATGGATCTGCAATCGGAGCACGAGCGCTATCTCACCGAGAAGCACGCGAAGAAGCCGGTCGTCGTGATGAACTACCCGAAGGAGATCAAGGCGTTCTACATGCGGCTGAACGACGACGACAGGACCGTCGCCGCGATGGACGTGCTCGCGCCCGGGATCGGCGAGATCATCGGCGGCAGCCAGCGCGAGGAGCGGCTCGCGGTGCTCGATGCGCGCATGACGGCGAGCGGACTCGACCCGCAGCACTACGGCTGGTATCGCGACCTGCGCCGCTACGGCACCGTGCCGCACGCCGGGTTCGGCCTGGGTTTCGAGCGGACCGTCGCGTATGCAACGGGGCTTGCGAACGTGCGCGACGCGATTCCGTTCCCGCGCACGCCGGGAAGCGCGAAGTACTAGGAGACAGCACGATGAAATCGCTGCAATCCGAAGTGTCCGTCGCAGAATGGCAGATGCGCGTCGATCTTGCCGCGTGCTACCGGCTGGTCGCGTACTACGGCTGGGACGACCTGATCTTCACGCACATCTCGGCGCGCGTGCCGGGACCGGAAACGCACTTCCTCATCAATCCGTACGGAATGATGTTCGAGGAGATCACCGCTTCCAGCCTCGTCAAGATCGATCTCGGCGGAAACAAGGTCTCGGAGTCACCCTACGGCATCAATCCGGCGGGATTCACGATCCACAGCGCGGTGCACGAGGCGCGTCACGACGCGCATTGCGTGCTGCACCTCCACACGAGCGCCGGCGTCGCGGTCTCCACACAGAAGGACGGCCTGCTGCCGATCTCGCAGCAAGCACTGTTCCCGCTGTCAGCGCTTGCGTACCACGACTATGAGGGCGTGGCCCTCAATCCGGAGGAGAAGCCGCGGCTCGTAGCGGATCTGGGAGAGATGAACTTCATGATCCTGCGCAATCACGGGCTGCTCACGTGCGGCGATACGGTCGCGCAAGCGTTCCTCAACATGTACATCCTGCAGCGCGCGTGCGAAGTGCAAGTGATGGCGCAGGCCGGCGGCCAGGCGCTGCTTTCCATCCCGCAACCGATCCTCGCGGGCATCCAGGCGATGTCGAAGACGGTTACCCGCGGAGTGGGGGCGCAGCTTGCGTGGCCGGGCCTGCTGCGGAAGATGGATCGGCTGGATCCGGGGTACGCGAGCTGAGCGCTGCGATCCGTTCCGCGAGCTGCTCGGCGTCGTTCACGAGGACGACTCGCAACGTCGCTTCCCGGTTGCGCAGCGTCAGCTCGGCGCGCGGATAGCCCCCGGGATCGATTCCGGCGCGAGCGAAGACTTTTTCCGAGACGACCAGCTCGCAGTCGTATTCCTTGGTTGCGCCTTCTAGCCGGCTCGCAGTGTTGACGCTGTCGCCGACCGCGGTCAGGTAGCGCGTCTCGCCGTATCCCATCTCGCCGACGACGACGCGCCCGGTGTGGATGCCGATGCCGATCCGGAACGGCGACTCCAGCTCGCCGCTGAGCAGGCGGCCAAGCTCGGTGACGCGGCTCACCATGGCCCCCGCCGCGACGAGCGCCTGCCGGCACGCGGTTTCCGGCTCCGTCTCGATGCCGAACAGCGCCATCACGCCGTCGCCGGTGTATTGGTTGGCCATGCCGCCTGCAAGCGCAACCGCGCTGCCCACGGCCTCGAAATAGCGATTGAGGATGAACACCACGTCATAGGGCAGCTTGTTCTCCGCCAGGCGGGTGAATCCGCGCAGGTCGGCGAACAGCACCGCGATCTCGCGCTCCTGTCCGCTGCGCGCGCTCAACGCCTGAACGGCATGCGCGCTGATCGACGGCGCAACGAGCCGCGTAACCAGCACATCGCGGTCCGGTCTCAGTTGGCAGGCAAGGCGCACGTTCGGCGGAGCGCCCACGCGCTCGAGCACCCGGCGCTCGAGAGGGCTGGCGGCTGGCAGCAGCGCGGGGTCCCCGGCGATGCGGATCCGGCAGGTCGAGCAGCGCCCGCGCCCGCCGCATACTGAAGCGTGCGGGATGCCGGCCGAGCGGCTCGCCTCTAGCACCGTCCATCCCAAGGGAACCTGCGCCTCGGGGCCATCCAGATGACGGATGCGGATCATCGAGCGGCGGGAGAGCCGATCGCGCACAGCGCGCGCGGCGAGCGTCAGGCCGAGCAGCGCCCACGTTGCCCAGAACAGCGCGTCACGGATCTGCTGCAATGAGGCACGCTGTTCACCGACGGGCGCCCGCGTCTCGGCGAGCAACCGCTTGGCGAAGCCGGGGTCGCGCGCGAGCGCCGAGACTTCGCGTCCCGCCTCCGCCACGCCGAGGAATGCCAGCACTGGCAGCAGAACGAAACCGGCCAGCAGCACGGGGAAAAATCGTGGATACCAGCGACGAAACCGCAGCCAAAAATGAATCCCGATGCAGCCATGGATCCACGCGATGCAAAAGAGCGCGAACTGGCGCGCCCCGGCCCAGTGATCCTGCACCCAGATGTTGAAGATGACCCGCGTGTAGAGGTCTTCCGCGCCGTACATAGCGTTCGCCACTCGGGTGCCCACGAGGTGGTATGCGAGCAGCGGCGGGATGGCCAGCCCGAAGAGGATCTGGGTTGCCTCCCAGGCGGGCATGCGCAGCGTGCGGCGCCGGTAGATCAGCCACAGACCAAGCCACCAGTGCGCGAGCAACGCGCCAAAGAGCGCGGTCTCGCCCACCGGGTTGCGCCAAAGCGCAAGAAACCAGATTCTCGCCGCCTCCATCGTCGCCAGCGAGACGAGGCCGAGCGCGTGGTTGCTGAAATGCGTGACGAGATACGCGATCAGGATGAGCCCGCACCACAGGCGCACCGGCCTGATCCACGGACGTCCTGGCTGTTCGAAGCTCATGGCGAAAAGGGAAACAGCTCGGACGGCGGGATCGAGTCCGTGAGGTCGACGAGCCCGTGCGCCCCGACGCCGAGCAGGCGCACCGGACGGCGCCCGGCTTCGGTGCGATCGAGCAGCGCCAGCGCGCGCACGACGATCTCGTGCTCGTCGCAGGTCGGAATCTCCGCAGTGTGGTTGCGCGTCACCGTAGTGAAGTCTGCATAACGCACTTTGATGGTCACAGTGCGCGCGCGCAGGTTCTTGCGAATCAGCATGGCCGCGGTCTCGCGGGCGAAGCGCTCGATTTCTCGGCGGATCTCGCCAGGGTCGTCGAGATCCTCGGAATAGGTCGTCTCGCAGGATCGAGATTTCCACGGCCGGTCGGGGACCACGCGGCGCGGGTCGTCGCCGCGCGCGAGGCGTGCGATCCAACCCGCCAGGCTGCCGACCGCGCGGCGCAACTGTTCCTCGTCCGCCGTGCGCACATCGATGAGACGCTCGACGCCGACCGCGCGCAGTTTCTTCGCCGTGACCGGCCCGACGCCCCACAGCGCCTCGACCGGCAGCTGCTGGAGGAATTTCTCTACGCGCTCCGGCGCGATCACCGTCAGGCCGTCCGGTTTTTTCCAACCCGAGGCGATCTTGGCGAGGAACTTGTTCGGCGCGACGCCCGCCGACGCGGTCAGGCCGGTTTCCTGCAGGATGCGCGCTTTCAGCGTCTTCGCGACCGTCGTCGCGAGCGGCTCGCGCCAGTAGTTTTCGGTGACGTCCAGGTAGGCTTCATCGAGCGATAGCGGCTCGACGAGCGCGGTGCAGGAGCGAAGGATCGCCATCACCTGCTGCGACACGGAGCGGTATTTGGTGAAATCCGGCCGAACGACGAGCAGCGTCGGGCACAAGCGCAGCGCGCGCGACATCGGCATCGCCGAGCGCACGCCGAACTCGCGTGCCTCGTAGCTCGATGCGGCGACCACGCCGCGCGATTCCGGCGAGCCGCCCACCGCGACCGGCTTGCCGCGCAGGCGCGGATCGTCGCGCTGCTCGACCGACGCGTAGAACGCGTCCATGTCGATGTGGATGATGCGGCGCGGTGCGCCGAGGGAAAGCGTGTCGGCGTCGTCGCCGCCGGGCATCTACCTGAGGCGCGAGGTGAGATTCCTCAGCCGCTCGGCGAGCTTGGTAAGCAGCGTCGCGGCGAATTCCGGGCTGGACTCGACCAGCTGGTGAAAGGCGGCACGATTGACCGGCTGCAGCGAGCAGTCGGTTTCGGCGCTGACGCTCGCGAGGCGAGGCGCCTGCTCTACGAGCGCGAGCTCGCCGAACACCCCGCCCGGCCCGAGACGCTCGACGACCTTGCCGCCGATGAATACCGCGACGGTTCCTTCGAGCACGACGTACATGCGGGTCCCGGCCTGTCCTTCCTGGACGATCGGCTTGCGGCGGTCGAAGTACACCGGCGGATCATCCGAGAGCTTCGCCACCAGCTCGGCGAGGCGCTTGGGTTCGAACGCCGCCGACTGCTCGAGCGCATCGCTGCCCTGCAGCGCGTCCGCCACGCGCAGCCGGCCGATCGTCTCGCGCAGCCGCCCGATCATGATGCTCATCAGCATCAGCGCGAACGCGGGCTGCTTCGCCAATCCGGCGCGAAACTGCTTGTCGTCGAGCGCGATGACGGTGGACGCGCGATTCGCGACCGCGGTCGCGGAGCGGGGCAGCTGCGTGATCGCGGTCATCTCGCCGAAGATCTGCCCCTCGCTGACGGTCTCGATCGTTTCATGGCCCACGATCAGGCCGACTTCGCCCTCGACGAGCAGGTACATCTTGTCGCGCTGAAAGAACATCCCCCGGCCCTTGTCGTTCTCGGCAAAGAACCGCGTGCCGGCGGGAACGCTTTCGCGCTTGCCTGCGGATTCGAAGAATGCAAGCGCGACCGATCGATCGTAGAGCGGGCTTCTGAAGGGCATGACCGTATTATCTCCGAAGGAGGTCCGGGCACAAAAAAGGGGCCTCCCCGGATCGGGGAGACCCCGCGTCATCCGCCGCAACGCGCCGGCGTGGACCCGCTTACCCTTTCAGGCAGGAGCTCATGAACTTCTTGCGCTCGTCACCGGCGAGCTTCTTGTCGCCGGCCTGCTTGTTGCAGTCCTTCATCTTGTCCTGTTGTGCCTTCTGCTTGGCGGACGGAGCGTCGTCCTCACCCTTCAGGCACTTGCTCATGAACTGCTTGCGATCGTCGCCTTTCTTGTCCTTGGCCTTCACGTTGCAGGCCTTCATCAGGTCCTGCTGCGCCTTCTGCTTGGCGGACGGGGCGTCGTCCTCGTCCTTCAGGCACTTGCTCATGAACTGCTTGCGATCGTCGCCTTTCCTGTCCTTGGCCTTCTCGTTGCAGGCCTTCATCAGGTCCTGCTGCTTCTTCTGCGCCTCGCTCGGCTCCTTCTTGGCGTCCTTCTTTTCCGTGGCCTTCTTGTCGTCGACTTTCGGCTGTGCCATCGCCACCGGCGGCGCGGCCAGCATCAGGCAACACAGTGCTGCGATCAGCGGTTTCATGCTCGGCTCCTCAACTGGTTGATATTGTGTAGCGTTACCCCGACGGGCCTCCCAGGTCGGCCAGACCCGACAGGCAGCTTAACGCTTCGAACGATCAACCGGCTGACACCCGCCGGGGGTTATCGCCTCGGGTACCTGCCTTTCCCGAACCCGCGGTCCACTCCACTTTCGATCTGGAGATACACGCGGGTCGTTCTCAGGATCCTGTCCAGGCTGAATTGAAAGTCCGGCGTGAGCGGCGGCGACGTGTCCGCCTCGTGCACCGCAAAGGGCCAGCGGGCGCCGGCCCTGCGATCGGACGTGTGGTGGCGTCCGGCGCGCATGCCTAAGCCGCCCTCCGGGGCGCGGGATGCGCGGCGCGGGGAGCCGCAGCCGATGCTTTCGCGGTTGCGACCGCGCTGTCCGTGACCGCCGACAGCAGCTGCCCGGCTGCTTCGATCATTTCGGACTGCGCCTTCAGCGCGGTCTCGGAGATCTCGCGGGAAGCTTCGAATGAACGCTTCAGGTTGCGCTCGCAGGCCTTGCCCCACAGCGCGATCGCCTCGCGCGCGTCGCCCTCGCCGAGCAGCGCCCTGGTGATCCGGACGCTCTCGTTGAGGAATTGGTCGGTGCTCTCGGCCTGCAGCACCGCGCATTGGCGATACGCTTCGATGGTCTGATGACCGATCCGGATCGCCGCATTCAAACTCGCCCGGGTCACTTCCGCACCGAGCGCCATCGAGTTCTGGATTTCTGCTCTTTGCATGTCCACCTCCTTGATGCGCGCGCCAGCCCGAGGCACGCAATGGCCCGATCCTTCTGCGAGGATCGTGCCAAGCAGTCAAAGCACTATGGATCAGGCCATTAGCGCGAATTCCGTGGGCAACGGAAACGCCATTCCGTCGCCTGAGCGCGACGTTGTAGACGTGTCGACTACGAACGCGCGGCGACTCGCTTCGGATCGAAAAACGGCATCGGCACCACCGTCGCTGCGCGCGCGCCCGCGGAAGTCGCGACTTCGAAGCGCGTGCCTTCCGCCGCATGCTGCGCCGGCACGAACGCATAGCCGATGTTCTTGTCGAGCCGCGGCGAATGCACGGCGGAGGTGACGTGCCCGAGCGTGCGGCCATCTGCGCGCACCGGCCAGCGTGTCATGTTCAGATCGAGCGGTGCCCCGGCAATCTCCAGGCCGACGAGGCGCCTGCCCGGACCTTTTTCCTTGATCCGCCGCAGCGCGTCCCTGCCGACGAACTCCTGCGGCTTGTCGAGATCGACCAGTCGTCCCATGCCGACCTCGTACGGATCGTTCTCGATCGTCATGTCGATGCCGTAGTTGAGGATGCCCGCCTCGATGCGCCGGATGTCGGAGGGGCCGGTCGGTGCTATGCCGAACGGTTTTCCCGCCGCGAGCACGCGATTCCACAGGTCTTCGCCGCGCGCTGGGTCGAGCAGGTACAGCTCGTAGCCGAGCTCGCCCGTCCAGCCGGTGCGGGTCACGATCAGCGGAATGCCGTCGAGCGTCGTTTCGAAGAAACCGTAGTATCCGAGCCCGGCAATGCGCTCGCCGAAGAGCGCGTGCGCGACCTGACGCGATTTCGGGCCCTGCAATTGCAGCGGCGCCACGTCGAGCTCGCGCACGTCGACGCGCAGCCCGCTGCGAAATGCGACGCCTCTCGCCCATAGCAACACGTCGCTGTCGGCACAGGCGAGCCAGAAGCGATCCTCGGCGAGGCGCAGCAGCACCGGGTCGTTGACGATGCCGCCCGCGTCGTCCACCAGCAGCACGTAGCGCCCTTCGCCGACCTTGCATTTCGAGAGGTCGCGCGGCGTGAGCAGCTCCGCGAAACGCGCGCCGTCGGGCCCGGAGATCTCGACGTTGCGCTCGACCGATACGTCCCAGAGCGTGACGCCTTCGAGCAGCTTGCGGTATTCGCTGACCGGATCGTCGTAGCAGATCGGCAGCAGCATGTGGTTGTATACCGTGTAGCCGCGGCACCCGGCGCGCTGGGTGCATTCGAAATACGGCGAGCGCTTGAGGCGCGCGCCGCGCTGCACGAGTGCAGGATCGAATTGCGTCATGAGGCTATGCGCCTGCGCCGCCGGACCAGTCGAGCAGGTTGAGAAACTGCCTGCGCGTCTTCGGTCCGTAGGTCAGGTAATGCGGCTGCGGATTCTCGCGATACGCGAGCCGCTCCCGCGCAATCGCGTCGCGTTGCGTGTATTTCTTCACTTCCTCCGCGCTCAGCGAATAGACCCTCGCCCCATTGAGGCCGAAGATCTTCGCGCGCAGCGCCGGGGTGATCTCGGGATAACCGTGCTTCGCGCGCACCTCGGCAGAGATCTGAAACGTGCGGAACGCCTGGATCTGGTCCTGCGGCGAGCCGTACCAGATCGAGTCGGTGCCCCACAGGACGTTGTTCTCGCCGCAGTACTTCAGCAACTTCCCCATTGCATGCGCGGCCGAATCCGGATCGCGCATCAGGAAGCGCCAGGTGCTGCCGAGCTCGGCGTAGACGTTCGAGTCCGGCTTGATGCCGTTTTCGACCAGCGAGCGGATCAACGTGTCGATGCCGTCGTTCTTCGCGTCGTGGTTGTAGGGCTGCTCCTTCACCGTCGAGACGAACCCGGAGTGATAGATGAGGAACGCGACGTCGGGAAAGCGCTTGGCGACGACGCCGATGTCGCTGCACTGGCTGTGCTCGTAGGACTGCTTGCCGAACGGCAGCCCCTTGTGGATGCAGATCACCTTGACGCCGAGCGCGCGCGCTTTCTCGATGAAGCGGATGCCTACGTCGTCCGACAGGAAGTACCCTTTGCGCTCCGGGCCGAACTGCGTGTACGTCTTCCATGCGACGACGCCCCAGCGCTGTTTCAGCTCGTCCATCCGCTCGAGATCGCCGGCCTGGTTCGGGTTGACGCGGCCGTGCAGCAGCAGCCGGTGCGTTCCCTGCATGCGATCGACGATCTTGCGAACCGCATCCGCAGCCTGGATCGTGACCGGCTCGTTCTCGTGGCGCGAAGGCACGAACGACAGCACCATCATGTCGGTGTCGGAGTCGAGGAACACATCCTTCACGAACTCGTTCGGTCCCAGGCAATCGAGATGGCTGCGCTCGCCGGGCCGCGATGCGAGCGAGCAGGATGCCTTCGGTGACCACTTGAAAGCATCGGCTGGCGCCGATTTCACCCAAGTCCCGGTCGGATCGACGAAATGTCCCTGGACGTCGAAAATGAATTCGCCCTTGCCGCCGGTGCGCGCCTGCGCCAGTTGCGGATCCAACGCAGCATCGGGCTCGAGCTCGAAGAAGCCGCTGGCCTTTCCGGCGGCCGCGTTTGCCGCATTGAACGCGAGCAACGTGCTTGCCGCGCCGCACGCGGAAACGAGGAAATTGCGCCGCGTCAGGCCGAGACGCTTTGCGTTGGCGCTCGCCTGCTCGTGCGCGAGGTGATTGGCGTGGCGGTTCGCGCGCGACAGCGGGACTGGAACGAATTCACCGTTCGAGGTCGTGTCGAGCTTGATCGGGAGCCGGGTGCCTTCGGGGTCGGTGTCGGGTGTCATGAAGGAAAGTATAGACCCACGATCCGGGCATCCGCGTCATCCAGAGTTTCGGGTTGCGCGTTCATGCCGCATGGGGGAGGAGGCAAAGAAGCACGACGCGGATGCGGCTCTGGAACCGCTTATTTTTGCGATCCAAGGTCAGCGCGTCATGTTGGATGCAGACCTCGCGCGCCTGTACGGGGTAAGCACGAAACGGTTCAACGAGGCGTTCAAACGTAATCAACGCAGGTTCCCGGAGGACTTTGCGTTTCGCCTCACGGTCGCCGAATTTGCGAATCTGAAGTCGCCGCATATCCTCTCAACTGTGCAACCCATTGATTCTTTGAAAGATAAATCGAACTGGTCGCAATTTGCGACCAGTTCCAGTCTGCACCGCGGCGCGGCTTACCGCCCGTGGGCCTTCACCGAACACGGTGCGCTCATGGCGGCCAATGTCATTCGCAGCGAGCGTGCAGTGCAAATGAGCATCTATGTAATCCGAGCCTTCGTCCGTCTGCGCGCACGCGCCGCCTCGAATGGATCGATTCTCAAACGTCTCGCCGAAATCGACTCGACACTGCTTCAGCAAGATGCAGCGCTGCGCGACATCTACCGAAAATTGCTGCCGCTTCTTCAACCGCCGCCCGACCCACCGAGGAGGCGGATCGGTTTCCACTCGGACGGCGCGTGACTGTCACGCAGCACCTGATCCAACGCAGCCGCGGACCGTGCTTTTCGCACGCGCAGGATTGTCTGTCTTATCTGGACCTTCTCTGCACGTTTGCGCCGCATTACGAATGCACGGTGCACGCGTATGTGCTCATGGCGAACCATGTGCACCTCCTCATTACGTCCTCAGATACGAGCGGCGGTGCCGATCTCGCTCATGCGCTCTCGGACGATGAACTCGAAATCCGACCGGTGCATGCACGGCGCTACCTCCTCGCGTGCATGCGCTACATCGAGTTGAACCCGGTACGCGCTCAAATCGTTTACCGTCCCCTGGACTACCGGTGGTCGAGCTTCCGGTCGAATGCTCTCGGATACACGGACGCGATCGTCACGCCGCACCCGCTCTACTACGCGCTCGGACGCTCGCCGGAGACGCGTCGCATGGCCTACGCGAACTTCGTGCGCCGGGGATTTGCAGGGCCTGACCGCGCTTCGCCATAACTGGGACTTCCCCTTGCCATGATGCTCTGGCACATTGGCGACATCCGGGTGGGGGACCAAAATGAAGAATAAGGCGACCGCGTATGCGGCGTTGCTGCTTGCGTGCGCATTCGCGGGACTCGCGGCGGCAGCGCCTCAGGTGGAAGTATTCACCCCGAGCGGCGAAGCCAAGGGCGTGCGCCAGGTCGCGGTCCGCTTTTCGGAGCCGATGGTGGCGTTCGGCGACCTGCGGCTCGCAGATCCGTTCGTGCTGCGCTGCGAAGGCGACGCGACGCGGCTGAAGGGGCGTGGGCGCTGGGCGGACACGCGCAACTGGGCCTACGACTTCGAGTCCGACCTTCCGGCCGGCCAGCGCTGCACGTTCACACTCAAGCCCGACCTCAAGGCGGCCTCGGGCGCCGCGCTCACCGGCGAGCGGGAATTTTCCTTCCACACGGGCGGGCCGGCGGTGATGGTGTCGCTCCCCTCGGAGGGCAACAGCGCGATCGACGACGAGCAATGGTTTTTGCTCGCGTTCGACGCACCGGTCGATTCGGCGAGTCTCGAGCGCGGCGCGTGGTGCGAAGCGAAGGGCGTCAACGAACGCATTGCGCTGAAGCTTCTCGGCGAAGCCGAGACCCGCAAGCTGGTCGAGGCGAACAAGGAAAGCGCGTTTCGCCTCTATCGCGCCTACCTGAAGGGGCGGCGCGCGATTCCGATCGCGCAGTTCAAGATCGAGGACAAGCGCTGGAAGGACCTGCCGGTCATCGGCGTGCGCTGCGCGCGCAAGCTTCCGTCCGGCGCCGAGATGGGACTCGTCATCGGCGAGTCGGTCAGCACGCAAAGCGGAATCAAGCGCGGCACGCCGCAGCGCCTGGCGTACGGGGTACGCGAGCCGTTCCGGGTGAAATTCTCCTGCGAGCGCGCGAACAAAGACGCGGCCTGCCTGCCGGTGACGCCGATGCGGCTCGAATTCAGCGCCCCGGTGGCGCGCGACAAGGCAGCCGGCATCCGCCTCAAGACCGAGCGCGGCTGGTCGTCGATCGAGCCGGTGCTAGGGCCGAACGTGAAGACCGTGGAGAGCGTCGAGTTCGCCGGCCCGTTCCCGGAGAAGACGCGCTACCAGGTCGACTTGCCGGGCGGGTTCACCGACGACGCGGGTCGCGAGCCGGAGAACCGTGGCTCGTTTCCGCTCAGTGTCGGCACCGACGAATATCCGCCGCTCGTCAAGTTTCCCGGCCGGTTCGGCATCCTCGAGCTGAATGCCGAGCCGATCCTGCCCGTGACCGTGCGCGGCGTGGAAGCAAAGCTCGCCGCGCAACGCGCCGAGCCGGGCGCAACGACGCCGCCGCCCCCGATCCCCGGGCGCAGCGCGCGCCTGTCGGACGACGAGAGCCGGATCATCGAGCGCTACCTCTCGTTCATCAACCGCCGCCACGAGGAAGGCGCAGCAAAAGCGCTCGGTCGCGACGCGCGCGAAGGCGAGGTTCCGGCGATCTCCGCGGACGATGCGGCCGTCGCATTCGATCTGCCGCGTCCCGGCGGCGAAAAGCCGATGGAGGTCATCGGCATTCCGCTGAAGAAACCGGGCTTCTACCTGATCGAGCTCGCGAGCCCGCGGCTCGGGCAGGTCCTCCACGGTGAAGCAAAGCCCTATTACGTTTCTACCAGCGTGCTGGTGACGAATCTCGCCGTGCATCTCAAGCACGGGCGCGAGCGCTCGATCGTCTGGGTCACGACGCTCGATGGCGGCAAGCCGGTACCGCGCGCGCGGGTCACGGTGCGTGATTGCACCGGGCGCGTGCACTTCACCGGCGAGACCGATGCGAAGGGCATTGCCGACGCGGCCGACAAGCTGCCGCCTGCGCAGTCCATGCCTCGCTGCAAAGGCACGCGGGCTTTGTACGCGTTCGCGCGCGCCGGAGACGATGTCTCGTTCACCAGCACCGACTGGAACCAGGGCATCGCGCCGTGGAACTTCAACGTCAACGCCAATCCCTGGAGGACCCGGCCGATCACGGTGAACACCGTATTCGATCGCACGCTGTTTCGCAGCGGCGAGACGGTGGGGATGAAGCACATCGCACGTGTGCCCGCCGGCAAAGGCTTCCGCATCCCGGCGGCGAACGAGCTGCCGCGCGCTGCCGAGATCCAGCATCTGGGCAGCGGCCAGAAATACAAGATCGACGCGAAGTTCGACGCGCAGGGCATCGCCGATGGCACTTGGAAGATTCCGCGCGAAGCGAAGCTCGGCGAATACCGAGTGAACTGGCTCGGCCGCAACGAGGTGAGCTCGAACGCGACGTTCCGCGTCGAGCAGTTCCGCGTGCCGCTGATGCGCGCCGCGCTGGCGGCGCCCAAAGCCGCGCAGGTGCGACCGTCTGCGACGAAGGTCGATGCGGCCGTCACCTATCTGGCCGGAGGACCAGCCGCCCACTTGCCGATCAAGGTGCGCCACCGCATCGAGCCGCGGGGCATTTCCTTTCCCGATTACCCCGACTTCCAGTTCGGCGGCGAGACCGTCAAGGAAGGATTGCAGACCGGCGCCGCGTCCGACTACTGGTCGAGCTACGACCCGGACGACGACGACGCGGGCGCGGAAGAGCCGGGCGAAACAGCTGGACCGGTCACGACGCGCTCGCTCACACTCGATGCCGCGGGCACGGCGGCAATCACGATCGACAAGCTTCCGCAGCTCGACCGGCCGGCAAGCCTGCTCGTCGAGATGGAGTACGCGGATCCGAACGGAGAGCTGCTCGCATCGGCAACGCGCGTAGCGCTCCATCCGGCCGCGCTCTACCTCGGCCTGCGGCCCGAGGGCTGGGCCGCCAGCAAGGACAACGTGCGCGTGCAGCTGCTCGCGGTCGACACCGCCGGAAAGCCGCTCGCAGCGCGCGCGATCGCGGTCGATGCCTATCTTCGTAACACCTACTCGCACCGGCGCAGGCTGATCGGCGGTTTCTATGCATACGACTCGGTCACCGAGACGAAGCGGATCGGCGCGGGCTGCTCCGGCACGACCGATGCCCGCGGCCTGGCGTTCTGCAGCCTCAAGCCGGGCGCTTCCGGAGAGCTGATCCTCGTTGCGCGCGGGAAAGACGAGTCCGGCCGCGACGCGGTCGCGTCGACGAGCGTCTGGGTGGTCGGCGGCGACGATTGGTGGTTTGCGCCGGCGAATCACGATCGCATCGACCTCGTCCCCGAGAAAAAGCGCTACGAGCCGGGTGAGACAGCGAAATTCCAGCTGCGCATGCCGTTCCGCAAGGCGACGGTGCTGGTCACGGTCGAGCGCGAAGGCGTGATCGACCAGAAGGTGATCGAGCTCGACGGCGCGTCGCCGGTGATCGAGGTTCCGATCGCGGGGAACTACGGACCGAATGTATTCGTCTCGGCGCTTGCCGTTCGAGGGCGCGTCGATCCCGAGGTGCCGGGTCCCTACGCGTGGCTCAAGCACTGGGTCTATCGGATCGGAAAATTCCTCGGCATCGTCGACGAGGTGCCACGCGAGCGCGATACGCGCCCGACGGCGCTCGTCGATCTCGCGAAGCCCGCGTACAAGATCGGCATGGCCGAGATCAAGGTCGGGCGGCGCGACTACGAGCTGAAGGTGAAGGTGACGCCGGAGAAGGACGTGCTGAAGGTTCGCGACCGGGTGCGCGTCGCGATCCAGGTCACCGACGCGGCGGGCAAGCCTGCGCAGAACGCCGAGATCGCGCTCGCAGCGGTAGACGAGGGTCTGCTCGAGCTGAAGAACAACGAATCGTGGAACCTGCTCGAGCAGTTCATGGGACAGAGGCCGCAGGAGGTCGCGACCTCGACCGCGCAGGGACAGGTGATCGGCAAGCGCCACTTCGGCCGCAAGGCGCTGCCGCCCGGCGGCGGCGGCGGTAAGTCCGGCGCTCGCGAGCTGTTCGATACGCTGTTGCTGTGGCAGGCGAGGGTCGCGCTCGACGCGGAAGGTCGCGCGAGCGTCGAAATACCGATGAACGACTCGCTCTCGTCGTTCCGGCTGGTGGCCGTTGCGCACGCGGGCGACGCGCAATTTGGCAGCGGCGCCGCGAGCGTTCGCACTACGCAGGACCTGATGCTGTTCTCGGGCCTTCCTCCGCTGGTGCGCGAAGGCGACGAATTCACGGCGATGTTCACGCTGCGCAACACGACCGACAAGCCGCTGCCGGTCGAGTTCGTCTGGAAGATGCAGGACCAGACCGGCAAGGAATCGACCACGCTCGCAGCCGCCGAGGCGAAGGTACTGAGCGTTCCGATCCAGGTGCCGATCGGCGTTGCGCGGTTGAACTGGGAGATTGCCGCAACCGCCGGCGCTACGACCGACCGGTTGCGCACCACGCAGAGAGTGGTCGCGGTGCACCCGGTGCGCGTCTACCAGGCGACGCTCGCGCAGCTCGATCAGCCGGTTCAATTCCAAGTCGAGCGGCCGGCCGACGCAGTGCCGGGACGCGGCGGCGTGCGCGTCGAGGTGATGAAATCGATCGCGGGCGAACTGACGCCGGTGTACGAGTATTTCGAGCGCTATCCCTACATCTGCCTCGAGCAACGCGTCTCGAAAGCGATCGGGCTCGGCAGCGAGGCGCTGTGGAAATCGGTCGCCGCGACGCTGCCGAACTATCTCGACCGCGACGGCCTGGCGAAATATTTTCCGTCCGACTCGCTCTCCGGCAGCGATGCGCTGACCGCGTACGTGGTGCAGATCGCCGACGCGGCACGCTACACGTGGCCCGAGGACGAGCTGACGCGCATGCTCGGCGGGCTGGAAGCGTTCGCTACCGGCAAGATCACGCGCGGCAGTGCGCTGCCGACCGCGGACCTGACGATTCGCAAGCTGGCGGCGATCGAAGCGCTCGCGCGACACGGGCGCGCGCGGCCCGAGATGCTCGACTCGATCACGATCGACCCGCCGCTGTGGCCGACGTCCGCGCTGATCGACTGGATCGGCATCCTGCAGCGCGTGCAAAAGGTCCCGCAGCGCGACGAGCGCCTCAAGGACGCGATGAGCCAGCTGCGCGCGCGGCTCAACTTCCAGGGCACGGTGATGAGCTTCTCCACCGAGCGTAACGACGCGCTGTGGTGGCTGATGGTCTCGGCGGATGCGAACGCCAACCGCGCGCTGCTCGCCGTTCTCGCCGATGCCGGGTGGCGCGAGGAGGTCGGGCGGCTCGTGCGCGGCACGCTGTCGCGGCAGAAGAAGGGAATCTGGGGCACCACGGTAGCGAATGCGTGGGGCGTGGTCGCGATGGGCCGGTTCAGCCAGGCCTTCGAGAAGACGCCGGCATCGGGGGCCGTAGAGGTGCGCCTCGGCGCGACTGCGACGCCGATCCAGGTGCTGCCGAAGCGCCAGCAGCGCGATTTCGACTGGCCTGCGGGACGCGAGACGCTCGCCGTCTCCCACGCAGGGCGGGGCGCGCCGTGGACGATCGTGCAGTCGCGCGCTGCGATCCCGTTGAAGGCGCCGCTCTCGAGCGGCTATGCGATCCGGCGCAACGTCGCGCCGGTCGAGCAGAAGGACAAGGCCGGGTTCTCTCGCGGCGACGTCTATCGCGTGACGCTCGAGATCGACGCGCAGACCGACATGACCTGGGTCGTCATCGACGATCCGATCCCGGCCGGCGCGGCGATCCTCGGCTCGGGCCTCGGCCGCGACGCGGGCTCGCTGACCGCGGGCGAGAAGCGCGCGGGCTGGGCATGGCCCGCGTTCGTCGAGCGGACCGAGGAAGCCTACCGCGCGTACTACGAGTTCGTTCCCAAGGGCCGTTTCACGATCGAGTACACGGTGCGGCTCAATAATCCCGGCCGGTTCGATCTCCCGGCGACGCGGGTGGAAGCGCTCTATGCGCCGGAAATGTTCGGCGAGAGCCCGAATGCAACGGTGCAGGTGAAACCGTGATCCGGCTGTCGGTCGTTTGCGCTCTCGTTCTCGCAGCGCTCGCCGCGGGGTTTGCAGCGTTCCTGCACACCGCGCCGTTCGAGGTCGTTTCCTACGCCGCGACGCGCGCCGAGTGGCGCTCGTCCGACGCGTGGCTGCTGGATCGCAGAGGCGAGCCGCTGTCGCGCGTGCGCATCGACCGGACGCGCCGGCGCGGCGACTGGGTGGAGCTCTCGCTGGTCTCGCCGGCGCTGATCGAAGCGGTGCTCGCCGCGGAGGATCGCCGTTTTCGCACTCACGGCGGCGTCGATTGGCTGGGCCTTGCGGGCGCATTCCGCGAGACGAGCGCCGGCGGCCGCAGGGGCGGCAGCACGATCACGATGCAGCTCGCGGCGGCGCTCCATCCGGAGCTCGAGCGCTCGGGCCGCCGCGACGCGACGCAGAAGTGGCGCCAGATGCGGCAGGCCATCGCGATGGAGCGGCGCTGGTCGAAGGACGAGCTGCTCGAAGCCTGGCTCAATCTCACGGGATTTCGCGGCGAGCTGGAAGGAATCGATGCCGCGGCGCACTCGCTTTTCGGCAAGCGCGCGAGCGGGCTCGAGCGCGCCGAAAGCGCGCTGCTCGCAGCGCTGGTGCGCTCGCCGAACGCGTCCGCATCGCGGGTCGCGCAACGGGCGTGCGTGCTGCTGCAAATGGAGGAAGGCGCGTGCGCCGCGGCGCAGTCGCTGGCGGCGGGCGGGCTCGCGCCGCGCGGCCGCTGGCAGGCGCTCGATGGCGATGCGCCGCACCTGGCGCGCAAGGTGTTGTCCGCACCCGGCGAGCGAGTGCATTCGACGCTCGACGCGCGCGTGCAGCGCTTCGCGGCCGCGACGCTCGAGCAGCACCTGCGCGAGCTTGAGGCGCGCAACGTCGAGGATGGCGCGGTCGTGGTGCTCGACAACTCGAGCGGCGAAGTGCTGGCGTGGGTCGGCTCCGCCGGGGCACGCTCGAGCGCGGCCGAAGTCGACGGCGTGACGGCGCGCCGGCAACCCGGCTCGGCGCTGAAGCCGTTTCTTTATGCGCTCGCGCTCGAGCGGCGGCTGCTGACCGCCGCCTCGATCCTCGACGATTCTTCGCTTGCGGTCACGACGCCCGCCGGCCTCTACGTGCCGCAGAACTACGATCACAGCTTCCGCGGCAAGGTGTCGTTGCGCTCGGCGCTGGGGGCATCGCTGAACGTGCCCGCGGTGCGCACGCTCGCGCTCGTCGGATACGAGCCGTTCTACGAGAAGCTGCACTCGCTCGGCTTCGAGTCCTTGACGCGCAGCGCCGACCACTACGGCTACTCGCTCGCGCTCGGCGGCGCCGAGGTGACGCTGATTGCGCTCGCCAATGCATACCGCACGCTGGCGAACGAGGGCCGGTTCTCGCGAGTTACGGTAAGGCAGGAAGAAAATGGGGTACGTCCCCATTTCTTGCCTGCCGTTGACCCGCGCGCCGCCTACATCATCGGCGACATCCTTGCGGACGCTGCGGCGCGCGCCGCGACGTTCGGGCTCGCGAATCCGCTCGCAACGCGCTACCGGGCGAGTGTGAAGACCGGCACGAGCACCGACATGCGCGACAACTGGGCGGTCGGATATTCGTCGCGCTACACGGTGGGCGTCTGGGTCGGCAATTTTTCCGGCGAGCCGATGCACGACGTATCGGGCGTTTCCGGCGCCGCCCCGGTGTGGCGCGAGATCATGGATTTCCTGCACGAAGGAGAAATCCCGCAGCCGCCGGCGGCTCCCGCGGGACTCGTGCGCCAGCCGGTCGACTACGCGAACGGCATCGAGCCGCCGCGCGAGGAATGGTTTATCGCCGGCACCCAGGCCTCGCAGATCATTGCCGTCGACACGGCGCCCGGCCGGCCGCGGATCGTATCGCCCGCGGACGGTGCCGTTCTTGCGCTCGATCCCGACATTCCTCCTGCGCGGCAACGCGTCGCGGTCACCGTCTCCGACGCGCGCGCGGGCGTGCGCTTGCGGATCGGCTCGGCGAGCCTGCCCGCGGACGCGCCGCACCTCTGGAAGCCGGTTCCCGGGCGTCACGTGCTGCGCCTCGTCGACGCAAAAGGCGCCGAGCTCGACCGCGTCCAGGTCAGCGTGCGGGGGATTTCGCTGCGCGGCACCGCTCTCGCGAGGAACGCAGGCGCGGCTGCTGCACAATAGCGCCATGACGCCGCCCAGGGAAAAATCCGCAGGTCCGCTGCAGGGGATCCGCGTGCTCGACTTTACCGCGATGATCGCCGGCCCCTATTGCACACGCCTGCTCGCGGACTCCGGCGCCCAGGTCATCAAGGTCGAGCCTCCGGAAGGCGACTACATGCGCGGCCGCGAGCCGGTTCGCGACGGATTCAGCGCGTACTACAGCATCCTCAACTGCGGCAAGCAGAGCCTGTGCCTCGACCTGAAGAAATCCGAGGCTCGCGAGCTGGTGCACGAGCTCGTCCGGCAGTGCGACGTGCTGGTCGAGAACTTTCGCCCCGGCGTGATGCAGCGCCTCGGCTTCGGTGCGGCGACGCTCGAAGCGAAGAATCCGCGGCTGGTGTACTGCTCGATCTCGGGCTACGGGCAAAGCGGCGCGGCCAGCGAGCGCCCTGCGTATGCGCCGATCGTGCACGCCGCAAGCGGCTACGAGCTCGCAAACCTGCACTACCAGGACAACCCGGAGCAGCCGCTGAAGAGCGCGCTGTTCACCGCGGATTATCTGACCGGCGTGCATGCGTTCGGCGCAATCTGCGCCGCGCTGGTGCGGCGCGCGCGTACCGGGCACGGCGAGCGCATCGATTGCGCGCTGATGGACTCGATGCTCGGCATGCTCGCCTACGAGTGCGCGGCGGCGCAGTTTCCGGTGCGCAGGCCGCGGCCGATCTTCCGCCCGACTCGCGCGCTCGATGGCTTCCTGATCATCGCGCCGATCAGCCCGGCGAACTTCGCCGACCTGGCGCAGGCGATCGACCACCCCGAGTGGCTGAACGACAGGCGCTTCGTCTCGTCGGAAGCGCGCGCGGAGAACTGGGACGCGCTGATGCGCGAGATCGACCTGTGGGCCGCGGACAAGACCGCCGCGCAGTGCGAGGCGATCCTGAGCAAGGGCGGCGTGCCCTGCTCGCGCTACCACACGGTCGGCGAGGCGATGGCGCTGCCGTACGCCGCCGAGCGCGGTCTTCTCTCCACGGTGCGGGACGGCGCCGGAGAGGTGAAGGTGCCGAACGCACCGTTCCACATGCGCGAGTCGGACGTGCGGGCGCGCGAGTTCGTCGCTGCGCTCGGCGAGCACAACGCCCACGTGCTGCGCGAATGCCTCGACTGGTCGCGCGATGCGATCGACGGCCTCGCGTCGCGCGGCGTGCTCTGCGGCACCCCGTCCGGAGTGGCGCAGTGAAATGGGTGGCGCTGGCGATTTTCGGCAGCGTCGGCCGTTGCAAAGGAAGGCAGCAAGCAGCAGGTCGACTCGGTCCGCAAGCAGGCGGGGCGCTCCGGCGACGAATACGTCTCGAGCCGCTGCTCGCCGGCCCCTCCAAAGCCGAAGAGCGCTGAGCTAGCGCCGCGCTTGCAGGCTGCCGAGGTCGAGGTCGCGCGCGTCGAACGGGATTTCGGCCTTCAGGACCGCGGCGGCGGCGATGGTGACCGGATTCACTTCGCTGTCAGCCGCGTGAAACGCCTCGGCCAGCTTGAAGCTCATCTTCGCGAGCACCTCCGGGCGCTGGCGCGTTTCGTCGCCGCGGGCGGCATCGCCGTACGCGCGGCTGACGAGCCCGACGTAGATCTGCACTGCCAGCTCGCGCATCGTGTCATGGGGTTTTGGTTTGGTGGGTTCGCTCATCGCTGTCTCCGTCCACTAGGTGATTGCGCATGCTACGTTGTTTGCGCGGCGCCGGGAGCATTTGTCGGGCCCGGTGGCAGTAAGATTCGGCGTGCTCTGCGATGCACGCCTGGAACCGGAGAACCAGCCGTGATCGAGATGATCATCAAGATTCCGGAAAACTACCTGATTCCGAGCGAATGGCCTGTAATGGTCTTCGTCGGAATCTTCGGCCTCGTTGTCTTCGTCGCCGGCTACGTAATGGGCTTGCAGCGCTACGCGCTGCACCGGCACGGGGTTACGACGCAGGGCCACGTGGTGGAAATGGAGACGCGCAAGCACCGTTCGAAGGACGAAGAGGGGCGGCCGACGACGACCGAGTCCTACCATCCGGTGATCGTATTCGCCGCTGCCAGCGGCGCGAAGCATCGCTTCACCGGAGACGGAGGCGCGGGCCCTTTGGCCCATGACATTGGCTCAACCGTAAACGTCCTCTACGACCCGAAGGACCCGTCGACCGCCCGGATCGAAGAAATCGCCAAGTGGAAGTTCTGGGCGGAACCTCTCTTTATCGGGCTCGTCGGTTTCCTGGTGGTCGCCGGGAGCATCGGCACGTTCTTCTACAACCAGCACCGGCTGATTGGCGAGCATGCCGAGTATGCGGAGATTCGCAGGGAGAGCGAGAACAAGACCAGGCTTCACTGGGAGGAACAGATCACGCGCCTCAAGGCGCGCGTCCAGGCGGGGGAGATTCTCCTCTACAAAGGCGTGGTCGAATCGGTGAGAAAGCAGCAGGGTGGCTCGGGCGAGGAATACGTAGTGGTCTGCTGGGCGACCTTGCCAGACGGGACCACGCAGGGGCGCTTCGAAGCCGAACCGATCTCTGTCCATCCCGGGCCGGAGATCCTCGGCAAGAGCGTGGAGATCTACGTCGATGCGGCCGACAAGACTCGCTACGGCGTGATGCTCGAGCCGCTGCTCGCAGAGCTCCAGTCGTCGAAGCGGTAGAATTCGCCGCTCACTCATTCCCCGGATTTGCAGACACCCATGCCTATTTCCATGTACCAGGCGAGCGCGCCGCGCTTCGCCAATGCGCTGAAGAACCTTTCCGCGATCCTCGACAAGGCCCAGGCGCACGCTGAAGCAAGGAAGATCGAGCCGGCGGTGCTTCTCCAGAGTCGCCTTTATCCCGACATGTTCCCGCTTTTGCGCCAGATCCAGATCGCGTCCGACAGTGCCAAGGGCCCGCTCGCGCGGCTGGCGGGCGTCGAAGTACCGAAATACGAGGACACCGAGGAGACGATCGCCGACCTGAAGGCGCGCCTCGCCAAGACGATCGACTTCGTCAGCAGCATCAAGCCCGCGCAGATCGACGGCAGCGAGGAGAAGGACATCCACCTGAAGCTCGGGGCCCGCGAAGTGGATTGGAAGGGGATGCAGTACCTGCTCGGCTTTGCGCTGCCGAACTTCTACTTCCATGTCGTGACCGCGTACGACATCCTGCGCCACAACGGCGTCGAGATCGGCAAGCGCGACTTCATCGGCACTCCGTAGGCGGATGGGCGTGCCCGGCGCCGCTGCGCTGATCGCGGACCTGGTCGACGCGAACCACATCCTGTTCCGCGAGGGCGTGCTCGACGGGTTCGGCCACGTGAGCGCGCGCGATCCACAGCGCCCCGGCCGGTTCCTGCTCGCGCGCAGCATGGCGCCGGCGCTGGTGAGCGCAGCCGACATCATGCGCTTCGACTTCGACGGCAACACCGCCGGCAAGGATTTGCGGCCGCCGTATCTCGAGCGCTTCATCCACGGCGAGATCTACCGCGCGCGTCCCGACGTGAACGCGATCGTGCACAGCCACTCGCTCGGCGTGATTCCGTTCGGCGTCGCGAGCGGAACGCGGCTGCGCGCGATCTGCCACATGAGCGGCTTCCTCGGCGGGGCGACGCCGGTGTTCGAGATCCGCGCCACTGCGGGTCCGGCGAGCGACCTGCTGATCCGCGACCGCAAGCTCGGCGCGGCGCTCGCGCGCTCGCTCGGACCGAACGCGGTCGTGCTGATGCGCGGCCACGGCTCTACGGTCGTCGGAGCCAGCGTGCGGCAGGCGGTGTTTCGCGCGGTGTACACCGAAGTGAACGCGCGGCTGCAGTCCGAGGCGCTGCGGCTCGGCGCGGTCACCTATCTGACCGAGCAGGAGGCGGAGCTCGCCTCGGCCACCAACGACAGCCAGATCAACCGCGCCTGGGAGCTCTGGAAGGCCCTCGCCGGGCAGGCGCCGCGCCGAGCAGCGACGAAATCTCTGCTGCCGCGGCGAGTACCCGGTCCTTCAGGCGCGCGCGGATCTCGGCAGGACTGAAGGCGCCCGAGACGGTCGTGGCGTTGATCGCCGCGGCGATGCGCCCGCTTGCGTCGCGGACCGCAGCCGAAATCGCCACCATGCCGCGCGGGAAAAGGCTGCTCGCGGAATTGCTGTCGCTGATGCCGTAGCCGTTGTCTCGATCGGCTTGGACCCTCACCGCGAGCGCATCGAGCGTTGCCGGCGCGTTCGGGCCGGCGTCGACGAGCCGCACTCCGCGATAGAGCGCGCCGAGCGCCTCGCGGTCGAGATCGCCGAGCAGCAGCCGGCCGATCAGCGCGGCATGCGCCGGCACGCTGAAGCCGACACCGAAGCCGCTCGAGACGGCCGCACGCACCGGATAACGGCTGACGAACACGACGCTGGTTCGATCGAGCACTGCGAGGTGGGTGGAGCAGCCGATTTCGTCGCGCAGGCGCGCGAGCACCGGACCCGCGACTTCGACCACGTCGAGGGAAGCGAGGTACTCGAAGCCGAGCGACAGCACGCCCGGACCGAGCGCGAACACGCCGCGCGGCGCCTGTTTCAGCAGCCCGAGCGCCTCCAGTCCCTGCAGCAGCCGGTGGACGGTAGAGCGGGGGATTGCGAGCTCGGCCGCCACCTCGGGCGCCGAGAGCCGGGTGCGGTCGCGACGAAACAGACGCAGGATCGCGATGCCGCGCTCCAGGCCGGGTACGTCGGTCGCCGGCTCACGCCGGCGTGCGCACATAGAGGTTTCCGTCGCGGACCGTGACGTCCACGCGCTTGAGGCGAAACCGCGAGTCGCCGGGATGCCGCCCGGTGGCGATGTCGTACTCGAACCCGTGCCACGGACAGACGATCTGCGGCGTCGTGCTGAAGCGCAACCCGAGGCTCTTGCGGTCTTTCCCGAGCACTTCCTCGACCTTGCGAAAGATTTTCCCCTGGCAGACCGGCCCGCCGGCGTGCGGGCAGCGGTTCTCCCAGGCGTGGATCGTGTCGCCCTGCCGGAACACGCCGAACTCGAGCGATCCGACCTGGAATACGCGGTGATCGCCGTCGGCGATCTGCGCGAGCTCGCCCACCAGCACTTCGCTCATCGCACGGTTTCCGAGAATTCCGGCAGCGGACGGCGATACCACATCGCGACGTCGAACGGATTCAGGTCGGCGGCGCGCATCAGCTCGCAGATCGCGAGTACGGCCTCGGTGGCGGTAATCGCGTTCTTCTCCATCAGTGGCGCGGCAGATCCGCTGCTGTCGACGTGCGCGGCATAGTTCTTGACCGCCGAGGTCAGCGCCTCGCGCAATGCCTCTTCCGACTGTGGATCGATCATCGGGTCTCCTTTCATTTGTATTGCGGCGGCTCGACCGGCTGCGCGAGCTTGCGCCCCGGGTGCGGCAGGTTGAAGAGACGCAGCGCGTTCAGCCCGAGGATGTTGCGCTTCGCCTGCTCGGAGAGAAACGGCAGGTCGGTGATCGAGGCCGGCAGGTCGAAGTCCCAGTGCGGCCAGTCGGACGAGAACAGCAACTGCGTCTCCGCGTTGATCGCGTTGAACGTCGCTTCGGTCAGCTTCAGGTTGCTGCGCTCGAGCGGCTGGCTGCTGTAGTACATCTCGCGCATGTAGTCGCTCGGCTTGCGCTTCAAGAGCGGCGCTTCCGAGGAGCGCATCCCGAACTCGTGATCGAGCCGCTGCATCGTGAACGGCACCCAGGCGAGGCCGCTCTCGATCCACACGACCTTGAGCTTCGGAAAGCGCTCCGGCAGGCCGTTGATCACCCAGTTGGTGAGATGCACCAGGTTGAAGTGGACGAACGAGATCGAGTGCATCGAGATGAAGCGGTTGCACTGCTTCATCGACTCGTCGCCCCAGTTGTAGCCGGAGTGGAACGTGATCGGCATGCCGCGCTCTTCGAGCATCGCGTAGAGCCGCATGTAGGCGTTGTCGTGCACCGCGCGATAGCGCGTCGACGTGACCGTGAAGCCGATCACGCCGGGCTTCTCGCCGAACTCCTCGACGGTGCGGATGCACGCCTCGGGATCGTTGAACGGCAGGTACACCAGCGCCTTGATGCGCGGCTCCTGCGGGATGATCTTGCCCGTCAGCCAGCGGTTGAACGCGTCGCCGAGCTGCACCTCGGCCTCCGCCATCGGGTGCATGCCGAGCGTCAGCATCGGCGTCGGGAACACGACCGTGTAGTCGATCCCCATCGCGTCCATCGCCCGGCGCACCAGCGTCGTCTGGCGGTGCGTGCCGTCCTCGGTCGGCTCGCGCTGCGAGTGCTGGTGCGGGATGCGTCCGCCGACGTCCTGGAAGATCAGGCCGGGCTGCGTATTCATCAGGCCGGTCACGCCCTGCTTCTCGGAGATCGATTTCGCCAGATGCCGCAGCACGTCGTTGTCGATCAGCTCGGTGATCTCGGACCAGAACGCGACCTCGGTGACATGCGCGTCGATGTCGACGATGAAGATGTCGTCGGCGGGGCGCTGCCGGATCGCCGGCGCGAGCACGTCGCGGGTATCCGAGTGCACCGTGATCTTCGGCAGCTCCTTGACCGGGATATCCATGAGTCTCTTTCGTTCTAGAGGGCGGCGTCGACGAGCAGCTTCAGCACCAGCACGATCAGCGCGCTGCAGAGCACCCAGCCGAGCAGCGCGAGCGCCCGCGGCGCGGCATACGCGCCCATGACGCGTTTCGAGCCTGCGAAGTGCAGCAGCGGCAGCAGCGCGAACGGCAGCTGCACGCTCAGCACAACTTGGGAAAGCACGAGCAACGAGCCGATGCCGCCGTCGCCGCCGTGGCCGACCGCGAACAGCGCCGGGATGAGGGCTAGGAGCCGGGTGAAGAGCCGGCGCTGCCAGGCCGGGATGCGGATTCTGAGGAAGCCTTCCATGACGACCTGGCCTGCGAGCGTGGCAGTGAACGTGGCGTTCAGGCCCGCGGCGAGCAGCGCGAGCGCAAACAGCGTGCTCGCCCCGGCGGCGCCGACCAGCGGCGAAAGCAGCGTATAGGCGTCGCGGATATCGGTCACGTCGGCGCGGCCCGCCTGATGGAACACCGAGGCCGCGACCACCAGGATCGCCGCGTTGACGAAGAACGCGAGCGACATCGCAGCGATCGTGCAGGCCGATGAAGTCCGGATCGCTGCTTTCTTGTCTGCACCGCCGGCGTCTTTGACCAGCCACGACTGCAGGTAGATGTTGTGCGGCATCACCGTCGCGCCGACGATGCCGATCGCGAGGTAGAGCAGCTCCGGGTTCGTGAAGATGCGCGGATCGGGCACCAGGCCACGCGCCAGCGCTGCGCCTTCGGGCGGCGCCATCGCGAGGACGATGCCGAGACAGGCGGCGACCACCACGATCAGGCCGATCACCACCGCTTCCAGGCGGCACAGTCCCTTGTCCTGCAAGTAGAGGATCAGGATCGCGTCGGCGCTCGCGAGCAGCACGCCCCCGACGAGCGGCAGCCCGAACAGCAAGTGCAGCGCCACGGCGACGCCGATCAGCTCCGCCAGGTCGCAGGCAACGATGCCGAGCTCGGCAAGCAGCCACAGCGTCAGCGACACCGGCTTCGGGTAGTACTCGCGGCAGCAGGTGGCGAGATCCTTGCCGCTGCCGATGCCGAGCCTCGCGGAGAGGATCTGCAGCGGCATCGCCATCAGGCTCGAGAGCAGCACGACCGAGAGCAGCAGGTAGCCGTGTCCCGAGCCGGCGGCGAGGTCGGTCGCCCAGTTGCCCGGGTCCATGTAGCCGACGGTGACCAGCGCCGCGGGGCCGAAGGCGAGCCAGGCGCGCGCCGGAAGCGCGGGCTTGGCCGCGGGGAGCGTCAGGGCAGGGCTGGCGGTGTATTCCATTAGAGGGACGTTGTCCTACTAATGGTAAGGCTAGACGGTTCGCGGCTGAGCGTCAACCTTGGCTGCTAGCATCCGGGCATGTCCCGTTTCGCGGTACTCGCCGCCTTTCTTTCCCTGCTGATCCCTGGCATCGCGCTTTCCCAGTCCGCCAAGGACCAGCGGCGCATGGAAGAAATGGATCGCGCCTGCGAGAAGGCGCGCGGCGACAGAATCCGCCAGGTGCAAAGCCAGAAGATCGCAGCCTGCCTCAAGGAGCCGCCGGAGCCTCGCGCAGCACCGAAGACCCGGGAGGAATGCGAACGCTACTGGGGCGACTACGGCTGGGTGCAAGGGAGCAAGAAGTCCGGCGGCACGCGACCGCATCTGTTCACCGACCTGCCCGTATGCAGGCGAGCCGCCGAGGCGCGTAGAAAATTTGAAGGCCGCTAGAATCACTCCGCCATGCCCGCCATCGATCCGGACCGCCTGCTCGCCGACCTTCGCACGCTGCGCAGCATCGGCGCGCAAGGCCCGGGCGTAGTCCGGCCCGCCTTCAGCGCGTCGGATATGGAAGCGAGGCGCTGGCTCAAGGGGCGCTACGAGGAAGCCGGCCTAGAAGCGACGATCGACGGCGTAGGAAACGTGTTCGGCCGTTCGCGCGGTCGGGGCAAGGCGGTGCTCATCGGCTCGCACTCCGACACGCAGCCGACGGGCGGATGGCTGGATGGCGCGCTCGGCGTGATTTACGCGCTCGAAGTGGTACGCGCGCTTGCCGCAGACGACGCGACGCGCGGGCTGGCGGTGGATGCAGTGTCGTTCCAGGACGAGGAGTCGCGCTTCATCGGATGTCTCGGCAGCCGCTCGCTGATCGGCGCGCTGACGCCGGAGCTGGAGCAGGGCGCCGTCGACCGCGACGGCGTGAAGCTCGCGGATGCGGTGCGCGAAGCTGGGCTCGCCGATGCGCCGCGTCTGCGTCTCGAGCCGGAGCGCTATGCGGGTTTTCTCGAAGCGCACATCGAGCAGGGCCCGCAGCTCGAGGATTCCGGGCAGCGGATCGGCGTCGTCAGCGGCATCGTCGGGCTGCGCGGAATGCGCATCGTATTCCGCGGGCAGCAGAATCATGCGGGCACGACGATGATGGCGCGGCGTCGTGACGCTTCGAGCGCGCTCTACGAGCTTGCGCACCGGATCAACCAGGAGTTCCCGAAGGTCGCCGCGGAGCGCAGCGTCTGGACGATGGGACGCGCGCGCATCGAGCCGAACGCGACCTCGATCGTGCCGGGCTACGCCGAGCTCGACCTGCAGTTCCGCGATGCGTCCGAAGCACCGCTCGATGCATTCGAGGCGGTCGTCGAGCGCCTGGTGGCGGAAATGAACGCGCGCGGCGGTGTGCGGATCGAGGCGACGCGCGTCCGCGCGCCGATCGCGCCGACGCGCATGGACGAAGCCTTGCAACAGCACATCGCCGCGGCGGCTGAGCGCCATGCGCCGGGCAAATGGCAACGCATGCCGAGCGGCGCGTTCCACGACGCGGGCATCGTTTCCGCCTGCATTCCGTCGGCGATGCTCTTCATCCCATCGATCGGCGGCATCAGTCACGATTTCGCCGAGGACAGCCGCGACGACGACATCGTGCTCGGCTGCCGCGTGCTCGCGGATGCGGCGGCGTCGATCCTCGCCGCGACTCCCAGCGAGCGCTGAAGCATGCAGATCGAGCACCAAACC
>Ga0075429_100000152_pt1 | contig 43089 bp, 46 predicted proteins | sample RhiMetdeltSRZDD3_FD_75295 | JGI IMG/M metagenome (GOLD analysis project Ga0075429, IMG submission 75295) | Populus rhizosphere microbial communities from Tennessee, USA - Rhizosphere MetaG P. deltoides SRZDD3 | ecosystem: Host-associated > Plants > Roots > Rhizosphere > Soil | place: USA...
GCGGCCCAGGCGGGTACGAGCACGTTCTCCTCCACCGTCAGCTCGGGGATCAGGCGCCGGTCCTCGGGCATGTAGCCGATTCCGAGGCGCGCCCGCTCGTGCGTAGGGACAGCGAGAAGGTCACGGCTCTCGAAGCGCACCGAGCCGCGGCCCGCCTTGAGGAGCCCCATGATGGTCTTCATCACGGTGGTCTTGCCCGCGCCGTTGCGGCCGATGAGGCCGGTCATCGAGCCCGCCGGCACCCGCAGCGAGACGTCGCGCAGGATCTGCATCGACGCGATCGAGACGCTCAGCTTGTCGATCTCAAGCACGGCTGCCCACCACGTAGCGCTTGACCTCGGGGTGGGCGAGCGCCGCTTGCGGCGGCGCGTCGGCGATGATGCGCCCGTCGTAGAACGCGAGCACGCGCTGCGCGAACCGGCTCACCACCTCCATGTCGTGCTCGACGAAGAGCACCGTGGCGCCTTCGGCGCGCCCCGCCTCGAGCACCATCTGCATGATGCCGAACTTCTCCTGCGCGGAGACGCCGCTCGTCGGCTCGTCGAGCAGCAGGATGCGCGGCCGCGCCACCATCGCGAGCGCGATATCGAGGAGCTTGCGCGCGCCGCCGGGCAGGACCTGCGCGTTGCGCGCGCGGTACTCGAGCAGCCCGAAACGGCCGAGGATGCGCTCGGCCACCGCCTCCGCCGGCTCGCCGTAGCCCGGCACGAGCGCCGCGCCGCGCGAGAAGTAGCCGGCGAGGCCGGCGTTGCGCAGCACGATGCCGATGCCGACCATCATGTTGTCGAACACCGAGAGCGAGCCGTAAAGCTGCGGGATCTGGAACGAGCGGCAGATCCCGAGGCGCGTGATGTCGCGCGGCGGCAGGCGCGTGATGTCGCGGCCCTCGTAGGCGATGCTGCCGCGGTCGGGCTTGAGGTACCCCGTGACGATGTTGATGAAGGTGGTCTTGCCGGCGCCGTTGGTGCCGATCAGGCCCACCACCGAGTCTTTTTCGATGGCGGCGCTCACCTCGTTCGCCGCCGTCACGGCGCCGAAGTTCTTGGTGAGGCCCTGCGCGTCAAGAATGACGGACATAACGGTTGAAGAGCGACCAGAGCCCCTCGGGCAGGAAAACGATCAGGACGAGAAGCGCCGCGCCGAGGCTCATCTGCCAGGTGTTCGGCGAAAGGTCGTACGCCAGCGTATGGATCGCGCCGTAGATCAGCGCGCCGACGAACGGCGCGATCACGTTGCCGGTGCCGGCGAGGATCGCGATAAAGATGAATTCGCCCGAGGTGGTCCAGTAGGCCATCTCGGGATCGATGTGCCCCACCGCGGTCGCCGCGAGGGCGCCGCCGACGCCGGCGAGCCCGCCGGCGATCACGTATTTCACGTGCACCGCCCGGCGCGCCGACGCCCCCATGTACTCCACCCGGATCTCGTTGTCCTTGATCGCCGGCGCGAGCCGGCCGAGCGGCGTATTCAGGTAGCGATGAACCAGCAGCGCCGTGACCAGCGCCACCGCTGCAGCGGACAAGAGCACCGCGTAACGCACCCACTCGGCGCCCGGCCGGATGCCGAACAGCGTCGAGGGCAGGATGTTGAAGCCGTCGGTCGAGCCGAGCGCCTCGCTTTTCACGAGCAGGCCGTACAGGATCATGGAGAGCGCGAGGCTGAGCAGCCCGAAGAAGATGCCGCGGTAGCGCGCGAGCAGGAAGCCGAGCACGAACGCCGTCGCCGCGGCCACCCCGCCGCCGACCGCCATCTCGACGAAGATGTCCGAGAGGCCAAAAAAACGGCCGAGCGCGCCGGCCGAGTACGCACCGAGGCAGTAGAACAGCGCCTGGCCGAAGGAAACCAGCCCCGCGCGCAGGAGGAGCAGCAGGCCGAGCACCACGAGCCCGCGCGCGAAGGCGATGGTCATGATGAACATGGCCCACTGCGGAAGCCATGGCCCTGCAGCGGCCAACAGCACGAAGGCCGCGAGGAGGATGGTGACGGTGCGCTCGCGCGGCTTCCTCGCCTGACTCATATCCTTCTCGGCTCGGCCAGGCTGAAGAGCCCGCGCGGCCGCACCGCAAGCACCGCCGCCATGACGAAGTAGATGACGAAAAGCTCGACCTGCGGCATGTAATGGACCGAGAGCGAGCGCACCAGGCCGACCATCACCGCGCCGACCGCGGCTCCCGGCAGGCTGCCGAGGCCCCCGATCACCACCACGGCGAACGAAAGCACGATCACCTCGACGCCGAGGCCGGGAACGACCGACACGGTGGGCGCGGTGAACGCACCGGCGAGCGCCGCAAGCAACGACCCGAGCGCGAAGGTGGCGAGGTAATAGCGGCCGACGTTGATCCCCATCGCGCGGCTCACCTCCGGATCGTGGATCACCGCCAGCAGGAGTTTCCCTGCGCGCGTGCTATGCAGGAGCCACGCTAGGCCCAGGCCGAAGAAGAGCGCCACGGCGACCAGGATGAGGTTGTAGGTCGGATACGCCATGCCGGCCACCTGGAAGCTGCCGAGGAGCGCGTACGGCTCGGCGATGAAATACGGATTCACGCCCCAGACCAGCTTCACCACGTCTTCGAGGATGAGGAACAGCGCATAGGTGACGAGCAGGATCACGACCTCGTCGCGCGCGTACAGCGGCCGCAGGATCGCGCGCTCGATGAGGATCGCGAAGGGCGCCGCCACGAGGATCGCGGCGAGCACCAGCACCGCGTAGGACAGCATCGGCGGATAGCCGCGCGCCAGCCAGGCCGCGGTTATCGAGGCCGCGGCGTAGGCGCCGATCGCGTAGAAGCTGCCATGGGTGACGTTGACGATCTTCATCACCCCGTAGATCAGCGTGAGCCCCAGCGCGGCGATGAACAGCCACGCCGAGTAGATGACGCCGTCTACCCCGACTGAGAGAAGCTGGTTCAAACCCTGCTTGTTGGCCGGCTCAGTTTCCCTGCTTGAAGCCGCTCTTGATCCAGTCGGCCGACTTGACCCCCTCGGGCGGGTTCACCTTCTCCGCCGGATAGCGCTTCACGTCGACCAGCGTGAGCTTGCCGTTCACCAGCTTGGTCGTGCCGTACGCCGTCTCCATGATCGCCTGGTGTCCTTTGCCGATCGCCATGCGCACCGTGCCGCCGGGCCCTTCGAAGGTCATGTTCTCGAGCGCGCTGCCGACCTGCTCGTTGGTCGGGCGCTTGCCGCCCGCGGCATCCTGCGCCTTTTCCCACGCCAGCTTCACACCCAGGATTGCCTGCGCCATTTGGTAGGAGGCGTAGTTCGGCGGCGATTTGAAGCGCGCTTCGAAGCCTTTCGAGAACCACTGGTTGAAGCGGTTGTCGGGCGCATACGGGCCGAACGGTCCGCGCGCGCCGAGCACCGTGCCGTCGGGAATCTGGCTGCCGAGCTTATGCATGGCGGTCTCGCCGGTGGTGAGGACCGTGAGGCTCGACTTCATGAGCCCGCGCGGCCCGCCCTGGAGGATCAGCGCCTCGAGGTCGCCGTTCCAGAAGCTCGAGTGGATCACGTCGGCCTTCGCGCCGAGCAGCGCCGAGATCTCGGCGTTGTACTGGCCGGCGAAGAGCTTCGGCATCTGCGAGGTCTTCACCTCGATGCCGGGCACCAGCACCTTCATCGCCAGCTCGAAGTCGCCCCACGAGTCCTGGCCCCAGGCGTAGTTCTGGTTCAGGCCGGCGATCGACTTGATGTTGGGCTTCGCATCCTTCACGTAGAGCGCCGCGCCGACGCTGTCCATGGTCGCCGTGGGCGAAGTGCGGAACACGTACTTGTAGGCCGCGTCCTCGAAGATCCGCGGCGTGCCGCAGTCGAAGAAGTTGGTGAACTTCTTCAGCTCCTCCGCGACCGGGGCGATCGCGAGGCAGTTGCCGCTCGAGATGTATCCGATCACGAGGTCGACGTTGTGGCGCTGCACCAGGTTGCGGAACTCGGTGACCTGCGTCGTGGTGCTGCCCGCCTCGTCGACCACCACGGTCTCGAGGGCCGCGCCGCCGAAGCCCTTCTTGTTGTACGGCGCGGGGCCCTTGCCCGCGTTCAGCTCGTCGATCACGAAGTCGGCCGCGTTCTTCGCCGGCACCCCGAACGGCGCCGCCGCCGGGCCCGAGATGAACGCCACGATGCCGATCTTGACGTTCTGCGCCATCGCGCCCGTCGCCGCCGTTGCCGCCAACGCCGCGGTCAAGGCGACAGCCAGCCTGTTCATGAACCTCATGATGTCTCTCTCCTCCTTTGGATCGAATATATTAACCGAAGCGCTTTTCCGGAGAGACCCATGACCGCTCCCATGTTGTTTACCAACGCGCAGGTCTTCGATGGCACCGGGCGGCCACCGTTCTCCGGCGAGGTCCTCGTCAGGGGAAACCGTATCGAGGGCGTCGGCCCGGCGAACGCGCCCCTCGATCGTCAACGCGCCGACGTGATCGATTGCGGCGGCGCAACGCTGATGCCGGGCCTGGTCGAAGCGCACGCCCACCTCTCGTGGCCCTCGTCGGTCGGCCGCATCATCGACGCGATGGTCCTGCCGCCCGAGGAGCACCTCCTGGTCACGGCGCGGAACGCGCGAGTCACCCTCGACGCGGGATTCACCAGCGCCTATTCGGCCGGCTCGCTCGGACCGCGCTTCGAGATCGCGCTGCGCGAGGAGATCAACGGCGGCTGGATCCCGGGACCGAGGCTGCGCGCCTCGTCGCTCGAGCGGCTGCCCGACGGCGCGCTCGGCCTGAAGGCCGAGGAAGGCGCACAGCATCCGCGCGGCCCCGCGACGATGCGCGCGTATGTGCGCGAGATGGCCAAAGCGGGCGTCGACTCGATCAAGTTCCTGCTCTCGAGCGACGAGGCGTTCGCGCCGGGCGGCTCGCAGCAGCTCACCTACACCGAGGACGAGGTCGCCGCGATCGGCGAGGAGGCCCGCGCCTGCGGTCTGTTCCTCGCGTGCCACGCGCAAGCCGCCCAGGCGGTCAAGCTCGGCGCGAAGCACGGCTTTCGCATCCTCTACCACTGCAGCCATGCCGACGAGGAGGCGCTCGATCTCCTGGAAGCGAAGAAGGACGAGCTCTTCGTGGCGCCGGCAATCGGGCTCATGTACGCCCGGACCTACGAGGCCGAGGACTTCGGCATCACCCGCCAGGTCGCCGAGAAACTCGGCGCGCCCTTCACGCTCGAGCGCATGCAGAAGCTCTACCCGAAGATGCGCAAGCGCGGCATCCGCGTGCTGCCCGGCGGCGACTACGGCTTTCCTTACAACCCGATCGGGCGGAACGCGCGCGACCTGCAATGGTTCGTCGAGCTGCTCGGCTACAGTCCCACCGAAGCGCTGGTCGCGGCGACCAAGCTGGGCGGCGAGCTGATGGGACGCGGCGAGCTCCTCGGGCAGCTGAAGCCCGGCTATCTCGCCGACCTCCTCCTCGTGGACGGCGACCCGACGCGCGACGTGCGCGTGCTGCAGGACCAGGCGAAGCTCGCGATGATCATGAAGGACGGCAAGTTCCATAAGCGTTCGCCTCGCGTGCGCAGTAGCACCTCACAGCCGGAAACCTTGGCGCTTACGAATCCGTAAATGGAAACCCCGAGAGACGTGCGCCGCGCCATTCGCGCGGGCCGGCACCGCAGGAACACCGCCGGGCTTGCCCGCGGCTACGTGCAGGGAAACGTGTGCATCCTCCCGCGGGAGTATGCCGAGGACTTCCGTGCTTTCTGCGAAGCGAACCCCAAGCCCTGCCCGCTCCTCGCCATGTCGGCACCGGGCGATCCGCGCCTGCCCGAGCTCGGCGAGGATCTGGACATAAGGACCGACGTGCCACGCTACCGCCTGTTCCTCAATGGCGTTCAATCCGATGAGGTTTCAGATTTGCGCGATCTATGGCGCGGGGACCTCGTCACGTTCGTCCTGGGATGCTCCTTCTCCTTCGAGGAAGCGCTGATGCAAGCAGGGCTGCGGCTGCGCTACGTCGAGCAGGGAACCAACGTGCCGATGTACCGCACCAGCGTCGATACCGTCCCGGCGGGCCCCTTCCGCGGCAAGCTCGTGGTCTCCATGCGTCCGTTCAAGCCCGCCGATGCGATCCGCGCGATCGAGATCACCTCGCGCTATCCCCGCGTCCACGGCGCGCCGATCCACTTGGGCTTTCCGGAACTGATCGGAATCGAGAACCTGGCGCAGCCCTGGGCCGGGGACCCGACCGAGGTGCGCGCCGGCGAGCTGCCGGTCTTCTGGGCTTGCGGCATCACGCCGCAGTCGGTGGTGCTCGAGGCCCGGCCCTCGCTCTGCATCACCCATTCGCCGGGCCACATGCTGGTCACCGACCTGACGAACGCAAGCCTCGCGACTTAGTCAGGCCATAGGCGCCGCGAGGCGATGCGCGCCCCCTCGCCGAGCGCCTTGAGCTTCGCCCAGGCGACGGCCTCCGGGATTTCGGTGTTGCCCGCGGTCGAGGCAAAGCCGCAGTCGTTGCCGAACATGACGTTCTCGCGCCCCGCCGCTCGGGCCCAGCGCTCGATGCGGTCGGCGACGCCCTCGGGATGCTCGATCGTCACGTTCGAATGCGTGACCGCGCCCGGGATGAGCATCTTGCCCTCGGGCAGCTTCAGCTTCTGCGCGACGCGCCACTCGTGGTCGTGGCGCGGGTTGGCGGCCTCGAACGAGTACGCCCCGACCCGGATCGTCAGGATGAGGTCGAGCACCTGCTCGAGCTGCAGGTCCGAGAGGCGGGGCCCGAAGTTGACGCCATAGCAGGTGTGGTAGCGGATGCGCTCCGCGGGCAAGCCCCGCAGCGCGTGGTTCAGATGCTCGATGCGCCGTTGCATCCACGCGCGGTACTGCGCGAGGTCCATGTCCTTGCGCGAATCCCAGGAGCTCACCATCCTCGGATCGTCGATCTGCAGATAGAGGCCCGCGGCGAGGATCGCCTTGTACTCCTCGCGCATCGCTTCGCCGTGCGCCTCGAAGTATTCGGCTTCGGACTTGTAGTACTCGTTGGCATCGCTCGGGATGGGGCTCGACGAAGGCATGAACCCTTCTTCGGCCCCGGCCTCGGACATGGCCTGACTCAGATTAGCCAGGTCGCGCTGCAGGAACTTCTCGCCGACGTACCGGATCGGCGCCACGCACACCCGCGGCGCGACGCGCACGGTATTGGCGAATGGGCTGTGCTCCTGCACGCTGCGGTAGTAGTCGGGGAACATGGTCGCGTCGCGGCCGTTCGGATCGACCGGCCCGGGCGCGGGCATGCCGCCCTTCGGGACGCGCGGCTCGAAGCCGCCGATGCGCTCGGCGCGGTAGGCCATGAAGCTCGGCTTGCTGCACTCGCCGTCGCTGACGATGTCGATCCCCGCTTCGACCTGCTTGCGGACGATTTCTCGCACGTTGCGCGCGAGCGCTTTCTCGTAAGCAGCCTCGTCGACGCGGCCGCCTTCGAAGCGCGCATGCAGCGCCGCCAGCATATCGGCGGGCCGGGGAAGACTCCCGGTGTGGGTGGTGCGAATGCGATCGGTGCTAGGCTTCATGGATGAAGTTTATTCCAGCGCTGGCCCTTGCCATCGTCGCGCTCGGCGTGAACGCGCAAGCGAATTATCCGGACAAGCCCGTGCGGCTGGTGGTCGGATTCAGCGCCGGCGGGCCGACCGACCTGCCGGCGCGATTCATCGCCGATCGGCTCGGCAGCGCGCTCGGCCAGCGCGTGATCGTGGACAACCGGCCGGGCGCGGGCGGGCAGATCGCGACCCAGGATGTCTTGTCCAAGCCGAGGGACGGCTACAACCTGCTCCTCTGCACCCATTTCGAGGCCATCAATGCGGCGGTCTACAAGAGCGTCGCCTACAAGCTCGCCGACCTCGCGCCGATCACGCAGATCTCGCGCTATTACTACGCGGTCGCGCTGGCGAACGAGGTCCCGGCGCAGGACCTCGAAGGGTTCATCGCCTACGCGCGCGCCAACCCCGGGAAGCTCAACTACGGCACCATCGGCCGCGGCTCGGCGCAGGAGGTGCTCGCCCTCGAGCTCGCCAAGGCTGCCGGAATCCGCCTGACCGGCATTCCCTACAAGGGCGGCGCCGACGCGTTGAACGACCTGATCGCGGGCCGGGTCCAGCTCTACGTTTCGCCGACCCTCACCGTCCTGCCGCAGTACAAGGCCGGCCGGCTGCGCGTCCTCGCCGTCACCAGCGCCGAGCGCCTTGCCGCGGCGCCGGCAATTCCGACGCTCACCGAGAAGGGCCTGCCCTTCGTGCGCTTCGGCTGGCTCGGCCTCTGCGGCGGCGCCGGCACGCCGCAGCCGGTGACCGCGCTCCTCAACCAGCAGGTCGGCGCCATCGTGAAATCGCCCGAGTACCGCGACCTGATCGAGAAGGCGGGCTCGGTCGCGCTCTCTTCGACGCCCGAAGAGCTCGCGCAGATCCTGCGTGACACCTACGAGCAGACCGCCGGAATCGCCCGCGAATTCGGCCTGCAGATGGACTAGGGCTCCAGGAGCCAGCGCTCCGCCGCGGCGACGCTCTCGAAGAGGCGCACGTTCACGCCGCGGTTCATCGCGACCGTCTCGGCGAAGTACGCCATCGACTGATCGTCGTTCCGGAAGGGGACATAGGCGATTTTCCGGAGCTTGCTGCCGTCGGCGGCGCGCTGCGAAATGACCTCGTACACGCTGGTGGTCGGAAGGTTCGGCCCGTGAAGCTGCATGTCGAGCAACACGTCGGAACGGCCGCTCCTCACGCAGGCAGCATGGGCTTCCTCGAGAAACCTGAGCGCATTCGCGGGCGTGAGATCGCCTTCGACGCGCGCGTACACGTACGTCGGCCTTTCTTCGATCGTGAGGTGGTATGCCACGGGCAGTCCCCGATTCATCCTCCTGACGCCTAGCCTACCCCAAGCCGACGGAAAAACGGTTCTAGTTCCGGGCGTTGTTGGCCGATTTCAAGGCCCTTGAAAACCACGCCGGCGCTCCTATCTCCGCCCCGAAACAATCCTTTGGAGGACAGGGCATGGAACTCTCGCTTTTTCCCCGCGACCTGTTCGCGGAGCTCGACCGCCTGCAGCGCCAGGTTCAACGAGCGTTTGAGTTTTCCCCCAGCATCCGGGGCTTCGCGCGCGGCGGGTTTCCCGCGCTCAATGTCGCGAGCACGCCTCAGTCGGTCGAAATCTACGCTTTTGCCCCCGGGCTAGAACCGACCAGCATCGAGGTCCAACTCGAGCGCGGCGTGCTCAGCATGGCCGGCGAACGCAAGCCGGCCCTTCCCGGCGAGCGCGAGCGGACCACCGTGCACGTGAACGAGCGCTTCGCCGGGCGCTTCCATCGCGTGGTCACGCTTTCCGACGACCTCGATCCGAACGAGGTGCGGGCGGCGTACCGCGAGGGCGTCCTGCACGTCAGCATCAAGCGGCTCGAGTCGGCGCAGCCGCGCCGCATCACCGTGAATTGAGCGAGGAGACGACAATGAACGAGCAAACCGCTGTCAGCCGCGCGGACGACCAGGCCACCCTCGAGCAGCCGGCACTGCTGCCGCCGGTCGACGTCATCGAGGACGATTCCGGCATCACGCTGTACGCCGACCTTCCCGGGGTGCCCAAGGACAAGCTCAGCGTACAGGCCGACGGTGAAACGCTGATCATCGACGGCGAAATGGCGCTCGAGATGCCGAAGGACCTCGAGGCGACCCACGTCGAAGTGAACCTGCCACGCTACCGGCGCGTGTTCAGCCTGTCGAAGGAGCTCGACCCCGGCAAGCTCAGCGCCGAGCTCAAGCAGGGCGTGCTCAAGCTGCGCATCCAGAAAGCCGAGCGCGCGAGGCCGCGGCGCATCGAGGTCACGGGATGAGCGAGGTCCAAGTGCGCCATGGACCGGCAGTCGCTTTACTTCAGCGCGCTGAAAAGCGCGGCGCAAGCACTCGGCGAGGAGCAGCTCAGACACCGGCTGAACGTCCCGGCCGTCGCCCTGGCCGCTTGGCTGAAGCGTGAGCGTCCCATTCCGGAGGCGGTGTTCCTGAGCGCCGTCGACGTGCTCGAGGAACGCGAAGGCGATCGTCGCTAGCCCGGAATCTCCGGATCGACCAGGCGCGCGAGGGCCTCGAGCGACTCCTGCCACCCGAGGTAGCATGCCTCGGCCGGGATCACCTCCGGAACGCCCTCCTGCACGACGTTGAGCTCGGTGCCGCAGGAGACCGCTTTCAGGCTCACGGTGACCGTCATCTCTCCGGGCAGGTTGGGGTCGTCGAACTTGTCGGTGTAGCGCAGGCGCTCGTTCGGCTTGAGCTCGAGGTAGCGGCCGCCGAAGGAGTGGCTGGCGCCCGTGCCGAAGTTCGTGAACGACATCCTGTGCGCGCCCCCGACCCGCGGGTCGAGCTCGTGCACCTTCCCGGTAAAGCCGTTTGGCGGCAGCCACTTCGCCATGGCGGCGGCATCGAGGAAGGCGCGGTAGACCCGCTCGGGCGTCCCGCGGAGGACGCGATGAAGCCGGATGGTGTTTCCTGGCATGGTGCTTCTCCTTTGAGGTGACCTATCCTATAGTCGAACGGCGCCGATCCAGATCGACATGGGAGGTCTCCGGCCGTGAAAATATCTTTCGCGCTCATCGCCGCGTCCGTCTGCTGCAGCGCGGTTGCCGGCACGCTCGGCGGCCCGCTGACGCTCGAGGACGAGGGAAGCTTCTTCGTCAACGGCAAAGTCGTCACGTCGCAGCATCCGGGGGCGTCGCTCGTCACCGGCCCGGCCGCGCCCGGGCGCATCACCGTGAACCAGATGTATGTCCATTACCGCATCCCGGCATCGAGGAAGGGACCCGCGCTCGTGCTGGTGCACGGCTCGAATCATTCCGGGGTGACCTACGAGACTACGCCGGATGGCCGCGAGGGCTGGGCAACCTATTTCCTGCGCAAGGGCTTCCCGGTCTACGTGGTGGACCATTCCGGCCGCGGGCGCTCCGGCTTCGATCCTACGCCGGTCAACCTGGTTCGCGAACAGCCCGGCGCCAATCCGGCGTCGCTGCCCACGCTGTTCCTCGCCACGCAGGAGCGCGCGTGGCTCAACTTCCGGCTGGGACCGTCGTACGGCGTGCCGTTCCCGGGCCTCCAGTTCCCGGTCGAAGCGCTGGAGCAATATACGGCGCAGCTCTTGCCGAACGCCGAGACCACGCTCGCCGGCGTCGGCGCGAACACCGTCGATGGGCTCGTCGCGCTGCTCGACAAGATCGGCCCGGCGGTGGTGATGGTTCATTCGCAGTCGGGCGTCTATGGGCTCGACGTGGTGCGCAAGCGCGCCGATCGTTTGCGGGCGCTGGTCAGCGTCGAGGGCGGATGCGACACATTCCAGCCTGCCGACGCGGCCCGGTTCAAGCCGGTGCCTATGCTCTCGCTCTGGGGCGACTTCAGCGTCGGCGCCAAGGAGACCGTGAACGGCGACAAGCGGCGCGAGGGCTGCCTCGCCGCGGTCAATGCGATCAAGGCGGTCGGCGGCCGAGCCGCGCTCGTCCTGCTGCCCGACGCGGGCATCAAGGGCAACAGCCACATGATGATGATGGACAAGAACAATCTTCAGGTCGCCGACCACCTGCTGAAGTGGCTCGGGAACAACCTGGGCGCGCCCTAGGCGAGCCGCGGCACGTCCCTTGCGGCGCGCGCTCCTCAATGCGCCGCGAGATTCCCGTCCAGGAGTGGCCGAGCTTCCTCGAGCGGCTCGGCCGCGAGCGCCGCGCGTGGCTTTGCACCATGGACTACGCAGGGTCCGTACAGGCTCGCGAACAGCCGCTCGAGTCCATTTCCATCGGCGAAGGCGTCGACATTCGCCTCGGCGGAAGGGTCGTTCACCTGGATGCGCCGCAGGCGGTGCACGTCGAACACACCGGCAAAGGGGCCCTCAAGCTCGTTCAGATAGAAGACAACGTCGGCCGCACCCTTACCTTGCGCATCAGCGAAAAGCAAATTCGAAGATCATCTTGAGTACCCATCGGTCCGACGCGTCGGTGAATCCCCGGCCGATGCCGACGTTGAAGTCCGATTTGCCAATCCTGCCGTCCCAGGCGAAGTACAGCACGCGGGTCTGATCGCCACCGTAGTACTCCACGCCGAACGAATTCCAGCCAAACGCCTGATAGGCCATCTTCGCCGCTGGCTGGAATTTCGCAGCACGGGAGCTTCCGGAGAGCTGCTTGTCCGCGCCGGGATTCGCGACGAAGTGCCAGCGGCCGGTCCGGTATCCCAGGATCGGAATGAGCTCGGCGCTCCAGAACCCTTCCTCGCCGGAGCGCTCGTTGCGCGCCAGCTCGGCGTTGAAGCCCCAATAGAAGCCCTCGTCTTCGTCGTGCGGAGCGACGTACTGGAGCTCCGCCCGGTATCCGTCCAGGCGGCCCGTGCCCTCGTCGATGGCGAGCGGCAGCTGGAAGCTGAGCTCCCAGTTGCGCCGCACTCCGTAGGAATATTCCGGCATGATCTGCAGCGGCGTGCGTTGATCGCTGGCCTTCGGCCCGGCGCTGCTCGCCTTGTTGACGTGAACCTCGAGCGTGTGCTCGCGGTAGCGCGCCAGCTCGTCCGTGAACACCTTGATCTCGTTCGGCGCCGCGGCAACGAATGCGGGCGCGACCGCCGAGCACGCGATGACGAGTCTTCTTCGCAGTTCCCGGGTCAACAAGCAGAGCGTATACTGATTTTCGAAAACAACTGGCTGGCACGGCATGGCACAGCCGTCGGACGACGATCGCACGGTAGCCGCTCAGGCACCCCGGGGAGGAGGGGAGTCCGCGCTCGGCGCGAATACCCTTCCCGTCGGCACGCGCCTGCACGAGTTCGAGATCGTCGACCTGGTCGGCGAAGGCGGCTTCGGGATCGTCTACCTCGCGCGCGATTGCGTCCTCGAGCGCAAGGTCGCCCTCAAGGAATACCTGCCGGCGGCGCTCGCGAGCCGCGGGCCGGGCGCGACGGTAGCACCGAGCTCGAGCCGGGACGTCGAGACCTTCCAGATCGGCTTGCGGAGCTTCATCAACGAGGCTCGCATGCTGGCTCAGTTCGATCATCCGGCCCTGGTGAAGGTCTACCGGTTCTGGGAGGCGAACGGCACCGCGTACATGGTGATGCCCTATTACGAGGGCATCACGCTGAAGGAATCACTGCGCCGCGCGGGAACACCCCCGGACGAGGGCGCTCTCAAGCAGCTCCTCGCGCAGCTCCTCGACGCTCTTCAGGTGCTGCATCGTGCGAACGCAGTCCATCGGGACATCGCGCCGGACAACATCCTCATCCTGCCAAACGGCGACCCGCTCCTGCTCGACTTCGGCGCGGCGCGCCGGGTGATCACCGACCGGACGCAGACGCTCACCGCGATCCTGAAGCCGGGTTACGCGCCGATCGAGCAGTACGGCGAGTCGCCGTCGCTGAAGCAGGGACCGTGGACCGACCTCTATGCGCTCGCCGGGGTCATGCATTTCGCGATCGCCGGCGCACCGCCGACCCCCGCGGTCACGCGGACCATCACCGACCCTTTGGTACCGCTCCATCGGGCCGCCGCCGGCCGCTACAGCGCGCAGTTCCTGCGCGCGCTCGATCAAGCGCTCTCCGTCAATCCGGCCAATCGCCCGCAGAGCGTCGAGGCGTTTCGCTCGCTGCTCGAGCTCGACCAGGTTCCCCGGACCGTCGCGCGCGCCGCCCGCGAGCGCGCGCCGCGCCCCGCCGCCGACCGGGACTGGCTGCGTCTCGGCGTCTATGCCGGTGTTGCGGTGGTGCTGGCTGCAGCAATCGGCGTTGTCGCCGTTCTCAAGTGGGGCGCTGCGCCCGAACCGAAAAGCGCTCCGCCCGCTCAGGTCGTCGAGCCGGCACCGGCCGCAATCGCGCCGCCCGTGCCGACGCCGCCGCCCGATGTGCCGGCTCCCCAACAGAGCGCAAGAGAGGAGCAGCCGCGGATCGTCGAGCCGGTGCCGGCAAAGCCGGCCGTCAAGGCGAGCGCGCTCGCGCGGCAGCCGAAGGCCCCCGCGGCCGAGGAACCGCAGCGCCCGGACAACAGGCTCGCCCTGCTGGTCGCCACCTTCCTGCAGGAGGGCGAAAAGTGCTTCCAGGCCAAGCAATACGACTGCGCGATCGCGAAGGCCAACGACGCCCTGCAGGTCGATCCCGGGAGCACGCAGGCGCGGCGCCTGAAGGCCGCCGCATCGGACGAACAGCAGCGGGCGCTCAAGCAGATCAAGATCGAATAACTATCCCTGGGGAGGGGGACAAGCCATGCGGCACATTCGGTTCACTCGGAAACCAGCGATGATCATCGCCCTGGCGGCGTTCGCAGCCGGCTGCGCGACACAGCAGGGCGGCAGCGCGCCACAGCAGGGCGGCAGCGCGCCGGCAGACACACTCTCGGGCGACTGCAATCCGCTCATCACCGGCGGCATCGGCGCCGCGATCGGCGCCCTTGCGGGCGGCAGCAAGAATCGCGGAACCGGCGCGGCCGCGGGTGCGGCGATCGGCGCCCTCGCGTGCGTTGCCTACAACTACTATGCAAAGCAGACCAAGACCGCGCAGCAGGTCACCGACGAGTACAAGGCGAAGAACAAGGGAACGCTGCCCGCCAGCGCGACCGTGACCCGCTTCAACGTGCAGGTGGCACCGACCGCGAAGGTCCAGGCCGGCAACGCGGTCAACGTCGCGAGCAACATCGAAGTCGTACCGGGCACGAGCAACCCCAAGCCGAACGTCGAGCAGGAGATCACCCTCTTCAGCCCCGACGGTGCGCAAGCGGGGAAAGCGAGAAAGCCGGCCAGCGTGGCCGGAGCCGGCGGCGGCGGCTTCGAAACCTCGTTCAAGTTCTCGCTGCCGCAAGGCGTGCCGCAGGGCGTCTATCCGGTGAAGAGCCAGCTCTATGTGGATGGCAAGCCCGCCGCGGGCACCGACACGCGCTTTCAGGTGGTCGTCGCGCCGGACGCTAGCAGCCAGCTCGCCCTCGTCCGCTGAAGGAGGATCAAATGGTCGATATCCGCATCGCCGCTGTTGCTTTTCTGACGGCGGCGACGCCACTCCAGGCGCGCGTGGTCTCTTTCGAGATCGAAAAACAGTCGGCGTACGGGCGTTTCGAAGGCATCGACTTCCAGCGCATCGAAGCGAAGGTGCGCGGCGAACTCGCACGCTCTGACGGCGTCCCCGATATCGACAGGGTCCTCGCTGCCGGCCGCAAGCCCGTCTATGAGACGCGCGTCCTGCTGATCGTCCCGACCGCGCGTGCTAGCGGCGCGCTCCTCGTCGACGTGCCCAACCGCGGGCGCGTCATCTCGCATGCGCTGTACAACGGACTGCGCGAGCCGCCGACCAGCGTGGGGTCCACAGAGCCTGGAACCGGCTTCCTGCAGCGCAGGGGGTTCGCGCTCGCAAGCGTCACGTGGGAATACGGCGAAGGTATCGTCGTCCCGCGCTTTCCGGACGCGGCCGGAGACGAGCGCAACGTGGAAGCCGCGGGGTTCGCTGCCGTCCGCGACGTGGCCGTGTTCCTCCGCGACGCCAAAGCGGACGATGCCGGGCGCCCGAATCCCCTCGCCGGAATGATCGACCGCGCGTACGCAACCGGCTTCTCGCAGACCGCGCGCTTCCTGCGCACATTCCTCGCGCGCGGCTACAACACCGCGGATGGCCGCATGGTGTTCGCAGGACTGCACGTGCACGCCGGCGCGTCGGGCCAGATGCCGATCCTAGAGGCCGGCAGGGGTAACGCGTCCGCGACGGCAAGCCCGACGCCCAACTTCCTGCAGCCGGACCTGCGCGGCGTGCAGGAGGCGCCTTTCACCTACGAGCAGATCGTCGCCGCGATGCGTTCTCGCAACGAGCCGCTCCCGAAGATCGTCGTCACGAGCATGACTACAGATTATCTGAGCCTCCGGGCGTCGCTTGCCCGCACCGGAGCTGAAGGCGCCTCGATCGACGCACCGATTCCGTCCAACGTGCGCATATACGACGTCGCCGGCGCATCGCATTCGCTCAACACCGCCGCGACGCACCCCAACTGCAAGCTGCCGCTCGCCCGCATCGACTACCGACCGATCATGCGCAGTTCGCTCGCGAATCTCGACGCGTGGGTAGCGCGGGGGACCGAGCCGCCGCCGAGCGCCTTGATGCCGCTCACCGCCGAGACGGTCGACTCGTCCGTGCTACGGCCTCCCGCACACCTGCCCAAGGCGATCGTCCTGGCTCCGGCACGGCTGGCCGACGGCAACGTGGCAGGCGGAGTACGCCTGCCCGAGGTCGACGTTCCTTTGGGCATTCACGCGGCGCAGAACACGGTGGACAAGGAACCCTGCCGCCTGGGCGCCGGCTACGTCGCCTATTCGCCCGAGGTCGTCAAGACTCGCTACGGCTCCCCGGCCGAGTATACGAAGCGCATCACGGCTTCGGCGGGCGCACTCGTCGCGCGCCGGCTCCTCCTCGCCGAGGACGCAGAAACCATCGTTCGGGCCGCACAAGCGGTTCGCTTGAGCGATTAGCAGCACGCCTTGACGTTCCATCGCAAGTAATCCCTGCTTGACAATATTCATCCTTATGGGTGAATATTGCGGCCATGCAGCTCGACGACACCCTGATCGCGCTGGCCGACGAGACCCGGCGCAGCATCCTCAAGCGCCTCGCCGCCGGCGAGGCGCGGGTGACCGAGGTCGCGGCGCCGTTCGAGATCTCGCTCAACTCGGTGTCGAAGCACATCCGGCTCCTCGAGCGCGCGGGGCTGGTGCGCCGGCGCATCGCCGGCCGCGATCACTTCCTCGCGCTCGAGCCCGGGCCGTTCGACGAGCTGACGCAATGGATGCTGAAAACGCGCGAGTTCTGGTCCGCGCGTCTCGATTCCCTGGAAGCGGCCCTCCGCGCCGAGGACGCGATCGAAGCGGCGCGAAAGAAGTCCTCCACCCCACCCCATCCCAAGCGAAGGAGAAAGCCATGAAGCCAGCCGTCACCCTCGTCGAGCCCGGCACCGTGCGCCTCGAGCGCCTCCTGCCCGGGCCGCTCGAGCGGGTCTGGGCCTACATCACCGAGTCCGACAAGCGTGCGAAGTGGCTCGCCGCGGGCGAGTTCGACCTGCGCCTCGGCGGCAAGATCCGCCTGGAGTTCGACAACTCGAGCCTCTCGTGCGAGAAGGCCGCACCCGAGAAGTACAGGGAGCGCCAGATCAGCAAGGGGCACGTCTCCGAGGGCGTCGTCACTCGCCTGGAGCCCATGCACGCCCTCGCCCACACGTGGATCTGGAACGGCGCCGAGACCGAGGTGACGTACGAGCTCGCGCCCAAGGGCAAGGACGTGCTTCTGGTGATCGTTCACCGCCGGCTGCAAGGGCGGGAGCTCCAGGCGAGCGTCATGGGCGGCTGGGACGTCCACACCGGGATTCTCGACGACGTGCTCAGGGGCCTCGAGCCGCGCCCGTTCTGGAGCACGCACGCGCGGCTCGAAAGGGAATACGGCGCAACGCTCTAGGAACGCTTCACGCGCGCTCGAGCGTGACCAGCGTGATTTCCGGGCTGGTGCCGAAGCGCACCGGCGGTCCCCAGCTGCCGGTGCCGGCGCTCACGTAGACCCACATGCTTCCCTCGCGCGAGAGCCCGGCGACGTGAGGCGAGTGAACCAGCCGCACGGCGAGCGTCCACGGGAAGAATTGGCCGCCGTGCGTATGGCCTGAGAGCTGGAGGTCGAAGCCCGCCCCGGCGCCAAGCGGCGCAAGCTTCGGGTTGTGCGCAAGGAGCAGGCGGAAATCGGCTCCCGGCGCGTCCTCGAGCGAGATCTGCGGACGCAGGATGCGGTAGGCCGGATCGACGACCCCGCCGACGACGAGCGTCGCCGCGCCCTTGCGAAGCACCGACACCTCGTTCAGCAGCACGCGCGCACCCATTTGCCGCCAGTGCGAGATCCATGCGGCCGCGCCCGAATAGCAGTCATGGTTGCCGAGCACGAAGAACGCACGGCCGCCTTCCATGAGCGCCGCGAGCGGCGCGACGTGCGGCGCGAGTCGCCCGACCGGCCCGTCGACCATGTCGCCGGTGAGCGCGACGAGGTCCGGCGCCAGGCTGCGCGCGCGCTCGACGGTTCGCTCGACGTAGCTTCGGCGAATGCTGCGCCCGACGTGCAGGTCGGAGATCTGCACGATCCGCAGCCCCTCGAGGTCGCGATGCAGGCCCGGCACGCGCACGGCGACTTTCTCGACGCGCGGCCCGCGCAACGCCGTCGCCGCGCCGAGCGCCATCGCGAGGAGCGCAGCGACCAGGACCGTAGGGACCCCCGCCTGGGCGATCGCCGCGTGTGCCCGCTCCAACTGGAGCGCGGACGTGGCGACGAGCAGGACGTCGCGCGCAAGCGTCAACACCAGTACGAAGCTCACCCACGCCATCGAGAGGTAGCTCGCCTGGTGCGCGGCCTGGTCGAGCCACGACTCCTCGTCGTCGCGCGAGCCAGTCCAGTACAGTGCGGGCACGATCCAGATCAGGACGAAGGGAATCGCGAGCGCTCCGCGCTCCCACGGCCCGGTGGCAAGCCGCGCGGCAGGATACGCGTAGGCGGCCGCGAGGAGCGCGGTGACGACCAGGACGAAGGGCTGCAGCAGGCGCTTCATTGGCGCGTTCCAGAATGCCAGTGCGAAGGGCGGATGACCACAACGGACAAGCTTGACAGAACCTTGCTTTCCGGACCTTGCGGGTCGGTTCGCGCTTGCTAGACTCGCGGCAAGTCACAGGGCGGATGCCGCCGTGCAACGCGGCGCCGGTCCTGAAAAAGGCAAACCTGTCGAAAGGCAGGGACGCAAAGTCTCCGGTCTAAAAGGGCTGGCCCTGAAGCAAAAAGGGGTGACCCTCAAGATAGCGGGACCGCCAGGAAGCGCATCCGTCACGCCTGCCCGCAGGCGTTGTGGCTGCATGCCTGCGCGTCGCGTTCCCGCATTCCGATAGGCCGATGGCTGACCAACTTTCGGAGATACGCTGATGGAACGTGAGCAGGCCACCAAATTCATCTACGACTTGCTGCGCGCCCTGATCGCGCGCAAGGGCTCCGACCTCTTCCTGACCGCGGGTTTCGCGCCCGCCATGAAGATCGACAGCAAGATGACTCCGGTCTCCCAGCAGGCGCTCACCGGGCAGCACACCGCGATGCTGGCGCGGGCCATCATGAACGACAAGCAGGCGGCCGAGTTCGAGGCGCGCAAGGAGTGCAACTTCGCCATCGCCCCGGCCGGCATCGGGCGCTTCCGCGTCAACTGCTTCGTGCAGCAGGGCCAGGTCGCAGCCGTGCTCCGCGTCATCACCACCACCATCCCGAACTTCGAGGAGCTGAAGCTGCCGCCGGTGCTGAAGGACGTGGGAATGACCAAGCGCGGGCTGGTCCTGTTCGTCGGCGGCACCGGCTCCGGGAAGTCCACCTCGCTCGCCGCGATGATCGACTACCGCAACCAGAACTCGCACGGTCACATCATCACCATCGAGGACCCGGTCGAGTATGTCCACCCCCACAAGAACTGCCTGATCAGCCAGCGCGAGGTCGGCGTGGATACCGACTCCTGGGAGGCGGCGCTCAAGAATACCCTGCGCCAGGCCCCCGACGTGATCCTGATCGGCGAGATCCGCGACCGCGAGACCATGGAGCACGCGATCGCGTTCGCCGAGACCGGCCACCTGTGCCTCGGCACGCTGCACGCGAACAACTCCAACCAGGCGATGGACCGGATCATCAACTTCTTCCCCGAGGAGCGCCGCCAGCAGCTCCTGATGGACCTCTCGCTCAACCTGAAGGCGGTGGTGTCCCAGCGCCTCATCCCGCTAAGAGAGGGCAAGGGCCGAGCGGCGGCGGTCGAAGTGCTGCTGAACTCGCCGCTGATCTCGGATCTCATCTTCAAGGGCGAGGTGCACGGCATCAAGGAGATCATGAAGAAGTCTCGCGAGCTCGGCATGCAGACCTTCGACCAGGCGCTCTTCGACCTCTACGAGGCCGGGCGGATCAGCTACGAGGACGCGCTGCGCTTCGCCGATTCCACCAACGAGGTTCGCCTGAATATCAAGCTGAACGGAAAAGATGCAAAGAACAAGGACCTGATGAGCAACATGGAGCTGGCGGTGGCGTAGGACGGCTTCTTACCAGAAAAAAGGCCCCAGCAGGAGCTGGAGCCTTGGTACTTGGTCTGTCCCGACGGTACCGCTCAGTCGAGCGGCTCGACCTTCACGATCCGGTGGTCGTGATTGCTGCCGACCCAGAACGTCACCGGCGTGGTCGAGTTGTCGACGAACATCGTGCGCATGTTGGTGTCGGACGGCATCAGGTATTGCACCGCATTGCCGGTCTTGGGGTCCAAACGCACGACCCGGTCGGTGTGCATCGTGGAGGCCCAGATCTCGCCGTTCTTGTCGAAATTGGCCCGGTACGGATAAGTGCGGGGCGGCAGATCGTACTCCGTGAACTTCTCCGCCCTCGTGTCGAACAGTGCGACCTTGTTGCCGCGATATTCTGTCACCGTGATGCGGTCCTGGTCGTCGATGTTCATGCGACGGCCACGCGCGTTCTCCGTGGGGAACGGCCACCACGTCACCTTGGTCGTCTTCGCGTCGATCTTGCCGATATGGCCTCGGGTGAATTCGGCCATCCACAGGTTGTTCTGGGAATCCGCGATCACCTGGTAGATGCTCGCGCCCTTGACCTTGTCCGGCGGCAGGAAGTCCGTCGGGTGGAACCGCTCCCACTTGCCGGTCTTGATGTCGACCCGGAAGATGTGCTGCGTGCCCACGGTCTTGGTCCAGACCTTGCCGTCGACGTCGTGGCGCAGCCCCGAGAAGTTGAGCTGCACGGTGTCGTCGTTCCATTCCTTCGCCACCGGGTAATAGTCGATCTTGCCCGTCTTGGGATCGAGACGGCCGAGCGAGCCCTGGTACATCGTGTCGAACCAGATCTTCCCTTCCCGATCGAACTCGATGGAGAGCAAGCCCTCCGGCGCTTTTTCCTTGAACTTCTTGATCGGATACTCGACGAGCTTGAGCGTCTTGGGGTTGAACCTGCCGATGAACATCTCGCCGAAGTCCGTGTACCAGACGTTGCCTTCCTTATCGACCAGCACGTCGTGCGGCTCGGTCGTCGGCCGCACCATGTCGTACTGCGTGACGATGGCGCGCGTGTCGCGGCCCTTGGGACGCGGCAGCGTCTTCAATTCGTATTGCCAGTGGTCGGTCGCGCTCAGGTTGATGGTCGCGAGGTACTCGGCGAACTTGCGGAATTCCTCGGGCCTTCCCGCGCGATTCGCGTCCAGCATGCGCTGCGGCTTGATCGGCTGGCTCACGGCGCCGTAGCCCCTCATGCGGGGGATCACGTGCGTCCACTCGTCGGCGTTGTGCGTCGAGCGCGCGATGCGCTCGAGCGTGTGGCAGCCGACGCAGTTGAGCAGCTCCGCCTTCTGGTCTTCGGTGCCGGGGAAGCTCATCATCCACTCGGCGTTGCTGAGCTGGCCGGCGAGATTCTTGGTCTTCTTCAGCTTGATGTCGGCCGTGGCCGGCTCGATGTCCGACACCGTCGCCTTGGCGGGGGCGGCGATGTCGTACCCGACCGCGCGGGTGCTGAGGGTGTATGGGCCCGGCTTCAGGTGAGTGCGCGGGAAGCTGTAGCGGCCGTCCGCGTCGGTCGTCACGCTCACCTCGACGATCGATTTTCCTTGGCGCGCGGTGACGACGACGCCCTCCATCTTGCCTTCGGCCTCCGAGCTGACGATGCCGGTAAGCGCCGGATCCCCTCCGTTTGGGCCGGCATCCGCGATGGAAGGAAGAACCATCGCGGCTGCGGCAAGGCTCAGCATCAGTGTGGCTCGCATGGCGCTCTCCGAACAGGGCTGGACTCACCTATCATACCCGGCACACGGGGAGGGCAATACCATCATGCTCACGCGCTTCGCTTCTGCGATTTTCGGAATCGTCATCGGCCTTGCCATCGCACCGGCGCACGCTGCGGATGACATCGAGGCCAAGGCGCAGGTTTGTGCAGCGTGTCATGGGAACAAGGGCATTCCCACCGACCCCAAGACCATTCCTGTCATCTGGGGTCAGCAAGAGAGCTATCTCATGAAGCAGCTTCGCGATTTTCGAAACGGCGAGCGCCCGAGCGCCGTCATGGCGCCCCTCGCCAAGGACTTGGCCGAGAGCGACCTGCGCCCGCTCGCCGCCTACTTCGCGGCGAAGCCTTGGCCGTCCAGGAAGGCCCAAGCAAAGCCGCCCGCGTCACCAAAGGGCATCGCCCAGTGCCAGGCGTGCCATCAGCCGAACTTCCAGGGCGGCATGCCGGCGCCGCGGCTCGCCGGGCTCAGCTATGAATACCTGGTCGCGGCAATGCGCGCCTTTGCCAAGGACGAGCGGACCAACAACCTCGACATGCCCGGATTCATGCGAGCCCTGCCCGAGGGCGAGCGCAACGCCATCGCGCGCTATCTCTCCGCGCTTTGAGCGGCGATTCCCGCATCACGATCAAACGCCGAGTTCATTGAATACTCTTGTCAGCCGCGTCCTCTGGCGATCATCCGTCATCGGATAGCTGTCGAGCCAGCGCTTTGATTCAAATTTGGGGTCGAGTGCGCGGATTTGATCCGCTTCCCAAGCTGCGGCGGCTTGGTCGCTCTGTGCGAGGGTCAGGGCCGCCATGTAGACATGCGTTTCCACGTATTCCGGATTGCGCTTCATGGCTTCCAACAGATTGACCCGGGCTTGTTCCAGATCACCCAGGAAGAAATAGGCCCGTCCCAGGACCAAGAAGTAAAGGTAGCCCGATTTCGGATTGAGCCGAATCGCCGTCCGCATGAGGGTCACGGTTTCGGATGGCTGGCCGACAAACGTCTTGATGCTGGCCATCAGGGCATAGCCATCCGCAAAGGACGGGTACAGCGACAGGGATTTCTCCAGATAGGCCAACGCCTGCTGGTGCTGCCTGCGTTGCGCGTGCACGTACGCCAGCGCCCAGTACGTCTCCGGTATGTCCGGATTGATCTCGTTCGCCGTACGTGCCAGCTCGAATGCCCGGTCGAGGGCGCCCGCCTCGGCGGGGGCCCAGCCATTCCGGTAGTCGGCTGCGTAGGTCAATGCGAGGCCCGAATAGGCGCGAGCGAAAGTGGCGTCGAGCTCGATAGCGCGGCGGAACATCTGTCGCGCCCGCTCATTGCCTGAATCTTCTCGTGTCAGCAGGGCTGCTTGTCCGCGCAGAAAGTGCTCGTAGGCCAGAAGATTGCGCGTATGGCGACGCGCCATTCGGCGCAGTTCCGCCTCGCTCACCTTCGCCGGCAGGACACCGACGAGCTTCGGGCCCAGCTCGTCCTGAATCGCAAACAGGTCGGCCTCTTCGCGATCGAAACGCTCCGACCAGAGCTGTTGCCCGCTGCTTTGCTCCGTGAGATAGACGTGCAGCCGCACGCGCTTGTCGATGCGTTGCACGGTTCCGGACACCACATACCGAGCGCCATGGCGAATCGACGCCTCGGTTCCCGCCTGACCTTCCATGGGCGCGAAGCCGATGACGGACAGCCCGGACAGCTTGGACAGGTCGGTGGCGAGATCTGCAGCCAGCCCCCGCGCAAGAAGCAGTTCCTCACTTTCCTTGCCTGATGCCTCGAAGGGTGCTACCGCTATGGTTGGAAGCTCGGAAGACTCGAGGACGCGGGCCGCGGCGGGAGAAACGTCAGCGCGATCGGCGCCGACCCACCATAGGCCTGCGGTGGCGAGCGACGCCATGGCCCCGACCGCGGCGATCAGGTAGGCAGTCTGACGGCCCCACCCTCTTCTCGGCGAACTCGCAGGCGACAAGTGCGAGACCCTTGCGAGCAGCCGATATCCTTTCTTCGTTATGGTCTGGATATAGGCGGGGTGGTCGGTGTCATCCTCGAGTGCCTTTCGCAGCTTGTTGACGGCTTGCGAAAGCGAGTCGTCACCGACTACGACACCAGGCCATATCGCCAAGAGGAGCTCATCCCTGGTCGCGACCTCGCCAGATCGACTTACGAGGTAAAGCAGCAGGGACATTACCCTTGGCTCCAACCTTACCGCCCGGCCGGGCCGCGAGAGCTGATTGAGATCGGACTCAACCGTCCATTCTCCGACCCTGAGCCTGGCGGGTGCCTGTGCGGCCGGCGCATCCATCGCTGAGTCCATGGGTTGTCGGGGCTTGCTAACCGGCTGATTATGCGGGTTCAGACATCCTTCACCAAGACTTTCGCGTTTCTTCAGGACTTGGCGGTCGGGTTCGAGCGAAAAAGGCCCATCCCGGCAACCGCAACGAGGCACCCATGAGAGCAAGCACGCGTTTCCTGCTGGCGGCGCTTACAGTGTTGGCGCTTGGAATCCCAGTCGCCCCGGCACAACAGAACGACCGACCGCAGCCTAGTGCGCGAAGGGTCATCGTATTCGTGTGGGACGGACTTCGCGCCGACGACGTGACGCCCGAAAACATGCCGAACTACTTCCGGCTCGCCGGCGCGGGAGTCGTCTTCACCGACCATCACGCGGTCTATCCGACCTTCACGATGATGAACTCGGCTTCGATCGCGACCGGGACCTATCCGGGGCGCCACGGGTTCTACGGCAACGTGGTCTACGCGCCGAAGGCGAGCGGCAAGAACGCCAAGGGCGCGACGATCGATTTTTCGGCCCCGGCCTTCATCGAGGACTTCGGCGTCGTGGAGGCGGTTCGCGAGTCCTATGGCGGGCGGCTGACGCTCGCCTCGACGATGCTCGAAGCTGCGCAGAAAAAAGGGCTGACGACCGCGGCGGTCGGAAAGTTCGGGGCCGCCTTCATTCAGGACTACAGGCGCGGCGGCCTGATCCTCGACGAAGACGCCGCCATGCCGCTCGCCTTCGCCAAGGAGCTGCAACACGCGGGCTATGCCCTTCCAAAGAACACGGTGCACGCCTACGAACCGGGCGCGCTTACGCTCGCGAACGACAACGGCGATCCGACTGCTCCAATTGGAGTTCAGCGGTTGAACGACGGGCAGACCGCCGACCCGCTCGATCGCAGCGGAGCGCTTTCGCGAAAGGGATTTCGTTACCTCACGGATGTGTTCGTCAATTACATCCTGCCGAACAAGAAGCCGGATCTGACGGTCTTCTGGTCGAAAGAGCCCGACGCCACCAGTCACGCCTATGGACCGGGGACTTACAACTCGATCGACGCAACGCGGATGAACGACGAGATTCTCGGGCGAATCGTGCAAAAGATCCGCGACCTCGGCCAGGCCGACAGCACCGATATCATCATTACTCAGGATCACAACCACAGCACGGTATCGGCTGACCTTTCCCATTTTCCGTTACGGCGAATCGTCGACGGCGAGGTAGGACCGCCTGATCCGCAAGGCCATTCGGTGTCGGGCTTCGTGCGAACGGCCGAATTGCTCACCCTGGACGGACTCAAGGCCTACGATGGCGCGGGTTGTCGCAACGTGCCGACCTTATCGGGCATCCGCACGGACGGAACTCGGCTTCATCCTGTCCGGGAAGACGAGCAAGGAGTGACCTGCGGCCGCAAGCAAGAGTACACATCGTCGCGATACATGGTGCCAAAGCCCCTTCCTGCGGGCGCAATCGTCGTCGCAGCGAACGCGGGGAGCGATTACCTGTTCATACCGGACGGAAATCCGAAAACAGCGCAGGACGCAGTGACCAGCCTGCAAAGCCGGCCGCAATTCGGCGCCATCTTTGTCAGCGACAAATATGGCCCACTCGAGGGGACGCTGCCGATGAGCCTGATCAAGACCGACAGCAAAGTTCCGCATCGCGGGCCCGACATCATCGTGAGTTTTGCCTTCGACGAAAAAGTCGTTGTGTCAGGTCGCCCGGGTATCAGCTATGCCAGCTCGGTCAATCGAAGGGGCGACCACGGCAGCTTTTCGCCCACCGATGTGCATATCTCGCTGCTGGCATACGGGCCGGATTTCAAGCAGGGCTTCCGTGACAATCTCCCGACAGCCAACGTCGATCTGGCTCCGACCATTGCACGCATTTTGCGATTCGACATGCCCGAAGCGGAGGGGCGGGTCCTGGAGGAGGCGCTCAAGGATGGACCCGCTTTGACCGAGTACGCGGTCGAGCGCAAGACTTATCGGTCATCGGCGAAGATCGGCTTGAAGACGAAACTTCCCACCGATCTCGACGGTCGAGCGATTGATCCTGCGCTAACCCGCTATCTCGTGGAATTGAGGACGAAGACGGTCTCGAGGAAAGGCGCGAATTGGTTGTACTTTGACGAGGCGAGAGCGCTCCGCGAATAAGCCGCCTTCACTGGCGACTCGGCGAGCGCCCGGCCAGCCAGACGCCGCAAAGCACGAGCAACATGCCCACCAGGTGGTAGCTACGCAGCGCCTCGCCGACGAACATCCAGCCATAGAGCGCGGCAAAGAGCGGCGTAAGGTAGATCGCAAGGCCGGCGAAGGCGACGCCGGCCATGTGCTGCAGCCGGGCGTACAGCACGTACGAGCCGTACGAGGCAAAGAACACCGTGAGCGCAAGCAAGGCCGAGCTCGCGGCCGAGAACTCGAAGCGCCTCCCGGCCGCCCATTCGCCGAGCGCGAACGGCGCTGCCGCCGCGGCGCCGGCGGCACAGAGCCATGCAAAGCGCACCGTCACGTCCAGCTCCGTCTTGAGGCGGCGCAGGAGGAAGGAGTAGACCGCCCAGCCGAGCGAGCCGGCGAGCGCCCATACGTCGCCGCGGTTGATAGCCAGGCCGCGCAAGGTCGCCAGATCGCCCCGCGCGACGATCGCGACGATGCCTGCGATGCACAGCACGATGCCGGTGATGCGCAACGGTCCGAGCGGCTCGTGCAGGAAAGCGTGCGCGAGCAGAAGCATGACCACCGGCGAGCCGGCGTAGATGAGGCCGATGTTCACCGCGCTCGTGTGTTCGCCCGCCAGGTACGCTGCCGCGCCGCACAGCGTCATGCCGATCGCGCCAAGCAGGAACGAAGCCGGCGCTTCCCGCTTCATCGCCGGCCATGACGCGCGCATCGCCCCGGCGGCGAGCGCGCAGGCGACCAGCGCGGTGAAGAACCAGCGCCAGAAGGTCAACGCGAGCGGCGGCAGCCAGCCCGCGGCGAGGCGCGCGACCAGGATGTTGGCCGCGAACATCGCCGGCGCGACGAATAGCAGGGCCCATGCGCCGGCCGGCGTCCTCATGCCGGAACTCGGCCAAGGCCGATCGAAATCAGTCCTTGGCCCGTTCCGATATTGCGGTAAGTCAATAGGACGTCCACTCGTTGCACATGCAGCCCTGCTCAGCCGCGCAGCCGCACGTCGGGCTGCACGCGCAGTTCCGCTTTGCATCGCTCATCGGGGTCGTGGCCGCGAGTTGGCAGCCGCATTGGCAGGCTTCGCCGGCACAGTTGCTGCACTTGCAGAGATCATTCATGGGGTGATTCATTGTGGCTCCTTTGTGTGCTGGTGTGGTTGGTTAGGTTCGGCGGACATCGCGTATCCGACGGACGCATTGTGTCCGCCCGCCACGAGCGGGTATTGAAGGAAGCCGCCGGGTTGCTTGAACGAACCGGCTGACTTGCGTCAGGCCGGCGGCGCGAAGGGCGAGACGATTTCGAAGAACTCGCCCCGCATCAACACCGAGGGCGGGATGCCGAACATCTGGTGAAACGTGCGCGTGAGGTGCGCGGCGTCGGCGAAGTCGGAGGCATGCGCCGCATCGGCGATGCTGGACTGGCGGCCGATGGCGAGCATCGCGCGTGTGAGCTTGCGCCAGAGCATGTAACGTCGGAAGGGCAACCCGAGCTGCTCCTTGAAGAGATGCGCGAAACGGTCGGACGAAAGATGCACGAGCGCCGCCGCGCGCTCGAGCGACATGCGCAGGTCCTCGGCTTCGCGGATCTTCGTGAGCACCGCGGTGACGCGGTGGTCGAGACGCCGGCTCGGCGGCGCTCCGGCGCAGAAGGCGCGCACGCAGTGGCGCACGAGATCGGCTACATCCATGCTCTCGAGCGGGCGCTCGAAGAAGGCGCGCAGCTCGTCAAGGCATCCTTGCAGGCGCGACGCCGGCGCGAGGGTGATGTCCTCCACAAGAACCGACCGCAGCCACGCACCCTCGCTCGACTCCGGATCGACGAACAGCAGCGCGCCGGTGGCGCCGCGCGCATTGAACGAATGCTCGACGTCTGGACGGACGATGAAGCCTTGCCCCTCGCGCCACTCGCCCCCCGTCTCCCGGATCGCCGCGGCGCCGTCGATCGCGAGGAAGATCTGGATCGCATGATGCGAATGCGGCGGCACTTCGCCGCCGGCTTGTGCCGCCACGAGGAAGCCGCCCTCCCACAGGTACCAGCGGGGTTCGGGCCGCGCCGCCGTGGCGCCGCCGATCCAGACCGGGCCCCCTTTGCCCGGCGTAGCAGGTTTATTCAAGTCGCGCATCCGTTGCGTTCAAGAATACGGTCCGGCTCGTTCAATACGCGCCTCGAGCGCGTCGCTATCGTTCGCTCCATGACGCGCCGATTCCCGGCGCGCAGCCACCCAGGCGAGACGACGATGGACAACACCAAGATTACCGCAAGATTCCGCCACTACGACACCCTCGTCATCGGCGCCAGCCAGGCCGGGCTCGCCGCGGGCTACTACCTCAAGCTCGCCGGATTACGCTTCGCGCTGCTCGATGCGGCCGACGGGATCGGCGCCGCGTGGACCAACCGCTGGGACAGCCTGCGGCTCTTCACGCCCACACGCTACGATGCTCTTCCCGGCATGCCTTTCCCGGGCGAGCCCTATTTTCTCCCGACGAAGGATGACGTCGCTGCCTACCTGAAGGCGTACGCGCGGCGCTTCGATCTCCCGGTGCGCCTGCGCACTTCAGTGCGCAACTTGCACGCCGAGGATGCGCGATACGTTGTCACCACCGCGAGCGGCGAATCACTCACGGCGCGCTCGGTGATCGTCGCGACTGGAGCGAATCAGCAGCCGTACGTGCCGGCCTTCGCTGCCGGCCTCGATCCGCGGCTCGTGCAGATGCATTCAAGCGCCTACCGCCGTCCGTCGCAGTTGCCGGAGGGCGGCGTGCTGGTGGTGGGCGCAGGAAACTCCGGCGCGCAGATCGCGCTCGAGCTCGCGCAAAGCGGCCGGAAGGTCGTGCTCTCCGGACCGGACACCGGCTCGCTGCCGCGACGCCTCCTCGGCCGCGACATCTACGACTGGCTCTGGCCGACGATCATGCGGCCACCGGTGGACACGGCCCTCGGCCGCCGCCTGATGCGGGGCCGGCTCTTTGCGGGCGATCCGCTGATCGGCATGTCGGCGAAGTCCCTCGCGCACCCCGGCCTCGAGCGCGTCGGCAAGACCGTCGGCGTGCGCGGCGGAGCCCCTGTGCTCGCCGACGGACGTATCCTTTCGGCTGTCGGCGCCGTAATCTGGTGCACCGGCTTCCGTCCCGACTTCAGCTGGATCGAGCTGCCGATACTCGGCCTCGACGGCTATCCGCTGCATTGGCGCGGCATCGCATCCGACGCACCCGGTCTGGCCTTCCTCGGCATGCGCTTCCAGCACCGCATGAGCTCGGCCCTGCTCGGCGGCGTCGGCGAGGACGCCGCCTACGTCACCGGCGAGATGGTGAAATATCTGAGATCCGGCGAGGCGATTGAGAAGTTGGCAGGTCGTGGCGGATTCGAACCGCCGACCGACGGATTAAGAGTTTGAGACGTTCAAGTTACTCGAGCGGCAAGCCGCTCGATTGCACCGCTTTCTTCCAGACGGTCACCTGTTCCTTCGTGTACGCGGCCAATTCGTCGGCCGTCGAGCTTTGCACCTCGAATGCCTGTCGCGCGATCTGTTCGCGCACTTCGGAGCGCCCGAGAAGCGCCGTGACTTCCCTGTGCAACCGCGCGACGATTTCTTTCGGCAGCCCGGCCGGGCCGAAGAGTCCGGCCCAAGGCACGATCGAGAGCGGCGGCGCACCCGCTTCCGCCATGGTCGGTACTTGCGGCGCCAATGGGCTGCGTTCGTGGAGAAGCGTCGCGAGCACGCGGAGCCTGCCTTCTTTCGCCGGCCCGAGCGCATTCGTCGGCGTGGCGAACATCAACTGCACGCGCCCGCTCACCAGATCGATCGTCGCCGCACCCTCGCCCTTGTAGGGCACGCGGACCATGTCGAGATTGGCGAACCCGGCGAGCTGGACGGCGGCCATCGTGCCCGTGGTGGTCGGGCCGGCGTAGTTCACCTTGCCGGGATTCGCGCGGATATACGCGATGAGCTCGGCGACATTGCTCGCCGGCACGGACGGATGCGTAAAAAGGAAATAGGAAAAGGTGCCGATCTTCGTGATCGGCGTGAAGCCGGTCGTCGGATCGTAAGGCGGCTGCTTGCGCATCGCGGGGACCGCCGACATGGCGCTGCTCGTCGCCATGAAAAGCGTGTACCCGTCTGCCGGCGACTTCGTGACCGTGTCGGCGGCGATCGCGCCGTCCGCGCCGGCCGATGAACCGGGTGCGCGAGCCCTCGCCGCGCAGGCGATGGTAGGCGATCGCGATCTTGAGGGCCGTGTCCACGGCCTCGGAGCCCGAGTTGGTGAAGAAGACCTGCGAAAGGACGGGCGGCGCGATCGCGGCGATCCGCTCCGCGAGCTCGAACGCGCGCGGATGCCCGGTGGAGAACGATGCCGCGAAATCGAGCTCCCCCGCCTGGCGCCGGATCGCCTCGACGATGCGCGGCCGGCAATGCCCCGCGTTCACGCACCAGAGCGTCGCCAAGCCGTCGAGCACTTGGCGGCCGTCCGAGGTCGTGTAGTACATGTCTTTCGCCGACATGACGAACTTCGGCGCCGCCTTGAAGCGCGCGTTGTCGGTGAACGGCATCCAGTAGTGCTCAAGCGTCCGCGCGATCTGCATTGATTCTCTCGCCCTTAGTCTTCCAGAACGATACCGCTCTTCGCGATCACCTCGCCGAGGCGCGCGCGTTCCGTAACCATGAAGGCTTCGAAGGCGGCAGCGGAGTCGCCCGCGGGCACGGCGCCGGTCTTGAGTACCTGCGCCTTGACTTCAGACTGGTGCATCGCTTGCACGATCGCGTCGTTCAACCGCTTGACGATCATTGCCGGGGTTCCTGCCGGCGCCACGACCCCCCAGGACTGTGAGATCTCGTAGCCCGGGACGGTCTCGGCGATGGTCGGCAGCTCGGGCAGCGCGGGATTGCGCCCGCTACCCGTCGTCGCGAGCGCGCGCACTCTGCCGGTCTGGATGTGGCCGCCGGCCGCAATCGGGGAAGTGATGATGAGCTGAGCGTTACCCGCGATTACGTCGAGCAGCGCGGGCGCCGCGCCCTTGTAGGGAACGTGAACGAGCTTGATGCCGGCGAGAAGATTGAGCATCTCGCCCGCCAGGTGCGCCGGCGAGCCGACGCCGGCGGAGGCATAGTTCAGAGTCCCGGGCTTGCTTTTCGCGAGCTCCACCAACTCCGCCACCGTCCGAACCGGGAGCGACGCATTGACCACCAGAACGTTCGACGCGGTGGCGATGCGTGAGACGGGAGCGAAATCCCTGACCGGGTCGTACGCGAGATTCTTCTTGAGGCTCGGCAGGATGGCGTAGATCGCGGTCGTGGTGAGCAGCAGCGAGTAGCCGTCGGCTGGCGAGCGCGCGGCGATGTCCGCGCCCAACGCGCCCGAAGCGCCGGGTCGATTGTCCACGACCATCTGCTGGCCGAGGAGCTCGGACAGCTTCTGGCTGAGGATCCGGCCCAGCTGATCGGGAGCGCCGCCCGCCGCATCGGCGACGATCAGCCGCATCGGCTTCACCGGATAGGTCTGCGCACCGGCGGCTGCCGCGCAAAGAAGCAGAGTTGAAAGGACGAACGGCCAGACGCGGCGCAGCGGCTTCATTCCATCATCCTCCTAATTCATATCCGGCACGCTGCCGGGCGCCGGCGTGTAGTTGAGGTCGCCGCGCGCGAGAGCGGCCTCGCGGCCGCCATAGCGGGCGAGCAGCTCGGCCTGGCGGCGCTTCGCGCGCGCATCGACCTCCCCTGGGTCGCAGAAACGGCGTAGCTCGGCTTGCATCGCCGCCAGCGTCGCGCCCTGCCGCGGGTCCCCGGCGAGGTCCGTTCGCTCCTCCGGATCGCTCTGCAGATCGAAGAGTTGCGGCCGATACCGCGCGCAATGCACGTACTTCCAGCGCCCTTTGCGAAGCATGGTGATGCCGCCGGTGGAGCCGATCGCGTGGTATTCGCTGAGGACGGCACGCTGCGCATGGCTCGGCGCCGAAAGCGCGAGGGGCGACACGCCGTGATAGCCGCCGGCGTCCGGCATCGTGCAGCCAGCCGCTTCGAGGAACAACGGGAAAAGGTCGACGTGGCTCACCGGCGTGGGGCACGTCGCACCGGGGGGAATGCCGGGCCCGGCCATCAGCAGCGGAACGCCGGCCGACTCCTCGTACATGGTCGATTTTCCCCACAGCCCGCGTGCGCCGACGTTGTCGCCATGATCGCTGGTGTACACGACGCGCGTCTGCTCCGCGAGCCCGGCGTCGTCGAGCGCCTGCAGCACCTTGCCGACGTTGTCGTCCATGAAGCTCACCAAGCCGAGGTAGCCCGCGATCGCGCGTCGCACCGCGCCGTGGTCGCCGCCGAAACCGAGGTCATAGCCGACGCACGCGTCGTAGTCTCGCAGGTAGGGGTGCTCCGGTCGCTCGTGCGCCAGGTACTGCTTCGGCAGCGCAATACGCTCGAGCGGATAAAGGTCGTAGAACCGCGGCGGCGCCACGAGCGGAAAGTGCGGGCACACGAACGACACGAAGAGCGCCCAAGGGCGCTCGCGGTGCGTGCGTGCGTCTTCGTGCAGCCACCTCTGCGCGCGCGCGGCGATGTCCCGATCGTAGCGCGTGTAAGGCGATTCGCCCGGGCCGGCCATCCTGGCGAGCTTGTCGTATCCGTTGCGGCGCGGGATGTTCTCGCGCACGAGGCCCTTGACGTCGCCGATGCCGTCGACGACGTGCATTGCGAGCAGCTCCTGCGAGAAGCCGTGGTCGTCGCCCGGCCGCCCGCGAAAGTGCAGCTTGCCGATCGAGACCACGCGGTGGCCCTGCGCGCGCAGCAGGTGGTGCCAGCTCGGCACGGCGCCTTCGTACGGATCGGCGTTATCCCAGTAGCCGATCTGGTGCGGGTACTTGCCCGTGGCGAAGCCAGCGCGCGAGGGCACGCAGATCGGCGAGGTGCAGTAGGCCGCGGTAAAACGGGTGCCGCGCGCGGCGAGGCCGTCGAGGTACGGGGTGCGCGCGAGCGCGTGCCCTGCGACGCCGAGCACCCCGGGGTTGTGCTCGTCGGACATGATCACCAGCAGGTTCTTGGGCGCAAGCGGCATGGAGCGAGCGGCCACACTAGTTGTCATGACACCATTCTGTCAAGACGCACGCCGCCTATAATCGCGCCATGAGCACCTCACGCGAAGACCCGCGGCTCCTGAACGCCCTGTTGTCGCACCGCGTGCTGGTGCTCTCGAACACGCTCGCGCTCGCCGCTTCGCGCCACTATCCGCAGCGTTTCGGCGTGCGCCTCGCAGAGTGGCGGGTCATCGACGCGTTGCATGCGGGCGGCGAGATCAGTGCGAACGAGATCAGCCGCTGGCTGCGCACCGACAAGGCCTGGGTCGGCCGCTCGGTCGATCGCCTGATCCGCTCCGGCTATGTGCGCCGCCGGGCGGATCCCGCGCATGGACGCCGCCTGCTGCTCACCCTCACGGCGAAGGGCAAGCGCGCGTATGCGGCGCTCGCCTTCGCCGCGCGCCGCCGCCACGACAACCTGCTGAACGTGCTGACCAGCGAAGAGCGTCAGGTGCTCGAGCGCGTCCTCACGAAACTGCAGGCTCGCGCCAGCGAGCTGCTCGGCGTATCCGATCTCGGCTTCGGCAAGGCGGCGCGCAAACTAGCTGACCCTGCGCCATGAAGTGGTAGGTCGTGGCGGATTCGAACCGCCGACCAACGGATTAAAAGTCCGCTGCTCTACCAGCTGAGCTAACGACCCGTAGTTTCGAAAGCGATTTGCGCTGCGCGATGCTCTTTGATGCGGTGTTTAGTGCGGTAAACCGCGGAAAAGGGGGCGATTTTATCAGCCCTGACGCATCAAGCGCCAGTATTGCCACTTAACGGTCGCCGCGGAGCCGGCGATGATGGCGGCGAAGGTGATGATCGAGCCGAGCGCGAGGGTGGAAAGGCCGGAAATGCCCTGCCCGATCGTGCACCCGAGCGCCGTGATGCCGCCGAAGCCCATGAGGATGCCGCCGACCATGTGGAGCGCAGTGTCCTCGGCGTCGCGGAAGCCCTCCCAGCGGAAGGTTCGGGTCGCGAGCGCGTAAGCGAGCGAGCCGGCGATGACGCCGGCAGCCGAGGCGATACCAAAGGTGATGACTCGGGACTTGTCGGTCCACAGCATCAGGTACTCAAGCGTGAAGGCGAGCGGCGCCACGAACGAGAACGCTTCCATACGGCCGGTGCTGGTGGCGATGAAGGCTTCCTGAAGCGTGTTCGGATCCTCGGCGACGTGGCCGACATGCCCGCTCACGTACCACCCGCCCACGACCACGAGCCCGGTCACGACCCCGCCGAGGGTGTAATCGAAGCTCGAGCGGAACTGCCGCCCGGCATAGACGAACGCAACGAGCGCGCCGGCGACGGCCAAAGCGAGGAGTGCCATCCAGACGCCCGCCGAAACACCGGTGAGCAAGGAAAGGAGCGAGGGCAGATCCTGGCCGGTCGGCAGGGCGATCGCCGCCCTCTCCAGCACGCCCACGCGGAACGCGCCGAGGATGCCTCGCAGCGTCATGTAGGCGGCGATGCCGAGGAAAACGTAGACGACGAGCGACTTGAGATTCCCGGCGCCGACGCGGATCAGCGTCTTCGAGCCGCAGCCGGAGCCGAGGGTCATGCCCACGCCGAAGAGAAAGCCGCCGACCAGGTGGGAGAGCCAGGTGAAATTCGGGCTCGGATAGATCGACTTGGAGAGGTCGACCAAGCCGGCGAGGTGCAGCGCGCTCGCGCCGAGGAGTGCCACCGCGATGGCGAGGAGCCACATGCGCATGCGGGTGAGGTCGCCCATCGCGACCCAGTCGGATACCGCCCCCATGGTGCAGAACTGGGTGCGGTTGCCTACTGCGCCGAAGACGAAGGCAAGCGCGAAAGCGCCCCCGGTCACGTAGGGAGCGAGCTGCGCTGGGGTTGTCTCGACGATCGACGCGCCTTCTGGAGGCTCAGCCCTTCTTCGACGCGGCGAGGCGCTGCTTCGCGCTCGCGGCGGCGCTGCTCTTCGGGTAGCGCTGGATGACTTCTTCGAGCGTCTTCTGCGCGTTCCTGCGGTCGCCCATGGTTTCCTGCGAGCTCGCGATACTGAGGAGCGCGTCGGGCGCCTTCTCGCTGTCGGGCCACGACGCGAGCAGCTTGCGCTGCGCGGCGATCGCGCTCTTGTAGTCGCGCTGGCCGGAATGCGCCATGCCGATCCAGTACTGCGCGTTGGGCGCGAGCGTGCTGTTCGGGTAGGTCACGAGGAAACCCTGCATCGCCGAGACCGCCAGCGGATAGTTGCCGAGCTTGAACTGGTCGAGCGCGGCCTGGTAGGCGCGCATCTCGCCCGCCTGCTGCGAGTCGGCCGCGGACGCGGCGCCCGCCTGCCCTGCCTGGGCTCCGGCTGCGGCGGCCGCGGCGGCTGCGGCCGCCTGCTGCTCGCGCGCCTCCTCGAGCTTGCGGATGCGCGTGTCGATGTCGAGATACAGGTCCTTCTGGCGCTTGTCCGCGACCTCGATCTGGTTCGTCGCCACCTCGAGCTGGCCGCGCATCTTGGCGATGTCGCCGCGCAGCGCCTCGATCTGGCTGGCGAGGTCGACCATCGCGGAGCGGTCGCTCGCGCCCGCGACGGCCGTCTCCACCCTGGTCATGCGCTCCTCGACCAGCCGGTTCTGCTCGAGCAGCTGCTGGCGCAGGGCCTCGACGCGGCGGCGCGCCTCGTTGTCGTCGAACAGACCCTGCGCGAAGCAGGGCGCGGCGCCAAGGAGCGTGAAAAGCGGCGCGAGGACCGCTTTGGCAAGCAGGCGCATCAGTATTCGCCGCTATAGAGGATGTCGCTGCGGCGGTTCTTGGACCATGCGGACTCGTCATGGCCTTCCGCCTGCGGCTTCTCCTCGCCCAGGCTCACCGACTCGATCTGGCTGTCGCGCGCGCCGAGCAGCACCAGCATCTTCTTCACGCCGTCGGAGCGCCGCTGGCCGAGGCCCACGTTGTACTCGCGGCTGCCGCGCTCGTCGGTGTTGCCCTGGATCAGGATCTTCGCCGAGGGGTTCTCGCGCAGGTACTTGGCATGCGCCTCGACCAGGCTGCGGTACTGGTCCTTGATGTCGAACTGGTCCAGGTCGTAGTAGATCGAGCGCTGCGCGAGCGCGCCGGTCTTGAGCTTCGGATCGGCGCCGGCGACCGCGCCGGGCTTGGTGACGTCGATCTTCGCGACCGGCCCGCTCGGCGAGCTCGCGCCCGGCTTCGCGCCGGGCTTGGTGGCGTCGGTGACCGGAGCGCCGCTCTGGGCGTCGCCCTCGGGGGTGGTGGTGCTGCAGCCGGCGATGAGGGCTGCAACGGCAAACGCGGTGAGAATCGGAAGGTAGCAAGCGCGCATGGCGTCTCCTTTCTGCATGGCGTCAGTTATTCGATGAAGGGGCCCCAGGCCGGCTCGCGCACGTCGCCGCCTGTAGCTGCCGAGAGTCTTTGCTTGAAGCGGCCGTCGGCCGACACCGCCGACAGCAGGCCGCGGCCGCCGATCACGGTGGCGAGCAGAATCATGCGGCCGTTGGGAGCGTAGCTGGGCGACTCGTCGCGGTCGCTGTCGGTGATGATCTGCACCTGCCTGTTCGCTAGGTCTTGTAGCGCCACTTGGAACTTGCCGCTGTTGCGCGTGATGTACGCCAGCGACTTGCCGTCGGGCGAGGGGCGCGGCGACACATTATAGCTCCCCTCGAAGGTTACGCGCTGCGGCTCCCCGCCGGTCGGGGCCATGCGGTAGATCTGCGGCGTGCCGCCGCGGTCGGACGTGAAATAGATCCACTTTCCGTCGGGCGAGTACCGCGGCTCGGTGTCGATCGCCGACGAGGTCGTGATGCGCCTCACGTTGCTGCCGTCGGGATTGAGCACGAAGATCTGCGAGCCGCCCTCGCGCGAGAGGGTCACGGCGAGGGTCTTGCCGTCGGGCGACCAGGCCGGGGCGGAGTTCGAGCCCCTGAAGTTCGCCGCCACGTTGCGCTTGCCGTCGAGCAGCGAGTGCACGTACACCACCGGCTTCTTGTTCTCGAACGACACGTAGGCGAGGCGCCGGCCGTCGGGCGACCAGGCGGGCGAGATGATCGGCTCGAACGAGGCGAGCGCGGTCTCGGCGCCCTCGCCGTCGGCGTCGGCGATCTGCAGCTCGTAGCGGTTGCCGCGCTTCACCACGTAGGCGATGCGCGTGGAGAACACGCCCTTGTCGCCGGTGAGCTTCTCGTAGACGAAGTCCGCGATGCGGTGCGCGGTCGCGCGCACCTGGTCCTTGGTCATCGTGTAGGCGATGCCGCCGAGCGCCGCCTGCTTCACCGTGTCGTGGAGGCGGAAGCGCGCCTCGTAGCGCCCGTCCGGGCGGCTCGATACCGAACCGACGACCAGCGCGTCGGCCAGGCGCGAGCGCCACTCCGAATAATTGACGGTCGAGGCCTCGGTCGGCGCGGGGTTGAGCGGCGGCAGCTCGATCGCGCGGAACAGGCCGCTGCGCTCGAGGTCGGCGCGCACGATCGCGCTGATGGCGCTCGATCCAAGCGCCGCCTCGCCCGCGAACGGCACGATGGCGATCGGCGTGCGCTGCTGCGTCCCCGGGGTAATGTCGAATACCAGCTGCGCGCCTGCCCCGGGCGCAGCAAGCGCCAGAACGAAGCCCAGGAAGAGCCGGCGCGCTTCGAAGCGGTTGACCGTCATCATGTTCTTAAATGTACGCAACACAGGTTAATCGCGCGACGGGAAAGTCACAATGAGACGCCGATCGAACAGCGAGCGCGGCTCTGGAAGTGGGAGCGGTGACGACTTCAGGATCCCGCGCTCCACCGCGGCATCATAGGCCTCGTTACCGCTCGACTTGATCTTCCGGACCGAGACGACCTCTCCCGTAGGCAGCTGCACGATCTCGAATACCGCCGTCGGCGTTCCCTGGATATCCAGGGGCAGAATCCAATTCTGCCGCACCTTACCTCGGATCCGATTGATGTAGTCGCCAAGCGCGCGGCTGTTCGCAGTGGCGGCGAGCTGACGCGCGGTCTTCTCGGACTCGGCCTTGCGCCGTGCCTCGTCGGCGCGGCGGCGCTCCTCGTTCAGCTTCTCCTGCTCGAGCGCGACCTGCTCGCGCATCAGGATCTTCTCGATGTCTTCCTTCGGCGCGGGCTTCGCCTCGGGCTTGGGCTTGGGCTTCGGCTTGGGCGGCGGCGCCTTCTCGACGATGTCGGGCTTCTTCACCTCGGGCTCGGGCTCCGGTTTTGGCGGCTCGACCTTCGGCGGCGGGGGCGGTGGGGGCTTGGGTGCCTCGACTACCGGCGCCGGCGGAGGCGGCGCCTCCCACAGCTCCACCGACACCGTCTCGTCGGGACGGTTCTGCATGCGCACCCCTATGAACATGAACACAATTAGTACCGCATGGACGGCAAAGGCGAGCAGGAAGGCGCGCCCCAGCGCATAGTCCGGCCGGGCCCCGAAGTAAGCCAAGGTACTCATTGGCAAACCACCAGGTAAGCCAATGTACTCATTCTTGGTTCGCACTCGCGCTCATTGCTGGACGCGGACCTGCAATCCGACCCGCTGGATTCCCTGCTTGCGGAGCTCGTCCATCACCTGGAGCACCGACTCGTAGCGCGCGTTCTTGTCGCCACCGACGAGCACCGAGAGCTCCTCGTTCGCGCTGCGCGCGTTCTTCAGCACCTTGGCGAGATCGGCGCGCGCGACCTGCGCCTCGTCGACGATGCGGCCGTTGCCGTCGCGGGTGCGCACCACCAGGCCCTGGTCGGCGCGGACGAACACCTCGAGCGGCACCACCCGCGGCGCGCTCGCCTTGCCCACGGTCGGCAGATCGATCACCGAGGGCGTGATGAGCGGCGCGGTGACCATGAAGATGACCAGCAGCACCAGCATCACGTCGATGTAGGGCACGACGTTGATCTCGTGCATCGGTCCGCGCTTTCGGCGTAGGGTAGCCATGCGCCTACTTCACCGCCTGGCGGTGAAGGATGTTGGAGAACTCTTCCATGAAGCTCTCGAAACGGTTGGCGAGCCGCTCGATGTCGTGGGAATAGCGGTTGTAGGCGACCACCGCGGGAATCGCGGCGAACAGGCCGATCGCGGTCGCCACCAGCGCCTCGGCGATGCCCGGCGCGACCTGGGCGAGCGTCGCCTGCTGCACGTTGGCGAGGCTGCGGAACGCGTGCATGATGCCCCATACCGTGCCGAAGAGGCCGACGTACGGGCTGACCGAGCCGGTGGAGGCGAGGAACGCGAGGTGGCGCTCGATGAAGTCCATCTCGCGCTGGAAGGTGGCGCGCATCGCGCGGCGCGCGCCGTCGACCATGTTGCTCGGGTCGGTGCCGCGCTGGCCGCGCAGCTTGGCGAACTCGCGGAAGCCCGCTTCGAACACGCGCTCGAGGCTGCCGATGTTGTGGCGGTTGTTGACCGCGCCCTGGTAGAGGGTGTTCAGGTCGTTGCCGCTCCAGAACTCGCGCTCGAACTTGTCGGTCTGCGCGTTGGCGCGGCGGATGGAGAACCATTTCTGGAAGATGAACATCCACGACATGAACGACACCGAGAGCAGGAGGAACATCACCACCTTGACGACGAAGCTGGCGTGGACGATCAGCGTCCAGATGTCGAGGTCTTGCGTAACGGTCATTTGAACGCCTGTTGTAGTTCTGCCGGGACACGCGCCGGCCTCATCCGGTCGCGGTCGACGGTCGCGAGGATTACCTCGGCTTCGACCAGAAGCTCGGAACCGCGTTCCACCCGATGGCGGAACACCAGGCTGGCGCGGCCCATTTTAACCACTTCGGCTGACACCGATAACATGTCGTTGAGGCGCCCGGGCGCGTGATAGCGCGCCGTCAGCTCGTGGACCAGGAATAGTACGCGCCGCGCGTCGGCGAGGTGCGCGAGGTCGATGCCGAGCGCGTGGAGCAGCTCGCTGCGCGCGCGCTCCATGAAGGCGAGGTACTGGGCGTGGAACACCACGCCGCCGGCGTCGGTGTCCTGGTAATAGACCCGGACGGGAATCCGCAGTCCTTCCCTCAAGGTCGGTCGCTCCAACCTTTTAAGTGTCCCTTAAGTATCGGACAGCAGATCGCGCTGCGTCTGCGGCGCAGCGAGGCCGAAATGCCTATAGGCCGAGAGCGTCGCGACGCGCCCCCGCGGGGTGCGCTGCAGGTAGCCCTGCTGGATCAGGAAGGGCTCCAGCACGTCCTCGATCGTGTCGGCCTCCTCGCCGATGGCGTGCGCCAGGTTCTCCACCCCGACCGGTCCGCCCGAAAACTTCTCGATCACGGCGAGCAGGAGCTTGCGGTCCATGAGGTCGAGGCCCAGCGCGTCGACGTCGAGCATCCGCAGCGCGGCCTCCGCCACCGCACCCGTGACCGTGCCGTCGGCCTTCACCTGGGCGTAGTCGCGTACGCGCCGCAGCAGCCGGTTGGCGATGCGCGGCGTGCCGCGCGCGCGGCGCGCGATCTCGGCCGCCCCGTCGTCGGCGAGACTGACCTCGAGCAGGTGCGCGGAGCGGCGCACGATCCTCGTGAGCTCGCCCTCGGTATAGAACTCGAGGCGCGCCACGATGCCGAAGCGCTCGCGCAGCGGGTTGGTGAGCATGCCCGCGCGGGTGGTGGCGCCGGCCAGCGTGAAGGGCGGCAGGTCGAGCTTGATCGAGCGTGCCGCGGGCCCCTCGCCGATCATGATGTCGATCTGGAAGTCCTCAAGCGCCGGGTAGAGGATCTCCTCGACCACCGGCGAGAGGCGGTGGATCTCGTCGATGAACAGCACGTCCTTCGGCTCGAGGTTCGTCAGCAGCGCGGCGAGATCGCCGGGACGCTCCAGCACCGGCCCGGAGGTCTGGCGCAGGTTCACGCCCATCTCGCGCGCGATGATGTGCGCGAGCGTGGTCTTGCCGAGTCCCGGCGGACCGAAGAGCAGCACGTGGTCGAGGGCCTCGCCGCGCGCGCGCGCCGCCTGGATGAAGATCTCGAGCTGGCCGCGCACCTTCTCCTGGCCGACGTACTCCGCGAGCGTCGCCGGCCGCAGCGCCCGCTCGAACTCCCCTTCCTGCGCCGTAGCCGGGCGCTGCGAGATGATGCGGTCGGTCTCGACTGCCATCCCCGCATTCTATAGGGACGAAAAAAAAGCCGGGTAAGCCCGGCTTCGATCTCAGGTGACCCGGTAGACCCGGAGGCCTACCAGATCGTGAATTGGAAGCCCACCATGACGCCCACCGACTCTGGCTTGATCCCTTCCTTTTCCTTCAGGTCGTAGTTCTGATACTCCACGACCAGAGCGAGATTTTTCGCCACCGCCCCCTTCATCCCGAGTCCATACAGCGTGCCCTTGTGCGTCTGGCTGAAGTCGCCCGATTGGGACTTGAGCTTGGCCTGCGCCGCGCCGATCCGCCCGTAGATGAGCGCGCCGGTTCCGAGCTTCAGCCCCGGCAGGATGGAAACGGCGCCGGCCTCTTCCACCCCGTCCGAGAAGTCCGTGCCGCCTGTCCGCACGGTGATCTGGCCGACCTGGTTCGCGTAGCTGGCTTCGACGCCCAGGTAGAGGACGCTCATGCTGAGACCAAACCCCACGTTGCCGTTGAAGCCGCCCTGATGGTCCGCGACGCCGAGAGTAATCGAGGAGTCGGTGGCCGGATCGTTGGCGGTCTCCGAGGCTTTGAACCGCGTGAATCCGCCGCCGATGTAGAAGCCGTCGAACTGCGCCAGGCTGGCCGAGGACGTTGCCATTGCCGCCGCGGCCAGCAGCCCGGCGAGGAAGAATTTCCGGATGGACACGAGACCCCCTTTTTTCTTGTTGTTCTCTTATCGACTATGCACGAACTGCCCGGAACGATACTGGCCCGGTCGCGGGAAACCTAGGAAATAGCTCACACGGAAAGCCGGCGCACGGCTGCGCTCGCGCGGGAAAAAGAAAGGGCGGCCTCGCGGCCGCCCTTTCCTCCGATCGTTCTTGTTATTGTCCGATCAGAACCTGCTAGAAGCGGTACTGAACTCCGATCGACAGGACGTTGATTTCGGAGTCGTTGTAACGCTCGTACTCCGCGCGCACGCCGAGGTTGCGCGTGAAGTTGTACACCGCGCCGACGCCGTACAGGATATCCGAGCCGCTGTCGCTGGCCCCGGCCGACACGCCGGGGGCGGTGGCGCTCGCGTCCACGCTGGTGCTGCCGACGCCGAGCTTGCCGAAGAGCTCGAAATTGCCACCGAGCGGCAGGATGCCCAGGGCAGCCACGCCGAAGGTGCTGGATTGGGCCGTCGCGGTCACGGCACCCGTCTTGACCGTGATCTCGCCATGGTCGGCGTAGAAGCCTTCGACTGCGAGGTGGCGCATGAAGCGGTAGCCGCCGAAGATCTTCCAGTCGGTGTCCTTTAAATCGCAGCTGAAGCCCGCCGGGCACGAGCCGTCGGCTTCCGACTGCCCGAACGAGGCGCCGGCATAGAAGCCTTTATCCGCAGACTGCGCCTGCGCCATGCTGGCCGACGATACGGCCATTCCCGCGGCCGCGAGCAGCACCGCGATCGAGGCTTTTCTGATAGACATGAAATCCCTCCCTTAGGGTTGGTATTGTTTAAATTCGTAAGGCGCGCGAAAGATACGCCACCCCGCTCTCGGAAACGAGGGAAAAGGCACAGCTTGTTGTGCGTCGGCCACGCCCCGGGCGAGCAAAGTTGGCAAGTCGGACGGATTGATAATCGACCGATCGAGCGGGCGCTAGTGCTTGCGGCATCCGACACGACCAAAAGAAAAAAGGCGACCTCTGTGGTCGCCCTTTTCCGTGATCGACTTGTTCCTACTGCTCGATCAGAACCTCCACAGCGCGCCGAGGCTCAGGACGTCGATGTCGGTATCGCCGCCAGTAACAACGATGCCGGGGGCCGATGCGTCAGGCCCCTTGACTTTGCTATAGCGGT
>Ga0075429_100000154_pt1 | contig 42898 bp, 68 predicted proteins | sample RhiMetdeltSRZDD3_FD_75295 | JGI IMG/M metagenome (GOLD analysis project Ga0075429, IMG submission 75295) | Populus rhizosphere microbial communities from Tennessee, USA - Rhizosphere MetaG P. deltoides SRZDD3 | ecosystem: Host-associated > Plants > Roots > Rhizosphere > Soil | place: USA...
GGTCGACACGAAGGGCGAGGGTCCAGGAACCGGCGTCACCGCGTTCGGGTCGGTCGAGACGAAGGGCGAGGGCGCCTGGGCCACTAGCGCTTCACCGGCACCCAGCCGCTCTGACCGTTAATCGTTTGCCACTCGACGAGTTGGCCATTAAGTATCCCGCGGTCGCCCACCTTCGGTCCCGCGGGCGGCGGCGGCTCGGTGCGCGGCGGCGGCGGTGCAGCGGCGTACGGATTGTCCGCGCTCGCGCCCGCGACTCCCGAGCTGTTGATCGAGTTGAGCCGGATCTGCACGTTCTCCTTCGCCAGGGCCACCATCTTGCGCAACACCGGCTCGGACCACTCCGCACTCAGGCTCTTCGCCGCCAGCGACAACGCATGGTCGGTCGGGGAGTTGCCGCCCATGTAGACGTTGCCCAGGTCGGCGACGACGTCCGCGATCTGCGCATCGAGCTGGTTGGCAATCTCCGCCGCCTTGGTGCCAAACGCGCCGCCCTTCGCCAGCGTCAGGTTGGCGCGGTTCAGCGCCGGAAACCCGGTGCCTTTCCATTGCTGGGCGAGCGTGTCCACCTTGTCGAGCATTTCGGGGAGGGCCTTGATCGCTTGCGTCAGGCGGAGCTGTTGCGCCCCGTTCATGGTCTGAAGGTGTTTGGTGGTCGCCATCCAATCCGTCACCGCCTGGGCGAGGTTGTAGCCCTTCCGGTGTGCGACCGCCAGCATCTTGGTATACGCCGGAGAGGCGCGGCCGGGCAGTTGCGGCGGCAGGGTGCCTGCGATCATCCCGTCGACCACCGTCTCGACATCGTCGTCTGTGGCTTGCCCGGTATTGATCCGCGTCACCGCTTTGTGGCGGTTCGCGTCCCGCTCCATGTAGGCGTCGAAGCCGAGCGTGCCGCCTTGCGCCCGGTAGTCCTCCCACTCGATGTATTGCGGCGAGTGCTTGTCCGTCTCGGCCTTCTTCTTCGCCGCCGCCTGGTCTTCGTAGGCTTTGAGCCACGCCTGGTTCTCCGTCATCCCGGCGCGAGGCCCGCCGGGCGCCGCCAGGTCGGGGAACTTGATCTGCTGTTCGCCAGGCCCGGCGAACGGGTCCTTGCCCGCGGCCATACGCTGCTTCGCGAACGCGACGGCTTTGGCCTCAATCGCGGGCGGGAGCGGATCGTTCTCCCGCATCGTCAAGAGCTGTTGCACCTCACTGCGCGTGAGCGTCGGCACCAGGGTCGGGATCTGGACGGGCTTGCCGTCGAACGTCACGTCGATGGAGAACTCCGACATGACCCCGCCGTCGGGGCGCTTCAGCGGACCCAGGAACCCCTGCCCCTTCGGGGCCGTCGAGCCGTGGCGCGTGCCGTAGTCGGGCGCCGCGGGCGCGGGCGCTGGGGCGGGTTCGGTCCCTTCGACCTGGCCGACCGTCAGGTTCGGCGGCGCCGCGGGCGGGGCGGCGGGCGGGCCCCCTTCCTCCGCCGGGTGCGCGCCCTGCTGCTGCAACAGGAGCTGCTGCCGGATGTAGGCTTCGTGCGCAGGCGTGCCGACCGGCGGCACCTTCGTCGAGACGTCGACCGCAGGCACACTGGACTTGACGGCGCCGGAGGCACTGAAGCGGGTCTGCCCAGGACTCAGCGTGTACTCTTCCGGCTTCGCAGGCATGGCGCCCTGGTGGAGCTGATACGCCTCCAGCAGGTTCTGTTTGAGCGCTGCCACCTTCGCCGGGTCATAGGTCGGGTCGACGCCGGGCAGGTCGATCCCCGCCTGTTGCGCGGCATAGAGCGCCGCGGTGTAGCTGGTCTGGTCGGTGATGCTCCCGACCTTCTGCAGCAGCATCTGGTACTTACGCCCGTCGGCCTGCCAGGCCAGGTCCTTGAGGTCGTAGGCCCACTTCTGCTGCTCGTACGCCTGGCTCGCGATCTTGTGCCCGCGCTCCGGGTCGATCTTGTAGATCTCCGGCAACGCCTTCTCTAGGTCGGTGCCGTACTTCTCGAAAATCTTGTGGATCGCTTCGTCCTGGAACGCCGTGTTCGCCTGCATGAACCCTTGGGCGGCAATCTGCCCAATGTTCGAGATCGCGCCGCCCCAGATCTGCCCGCTCTGGGCTGCCGCACGCGCGGCGTCCTGGCCCTGCTGCTCGTAGAGCCGGGCGGTCTGGTTGCTGTAGTTCGCACCCAGGCTGGCGAGGATGCGCGCGTGTTCGGTGTTGGCGCTCATGGGTTCGGCTTCCCGAGTTGCGCGGTCGTGAAGAACTTGCTAAACGGCCGGTCCTGGTTCTGTTGGAAGTTCTCGCGCCGTAACCCGTACTCGCCCAGGTCCCGGTTGTAGTACTTCTGCTCGTAGGTGTCGGCCAGGCCCTGCCCGTAGCCTTCAATCGCTTTCAGCGTGCCGCCGGTCAGGAGCGTGCCGCGAGACGCGGCGCCGCTCTGCACGCCGCGGAGCCCTTCCTTTAGCTGGAACTGGTAGGCCGGGTCGTTGCGGATCGCTTCGGGACTGCGCGCCTTGAACTGCTCGGTCCAGGGCGCGACCATGCCGCCGAAGCCGCCCTGGTAGCCGCCCTGGACGCCGCCGACCAGGCCGCCGAGCGCCCCGCCGCCTCCGCCGTCGCCGACCAGCCACTGCTTGCGGTTCAAGCCGCTCCCCGCGCCTTGAATCACGTCGACAATGGGCTCGTTCCCCCACTGGATCTTGCCCACCACACCCTGGGCATTGGGGCGGAGCTGAAACCCGAGCGCCTCCAGCTCCGCCTTGTGCTCCTGGAGCATTTGCGGCGTCAGGGTTTCCCCAGGGAACAAGCGGTTGAACGCCTCTTGCGCTTCCTGGTAGGTGCGCGGCGCCGCGCCGGTTCCCCCTGGCGCGCCAGGCTGCTGGCTCGTCGTGTCATACGGCATCGTCGCGGGCGTCCCGGTCGGCGCCCCCGTCGGCTGAGGCGCGCGTTGATCGAACCAGTCGCCTGCGTTGTCGAGTGCGTCGTCACCTTGAATGGCCATAGCTAAACGACCTGCGCTCCCATTTCGGTGTAGTGCGCCACCTGGTCAGGCGGGACCGACTTCATTTGCCCATTGGGCGCCCGCATGGGCACCCCCGTGCCCGTCGAGCCGGGCGGCAGGCCTGACCCCTGCGGGCCGCCTGCGAAGCGTCCCAGGGCGCCCTGGGGCGGGCCGGTCGGGCGGACCGGCGGTGTGGTCGGGCCAGGGATGGGCGCGCCAGGCAGCGTCGGCTGGGGCGCGACCGGCTTGGTCGCGGGCGGCGTCAATCCGAGTCCATACTGCAGCGCCCCAACCGCACCCGCTCCGAGCCCGAGGTACGGGGCTTCGTCCGTCCGCTGCTGCTGATACATGCGCTCGGTATCGGCCCGTGTCTGCTCGTACTGGCGCTTCTGCTCTTCGAGCGCTTTGTCGGTCGACCCGGCCTGGAGCTCCGCCGCCTTCTTGTTCGCTTTGCTGGCGACAATCGCGCCGCCGACCTGGCTTCCGGCGGCAATCCCGGCCCCGATGATGATCGCGGTACTCAAGGCTGCCATCACGCCCCTCCAAACATCACCTGGATCAATCGCGCGCGACGACCGATCCCATAGTTGTCGACAATCGCCCGCGAGTGCGGCCACTCCGCCGGAAACTTGATCAGCCGGTTGAACCGCGCGCCCACAAACGCCCACGGTTCCCAATCGGTCAGCCGGGACCAGGACGGCGCGTCCACCAGGGCCCGGTAGAAGACGGTCCCGTCGCCGCGTGCGGGAACCGGCGTCAGGTAGAGGATCGCCGTCCACTGCCCCATGCTCGCATCGTCATGCACGTAGTTCGGCTCGACCTGGTGCGCCGGACTCTGGCGCAGGAACGTCGTCACCTGTCCCAGGTCCTGCCCCAGGAGGTCGGCCAGGACGCCGAGGAGTTGCGTGTCAGGCGCCGGAGCAATGCCGTGGAACGCCTGGTCCCCGAGCGGCACCGACTCGAACGTCTGCCCCTGGGCCGCCACCCAGTACCCCATGGGGTCAGGTAGCACGTCGTCCCAGACCTCAAGCGGCATCGAACCGCCTCAAGTAGCTCCGCTCCATGAGCTGGTAGCCCCAGCGCTCGTAGACGGCGCCGAGCCGGTCGTCCGGCGCCACCATGGCCACGCCAACCGCCCCGGAGGCAGCCGCCCAGTGCTCGCCCGCACGCAGCAGCCGCACGCCCGCGCCCCGGTACTGGGGGTCCATGTACCAGAACACCTCGGACGCCAGCGCCTCGCCCGAGGCAAAGTGCGGCGCGACCAGGAGCCCAATCGCCCCGACCACCAGGTCGGCCTGGTCAATCACCAGGACCGTCGACGCCGGGCCGGTGATCAGGGTCTGGATCAGCGTCGCCAGGACGTCAGGGGCATCCGCGAACAGCCCCGCATACGGCGGCGTCCGCAGAAACGCCCGCCCGAGCTCCACCAGGCGCGGCACGTCCTCGACCGTCGCGGGCCGGATCATCGCCGATTCTTCGCCCCGGATTTTGACAGGGCCCCCCCTGTCAGTTTTGCCAGGGGGCCGGTCGTCGCGAACTCGCGCAGCTGCTGCGTCGTCATGCTCTCGCGCACCTCCGCGGCCTTCTTGAAGGTCGCGCCGTGCAGCGCCGCCGCCATCAGACGTTGCTGGCTTTTGGACTTGGCAGGCATCGGTTCAGCTCCTCACACTACACCCTGGGGCAAGCTAGACCAGCCACAGGATCGGCTCGTCCACCGCCGGAACCAGGTCCCCGACGCGCGGGACACGCAGCACCGCCGTCGACGCCACGAACGCGCCGACCAGGACGGCGTCCGATTGCACCGACGGCGTCACCAGGGTCGCCGTGCTCGGGATCGTCGCGCCGGTCAGCGTCACCGCCCCGGCGGCGACGGTCGGCGCACTCGTCGCCGCCGTCGAGGCGACCGTCGCCCCCGTCAACGTCACCGTGCCAACCGCCACCGTGGGGGCACTGGTCGCCGCCGTCGTCGCGACCGTCGCCCCCGTGACCGTCAACGCCAGGCTCGGTGCCGTCAGGGTCGCACTCGCCGTGATCGTCGCCGCCGTCACCGTCTGTGTGACACTGGGCGCCGTCAGCGTCGCCGTCGACGCGACCGTGCCACTGGTGACCGCTTGATCCGCGGCGGGCTGCGTGACCGTCGGCACCTGCAGGACGGCGGTGGACGCGAGCGTCGTGCCGGTCACGGTGACGGCCCCTGGCACCACCGTCGGGACGTTCAGGACCGACCCCGCACTGATCGTCGGGGTTCCCACCGCCACCGCCATCACGACGCTGTTGACTTTGTTGCCGAGCAACGTCGTGCCGACGCGCCACCCGACATAGAACCGCCGCCCCGACTGCGGACACCACACTTGCTGAACGATGCCCGCCGCGCCCTCCATGTACGCGGTATCGCCCGCCGTCCACGTCGTCCCGCCGTCGGTGGACTTCGTGTAGTACACCTTCGTGGTGGTGTCCATCACCTCCGATCCGTCGCGCTTGCCGTTGTAGGCGACGTACAGATGGTTCGTGTTCTGGTCAATGAAGATCTGCGGGTAATAGTGGTCGTCGATGTTGAGCGTGATTGCGGTCTTGGTGGTGATGGTCGACGTGTTGGTGATGTCGAAAATCTGGTGCGTGGAAGCGGCGTTGTCCCGCAACGACACCAGTGCAGCAATCAAGTGCCCATCGCTGTGGCGGATCGCCGCATCATACCCAAACTGTCCCGTCAGATCCGTCGCGCCATCGGTATGGGTTTGGATGGTGGCGGATTCCACCTGCGAGCCTGCGCTCGAATCCCATTGCTTGAGCGTGATCGCCGTGGCCGACGCGTCGTAGTAGACCGCCCAACAATCGTCGGGGTCTGCGCTGGTGCCGTCGGGGAACAGTTTGCAGGTATCGAGGGTCGCTTCAATAAACGTCGTGGAAAGGTTGGCGCTCCATATCGATCCGCCGGGACCCGCTGTCGAGAAATTCGCAGAGCGATAAAACCCACGTTCCGCACCAGCGTCAATGTCAAACGCCACGTACACGTAGTTGCTGCGGGTTTTCGTGACAGAAACAAATGCACCACGACCAGCGACCGCCGAGGCCAAACTGACAGCGATCACATTGACGTACGAGTCACTGCTCGCTGTTTGAACTTTTCCTACGATGATGGCGTCATTGGTCGAGTCAAACGCACTGAGGTAAATGTTGGCACCCGTGTCACCGGGAGTCCATTGGTCGAACCAAATGTCAAACGCCACGAAGGTCGTGGTTGAGTGAAGCGTAACTTTCGCTCCCCACGTCGCGCCACCATCAGTTGTTTTGGAGTAGCCGAAGTCGCCAGTGCTATCGATGTAAAACCAATAGCCGATCAGGTCGGTCGTGAACACGACCGCGCGCATTCCGCGAGCCGAGGCGGTACTGACGGTAGCGTCAATCGAGACGTCAGCGATGGCACACCCACCTAACTCTGTCGGGCAGTCACAAGCGGCGCGTCAAACGCGCACGCGAACCTTTGGACAGATTGTTATAAGGAAAACCAGCCCGAGGCGTTCACAGTGACATTGATGTTGCCGCCGTTGGGCGTGACCGGCATCCCCGTGATCCCGGTGTCGTAGAACGCAATCAGCCGGTCGTTCGTCAACGTGTCGTCCCACAGGATGATGTCTTCCGAGACGTCGCCGCTGACCGTCGACCAGGTGAAGTCGGCGGTATCGAACACGCCGCTGGCAATCGTCGGTGTGCCCAGCGCCGCCGACTCCGCGACAATCGCCGCCAGTGCCACATCGCGCGCCCCGCCGCTGTACTCGTCGTGCGCCGCGCTGAAGGTGTAGTCCGCGGCGTCAACCAGCGACGCTTTGATCGTGTCGGTGTTCAGGTCGAAGAGCTTGTCGAGGAGCCCTTCCTTGAAGGTGTTGTAAAGTGCATTGCTCATTAGATTCTCCCTATGACCGCCAGCGGCGGCAGAATGATCCCTTGCTCCGCCGGAGTCCCGTCCTGGCGGCTGCCCGCCACCAGGCGCGCCTGCGCTCGCACCTGACACGTCGGGCCGAAGCCGTGTTGGAAGAACTCGACCCACTGTCGATGCACCCAGTTGGCGTACCGAGGGTCGTGCACCGGCCCGCCTTCCGTCAGCACACTGACCGCCCAGCACCACTGCCCGTCTTCCAGGCTGCCTCGCACACGCATGACCGACGCACTGCCGAAGAGCACCCGGCCGAAGCGCGCGGCGGCCGCCGTCAGCGTCGCCGCGTCCGTTGCCCGTGTCGCCGGATACGCGCGATAGTCCCACCGCGACCACCGCTGGTTCTGACTGTTCACAGCTGCACCGTCAAGAGCACGGACACCTTGGTGACCGTCGACGCACTGTCGACATTGAAGGCGAGAATGTCCCCGGCCGCAATCGCCGTCGTCCACCCGGTCAACGTCGTATCCCGGCTCTTCGTCGCACTCGACAGCGTCGGCTTCGCACTGGCGGTGATCGTATCGGCCACCGTCGGCGGATAGTTCGCATAGGTGTCCTTCCAGATGTCGACGACAATCGAGCCGCTCGTCACCGCGGCATCACTCGACAGCAACGTCGCCGCAATGATCGTGCAGGCAACCCCCACCTCGAAGAACCCCTTGACGCCGGTCGTAATCACGGCGCCGCCCCCGTCAATCACCAGGCCCAGGGTGCCGGTGTGCGAGGCGCTGAGGACCGTCCCGGTCAGCCCCAGACCGCTGCCCAGGGTCAACTCTTCGAAGTCTCCGGCGCCGCCCGCGCTCCCGCGTCCCAGGAGCCGACTCGCTGCGGTTGCCGGGGTCAGCTCCGCGAGCGTGACATCAGCCGCACTGTAGACGCCGCTGGTCGCATGGACGACGCCGGTTCCCGTGGCGGCCTTCAGGATCTGGCCGCTCGTCCCCGAAAACAACGTGATCGCGTTATCGACGCTCGTGGTCGGCCCGACGACGGTGCCGCTCGCGAAGACGCGCGCAATCAGCTGGTCGAACAGCAGGACCCAGTCGCGGGTAATGTGGCGCTCGCGGTCGACGACCGGGGTCGGCACCGGGATGTAGAGCTTCGGCGGGTTCGCCATCAGCGGCCCCCTGGCTGCACATCCGCGGTCGCCCGCAGGAACGCCCACTGCACGGGGGCGGAGACACTGACCCGCAGCGCGCCCTGGCGATAGCGTCCCAGGTTGCGGAACCGGGCCCGCCGTCGATACGCGCCAATCTTCCCGGCCGATACCGTCCGCATCGGGCCCCAGGTCTGGCCGCCGTTGCGACTCACCTCGATGGTGACTTGCGGGTCGCTGCCGTCGGTCAGGCCGACGCCCGCCTGCAGCAGGATCTCCAGGGCGCGGATCGACTGCCAGGTGCCATCGTGCGCACTCGGGAGGAGAAACGTCCGAATGCGCCGCGTGTCGGCCATCAGCTCGTGCCCTCCAGTAGGTCGGCCTCGGCGCTCAGAAACCGCCAGGCCACCGGTTCGCTCACGACCAGGCGCACGGCGCCGTCCCGGTAGCGGCCGCAGTTCACCAGGAACGCCTGGGCATCGTACTCGCCAATCCGGCCCGCGGTGACCCAGCGCTCGGGCCCCCAGGTCTGGCCGCCGTCCCGGCTCACCTGGATCATCACCCACGGTTGCGCCCCGACACCGGTCGAGAGCCCGACTCCAGCCTGCAGCAGGATCTGCAGCCGCCGGAGGAACAGCCAGCGGCCTTCCCCCGACGTCGGCAGCAGGAACGTCCGCATCCGGCGCACGGGATACGTCACTCCCACCTCCGGCGCGGGCACGCCGCACGTCCCACTGAAGGCGTAGACCGTCTCGACGGCAATCTGCGTGACGTCGACGGTGACGGCGTCGGACGCCTCGGCCGACTCCACCGGTATTTGGGTGACGGTGACCAGCGGCGCCGTCGTCTGCTCGGCGACTTCGGTCGGAACCTGCGTGACGGTCGGGATCGGGTGGGGGACGGTCCCGGTTCCTGCGAGGGTCGGATGGCCGAAGCTGACGGCGCCCGTACCGGTGACCGGCGAGATACTGCCGTTTTGCCCGAGGAAGATCGCCGCCGGGTCGCGGACGAAGGCGTACGGGTCCTGCGTCAGCTGCCACACTTCGGCGGGCGACAGCATCCGCTTCCACGCATAGAAGAAGTCGAAAGTGGAATTGGAGGAGGTATTGCCCGCGCCGTAGTTCGCGTTCCCCCGGCCGATGTAGAGCGTCTGTGCAGCGTCGGAGCCCGGGGCGCCGCTGCCGTTGGCATCCGCCGTATGCGTCAATAAGACGCCATCGGCATAGAGCCGCAGATTCGTTGCGGTCAGACTCCCATCCCCGACGATGACGAACGTCGTCCACCGATTGAGCGGAAGGACCGTCGCCACCTGCATGTTGGTAGCGCTAGATTCTTTCGTGAAGGTCAGGGACGCTCCGGCGAAGTGATCGATCTGCCAGCCTGCCGAGATCGTATTGCCATCATTGCGGCCCGCGAGGGTATCGTTGGTCTGCGAGGTCGCATAGATCCGCATCGCAATCGTCGCGGGATTGCTGGTGTTGCGGAATAAGTCGGTGGCAAACGTCTCGGCGCCGAAGGTGAGATACCCGACCGTGTTCGCGCCGCCGGGGAAGGTCAGGCCGGATCGCTCACCGCCGGTCCACGTCGGCCCGGTCGAGCCCGCGAAGGCGCCCCGCGTCAGTCCGACCAGGGACTGGCACTGCGTCGCGCCCCACTCGTTCAGCAGGGTCGCAAAACAGAGGCGCGACGCGAGTGGATGCGACCAGTCAATCGTCGCGCCAACTCCCGGCTTCGGCTGTTGGAGCCGAGGCACGAGGAGCCGGGATCTAGCCATTCAAATTCACGTTGTAGGTGATCATCTTGACGGTGTTACCCGAGGCGTTGAGCGCCACGCCTGCCTGGTTGTCGAGGACCACCTTGAACGAGCCGGGCGGGAGCACGACATTGCGCACGACCACGCGTTGCGCGGTCGCCGCCGTCGTGTCGAGCGGGAAGGTACAGAGGATCTGCGACGGCTGATTGCGGATCACCGCGGCGGTCGCACTCGGGTAGTTGGTGCCGTCGATGGCTTCAAGAATATACAGCGTGCAGTAGTTGGGCGCCGCGGGCGACAGCGACCCCAGCACCAGCTCAATGTCGGCATAGACGTCGAGGTTCGTCTGGTTGGCAATCGCGCTCGATGCGGCCGACGCCGCGTTGTTGCTCAGGCTATTCAACTCGGTCGTCAGGAGCGAGACGGGTGAACTGAGATCGCCCCACTGTCCAATGTTTGCCATGGCTAGCTCTTCACCTGGGTGTAGGTCAGCGCCGTCACCGTGACCGTGCCCGACGCGACAATCGACGCCGACGACAGATTGAGATTGCAGCCACTGGTCCCGGCCGAACCATCAAAGACCGCCGACGTGTGGTCTGACTGGTACGCCCGAAACCAGGTCGCCGTCCCGGTCGCATCGGCCGACGCGTCCGCGCCAATCGCGTTCGCCGTCGCCACGCCTGCGACGGCGGCGCCAAACGCCGTCGCCGCAAACGTCAGGCCCGCGAGCTTCACTTGCGTCGTGATCGCGGTGTCCGCTGTCGCCGGTTGCGTGCCGTCGTAGACGTCCAGGAACCCGCTGTTCACCAGGGCGCAGACCGCATCCGCGGCGGCATTCGCGCCGACATTCGCGAGCGTGGGATTCAGCGCCATTAGGTGACATGCTCCAAGCCGTACTCGTCCGCGGCGACCTGTGCCAAGGTCCACCCGACAGCGGTGACCGGGTTCCGCTGCAACGTCGTCACGCAATAGCTCGATGTCGTCACCGACAGCCCTTGCGCGGCCGCGGTCGCATCCGTCCCACCATGCCGCACCACGGCGCCGATTGTGGCGGGCCCGCTGCTGTCCTTCACCGCCAGCGCACTGATCTGGACGCCGAAACACGAGCCGCTGGCCACTGACGGGTCGGCGTAGGCATTGGTGATCAGGTCGCCCACCACCGTCGACGTCACCGACGGCGTCGTGAGGTTCGACGCCGCGTTCTTGTCGACCGCGTTCGCTTGCGTCCCGCCGCCGACGACCGTCCAGTCGGTGTTCGCACCGTCCGCCGTTGGTCGAAGATATTCGACGCGCAGGTCGCCCAGAAAACCGTTGGTTGCCGGGAGCAAGCCGTCGTCGAAATCGTCACACACATACACGTCGTCGAAGTAGCCGCTCGCGTTGTTGGTGTTCGAGAGCGTGATCGCGTCCCAGGTGGTCGCCGGGAAGAAGACCGACGTCGTGCGAATGTTGGTCGCCGTCGCGACCACCGTATTGTTGACGCGAATGGTGATCGCGCCGACCGTCGTCGACTGCGTCCAGCTCACCTCGATGTACGAGTAGCTGCCGGTGCGGACGACATCCGCAACGCTCGACACCTGGACACTGCCGCCGAAGTTCGTCACCGAGAGCGCCCCCGACAGCTCACGCGACAGCGTCCATTGCAGATTGCTGCCCTGCACCACGGTGAAGAGCGGATTGGCGGCGAAGGCAGTCACCGCGTGATACGCGAACCCGGCGAACCCTTTGCTCGCGGTCGCTCCGGCACCGACCGTGATCCCTTTCGTGGCGCCATCAATCACGTTGAAAAACAGCGCTTGTGACCCGCAGCGCCCTTCAGCCGCGACAATCGCCCCGCCCGTCGTCCCGCCGCCATACCCCGGCGACGTCCACTTCTTGTAGATGTCCGCCGTGACGAAGTGATCGAAACTCTCGACAAAGAGCAGGCTCATGCGGGCGGCACAATCTGATCGTCGTAGTAGTCCAGCGACAACGTGTAGACCTGATCACTCAGGCGGTCGCCGACCAGGTGGACGTTCCAGGCGAAACAGTGATTGACGGCAACGTGCGGCTCGAAGACGCAGTCGGTCGCGTTCCAGATGGCGCGCTCATGCCACAACCCTTCGCTGCTGTCATAGACCCAGGTGGTCGTCAGCTCGGGCACGTAGAGCCAGTAGAACGTATGCCCCTGGGTGACTTCGGCAAACGCCACCGCCAGCGCCAGGTTGGTATCGCTCGCGGTCGCCAGCGCTTTCTCGACCGCATAGGTACTGATGCGCACCGGGGTATAGCCGTCGGCGCGTCGCACGAGCCCGGCGCCGCGCTCGTCCTGGTCGAGCCACACCACCGTATTGTCGGCCCGCACCGCGGCGAACGGCGCCGCGCAGCCGGTTTCGAGGAACACTCCCTGGATCGGCGCGAACGGAAACAACGGATCGCCGTTGTCGTACCAGACCTCGGTGGTCTGTGAGCCGAGGAACCAGATCTCTCGGTGGTTCCGAATCATCGAGACGATGTTGTCGGACCCTTCCGAGCGTTCCGCGACGTCGAGCGCATCCCAACTCGTGCCGTCTTCGAGCGCACTGATCTGGAACCGGCGCGAGTTTTTGATCAGCACCAGGAAGTAGCCGTCCATGAACGCACACATGGACGCGTCGGCGGGGAAATCGGCGCCCAGCGCCGCCGACAGCGTGTTCGCGAGCAGGTCGAAGATATAGCCCTTCCCGGCGGAGATCACCAGGACCTGGTTTCCGGCACTGCCGTTCGAGGCGAACGACGCCGGAAGCGTATCCTCGTCGACCGTGCCGCGATTAGTCACCAGGCCGCTCTCGAAGAGCTCGACGAACCGAGCGCCTGCGACGGCGAAGGCCCGGCCGTCCTGGTAGAACAGTCCGCGTACCGGTTGATCCAGGCAGGACAACCGCGGCCGCACGCCCGGTGTCCCGCGCAGGTAGGTCGCAGTCTTGCCGGTTCCCGGCGCCGTCCGCTCGGTGAACAAGTTGACGGTGCGCTCGACATCCGCGAGCGGACTCGCCAACGTGTTCGACGGTCCCACGAACCCAGGGATCTCCACGTCAGTCGGTCCAGATGTTGTAGCCGCCCTCGCTTCCGACCAGCGCCGGGTCGAGACTGACATCGACGATCTGCACATTGACGCGTTTCAGGTCGCTCAGACTCTGGTCGGCTTCGCGCGTGACACGCGCCTCGACGACGTCGGGCACGGCAAAATCCGCAACCAGGACCTTGGCGAGGTTGAACCGCAACGCTTTCGCGTAGCCAGGCGGGCAGAGGTAGCTCGCGCTGAGCGAGGTGAACTGCGCGGTCAGGAGGGCCGTGTAGAGCACAATCTCGTTCGACGCGTCGGTCGGCGTCGGCCAGAGGATGACTTCGCCGAGCGGGTTCAGCGGGTGATAGATCAGGCCCGTCGGCAACGGACTGGTCAGCTCCTTGATCTTCAGCGCCTGATAGCCCTGGTCGTCGTAGAGCGCCAGTGGGATCTCCGTCGCAGGCGTCGCCACCGTCAGGATCAGTCCAGCGCCATCAATGGTCAGCGGGCGCGGCGCCGTGCCGGTCGACCAGTCAGGAGCGAGCGCCAGCGGTCCAATGGTGTAGGTCTGCTGGTTCGCCACCAGCGAATAGACGGTGCGTTCCTGGAGCAACGAGGTGAGGTTCTGGGTCGACCAGTTGTCGACCAGCTCCTGCAGCGCGTCGTAGCCGGTCTGCATGTCTTCGGCGGTCGGCGGAGCGGTCGCGTCCGCCACGCCCAACGCGCGCAGCGCGCCAGTAATCACCGAGCGGGCCGTAATCGTGAGGCTCACTCACACCTGGTACAGGGCGATCATCAGCGTCGCCGTGGTGGTGGTACTGTTGACGCGAATAGTTTTGATCGGCAGCACCTGTCCCGCAATACAGGTAAACTGCGCGCTTGAGCCATCCTCGAAGATGGCGACGACAATCCCGGCGCCGCCGACATAGATCGCGGGCGCCGGGACCGCCTTCGTCGCGGCCGAGGCCGAATACGTCGAGCCGTCGTAGTTCACCGTGTCGGACTTGGTGATGGCGACGGCCCGGTTGTAGGTCTGGAGCTCCACGGCTTACTCCGCGGGCGTCGGCGGGATTGGCGTCGCGCTCCAGTCTTCGCCCAGCGCCTCGGCCTCCTCGACCGAGTTGACCAGCCGGGCGCCCTGGGTCGCGTGATAGCGCCAGGCCGGATAGGGCACGATGTTGACGTCGGCGAGCCGCCAGGCCGCCTCCAGCGCGGCGAGCTGCTGTTCCAGGTCGGCCTTCTGCGCCTGATACTCCTCCGCGGTCATCGCGCTCGTGTCCGGCGGTTCTGAGGGTTCAGGAGGTACCGGCAGTACGTCTTCAGTCATAGCGCCCTCGTTACTCAGTCAGGTGTTTGTCCGTCGCCTGGTCGCGCCTCTTGTGCTCGGCCTGGGCCTTGCTCGACAGCTTGGTCGCCGCGTAGTGCACTTCCGCGGCCGCAGTCGCAATCTCGCGCTGCTGCTCCTCGTAGTAGGCGAGGGCATCGGTCGGCGTCTCGCGCCAGCCGTCGGTTAGCGCCTGGCGCAGCTCCTGGGCGCTTTTGACGATCCGTTGACAACGGGCCGCGAACGACATCGCGGTCGGGTCGCCGACGGCGACGAGCGGGTCGCCGCACTCGACCCGCCCATTCTCGCGCGGCCACGCCTTGTACACCATCTGCGGGAACGGCTCGAAGTGGTACGGTTTCTCCCACCGCTCCAGCTCTTTCGCCAGGTCGCTGTCGGGATTCAGCACAATGCCCATCGGGACTCCTCGGGAGAATTCGTCCAGGGCGAAGGGTCCTGACCCCGCGCCCTGGACTGCTCCAACAACACCGTCCTGGTGATCAGGATCACCCGGATCGGGTCGCTGAACTCGTACACCTAGGCCATCGCCACCAGGAGGTTGGTCAGCGTGCCGCTCAGCAGACTGGGCAGCTGCACCCAGGCGCCGTTGCAGGCCATCAGCTGGATCGACTGCTGGCTGCCGGTGATCATGGTGAAAACGGTATAGCCCGATCCGGCGGCACCCACGCCCCCCGACACCGTGACGGTATGCGCCGCCTTGCCGTTGCCAATGATGATCAGGGTATCGCCGTCCATGTCCGTCGTCGGCACCGCCAGCGTCAACGCCCGCGCCACGGTGCCGTTGATGATCGCCACCATGTCATTGCCCGGCGTCGGCAGCGTAATCGCCCCCGCCGCGTTGTAGCTCTTGACCTGGCGGACGCGAATGAAGGGATACGACAACGCCGCGCCTGCCGCCGACTCGGCGAAGTCGGAGGCGAGCCCGACGACGACGTTCGAGGTGATGGCGTGCGGCTGGCTGAAGGTCCCATTCAGGCCGCGGATCACCGGAATCGTCGTGCCGCTGACGTAGCCGGTCGACACCCGCATGAACTCCCCGTTGACCTTGACGTGGTAGCCCGGCCCGAAGCCGGTCGCTGAGGCGACGGTGAGCGACGTATCTCCCGCCGCAATCGCCGCCGTTGCCGTCGTGGTGGTTAGTGCCATGGTTAGCCCCACACCCGCACGGCCAGGCGTGCTTGAAGGGTCGCGGCCCCGATCAGAATATCGAGACGCGACGGGTTCTGGTCCGTCTGGATCTGGTACTGCTCGACCATGCGGATCGACAGGCCCAGCTCCTTCGAGCGCACGACGCTCGCTTCGGCGCCTGCCGACGGTTTCTTCAGGTCGGCCATCACGAACGCGAACGCGTCCGGGTGATAGACAAACCCCTGGGGCGAATTGGTCGTCGCCAGGGTGCCGCCCGTCGGCGAGGTCGCGCCCAGGACGGTGATCACCGCGCCACTGGCAGGCGAGGCGTCGACCGTCTGGAGCTGTCCCGAGGTGATGATCGGCGGCGAGATCGGCAAGGTCGCCATGTTGACGCCGACCGAGGTGGTCGTCGCGGTGACGACGAATTGCTGCAGGCGTCCCGTGCTCGTATACGAGAGCGGATTGACGCTGTTGACGCCCGCAATGGTGAAGATGTCGCCCTTGTTGAGGGTCGCGGCGCCGGACGCCCAGCCGTTGGTGTTCAGCGTCGACCCGGTCTGGTTGGCGCCGTTGACGAGCGGCGTCGACGCGGTGAAGGTCCCGGTGATATGCACCGGGCGGTTCGGGTCGACCAGCCAGGTATCGATCCCGAGCTGGCGGCGCGCGAACTGGCCCTTCGTCCACGTCTCGCTGATCGTGCCCTGCGGGTTGAAAATCGTCGACACGCCGTTCGCTAGGGTCGCCATGGCGAGCGGGTCGAGGACGGCGACGCGGCCGCCCATCGGCGTCGACAGGTCGGTCAGTTTGACTCCGGCCTGGAGGAAGGTCAGCGCCGCGCTCGGGGTCGTGCCGGGCGCGCCGACCGAGCTGTAGACATCGCGGTAGACCGCCTGAAAGGCCAGGACGTCCGCGGCGTTGGCGAGCGCTTCGGCGCCGGGCTGCACGTAGCGGGTCCGGATGTCGTCCAGCTCAGTGGTCGCCTGTGCCGAGCTGTAGCCGAAGGCGACGTTTTTCTGGTTGGTGAGGGAGATCGGGACCGTCTGGTCGTAGAGGGCCTGCTGTTGCAGCGCTTGCCCGTCGGTGACGGTGAAGCGCTGAGGCAGGCGCGCATTCACGGTATTGCCAACCTTCGCTCCGGCGATCTCGTACTGATCGTCGTAGGTGCGGTTGACGTGCGAGAGGAACGTCAGCTCGTTGATAAACCCGCGGGCAACCTCTTTGGTCACCCAGCTGGGCGTGGCGAGGGTATTCGCCATAGGGACATCACCATTTGCCTCGCTCCTGATCGCGTTTGTTGGCTCGGCGCACGTACTCGGGGCCGAAGTCCATCTCGTCGATAGAAACGGGCTGAATCGTGGCTGTCCCCCCGACCGGATTGACGGGTGGTTTCGCCTGTGAACGGGCGGGCGCGCCTGATCCGGTGGCTGGGGCAGGCCGTGCCGCTAAAAACCCTTCAAGCATCCGCTGCAAGAGCGGAGCAACGGACAACGGAGCCGCCGCAGCGTCCCGTGCCAGTTGAATGGCCTCCTCAGGATGCGTCCCGAGGAAGTAGATCAAGTCGTCCGAGCGGTCGGATTGTATCACCGCCTGAACCAGGGCATCGGGAAAGGCTTGGATGCCCGCGGCCGCGAGCGCCTGGTCGGCCTGGTCGCGCACCTGGACGAAATCAGGATATTTGGTGGTCACCGTCGCCATGCGGGCGGCATGGGCCTGGGCCCGCTGGTCGTGCTCGGCCTGGAGCCGCGCCAGTTCGCGCTGCTGCTCGGTCGCTTTGAGCTTCTGTTCGGCGCGCCAGTCGATCTTCTCGTCCTGCCAGTCGTCCCAGGCGCCGCCCTCGTGGGTTTCGAGCCACTGCTCGTAGCTCGGGAACTTCGTCGCCTGGGGAGGCGCTGGGGCTGCGGGCGGGGCCTTCGGGGGCTCGACCGGCGCTGACCGGGCGCGCAGTTGCGCTTCGAGGTCCGCTGCCCGTTTCTCGGCCGCTTCCCGCAACCGGCGCTCTTCCGCCGCTTTGGCGGTCGCCTGGAGCATCCGCGCCGCGCTGTCCTTGCTCGGACTGTTCCCTTTCCGGAAGGGCGTGAGTTTGGGCTCGGCGGCGGCCTCCCCGGTCGCGTCCCCCGGCGCGTCTGTCTCAGTCGCCGCCTGCCCTGGCTCTGAAGCCGGGGTCGCCAGGTCGGCGAGCTGCTCGGCGGTTGCGCTGTTGCTCTCGACGGTGAACCCGTCGGCGTCGGTGTGGCTCGCGTACTCCGTGCTCATAACAACGCTCGCACTTGCTCCAGGTCCTCGGGCGGGAGCTTCGCCAGGACGGCGTCGAGGTCGACGCGCATCCGCTTGCACAATTGCACCAGCTTCTCGACCCGCGGCCGGGTGATCGGCTGGGTCAGGAACCGTTCGACAATCTCGTCGACCGTCACCGCGGCGCCCCCAAGTGATAGCGCTCACGCAGCGCCTCGACGTACTCGCCCAGCGAATTGGGGATCTCGCCCGGCAGGTCGTCAGGAATGCGAGCGCGAACTTCGGCCCCGAGCGGGAAGTCCGGCAGATGCGGCTTGAACATCTGGTGCAGGTACTCCGCTTTATCGAGCGGCAATGCCGAGGTGGTCGGCCCAAGCGGGCGCATCAATGCCCCCGGACGCGGTCGTAATTCGCTCATACAGGTCCTCCAGGCTCAGTTTACCTGTATTGTGTTCCTTCCACAACTCCCGAATGTACTTGACAAACCCCGGTGTGCGTTTCTGCCCCGGTGAGAACAGCCCGCGCACCGACTCCCAGGTGACCGACTGCATCTCGCGCGGCAGCACGCCGCGGTCGCGCGCCGCCCGGTTGTAGGCTTCCGCATAGACCGCGTTCGCGCCGCTGATCCCCAGCTCGGCGTCGCCGACGCCCCCCATGACGTAGTTGACCTCCGGCGCCGACTGCGCAAACGGCTGCAGATGCGCGGCGGCGACCGCGTGCGTGTCAATCGTGACACTGCGCGCGTCCCAGGGCGCCAGGATGTTGTTGTAGAACGACCGCACCTTGTGCTCCCCGCCCAACCGCTGGCTGATGTTCACCAAGCGCTGATCTTCGAGCACACTGAGCGCGTCCTCAATCATCGCGTAGGACACCGACCATTTGAACTTGGTCGGCGTCCGCAGTCCGTAGGTCTTCGGTGTCGTACTCGGCGCGTTGCGCACCACCGGCCCGACCGAGCCGTCGGGCAGAATCATGTTGTAGGACAGCCGCGGGTGCGCCTGGTGACTGAAGGCGCGCACCATGCGCGCTTTGCCTTCGAGCGACAACTCATTGAACGGCACGCCGACCCACTGCGCCGCTTCGTCCTTCAGATCCAGGTCCAACAGCTGACGATACATGGCGGCCTGGTCGGGCGTTGGCCGCTTCAGCCGGTTGGTCAGCGTCTTGATGGTCTTCTCATCGGTCGCGGTCGCCAGGGCCGCTTCGGCGGCAGCCCGGTCAGCGTCACTCAACGACCGCAGCTTCGGCGCTTCGGTGTTCAGAATCGACGCCTTGTACTGCGCAAACAGGTCGCTGGTGAAGGGCGCATTGAGTTGGGACAGCTCTTTCCAGGTGTAGCCAATCCGGCGCGCCAGCTCCGCGTTGACGAACCAGTCGTTCTGCGGTGAGAGCACCGCCAGGAGCGCCGCCGACTGCTCGGGCGTGATCCCGAGCGCCGTCGCATCCTCCATCATCCGCGCGTGCGCGCCTTCATACCACTGCCGCGAGTGCGCACGGATCGCCTCGGGGGTGTCGTCCCAGAGCTTCAGCAGGTTCCGCTTCGCTTTCTCGACGAACGCGTCCAGGAGCTCGACGTCGGGTAACCGCTGCTCGGCCGGAGTCAGCATCGTCGAGGCGCGCAGGCGCTCGGCAATTTTCGCTGTCGTCTCCGGCGACTGGAGAATGACCGAGAGGTCGGTGACCAGCGGGGCGCCACTGACCGGCGCCACGAGCTTCTTCGCTGTCGGGACGCGGGTCGACATGATCGCCCGGCCCTCGACGGTCTGCGCCGCCGGAGCGTAGAGGAGGTGCCCGTCCCGCTCTTCGAGCGCCACCCCCATCGGCAGTTCGCCAGGGCGCGGCAGCTCGGGCGGCGGCCGCCGGAAGAGCCCGAGCCGTTCGGCATTCGCTGCCGACTCGGGCGTCATCGCCATCGGCAGCTCACGCACGCCCTGGTCGCGCAAGACCGCGGTGCGGTGCCGACCGTCCGAGAACCCGACCCGCCCGTCGCGCGTCACCGTCACCCGCGGCGCCTCCATCGGCTGCCCGCTCGTGACGAACTCCGCTGCCCGCTCATACCGGCCGCGAATGCGGTTCTCGCCCGTCGGCGGCAAGTGAAACCCTGTCTCCTTCGCCCACGCCTGGTCGAACGCCTCCAGGTTGATCGGTACCAGGACATCGTCAGGCCGCGTCGCATAGACCGGAATGGTGCGCCCGCCCACCTCGATGGGGATCTGCATGGTGTGCGTGACCGCCGGAGCGGCCTCGCGCACCGCAGGCGGGGCGCTGGTCAAGAGCGCTTCGGCGAACCGCGGAAACCGCTGCCCAATCGCCTGCGCCAGCGCGGCCGCCCGGTCCCCGTGCATCAGGCCCGCCGCAAACCGGCCCAGGTCGGGGATCGCCGCCATCCCCAGCACGCCGATCTTGCTCAGGTCGGTGATCGGTTCGCCGCCGACCAGGTTCTGCGGGTCGAGCGCCAGGTCGACCATCAGGCCGCCTGCCGTCGGCACCTCGACGCCCCGCTTGGTCAGCTCCTGCGAGGGCGACGTCAGCCCCTGCTCCGCGGCAGGCTTGAACACGGTTTCCGGGACCGTCTTGACCGTCTCCCAGGCGGCCCTGGCCGCGGGCCCGAGCTGGCCCGGCTTGTCCAGGAGCGAACCCAGGAACGCGCCCGCCGGAGCCGATGTCAGCCCGCCGACCATCCCGAGAACACTCCCAGGCCCAGGCACTTGCGGCGGGCGTTCCTTCGGCGCGCCTGGGTCCGGTCGCAACGCCCGCGTGAACCCCTCAGGCCACCACTCCCCGTGCTCGACATTCGGCGGCTGCACGCCCGCCTTGAACGCGGCCCGGTAGTCGACGTCCTGCTCGGGCGCGTCCGGGTCAGGATTCATGCCGTAGCGCGCGGCCCATGGCGTGTACCACTGCCGGAACGCCTGCTCGTCGTCGGCAGGCGCTGGGCCCGCCACCAGGTCGATCCCGATCCGCTGCTCGGGGCTCGATAGCGGTAGCTCGGGCACCCAGGTCTGCGCCTGGTCGAGTCCGAGCGCCTTGACCAGGTCGAGAACTTGCCCCATGTCAGAACAGACGGTGGGTCTGCAGCGCCGCCGCCAGGCGTCGCCCTTCCAGGGCCAGCTTCAACCGGGCATACTCCGTCCGCGCCGCGCGACTGCGCGCACACCCATACGTGACGTCGAGCGGACACGTCGCCGCGTAATAGAGCTGGCCGCGTCCCTTGGCGCGTGACCGGATCGGGTGGATCTCCGTCCCGCACGTCACACACGGCATGGTCGTCGCCAGGAACCGCCGCAGCAGCACGCCGTCCGTCGGCGGGTGGACGTCGAACCGGTGCCGCGGGTGGTCGGGGCCGCCGTCCCGGCCATAGACCTGGTCGTTGATGTAGGGCTCCAGCACCGGCCAGATCGGGTGGTCGAGAATGCTCACGCCTCCTCCTCTGGTTCCTCCTCGGGTTCGAGCGCCGCCTGTTGCTCGGCCAGCGCCAGCTCGTGCGCCTGGTCCTCCTGGCGCCCAGCTCGCGCTTCCTCCCGGTCGCGCTCCGCCTGCGTCTGCTCGTGCGCCCTGGTCGCCTCCGCCTCGGTCTGCTCCTGCGTCCGGTCAGCGTCCGCTTGGTGCGCGGCGTGCCCGAGCGCTTGCGCCTCTTCCTCGGCGTGCGCGTTGAGCGCGGCGCCCTTCGACGCGGCCGCAATGTGCGCGACCGCAATACTATTGGCGTTCTTCATCACCTGGAGCGCCAACTCCTTGTCGGCCGCCATGTCCGCCGTCAACCGCGCAATCGCCAGCCGCGACTCGGCGTCGATCTGCGCCTTCTGCAGCGCCGTCTGGCTGTCGAGCTGAGCCTTCTGCAGCGTCGCCTGGTTGTCGATCTGCGCCTTCTGCAGTTGCGCCTGGCTCTTCACGCCGTCGACCGCGAGCTGCTGCCCCATTTCCTGGTTCTGTTGCTGAAGCTGGAGCATCTGCGCCTCGACTTCGGGCGGAATGGGCGAGCCCTGACCCTTCCCATCGTCGTACGCCTTCTGCAGCGGCGGCGGCAGCGCTTGCTTGGCTATCGCCGCGATCTTCTTGGCGCCGGGGTAGTCCAGCTCTTCGAGCCAGGCCGGAGCCATCGCGGCCGCCATTTCCGGCGGGACAACCTGCATCACCTCGCCGACCGCGGCCGCGGTTTCCTGGCGCCGGGTCGTGTACGACTTCCCAATCGTCACCGCGACCGAATACTCGCCTGCGCGCAAGTCGATCAGCTTCGCGCTCGGTTCCCCCGGCGGCGCCGCGACCGGCTGCCCGCCTTGCTCGACATACGGTGCGTTCACCATCACCTGGCGGCGCTGCTCGCTGTCGTTCATCGCGGGCACCAGGCGCCCTGGCCGGTCGTAAATCCGCGGGATCAGGTCCCGAATGACCTTGCCCTCGTACATCATCGACATGTTGGCCAGGTTGTCGAGGTAGCCGCTCGTGCCGACCTCCGCCTGGCCCTGCAGCGCTTTGATCGCCTTCCCTGACCGCTCGTGCGGGTCGAGCTGCCCTAAGCTGACCGGCGGGACGCCTGTGGTCGCGTGGATGTCGTCCTTCGCCTCGTGCGCCGCGAGCGTGATCGCCTGGATCGCTGGTTCGACCGTGTTGCGTTGCGGCAGCGGCACCGGCTGTCCGCTCCGCAGCACCGTCTTCGCCGGAAGGTAGGGAAAGTTTCTGGTGTTCGCCTGCAACCAGTACGACTCGTAGCCCTCAATCTGCTCCGGGTCGAGAATGAAGGGCGCTTTCGGCGCCAGCCCGACGCTCTCGACCTGGCCCGACCGCATCACGTTGTAGGACATCTGCGCATCGCGCCCCGGTCGCACAATCCCAATCCAACGCCGTTCCCCTTCGACGTTCGACTCCTCGCCCACCACCGGCACAATCGGAATCCACTTGCCGTTCCACTCCTGGGGCGGCTCCAAGTACTCGACCGCGTTGATCTTCGCCCAGTAGACCGTGCGCTCAGTGAACACCCGCCCCCGCGGCGTGCGCGTTTGCGTCTCGACCACTTCCCAGTACTCGGCAATGCGGATCGTTTTGCCCGCATCCCCAGCCGCCTGGAACACCCAGTGCTTCAGATCGTCGCCAATCCCCGAGAGCACGTCGCTGTCCGCTCCGGCCAGCTCGCTGTCGGGATACTCGCGTTTGTACTGCTCCCAGCTCAGGTCCTGGGTCACGAACAAACACTTGCCGTCGCTCCAGTCCGGCTCCTGGGCGTGAATGTCGGGATAGACCGACGCCTGGTTCAGGATGCGTTGATAGATGATCTCCTGGTCGTCGGCGTCCGGCCCATCGGCACCCGCTTCGTCATGCACGTAGCGCGTGTTGATGCGATACCAGCCGAGCCCGCACTTGGCGGCGCGGTCGAATGCCCAGTTGCGCGCCAGGTGCGCGCGACTATCCGCTTGGATCGCCCGCACGATGTCTTCGAACGCTTCCGCGACGTCCTGGCTGGCGCCATCGCCCTTCGGACTGAAGGTGAGGGCGAGCTTGGCGTTGCGTTGCGTGTTGGTGACTTGCTGGACCGGCGCGCGGAGCTGATTGATCGTCAGACAGGGTCGGGCCGGGATCGGCGGCAGCCCGCCCGATGCCCGCTGTCCCGCCCTGGCGGTTTTGATGTCGTCGGGCCACTGCTCGTCGAAATCGACGAACCGCAGGTCGGCCACCTCACGCTTACGTTGCTGGTCGTAGTAGTCCGCGGAGGCGTGGAAGCGCTCCAGGGCGAGCCGGTGCCGCTCCTGAACGGACGGAGTCGTATCGCGCATCGTGCCTCGCAGTATGACGGGTCGGTCAAGAGGGTTTCCGACGCCACGTCCGGTGACACTGCACGCAGTGCCACTCGTCCGACCGACCGAAGGGGTCCTGCACCAGCTCCCGCCCGCACGTCGGACAGCGCTGCAACGCCAGGAGCGCCTGGATCAGCGCGGCACGCGTCGAGGGCACGCCTGGTAGTATGCGCCCATGCCGGTGGTGACCCGGATCGAGATTGACTACACCCCGCGCCCGCTTCAGCTCGAAGTCCACAACGCCATGGACGCACACCGCTTCGGGGTCCTGGTCTGTCACCGCCGCTTCGGCAAGAGCGTCTTAGCGATCAATCACCTCCAACGCGCGGCGCTACTCTGTAAACGTCCGCGGCCTCGCTTCGCCTACATCGGCCCGACCTACCGCCAGGCCAAAGCCACCGTCTGGGACTACCTGAAGCACTACGCGCGGCCCATCCCTAACCACAAGGTCAACGAGAGCGAGCTGCGCGTCGACTACCCCAATGGCGGCCAGGTCCGCATCTACGGCGGCGACGATCCCGACACCTTGCGCGGCCTCTACCTCGACGGGGTTTGCCCCGACGAATACGGCCTGCACCAGGGCGACCTGTTCTCAACCGTCCTCCGACCCGCGCTCGCTGACCGGGAGGGCTGGTGCCTCTTCCTCGGCACGCCCAACGGGCGCAACCAGTTCGAGAGCATCCTGCACCACGCCCAGGCCGACCCGAGCTGGTACTGGGCGATTTACAAGGCGTCGCAGACCGGCATCCTCAGCCCGCACGAGCTCGAAGAAGCGCGACGGGTGATGACCGCAGACGAGTACGCGCAGGAATTCGAGTGCTCGTTTGAAGCCGCGGTGAAGGGCGCCATCTACGCCAATGAGCTGAACGCCGCGCGTGCCGCGGGCCGCGTCACCACGGTGCCCTACGACCCGATCCTGCCGGTCGACACCGACTGGGACCTCGGCGTCGGCGACGCGACCGCGATCTGGTTCAGCCAGTCGACCCGCTCGGGCGAGGTGCGCCTGATTGACTACTACGAGGCGTCCGGCGAAGGGCTGCCGCACTACGTCCAGGTCCTCAAGGACCGCGGGTACACGTATGGGACGCACTGGGCGCCGCACGACATCCGGGTGCGCGAGCTCGGCACCGGCCGGTCGCGCCTGGAGACGGCCGCGTCGCTCGGCTTGCGGTTCGCCATCACCGCGAACCTGCCCATCGAGGATGGTATTCACGCGGCCAGGATGCTCTTCCCGCGCTGTTGGTTTGACAAGCTGCGGTGTCAGGCGGGGCTCGACAGCTTGCAGCATTATCGACGCGACTACAACACCCGGCTCCAGGAGTTTAAAGCCACGCCGGTCCATGACTTCGCCTCACATGGCGCGGACGCCTGGCGCGGGCTGGCGGTGCGACAGCAAGCGCCGAAGGAACCGACGCGCATTGACTACGGGCCGATTGGTGGGGCGCATGGCTGGATGTCCTAAGACTCTCCCTGACAGTCCCTGACAGTCCCTGACACACGCCACACGGTCCCCGAAAAGTCTGCCTGGCGTCCCAGAAGTGGGATTTGCTGTAACCTGAGCGCGGTCAACGCGTTCCAGTAAATGTCCCGTTTTGGAAATACGGGTTCATACCGGTATTCATTGACTAGTCTTAAAACAGCACACGATCTTGCCCCGTCTCGGCACATGTCCAAATTACTAGTCATTTTGCCCAGGTTCAACGATCTCGACCCAGATGAGCCTACCCTAGCCGGACGCGACTCGCGTCGTTCCTGGGGCTTGCTAGGCCCCTTCCTGGGGATTTGCTGAAATGTGCAAATTACCGGGATTGTCGTCGGCCCCTTCCGCCTCTTCGAGCACCGCGAGCATCTGCACGTAGAGCAGTCGGTCAGGCCGCGCGCACGGGCACCACCAGTGTTCCTGCCCCTCCATCTGCCAGAACAGCGCGACGGCGTCCAGGAGCCTGCCTGGCGGCGCACGCTCGACCAGGGCCTGGATCGCGGTCAGGGCGTCGATGCGGCGCTTACGCGCGTGCCACCAGCGCCCCCACCAGGCGCACGTCTCAGGCAGAGGGGTCGACATACAGGTGACAGCGCACCGCGGCGTCTTTGGCTTCGAGGAGCTTGCGCAGGGCGACGGTGCGCTCGGGGTTGCGCGGGTAGTAGCCCGCGATCTGGTGCGCGAGGATGTGATAGGTCCGACTGACTTCGCGCAGCTGCGTCGGCAAATGGTCGTACTCGAAGAACTGCAGGAGCGGTTCGGGCATGGTGACGATCTCGGTCATTTGGCGGCCTTCCAGGTGACTTCGAGGGTGCCGGTGAAATCGAGCTGTTGCACAGGGTCGGCTGGGCGGTCGAGGGCACGGTTGAAGAGGTCGGTGAAGGCTTGGACGCTGGGGTCCTTTTCCCAGACCTCGATGGTTTCTTCGTCCTGGCCGTGTTTCGTGCGAGCCATGGCTTCACCGACGCGCAGGAACTTGCCGGTTTTGCGGTCGCGGGTGACGAGGTATTTGAGCCCTTTGGCGTTGGCAATCTGGGCATCGAGGAGCGGCGGCAAGTGCTCGGTGATGTATTGGCGGACGAACTCGCGCGCCGCGATCTTGTCCATGACCGCCTGGCTTTTCTTGCGTCCGGCGCCGACGCGTTTCCCGCCACGACCCATTTGATTACGACCTCGAATCAGACCTCAGCGGAGGCGTGGCAAGACCGCATCTCCTAGAAACAATTGGGCGATCCAGAGCACGATGGCAATCAACACGACGACCCGAATGATGAGCTTGACCTTCGGGTCGATGGGGAGGACGGCTTCGACCAGGTAGAGCAACAGGCCAATGATGATCAAGCCGACGAGGAGAGAAATCAGGGACATGGCAGCCTCACTTCTCGCCGGGGTCGATCTCGCCCAGGCGGCGCTTCAGCGCATCGAGATCATTGCGGCGCATGGCATTGCGCTCCAGGTTTTCGAGCATGGCGATGAGTTTGATGTTCGAGGCGACGTCCTCCTTGACCAGGATGACGAGCTGGTCGGTGACGGTTTTCCAGAGCTCGGTGTACTGGCGGATGTCTTTGCGATAGAAGCCAAACATGAACCCGGCCAGGGCGCCGCCGACGCCGAGGGTCGCGAACCACTGGACCAGGTCGACATTCATGGGGCCGGACTGCCGGGGCTGAGTTTCCCGGCGAGCCAGAGGGCCAGGAGTTTCTTCCCGGAGGCTTCGGCATCCTCGACGATCTGGTGGAGCTGTTCCTGGACCTTCTGGGTGTTGGCATCGTCGTTCTCGATGATGCGGGCGGTATTGGCGGCGGCCTGGTTCCGCAGGTCGTCGAGCTGGGCCAGGATGGCGTCGAGTTTCTCGATGACGATGTCGTTCGAGGGCGGCGGTTCAGGACCGGGGCCGGGGCCAGGGTCGGGACCGGGGGTCGGGCTCGTGCGGATCATCGGGCCTGGCGCGAGTGCGAGGGCTTCGGTCGGCTGAATCCAGTAGCCCTGGGCAGGCGGGGCGCCTGTGCGCCCGAGCCAGTGCGCGGCAATGGTGACCAGGACGTTGCCGACACCTTGAGCGGTCGCAATGTCGGCCCAGTCGCCTGTAGCCCGGTCGACCAGGACATCGACGGCCAGGCCATAGACCTGGTTGCCGCTGTCTTTGCGGAGCAAGCCGACGTTGGCATCGAGACGGTTGATGGCGAGCGCGGCGGCGCGCGTGAGTTGGGCTTTCCCGGTTTCTTCTTCGGCCGCGGTGACGACCGGGCTCTCGAATTCGGTCGCCAGGACGGCTTGCACGACGGCGCCGTAGTTCTCCATGGTTACCCCTTTCGTGCCGCGCCAATCGCCTGGAGGGCCTCCAGGGGCGTCCGCACCACCACCACCGGCCAGCCCACCGCCCGCGCGGTGGCTTGGGCCGCGGTCGTGCGGCCTTTGCCGGTCTTGACCTCGAACAGGTAGACGGCGCCCCGATGATAGCAAACCAGGTCGGGGGCGCCGCGTTCACTGACGCGAAAGACCAGGGCCCCGGCCTGGAGGAGGGCGCGGACAATACCGGGCTCGGCTAGATCACGCTTGCGGTTTTGCCCTACCCGCATGGCTGTTTGCGGAGCCAGACCCAGCAGGGGAGACAGTACCACTGCAGGTGCGTCACCTGGTCGACCCAGACGCACGCCCAGCGGCCGCAGATGGCACAGGGCGTCATCGGCGCACCAGGAAGCGGGGCGTGGCGGGCCCGACGTCGGTGCCTGCGGTATTGACGGAGAACCACTCGGCGGCGTCGGCGTGGCCCATGGTGCGGGCGAGAGCGCGCAGGACCTGGGCTTCGTCGTAGACGACGGCGGGGGCCTGGTTGAACCCCCAGACGATGCCGACGATGGCGCGGTCGAAGATCTCGGGCGGCTCGAAGAAGACCAGACGGTCGTCGCCATCGAGGAGGGCGAGGACCTGGTCGCGGGGCCCGAGCGGCTGCACAGTCTGGCGCAGTTTCTTTGGGGCCATCCGCACGCACCCCTTGACACTATACCGGTATATCGACTACCTTGGACGCATGCCCAAGACCACTCTCGTCTACGCCCGCACCCTCACGACGGGCGTCACCGTCGTCGAGACGCCCGTCGCCCCCGTTCACGCGTAACCTCAGAGAGAAGGATACAACCCATGGCTAGCAGCACCCACTTCGTCGCCGTCCAGCACGGACTCGTCATCGGCACCCGCACCAGCGCCTCGCGCCACGTCGGCGGCAGCGGCAAGTTCGGCCCCTACACGCACGCGATCCTCCGCACCGAGCGCACCACGATGCTCGCGACCGGCGAGTCGACCGAGGACACCAGCGTGATCTCCTGGCACGGGGGCATCAAGAATGCCGTGGCGGGCCTGCGCGCCGCCAACGTCGGCCACTCCTGGACGATGGACTACGAGCACCGCCTGCGCAGCGAGCACTACACCCGCACCTACCTCGACGCCGAGATCGTCGAGGTCTTCGTCGTCGCCCGCAAGCCCAAGGTCGGGGACCGGCTCTTCGCCGCCATCCCCAACCCCGACGCCATCCCTGGCCTCGACGACGCCTCGCACGGCACGCCCGGCACCGTCATCGAGTAGCCGCCCCGCGGCGGGACCGGGTCAGGCCGGTCCCGTCCACGCCTGGACGAACAGGCACGCCTGCCCCGCGTCCCCCTTCCGCAGATACGCCACATCGAGCGCCTGCGTCGCGCGCCCGGTCAGCACCCACCGGTCCTCGACCGTCGGCTCGAACCCGGCCGCCAGGAGCGCCTGCCACGAGCTCGGCCACCCCTGCTCGCGCACCCAGGCGCGCGGCACCTCGACCACCTCGACACGGGACCGGTCAGGCGGCGGGGCCGACGGCGTCACCACTGGTCCTCCTTCCGCCGGGCGGGCGGGCTCTCGGCATCCCGCACCGCCTTCAGCACCCGCTGCAGGTCTTCCCAGATCTCGCCCTGGTAGTGCCCGGCGCCGATGTACTGCAGGTAGGGCCCGTGCAGCAGCAGCCGCGTCACCGCCTGGTGCAGCGCCTTGTCCCGGATTAGGACCACAACCGCACCACTTCGAGTAAGGTCGTCTCCAGGCTTTGCAGCTTGCGCTCGATGCTGTCCAGGCGGTGCCGGATCGGCGCGACCACCACATCCGGCCGCCGAATCACCACGCGCGACGACTCGACCTCCGGCGACGGCTCCACCACCCGCGGCCGCTCGACCACCGCCTGGTGGTGCCCGTTCGACCCGTTGCGCGCTTGCTTCCGGTACGCCTCAATCTCCTTCGACCCAAACTTCAGCTGGTGCCGGTGCCCGCCCGGCTTCGTCTCGCCCAGCTCCGCGATCTGGCCCGCCTTGATCAACTTGAACAACTTCGCCCGGCCGACGCCCAATCGCTCGCACGCTTGCTTGGTTGTGAGTAACATATCCCCTTCGGTTAATTCCACTGCCCACTCCGTCTCGCAAATTCGGCCTCCAGGGCGACCCGCTCACGACGGGTCGCCTCCGGGTCGGGATGCACCCGCGCCAGGTGCTCGTCTCGCGTCTCATCGAAACAGGGCGGATAGGCCGCCCCGGCCAGGTAGGCTTTCAGCAAGCACTGGAGGCACAAGAGCGGCGGGTGCGAGAAGCCCGCGACGAAGCCGTCCTGAGACTCAGGCGACGGTTTCTTCGGTCCAGCCATGTCCGACCCCTTCCTCGCCAGGCTCGCGTTCTACGGGCGGCGCAGGCCCGACGCAACACTCGCCGCGATACAACCGCCGCGACACCCCCGGCAACTCCGTCACCTGGACCGGCCACCCCGCCGCCACCAGCGCGCCACACCGGCCACACCGCACTGCCACCGGCAGCACCAGCCACCGCGTCACGACAACCGCGCCTGCACCGGCCCGAGCGGCGCCGCCCCGGTATACACCCGGCTCGCAGGCGTAATCGGCACGCCAGACTTCGCCAGGAGCGACGCGGCCGCCTGGTGCGCAATCAGGCCGCGGGCAACCGCCGCCTCCACCCGCGTGCGCTGCCCGCACCACCACCGGCTCGCACTCACCGGGCAGGCCGGACGATGAGGACAATCCAGCAGCGGCATTAGAGCCCTGCCCGCTCTTCGATGTAGTGCCCCGCGAGGTTCACATGTCGCGGCACCCATGTCAGCGTCAAGTGAATCACACGCCGCAACGCTTCGATCTCCTGACGCAGCGCCAGCACCGACGCCCGGTCATTGATGGACTTACCCACCCTGGTCCCCAGAATCCACGCCAGGTTGTTCCGACTATCCGTCCGAATCTCCACGATGTGATGGCCTTCGGCTTGACACCACGCAAGCGCGTCCCGCACCGCTTCTAACTCGGCGATGTTATTCGAGCCCCCATCCCGCCAGCGCTCGGAGATCACTTCGCCCTGGTCATTCGTCACCACCATCACCATGCGCCGCAGCGCCAGGTTCAACTGGCTATTCCCTGAACAGCCTCCATCGACAAACAACGTCATGCCGCACCTCCCAATCGACACCCCGACGATCAGACCTCTTGATGGATCGCGAGGCCGTGAGCCAGGGGACCGTGCCGCGCCTCGCGGTCCCGTCGCGCCTTGCGGCAGGCCGCCTCCTTCGGGGTCTAGGAGCAGTGCGACTGGAGGTGATGAAGCTCCAGCCCGTGGCCTGCGAACTGGCATAAAGGTCAACGTGAGCCAGTCCCACTCGTCGACAAGGGTCACCGGGAATATCGCTCTCCCGGCCGCGCGCCACGTTCACGGGGTCGGCCCTGCCCTGGGCCTTGACCGTCAGGGATCGTGGTCCTCCTGCGGACCCTTACACAACGTGCGTGTACGCCCGATAGGGCAGCCAACGGGCTTAGAGCGCCTGGCTGCTAGCGCTGTTCCACTCTTGATGGGAAACCGGTACTCCAGGTAGGATCGGCCCCGCGACGGTGTCGCGTCCGGCCGCGCCCCTGATGGTCCCACATCAGCCGTGGCTGACCTCCTCGACCTTGCCTGGTTCGAGTTGGTCCCGACACCTGCGAAGCATCGGCCCGCTCGGATAATACCGGGCGGGTCGATCCGTTCGCGAGCGCCACACGGTAGATCCAACCCGGTCGCCAGGTCAAGCCGCTACCTCGCGCGGGAGCGGTATCCGCACGCCGTGTTCAACCATCGCCCACGGCACCACCCAGTCAATGAACTCGCCGCACTCCTCGACCGTCAGGTCGGCGGTATGCACCTTCACCGGGATCTCGCGCTTGGAGATCGGGTCCGTCTGCCACCCGAAACACTCGCCCAGCAGAATCAACTTGATCTCACTCACCGTGTAGCCGAAGTGTTCCGAGAGAATCTTGGCGACCACCGCATGAATGTAATTGTTCTGGTACCGCGAGCGCTTCGAGCGGTGCCGCCGCACCTCGACGTCGACCGCTTGGCCCTCCAGGCGCTGCAAGTGAATGCGGCGCAACGTCCGCTCGTGCGCCGCCAACACCAGGCGCCCCTCGACCACCCGGCCATGGAAGACGGGCGCCCCACTCAAAACCCGACCTCGTCGTCCGGTACCGGCCCGTCGTAGACCTCGACCGGCTCGTCCCGGCGCGGCGCCTGCTTCGTCGGCTTCAGCACCCGCCAGTCCGGCCCGTTCGAGTCCGGCCGCTTGTCCCGCACCTTGAACACCACCACCGGCTCGCCGTGAATCTTGCCCGTGAAGTAGGTGCCCGCTTTACCGGTCTTTTCCCACAACGCGCCGACTTCGTTCGGGTCTTTCGCAAACGCCATTATGTCCTCCCCACCACCGGCAGCGTCGCCCCATCCGCCCCCGGCAAAGTCCCATCCGTCGTCGAGACGGCGGCCGCTGCCGACCCCGGCAGGACCAAGTGATCGGGCCCGAGCGACGTCTCCCAGGCCCCCGCATCGAGCCGCAGGTTGTCGGGCGGCAGCGTCCCCTGCGACCGCGACCCGATCTTCCAGACGTTCCCCGCCACCAGCGACCCGCTCCAGTCTTTGTCCAACGCCGCGAAGCCGATCCCGTTGCGCTCCGACAGGTAGCCGTAGCTCGACTCCGCAAGCATCGAATTGGTGACCGTTAGCGGGCCCGGCGATTGCGTCAGCCCCGAATCGAACCGCGTGTTCATCCACGAGTGCCCGTTGACGTGCATCGTCAGGTGGTCGAGCATGATGCCGTCCTCGGCGCCGTCCGCCAGCTCACAGCCGCGCCCGGTCCCGAGCCACGGCGAGACGTTGATCGTGTGTGCCAGGATGTTGCGCAGCGTCACCCGCCGCATCCAGTCGCTGTCGTGCGCGCCGTCGTTCTTGCCGATGATCCCGAAGACACTCCCCACCTGGCGGACGACGCAGTTTTGAATCGTCACGTCTTCGCAGGTCGCCCAGGTGTCGGAGCCCGACTGGTTGCACGCCTTCAGCATGATGGCAACGCCGGTCGTCCAGTCCCGCTTCCAGTTGTGCTGCAGCAGGCAGCGGTCCATCAGCAGCCGCTTGACGTGTTTGATCTCGAACAGGCACTTGATCGACGCAGCCTTCCAGGCGTCGGTGTAGACCTTCTGCAGCGTGCAGTTGGTGATCCGAATGTCCTGGCAGGCCATGTCCGGCGACGCACTGTCGGCGCCGCCAAACATCACATTCTCAGCGCCCCCTTCGAGATGGCAGTTGTCGATCACGAGGTACTGGCCGCCGTTCCAGGCACTGAGCGCTTGCGCATCCCGCCCGACCTCGAACATGTCCTGGATGTAGCAGCCCGTGACAGTGACGTGCGCGGCATTCAGCGTCAGGCCGCGGTGCCCGCCAAGCAGCGGGTCGCCGTAGATGTAGCAGCGGTCGAACACACACTGCTCCGGCCGGTCAGCAGGCGTCAGCATCGTGTGCTCGTCGCCGCCCAGTTCAATCGAGCTGTAGGACTTGGTGACCGGCGGGCCGACGCCGATGGTGACGAACGCATGGTTGCGCGACCGGTTCGGGATGCGAATCACATGGCGGTTGGTGCCGACGCCCTGGAGAATGCCGAGTGCAGGCGCCGCCTCCGGTGTGATGCGGGCGCCTGGCGCGGGCAGGTTCGTGCTGTCGGAGGTGACGGTGATCAGCGGCGCCTCGACCGGCCGCTCCGACAGCACCAGGTCGCAGCGGTGAATGCCGGGCGCCAGCAGCAGCGTCCCGCCTGTGCTCACCAGCGCATCATACGCCGCTTGCACGTTCTCGCCGACCGCGACTTTCAAGACAATACCGGGCGCCGTCTTCGGCACCAGGTCGACGGTGTCGAGAATGCGCCGCACCTCCTGCGTGCTGGCGACAATCGAGTCGAGCAAGGCATCGATCCGCGCACGTTCATCAGCCATCATGTCTCCTTCACACCACCGCGGCCGCCGGGGCGGTGAGCGCCTGCACCTCAGCCACCTCGCGCTCGACCTCGGACAGGAACAGACTGGCCGCCAGCTCGTAGCTCTTGCGCTCGATGTCCGTCGGCCGGTAGCGCACGACCAGGAGCTGCAGCTCGGGCGGGAACCGGTCGTCGAAGCTGACGAAGTCCACCCACTCGACGCCCGTGATCCAGGCCAGGTGAATCACCTGAGGCACGTAGTCGGGCGGCACGACGCCCCCGCGTACGTAGCGCAGATGGGTCGCCGACTTCGGGCACTTGACTTCGAGCGCCCCGCCGCCGTCGAGGAGCCCGTCAGGCGAGCACCCGGCGAGCATCGACTCGTGCTCGCAGAACCCCACAGCCGTGACCAGGTTGCCGCTCTGCGCCTCGTAGGCGCGCACCGCGTCAGCTTCCTTCTCGATGCCGCGTACCATGTGCTCTGAGACGAAGCCATTCTCCTCCTGGGCGCGCCCGGTCAGCCTTTCAACTGTCAGCTGCAGGCGGAGGTCGCGGCGCGCGGCCGCTTCCCCCACCTTGACCTTCGCGAGCATGTCCGCCGCCCGGCTGGCCGTCAGCTTCCCGAGCCGGACCTGATACCAGGCCGAGCTCCGCTGGGGCATCGTGTGGACAATCACGCGGGCACCGCCGGGCTCACCTTGGCTGCCGCCGCCTTCATCGCCTCCCAGGACTTGGGCGCCGTGCGCAGGAGGTAGGTGCGGTGATCGGGACCGGAGTTTTTCCAGAACATCTGCAGCGCGGCCGTCCCGGCCGGAATCGTCGCCTGGAGGTTCACCAGCCACGACTCGTACTTCGGCGGCATCGGCGGCGCAACCGGCGCTGCTTTGGCGCCCGCCACCAGGCCGCGCCCCTGCGCTGCTTCGGCATCATCATCCTCGGCCTCTGGCGCGACGCCGACAAAGGCCGCCACGGCATAGCGCCGAAGATAGGTCACTGCCGACCCCACGGCCTGGGGGTCGCCCTTGGTGATCACCGACACCTCACCGCGGACCCACTGGCCCGAGCTATGCGCCAGCAGCGTCTCGACCGTCACCTGGAGCTGGTCCTCGCCGCAGAGGAACGCCGACGGCACCTGAATGACAGCCAGGCCCGCCTTCGAGAGCGGCCCGCGGCACGCGGCCCAGACCGACGCCAGGTCCGCATAGCGGCTCTTGTAGAACGGGTTCTCGCTGTCCTTGAGGGCGCCTGCGATCTCGCCCTGGGCGTTCGCCAGCGCCGCCGCCAGCTCATTGATCTGCTCGGAATGCATCATGATGTCAGTCTCCCAGAAAGGTCGGTTGGCCGAAGGTCCCTTTGCTCTTGCGCTCGACGCACAACCCGTGCGCCCAGCGGGGCTCGCGCTCGGGCAGTGAAATGCCGTGCCCGCCGCCGCCCGTGCGGTTCATCACCCAGCCGCTGGTGCGCTGATAGACGCCGCGGTCGCGCACGTCGAGCGGGTCGTGACAAAACTCGCAGGTCGCGCGAAAGCGGTCGGGGATCGGTTGCGGCATCAGGATCGGCATGTCAGCGACTCGCTCTCAGTACAGCCCTCGCCGCCAGTAAAAACTGCTGGTCCGGGTGTGCCGCACAGTACTGGGTGATGCCGTCCCACAAATCAGGCGTCGGGGTCAGAGTGGCAGCGCTAGCGCCAAACTCAAATCCCACAACCCACCAGGTCTGTTGCGCGCGATACTCCGGAGCATTCCAGCTTGCGCAACTGAAGATCCCCCGCTCTGGCGTCCGAGGCGTCCCAGCAATAGCGACCCCGACCCCGCTCAGACCAATCAACAGAACTCCTACAATGAACATCCGCATGGTCAGTCCTTGTCCTTGTTGAAGCTGATTGACTGGAGCGCCTGTCTTTCCGCTTCAAGCCGGGCGATACGCAGCCGTACGCGTCGCTCCTGCTCCGCGAGCCACGCCGCATTCACGCAGCGGTTGCAGAGGTCGCCACCGCTGTCGTCGCGGGACTTCCAGAAGCGGGCGCCGCACTCGGGGCACACGCAGTTCGTCGGCTGGTCGGGGTAGGCGTCGTCGTCGTACGAGAGATAGCCAGGAGGGGCGTTGAAGCTGTTCATGAGGCGAATCCTTTCACGATGATGCGGCGCCCGGCGCGATAGGGTTCGCAGCTGATCACGTCGGTCGCCAGCATAGGGAAGGCCGCGTCGATGGCCGCGCGCACTGTCTCCAGGTCGCTCGGGACCGGGTCGACGGCGAGCAGCTTCTCGCCGCGCGAGTTGGTGAACCCGCGAAAGCTGACGGTGTGGCCCTGGGCCGTCAGGGCGTCGATGATGTCGATCCGAATGGGGGTAGGCATGGGTCAAGACTACTGGAATACCGGTTTTTCTGTCAATCGGTTTCTGCACACGGCGGCGCGGTTTCGGGCGCGCCCCAGCGCTCGATGGCGTAGGCGTAGAACTCCGCCTCCGAGGCGAACGTCGCATCTTCGCGCGACGTCCGCAGCTCCAGGCGCCGCGGGCTCCAGATGGTCAGCTCGGCGTCGAGCCAGCGCGCAACGCCAAACGTGACCGTCCGCACACGGGCGCTGCCGCGCGTCTGCAGCCCCGTCAGGACGCCGTAGGGCGCCGAGAAGGTCTGAGCCCGCTCGGACAGCCACGTCGCCAGGCGGGCCTGCAGCGCCTCCCGCGGGCTCACCGCGTCCCCTCGTAGGGCGCATGGCCCGCGCACATCGTGAACCCGACGCGCGCCGGGTGCGTGCAGGACGAATGGGCGCACGCCTGGTAGCGCCCCGCCTGCCGTCCCGGCAAGCGATAGGCGTCCAACCCCTGAGCCTCCTCGTAGGTGACGCTGCGCTCGGTCAGCATCCGCTCCAGGTCGGCGACGGTCAGCTGCCGCATGACGCGGAGCACCTGGCGCTCGGTGCCGCGCTGCGCGTTGTAGCGGCACCAGAGCCCGGCGAGATACATGTGACGGAGAAAGGGACGGGGGTCAGCCATCAGCGGGACTCCTTCAGATAGGCTTCGAGGTCGAGGACGGCTTCGCGCATGGTCGCGCGCCACTCGCCGCCGACGCTCAGGTTGTCGCGGTCCAGCCAGCGCCAGCCGCTCGGGAACCGCTCGACCTGGAACCAGGTGCCCGGCAGCACATAACTCCCGGCGCAGAGCTTTTTGAGGGTGGTGGTCATCAGCGGGACTCCTGGTTCACGGTGTAATAGGCGCGGGTGCGGACGCAAACCGCCGTGCCGCCGAAGCCGCGCCGCGCGCCGCGCGCGCGCTCGTACTCCTGGCGGATCGTCTTGGTCAGGATGCCTGCCTTCGTCAGTCGCGCTAATTCGCGTCGAAGGGCGACGTCAGTCACGTCCGGCAGCAGGCGCTGCAGCCGTCGCACGCTGACTCCGCCGCTCTCGCCATCGACGTCGGCCGCGAGGGTGGTCAGGAGGGTGGTCGCCAGAGCGGTGTGGGTCATGAGTCGACGATACGCCTCTACCGGTATTGTGTCAAGCGCTATCTGGACGGCTCGAGCATTCTCTGTGCAGTTCTGCCCGCGGCAGTGGCGCTCGGTGCCGCGCTGCGCGTTGTAACGGCACCAGAGCCCGGCGAGATACATGTGACGCAGGAACGGACGGGGGTCAGCCATTAGCGGCCCCCCTTCTGCGGATGGCGCCCGCACCGATTGCACACCAACGCCCCGGCCGCATCATCGAACCAGCCAAATTGCCCGCCGTCTTCTGGTTCGCCGCAGAAGACGCAGCGTGCGCTCGTCGCTGCCGTGTTGTTGTCTTGTTTGAACTGTTCATGAACCGCGACACTGGCCTGATCAAGAATGGCCCACGCATCAGCAGATTCAGGATCACTCTGGAAGCACTCCAATTCTGTCCGCGTCCGCTCGATATGTGCTTTCGCACCGAGCAACCGGCCCAGCGCGCGATCCCATCGACGCCGAGCGGCAGGATCAAAAATGTGCTTTTTCCTGAGCGGCCACCCGCCACGGTTCTTGGTCATGAGTCGACTATGCGCCTCTACCGGTATTGTGTCAAGCGCCATCTGGACGGCTCGAGAATTCTCTGTGCAGTTCTGCCCGCGGCAGTCTACTCTCCTGGTCCCTGGCCGGGTCAAGCCCAAACACCCGGCTTGTGGTGTCAAATCCGGGGTCACTACATCTTGTGGCCGCCGAATGAGTGCGGGAGTGTGCAGTTTCCTATTGACCAGCAATACCGGTAGAGTAGACTGGACGCATGAAGACACGCACTCGCTGCCGCACCCACGCCTGGGGCGAAGTGTCCTGGGGCAAGGCCCGCTGCACGGTCTGCGGCCACCGCACCCCCGTCGAGGTCCTGGAACGCATGGCAAAGGGTCGACAGACCCAGGCGCACATCCGCGCCATCCGCGCGCACCAGGCGTCCACTCCTACTCCTGAGGTGAAGTAACCATGATCCGCGAAGATATGTGGTCGGGCTACCGCGAGCGCCTCTTCCAGGGCCAGCGGTGCGTGTCCGCCAGTGGCAAGGCCGTCCGCGTCTGCGCGCGACCGGGCTGGCGCCACTACAACGCCCTGACGATCAGCTTCCTCGACGACCAGGGCGCCGTGGTCCGCAGCGAGTCGGTGCCCGCGGGCCGTTTCAACCAGGGCCAGACCTGCACCGGGCGCTGGCTCCGCTACCAGGACGGCCGCTGGGTCGTCTCTCCCGCACCCAAAGGAGCATCACTGTGACGAACTACTACATCCGCTGTAACGGCGCCCGCGTCCACATCACGCCCAGCACCCACGGCCTGCCCGCTCGCCTCGACGGCGAGTGGGACGGCGAACAGTGCGAAGGGTGCGGCGACGACATCGCCACCACCGGCCGCGTCGTCGGCCCGGTCGAGCGCTCCGGCGCCGCCTACGTCCGTTGCGAGTCCTGTGGATCGGGCTACACCGTCCGCCGGAGCGAGGTGCTCATGCCGACGGAGGCGTCATGAGAACCATCGCCAAGGACACCCGCGTCGAGTTTGTCCGCAAGCACCACATCGAGCGCTACGGCTTGACCGGCATCATCACCCAAGTCCAGGTCGTCGAGTCGCGCCCCTACGGCACGCGCACCACCCTGGTCGACATCCTGACCGACACCGGCATCGAGCTGCAGTGGCCGCTGTCCCAGGTCCGCCGCGACACCTACACCGCCGATGAGAAGAGGAGCCAATGACGACGCTCAAGACTGACCACTGGGTCCGAACCGCCGACGGCGCCATCGGTCGCGTGCGCTACGTCCACGAGGTCTTCCAGACCGCGGACATTGCCCTGAACGGCAGTTTCAACGACCAGGTGAGCTTGCCCCTCGCCGAACTCCGGCGCATCCCCGACCCAGCTGAGAACCGGCCGCCCATCGAGGGGCTGCCGGTCGACGGCGAGCGGCCTCGCTGCGCGTTCTGTAACCGGCGCCTGGCGCCGGACGTGCGCAAGCACTACGCCGACGTCGCGACCACGGCCCGTAACCCGCTCGCGCCTCGGGTCGCGCGACGCACCTTCGAGGGCTGGACGGGCTATCCCCGCCGCGCGCCGCTGTTCCACTCGCTCGGGTGCGCTGAGAACTTCGCCATCGCCGCCCACAAGGCTGGCTATCGTGTCAGGAGGACCAAGTGAAGAAGATTGTTCCCGCCGCCACCTACGAACAGGCGCTGCTGACCGCGGCACGTAAAGTTGCCACGCTCCAGGCCAAGCGCCGTCGCTACCGCAAGCTGTTGAAGGAGATCGACGCCGACCTGCGCCACGAGAAGAAGATGCTGCGCGCCCTGGCGACGCGCGACGACGCCCCGCGGCCCGATGTCGCGCCGTCCCGGCTCTTCGGCGGCACGGTCGGCTACCCCCTGTCGGTCGAGGACGAAGCCAAGGCCGCCCTGGGCGGGTTCAATCCAGAGCCCGAGGCGCCCGCGGCCGAGCTGTTCGACTTCACCGCGTTCGACGCCACCACCAGGAGGCAGAAGTAATGCCGGGCACCAGTGCAGGCGCTCACAAGGCGTGGCAGAACCGCTGGCGCGCCAGGGCCCAGGACTGGGAAGCCGCCCGGCGTCGACGCGCCACCGCGGAAGCCGCGGTCGCCGCCGCCTCGGGCGAATCCCGCCAGAACCGCATGGCCCTCTACGACTGGGCCGTCGCGGTCGCGGTGAAGGCGGGCGAAGGGGCGCGCCTGCGGTTCAAACTCGATCTGATGGAAAGGACGAACCACCATGACTGATGACGAACTCGCGCTGTTCAAGCAGACGCTCGAAGCCCTCTGGGAAACCATGACCGTCGCCGACTTCAAACGGCTGCACCAGAAGCTGGTCGACGGGTTGATCACCCTGGAGACGGGGTTCAAACGCCGCTTCCCGGACGAGTGGGTCGTCTGGGAGCGGGAATTCTACGGCGACGACGCTGCGGGCCAGCTGAGGCTCCAGTGAGGCGCGTCGTGCGCCTCCGTCGGCGTGGCTTTTCACGGGACATCCGGTGCGGAGATACGGTGCGTTGGGTGTCACGGTCCACCTTGCCGCCAGGGCTGCGGGACCAGGCGGCGAACGGGCTCGTCCAAATGACCTATCCGCACGCCTGCCACGAAGGGGTCGTCCAGCGGCGCACGCGCACGCACCTTTTCGTCGAACTGGCAGCGGCGCGAGCCGCTAATACCGGTAGAATAGAGCCATGACTCTGAAACGCAAACGCGGCTACTCGTACGCCTTCACCCCACGCACCGACCGGCGCATCAAGCTGGAGATTGACCGGGTGCCCGCCACCCTCGACGCCCGCCTGCGCGCCAAGCTGGCGCGCAACGGCGTCAGCCTCCGGCACCTAACGTTGACGCTCTGGACGCAATGGACGAACGACCCCAATACCGGGCACCCCTGATACCGGTAAAGCACTGAAAACTGCACACGAATGCAAATCCTCAGGAAGGCCCCTGGCAGGCCCCAGGAACGACGCAGCGCGCGTCCGGGTAGGGTCGCCTGCCACGGGTCGAGATCGTTGAACCTGGGCGAAATGACCTCTTTCGGCTGCATGTGCCGGAACAGGGCAAAGTCGTGTGCTATTGTGATGTCGACCAATGAATACCGGTAGAAAAGTCGATTCTCAAAACGAGACGTTTGCCGGAACTGGTGACCCGGCGCGGGTTAGCGCCAATCCCAGTTCTGGGACGACAGGCAGACTTCTTAGGTCGCGACCGCCGCCGGGCTCACGTTGTCCTGCGTCGTGATCGTCACCAGCAGGCTCGTCTTGACAATGAACTTGTAGGCCGGAGTCGGGCTCAGGTAAATCACCGCGCGCCCGGCGCTATCCAGCTCGATGGGGTTCTCGTTCGCCACGTCCAGGTCAGACGTCGTCCAGGTATCTTGCGGCGTGTCACTGCCCGCCATGTAGCTGTAGACGAACCCGCCCGCGAGCGGGTCGCCGTTGTGATCGAAGAACTGCACGTTCGGACTGGCATACCCGATCCCTGGCATCACTCCTCCTTCGGCCGCGGGACCGCCACCGCAGCAGGCCAGGCTATCCCGGCCTTCTTCACCGCCGCCTGGAGCTGCACGCGCGCAGCGGCCATCCGCGACGGCGGCGCCGTCTGCGACAACCGCACGCCCTCGGTCAACAGGTCGACAATGTGCGTGTTGCGCGCCGCCTTCGAGACGAGCGCGGCCACGGCCTGACCGGAAAGCCCCGTCCAGGCCAACGGATCACCCATCGCCACCGACAACCCCAACAACCCCGCCTGGTGTGCCAGCCCTATTGCCGGGCCCGTCCCCGACGGGTTCACGTTCGTCTTCCCGATCCGGTCAATCGCATGGAAGAACGTATCGAGCGCCTTTGTTGCCTCGGGGCCATACAGGATCTGCTTTGTCTCCGGCCCGAGCCGTCGCCACTCCGCCACGATCCCCTTCGCCTTGCCCGCCCAATCTTCAGGGCCCTCTACCCGACGCAGGATCTCGTCGAGGTGCGCCCGCGCGACCTTCGGGATCTCTCCCGGCGCGTTCTCACGAATCTTGCGGAGATAACCCACACCCGAGTCATCTGGCGCCGTCAGTTGTTTGTAGACCTTCTGCCCTTCGGTTCCGCCGCCACGCAGCTGCTTGATCAGGTCGACGACTTCGTACTTCGCGCGCGTGAACGAGCGGCCCGCCTTGAGTGCCTCGGCCACCTTCGGGTCGGCCTTCGCGGCGGCCGCGTCGACTACCGTCTGAAGCTGGGCGACGGCCTTCGAAAACAGCGCTTCGCCGGGCGTCTTCACGACCGCGTCGGTTCGCGCGCCCGCCTTGAACGCACTCAGCAGGTCCTCGGCCACCGACAGCGGCACGACGTCCGGTCCTTCAATCAGCTTCTTCAGCGCCAGGTAGACCTTGGCCTTCGAGCCGAGCATCGCGGCCGGAGTCGACTGCGCCACCTCGTCGAGCGCCTGGAAGGTGGTCTGCATCCCTTCCTTCACCGCCTGGAGCTCGGTCGGGTACTGCATCGCGGTCGAGAGCCCAATGGACCGGCCCTCGGGCCCCAGGTTCGGCCCCTCGACCTGGGCCAGGTCGCCGCCCGCACGGGTCAGCCGTCGCCGCGCCACGGCGAGCGCGCCGCGACTGGCATCGTTCCAGGTCCCCGTCTCCAGGGTCTTGCCAATGGACTCGCGGATCTGCTGCCCCGACATCTGCGTCGTGCCCGGCGAGGCGAGGTTGACCTCGTCGTAGACGCTCGCGTTGGGCGTGCCGCGCACGTAGCGGTCGCTGACACCCTCTCGCGTCAGCTTCCCGCGGCTGTAGTGTTGCGCGTCCAGCTCCGCCTGCACCTGGCGCATGACATACAACTCGTCCTGCGTCAGGGTGCCCGGCGCGCCCGCCTTGAGGCGCTGGAAGAGCTGTTGATAGGCCGGTGACCCGAAGGGGGCCGACTCGACTTTGACGGGCTCAGACGCGGCCTGAGCGGCCTCCGCGGTCGCATACTCGCCGCGCGCCTGCCGTCCGAGCTGACGCACCGACCCCTGCAGCGTCGACTCGACGCCCGCCCCGGCTTGCTCGGGCGTCACCGCCGACGGGTGGACCTCGGTCCCCAGCTCGCGCCCCGTCCGCCTCAGGGCGGCGGCAGTCTTTGCGGTGTCCTTCGACGCCACCAACAACGAGCCCCCAATGGACCGGTCAGCCATGAACTGACCGCCCTTCACGGCGAAATTCTCCGACACCATGTTGGCGCTGACCGGGATCCCTTTCGCGCGCAACCAGGCGACTTGCTCCGCCGACAGCGGCGCCTCGTATTCGGTCGGCGGCACCAGCGTCGAGGGCGACGGTTTACCGGGCATGGTCGGCGTCCGCGGCGCCTGGCCTTTCAGCGCCTTCGGCCCGAAGAGCGCGAGCCCGATGCCGAGCGACTCGCCGAGCGCGCGATAGGTCTGCCCCTTCTCGAACTTGTCGGCGGCCTCGTCGACGCCTGGACCGACCAGCGGCGTCAGGTAGTCGAAGAAGTGGCGCGCCGCGCGCGTGTAGTCGCCGCGTTGATAGGCGGCCTTGGCTTTGTCGAAGGGCCCGCCCTGAGCGGCGCCGATCATCCGTAGCGTGTTGATCGGCCCCCAGGTCGCGGCTTCTTCCTCCGTCATCGGCGCGGCGCCGAAGAGCGCCTGGTCGGCCTTGCCGATCTGCCGCGCGACCACTTCGGGCACCAGGGCCTTGCCCATCTGCCGGATCGCCGGAATGGGATTCACCGTCGAGGCGAGCCCCCTCAGCGTGTCGAAGGGTCCGTCGTCGGGTGCCGTCGGCGCCGGGGTGACCGCGGCCGGATCGGTCGACACGAAGGGCGAGGGTCCAGGAACCGGCGTCACCGCGTTCGGGTCGGTCGAGACGAAGGGCGAGGGCGCCTGGGCCACTAGCGCTTCACCGGCACCCAGCCGCTCTGACCGTTA
>Ga0075429_100000155_pt1 | contig 42828 bp, 45 predicted proteins | sample RhiMetdeltSRZDD3_FD_75295 | JGI IMG/M metagenome (GOLD analysis project Ga0075429, IMG submission 75295) | Populus rhizosphere microbial communities from Tennessee, USA - Rhizosphere MetaG P. deltoides SRZDD3 | ecosystem: Host-associated > Plants > Roots > Rhizosphere > Soil | place: USA...
GCGCCCGCGTCCTTGGGGCGCGGCGTCTTCGCGTAGATCTCGATCGCGTCGGGCAGCACCTCGCCGGGCGCGATGCCGGCGGCGCCGAAAAACTTCACGGGGTCGGTGCCGTTGATCAGGCCCTGGTGCGACACGGTGTCGATGCGCACCGTCTGCCCCGAGCGCACCGTGAGAACCGGGGCTCGTCCCGCGGGGAGGTATCCCCAGACCACCGTTTCCGGCGTCGAGCGCAGGTGCGCATCGACCTGCGGCCGGCCGACGGACGCGCAGCCCGCGGCGAGCAGCGCGCAGCAAAGCGCGACGGCGATGCGGCGGCGCTTCAGGACGGCGGGCCTTTCCCTTCCGGACGCGGCGCGGGCGTCTGCGGCGCGCCGGGCGCGGGCGGCGTGCGGCGCAGCGGCACGTACCAGACCGAGGGCCGGATGCCGCCGCCCTGCGGATAGAGGTCCATCAGCTCGTAGATCGGCAGCGGCATCTCGGTCGAGACCTTCAGGCCGAGCTGGCGCGCGGCCTGCACCGTGATCGGAAAATCGTGGGTCCAGCGGCCTTCGGTGAGGATGGTCGCGACCTGCACCGACTGCTTCTCCGGCATTTGCTTCATCAGCACCTGGGCGACGAAGCTCCCGACCTGGTTGCGCGCCTTGTTCGCCATGTCGGCGAGCATCAGGAACTCGTCGCCGACGTTCTTCGGGCCCTTGAGCTCGACCGCCTTGAGGATCGACGCCGCCGGCATGTCGCCGAGCTGCGGATCGACCGGGCCGAGCACCGCGTTCGCGTCCATCACGATCTCGTCGGCGGCCAGCGCGATCAGCGTGCCGCCGCTCATCGCGTAGTGCGGCACGAACACCGTCACCTTGCCCTTGCGCTCGACCAGCGCCTTGGCGATCTGCTCGGCGGCGAGCACCAGGCCGCCGGGCGTGTGCAGGATGATGTCGATCGGCTGCTCGGGCGGCGTGAGGCGGATGGCGCGCAGCACGGCTTCCGAGTCGTCGATGCTGATGCTCCCCCCCACGGGCACGCCGAGAATGCTCTCGCTCTCCTGGCGGTGGATCATCGCGATGACGCGCGACTTGCGCGCGTCCTCGAGGCGGCCGAGGGCCGCGTTGCGCTGCTTCTCGAGGCCCCGGCCGCCGCCCAATACCTGCACCAGCACGACGAGCACAAGCATGAGCAGGAGCACGAGCCAGAACACCGCACGGGCGAAGTCGGCGATGCGCACGGACCAGGGACGCTTCGGGCTTTCCACTGGCCGGGAGACTACCCGATTCTCAACCGCGCGAACACCATGAACGACGTCGGGCTCGCGCCGTAGACCGGATGCAGCTCGTCGGGCACGTTGAACTTGCTGACGAGCCCGCCCAGCCCGACCTTGAAGCGGCCTTCCATCACGAAGTCGTAGATATAGCCGCCGGTGAGCTTGCCCACGCGGAAGCTGTCGTGCTCGCGCGGATCGCCCGGCAGAAAGAGCTCGGTCTTGTCGGCGCGCTCTGCACGCGCAAAGAACGTGTGCGATCTCGAGAGGGTCAGCGCCGATTCCAGCAGGTACGCGTTGGTCGCCTCGGCGTGCGTCGGCGAATTGCGGCCCCACGCCAGGGTCGTCTGCCACTTCGCATCGCCGAAATCGCGGTGGTGGATCGCCGAAGCCGTGGTGCGGTCGACGTCCTCGTCCGGATGGAGCTGCTCGGGGCTCTTGATGTGCCCCCTGCTCAATTGCAGCGCCCAGCTCTTTCCCGGATTCCAGGAAAGCCGCACCGAAGCCGAGTCGAGCTTGCCGGTCTCGATGTCGTAGCGGTTCTGGTCGGGTTCGCGGCCGCGGAAGAGCGAGCCTTCGATCTTCACCTCTCCGATCACGTAGCCGAGCGTCACGACCCCGTACGTGATGTGCGTCGAGTCGAGCCAATGGTGCGTGATCGGGGCTTCGGGGTTGTCCTCGCCCGAGAAGCGGTGCATGAAGGTCGGCGGCCCGAGCGCCGGCTCTCCCGGCAGTCCGGCGTAAACGAAGACCGAAGAGCGCTCCGACAGGCGATGGCTGTACGCCGCGCTGAGTTCCATGAAAAGGTCGTGCGGATGCTGGCGATCGATGAGCGGCGTCCGACCGTCCGCTGTTTCACCGGTCTGGAAGAGCAGCGGGTAGCCGCCCTTGCCGAACGCCGCGTCCGCCGAGACCATGGCGCGCAGCCCGAGCGTGCCGGCTTCGCCGACGGGACGGTTCCCCATCACCATCAGCATGCTGGTCATGAAAGTCTTCGTGTCCCCGCGCGGCCCGCCCTGCTCGTCGTAGATGAGATTGGCGAAGCCGTGCGTCATCGTGTCCCAGTCGCCGAACCTGGCATGGAGGCCTTCGTGGGGCGATGCCTCGGGCTGCCAGCTCGTCCCGGACGATTCCCGGGTCGCGGCGTACGGGCCGTACCAGGCCCGCATCGGCTGCGCGGCGTGTGCGGCGTGCTCGTCCGATGCGGCGGCCGGCTCGTGGTGCCGATGCTCCCCTTGGGCAAACGCGCCGCCGGCGAGCAGCAGGAGTCCTACAAGTGCAGGTACGGCAGTTCTGGGCATGGCCAATCCGAAAGCAGCTAGACGGCTTTCAGCTCTTCCAGACCACCACAAGCGCGGTAAGAGCGCTGATGACGCTGACGACCAACGCGAGCAGCGGTATCCAGGCCAGCCATTCGTCCCGGCGTGCTTTTCGCTCGGCGCGGATGTCATCGCGCAGAGCGTGCAGGGCTTCCGGCGTAAGGTACCAGCCCTGGCTGATCGGACTTTCCATCCACGCGCCACCGGTTTCCTGAAATGGCGGGACTGGAATCCGGAGCCTGTTCGCCTGGTGGACGTAGTAGGAGTGGTACAGCTTTCGAAGCTCGTCCTCGACCCATTTCTGGTCGGCGTGGTGCCTGTTTGCGATCTCCTCTTGCTCACCGCGCGGTGCGTTTTCCAACCGCGCCTTGCCCATTTCCTGGTGGTACGACCGGGCAATGGAATCCATCCACGCCTGGATTTCCTTCTGCTTGAGCCAGAACCCTAGCGACTCGATCGCGCCCGTGAACGGGAGGTAAATTGCCCAGCGTCGATATATCCCGACAATGAAATTCCGTACGCCGATGGTCGCGTCGCCGAGCGCCTTCTTCAGCGTGTCAACTAACCCCTCTGCCGCTACCCGGTACGGTTGCATGCGCCCGTCCTCTCTTACGCATAGTTTCCTCAGGCCAGCTCCTTCAAGAGCCCCTGGGCTTCGCGGTACGCGACGCTTTTCCTGAGGTCGCGTCCGCCCTTCTTCCGCATCCTTTCCACCCGCTCCGCGCTTGCGAGCGGCAAGTCTTTCAGCGAATCGAGCAGGACTTCCTGCCCCGCCGGGTCGTTGCAGAGAAGGACCATGTCGCAGCCCGCGGCGAGCGCCGCGCGGGCGCGCTCGGGGACGCCGCCGGCGACGCTCGCGCCCTCCATCGAGAGGTCGTCGCTGAAGATGATGCCCTGGAAGCCGAGCTTGCCGCGCAGCACTTCCTGGAGCCAGTGCTTCGAGTAGCCGGCAGGCTCCGGGTCGACCTGGCCGTAGATGACGTGGGCCGGCATCACGCCCGCAAGGCCCGCCTCGATGGTCGCGCGGAAGGGCACCAGATCTTTTTTCAGAATGTCGGCGAATTTGCGTTCGTCGCGCGGCACGGCGACGTGCGAGTCGGCCTCGGCGTAGCCGTGCCCCGGGAAGTGTTTGCCGACCGCGCCCATGCCGGCGTCGGCAAAGCCTTTCACGATGCACGCGCCCAGGACGCCGACCGCAGTGGGGTCGAAGTGAAGGGCGCGGTCGCCGATCACCGAGCTCGAGCCGTAGTCGAGGTCGAGCACCGGCGCGAAGCTGAAATCGACGCCGTGCGCGGCGAGCTCGGCGCCGACGACGTAGGCGATCGCGCGCGCCGTCTCGCGCGCCGCGTCCCGGTCGCGGTCCCAGAGCTTGCCCAGCGTGCGCATCGGCGGAATCGCCGAGAACCCCTCGCGGAAGCGCTGCACGCGGCCGCCCTCGTGGTCGACGCAGAGCAGCAGCTCAGGCTCGCGCAGCCGTGCTATTTCTGTAGTGAGAGTGGACAGCTGTTCCGGGTTCTCGTAATTGCGGGAGAAGAGGATCACGCCGCCCGCGGCCGGATGGCGCAGGCGATTGCGGTCCTCATCGGTAAGCGTCGGGCCGACGACGTCGATCACCGCCGGCCCGAGGGGCAGCCTCGTCTTTCGCATTACTCGTATTGTGCCTTGGCTACTGCTGCGGGGTGCGCGAGCGCCTGAATCCGTCCACGAGGCGCAGAAGCACCGCCGTGTCGCAGGGCTTCGTGAGGTAGGCGTCGAAGCCGGTCTGCTCGGCCACCTTCTTGTCGGGAGTCTGCATCCACACGCCGGAAATCGCGATCATGAAGGGCCGGCGCACGTCGGTGAATCCAAACCGGATCGACTGGGCGACCGCGTAGCCGCTCATCCCCGGAACCGAGAGGTCATGGATGATGACATCCGGACGGAACAATCTCGCAGCGGAAAGCGCTTCACTACCCGTGTACGCAGGCTGGACGACATAGCCCGCGCCTCTCAGGATGACGGCCAGCGTGTTGACCGTATCGACGTCGTCGTCGACCACGAGGACGCGAAGCCGCTCGCCGTAGTGGCGTCGATCGGAAGCCGGGGGCTGCTGCGTGGGCGAGTCGATTGTCATATCAGCAACCAGCGGACCAAGGAGCGAGGGCGCGACCCATCGTACACCCCCGGATGTTGCGCGAGATGCGATGCAGTGCAGCAAGTCGGCTGTCATTGCTTCGCTACAGGCTCGGCTTAAGACCTGGCCCTCATGCGCATTCCAGGATCACCGTGGCCATCGCCATGCCGCGCTCATCGCTGAGGGAGACATGCGCGGTCGAGATTTTCCGCTGGGAAAGCAGTTGCTTCAAAGCGTCCGAGAATTCAAGGACCGGCTTCCCGGAGGGAAGATTGCGCACCCAGACACCGTGCCAGTTGGCCGGCGCATGGATGCCGGTGCCGAGGGCCTTGGTAAACGCCTCCTTGGCGGCGAAGCGCTTGGCGAGGTAGTTCGCCGGCAGCCGATGGCCGTGAAACCTTTTCAGTTCGGGTTCACACAGAATCCGCCGCGCAAAGCGCTCGCCGAAGCGCTCGAGCGCGTTCTGGATGCGGCCGATCTCGACCACGTCGGTGCCCACGCCGTAGATCACCGCGCCGCCTGCACCATCAGGGCTTTCATCTCGCGGACGGCTTCCCGCATGCCTACGAACACGGCGCGCGACACGATGGCGTGGCCGATGTGCAGCTCGCGCACGCCCGGCAGGCGCGCCACCGGCTCCACGTTGAAGTAGTTGAGCGCGTGCCCGGCGTTGAAGCGCATGCCGAGCCCGCGAATATGCTCTCCGGCCTTTTCGAGCTTCTTGATCTCGGAAACGACGGCAGGGCTCTCGGCGTCGCGGCCCTTGGAGTGGAACGCATGCGCGTACGGGCCCGTGTGCACCTCGCACACCGCGGCGCCGATGCGCTTTGCCGCCTCGACCTGAGCCGGGTCGGCGTCGATGAACACCGAGACGACGATGCCGGCATCGGCCAGCCGCTTGACCGCGCTCTTGAGGGCCTTCTCCTTCGAGACGATGTCGAGCCCGCCCTCCGTGGTGATCTCGTGGCGCCCCTCGGGGACCAGCATCGCCATCTCGGGCTTGACGCGAGCGGCGATCTCGACCATCTCGGCGGTCGCGGCCATCTCCAGGTTGAGGCGGATATGGGTGAGCTCGCGCAGGCGGCGCACGTCCTCGTCCTGGATGTGGCGGCGGTCTTCGCGCAGGTGGACGGTGATGCCGTCGGCGCCGCCCAGGTGCGCCTCGACGGCCGCCCACACCGGGTCGGGCTCGTAGGTGCGCCTTGCCTGGCGCACGGTGGCGACGTGATCGACGTTGACGCCGAGCTCAATCACAAGTCGCTCAATTCTCTCAGGACCGTGCGCGTATGCAGCACCTGCCCGTGCAAGCGCTCCCCGATCAGCGCGCGCATGAGGGTCCTCGCCTCCTCGCGCGTCTCGGCCCTGGTGTAGTCGTCGGCGGCCACGTCGAGCAGGGTCCGGCCCCGCACCACGGGAAGGTCGCCTCGGGTTCCGTTCACCACGGTGGGGCCGCGCTCGGGCTCGTAGGCGTAGAGGCGGTCGGGGTCGATCGGACGGTTCGCCGCGTCGCGGTCGAGGACCGGCGCGTAGCCGAGCTCGGCGAGCAGGCGCTTCTCGAACCCGCGCAGCACCACCGAAGCATCGCCGGCGCCGCTCAGGCGGGCCAGGGCTTCCGCGTAGCCGTCGAACAGCGCCTCGTGCGGATCGTCGCGCGGAAGCAGGCGCAGCAGCAGCTCGTTCAGATAGAAGCCGCACATGAGCGATTGCCCGGCGAGCGGCAGCAGCGCGCCGGCCCATTCGGCCGAGATCAGGTTGCCGAGCTCCGCCGAAGCGCTCCAGGAGAGGCGCAGGGCCTGGAACGAGAGCAGCACGCCGCGCATCGCCGAGCGCGGCCGGCGCGCCCCTCGCGCGAGCAGCGCCACGCGCCCGAAGCGACGCGCGAACAGCTCGACGATGAGGCTCGTCTCCTTGTAGGGATACGTGTGCAGCACGTATCCCGCCTCATGTTCGGCGCGTTTTTTCACTCGTACCCTAGTTGTCGCAACACGCGTGCGTCATCCGTCCACGCTTTGCGCACCTTCACCCAGGTGCCAAGGTACACCTTGCCGCCGAAGAGCTGCTCCATGTCCTTGCGCGCGGCGCTCGCCATGCGCTTGAGGCGCTCGCCGCGGGCGCCGACCACGATCGCCTTCTGGCTCGCGCGCTCGACCAGGATCGTGGCCTCGATGCGCCGCAGCTTGCCTTCTTCCTTGAAGCTCTCGATCAGCACTTCGCAGCGATAAGGGAGCTCCTCCCCCATCTCCTCGAACAGCTTCTCGCGCAGGAGCTCGGCGGCGAAAAAGCGCTCGTCGCGGTCGGTGAGCTGGTCGGCGGGATAGGCCGCGGGCGCCTCGGGCAGCGCCTCGCGCAGCGCCTTGAACAGCTCGGGGATGTTCCTTCCGGTCTGAGCGCTGACGGGGACGATGGCCTCGAATTTGCGCGTTTGCGAAAGACGCTCGAGAAACGGGATCAGGTCGGCGTGCTTTTTCACCGTGTCGATCTTGTTGACCACCGCGATCACCTTCTGCTCTTCCGGAATGGCTTGCAGGACGCGATGGTCGTCGGGGCCAAAGCGCCGGGCCTCGACCACGAACAGCGCCACATCCGCGTCGCGCGCGGCCTGCGTCGCGCGGCGGTTAAGCGTGCGGTGCAGCGCGCTCCTCGACCGAGACTGCTGCCCCGGCGCATCGATGAACACGTACTGGCAGCCGGGCTGCGTCACGATGCCGGTCACGAGGTGCCGGGTGGTCTGCGGCTTGGAGGATACGATCGAGAGCTTCTGCCCGACTAGCCGGTTGAGCAGGCTCGACTTGCCGGTGTTGGGCCGCCCGGCGATGCCGATGGTGCCGCACCTGTGCGTCATGTCTCCAGTTTATCGAGCATTGCCTTCGCCGCCTGCTGTTCGGCGCGCTGGCGCGACGTGCCGGTCCCGAGCACGCGCAGCTCGAGCTCGGAAACGTAGCACTCCACCTCGAAGGACTGCTTGTGCGCCTCGCCCTGCACGGCGACGACGCGGTACTGCGGCAGCCGCCGGTGGCGCGCCTGGAGGATCTCCTGCAGGCGCGTCTTGGCGTCCTTCGCCGGCCGCTCCGGATCGAGCCGCTCGATCAGCGGACCGAAGGCGGTGAGCACGGCCTTCCGCGCCGCGTCGTAGCCGCCATCGAGGAACACCGCGCCGAGCACCGCCTCGAGCGCGTCGGCGAGAATCGAGGGCCGCGCCTCGGGACCCGCGGCGAGCTCCCCCTCCCCCAGGCGCAGATGCTCGCCGATGCCGAGCGCCTTCGCCACCTCGGCGAGCGTCGCCTCGCTGACCAGGCTCGCGCGCAGGCGCGTGAGCTTGCCTTCGGAGAGCTGCGGGAAGCGGGCGTAGAGCTCGTCGGCCACCGCGCAGCCGAGCACGCCGTCGCCGAGAAACTCGAGCCGCTCGTAATTCTCGGCGCCGCGGCTGCGGTGCGTCAGCGCCTGCTCGACGAGGCGCGGGTCGTTGAACCGGTAGCCCAGCCGTTTTTCGAGCGCCGCGGGCCGCGTCAAAGCGTCTACTGGCCCGACGAGTTCGCCGCGAAGTCGATGTACAGGCCCACGTTCGAGACCAGCGGCACTTCCTTGCGGTAGGCGAAGCCGATCACCATGCCGCCGGCCTCCTTGCGGATCTCGAGGTCGCTGCCCTTCACCGAGTCGATGTTGTCGATCTGCGCGCGGGCGTCGAACTGGCGGCGCACTTCCTGCGGCGTGGAGGCGCCGGTGCCGTCGCGGGCGATCGCGTTGATCGCCTTCTTCGCCGTGCCGTACTCGATGTAGGCCGGCAGCAGCTTCATCCCGAACGTCGCGACCAGGACCAGGACGAACAGCACCACGATGAGGCCGGTGAGAGTGACGCCCCGATTGTTGCCAACGGTCTTGCAGGCGGCGCGCTCGCGCATTGTTGTTCTCCTTTCAGCGGAACGACCCGAAGCGCCCCAGCTCGTTCAGGTTCAGCCAGATGAAGAACGCCTTGCCGACGATGTTCTCATCGGGCACGAACCCCCAGACCCGGCTGTCGCTCGAGTTGTCCCGGTTATCGCCCATCATGAAGTAATGCCCCGGCGGAACCGTGCACGCCAGGCCGCTCGTATTGTAGTTGCAATTGGCCGAGTGCGGGAACGAGCGCGAGGGCGCCATCAGGGCCGGCGCGTCGTCCTCGATCAGGATCTGGTGCTCGACCCCGTTCAGGGTTTCGACGAAGCGCTTGGAAAATTGCATGCGCTCCTTCGACAGGTAGTCGTCAACCTGCTTCTCCGGCACCGGACTGCCGTTGACGGTGAGACGTTTGTTACGGTATTCGATGCGGTCGCCCGGCACCCCGACCACGCGCTTGATGTAGTCGAGCGAAGGATCCTCGGGATAGCGGAAAACCATCACATCGCCGCGCTGCGGGTCGTGCAGCGGAATCACCTTCTTGTTCCACACCGGCAGGCGGATGCCGTACGTGAATTTGTTCACGAGGATGAAGTCGCCGACCAGCAGCGTCGGCACCATGGAGCTCGACGGGATCTTGAACGGCTCGACCAGGAACGAGCGCAGCAGGAACACGATCAGGATCACCGGAAAGAAGCTGACCGAGTATTCCACCCACCAGGGCTGCTTCTCGCCGGCGGGGCGGCCGCGCCGCAGCCACGCCGCCTCGAGCGCCCACACCGCGCCGGTGACCACCAGGAGCAGCAGCAGAAAAAGGGCAAAGCTCATGGGGCTCGCCTCACGTGTCACCCCGCTGCAGCACCGCGAGGAACGCCTCCTGCGGGATTTCCACCGAGCCGACCTGCTTCATGCGCTTCTTCCCTTCCTTTTGTTTTTCGAGCAGCTTGCGCTTGCGGGTGACGTCGCCGCCGTAGCATTTCGCCAGCACGTTCTTGCGCAGCGCCTTGACGTTCTCGCGCGCCACGATGTGGCCGCCGATCGCGGCCTGAATGGCGACGTCGAACATCTGTCTTGGTATCAATGATCTTAGTTTTGTCACGAGCTCTCGTCCCCGCTGCTGTGCGGCGGAGCGGTGCACCATGCTCGAGAGCGCGTCGACCTTGTCGCCGTTCACCAGGATGTCGAGGCGCACCATGTCGGCCGCGCGGTATTCCTTGAACTCGTAGTCGAGCGAGCCGTAGCCGCGCGTCATCGATTTCAGCCGGTCGAAGAAATCGAGCACCACCTCGTTCAGCGGCAGGTCGTAGGAGACGACCACGTGGCGCGCGGAGTAGTGCATGTTGGTCTGCGTGCCGCGCTTCTCCGTGCACAGCGTGATCACCGGGCCGACGTACTCCTGCGGCACGAAGATGCGGCAGGCCATGATCGGCTCGCGGAACTCCTCGATGGTCTCGACCGGCGGCAGGCGCGCGGGGTTGGAGAGCTGCTCCACCGCGCCGTCGCGCAGCTTCACCTCGTAGACCACCGACGGCGCGGTGGTGATGAGGTGCATGCCGTACTCGCGCTCGAGCCGCTCCTGCACGATGTCCATGTGCAGGAGGCCGAGGAAGCCGCAGCGGAAGCCGAATCCCAGCGCCTGCGAGGTCTCGGGCTCGTAGTGGAACGAGGCGTCGTTCAGGTGCAGCTTCTCGAGCGCCTCGCGCAGGGCCTCGTACTCGTTCGCCTCGACCGGGTAGAGGCCGGCGAACACCTGCGGCTTGATCTCCTTGAAGCCGGGCAAAGCCTTTGCAGCCCCATTCTTTTCATGGGTAATCGTGTCGCCGACCTTCGCTTCGCGCAGCCCTTTGACGCCGGCGGTGACGTAGCCGACTTCGCCGGCGCCCAGCGCGTCCTTTTCCTTCGCCTTGGGCGTGAACACGCCGACCTGCTCGCACAGGTGCGTCGCGCCGGTGCTCATCAGCAGGATCCTGTCTTTCGGCTTGAGCGTACCCTGCATCACCCGGACCAGCATCACCACGCCGACGTAGTTGTCGAACCACGAGTCGATGATCAGCGCCTGAAGCGGTGAGTTCGCGTCGCCACTGGGCGCCGGAACCTTCGCGATGACCGCTTCGAGGATCGCGTCGACGTTCTCGCCGGTCTTGGCGCTCGCCCGGATGGCGTCCTGCGCCTGGATGCCGATCACGTCCTCGATTTCCTGGATCGCCTTGAGCGGATCGGCCGAGGGGAGATCGATCTTGTTCAGGACGGGAATCACTTCCACGCCCTGCTCGATCGCGGTATAGCAGTTCGCCACGGTCTGCGCCTCGACGCCCTGCGAGGCGTCGACCACGAGCACCGCGCCCTCGCAGGCCGCGAGCGAGCGGCTCACCTCGTAGGAAAAGTCGACGTGCCCCGGAGTGTCGATCAGATTCAACAAATAGACTTCCCCGGAACGGGACTTGTACTCGAGCGCCGCGGTTTGGGCCTTGATCGTAATGCCGCGCTCGCGCTCGAGGTCCATCGAGTCGAGCACCTGCTCGGCCATCTCGCGCTCGGCGAGGCCGCCGCACATCTGGATGAACCGGTCGGCGAGCGTCGACTTGCCGTGGTCGATGTGCGCGATGATCGAGAAGTTGCGAATTCTGGTTAAAGACACGGCAGGCTCTGCGCCATATAAAGAAAGAGGGCGCCCGCCCGAGCCTTCGGGGGGGCACCCTCCTCGGGGCGCTATTCTAGCTTAGGCGGCGAATCGCCTCCGGGGTGAGACGGTGGCGGCAGAGCTCTTTTCCGTCTTCGGTCTGCAGCACCGGAACGTCGGCACCGTAGAGCTCGTCCAGGCGCGGATCGGAGTCGACGTCGATCTCCTCGAAGTCGATGCCGAGGCGGCGCAGGGCGTCCGCCATCTCTTCGCAAAGATGGCAGTAGCTCCGACCGAAAAGCTTAACCCTGCCTTGCACCGCGCTTCTTGCGGTGCTCAACCCTTATCGGTCAGTCCGCTGACCGTGACGAAAGCCACGCTCTCGCCGCGGCGCACCTGCAGCGTCAGCACCGAGTTCTTGTCCATGCCCGCTAGGAGCTTGTTGAACTGCTCGACGCTCTTCAGCTCGACGTGCTGCCCCTTGTGGACCAGCGTGACCAGCACGTCGCCCTTGCGCACCTCGGCCTTGGCGTCGGGCCGCACGTCGGTGACGACGAGGCCGCTCGAGAGCTTCATCTGGCTCTTCTGCTCCGCGGTGAGCTCGGCGACCACGATGCCGAGGCGGTTCGCCGGAGCCTCGGCCTGCGGCTTGGGCTTGGGCGTGTCGCGCGCCGCCACGCGCTCCTCCTGCAGCTCGCCCACGGTCACGTTGAGCTTCCTCGTCTGGCCCTTGCGCCAGACCTCGAGGCCCGCCTGCTGGCCGGGTCGGGTCGCGCCGACCAGCCGCGGCAGGTCGCTCGAGGATTCGACCGGCTTGCCGTCGTAGCTCACGATGATGTCGGTCGCCTCGACGCCGGCCTTGTCGGCGGGGCTGCCCTTCTCGACCGAGTTGACCAGCGCGCCGCGCGCCCGGTCCAGGCCGAACGAGGTGGCGAGGTCGCGCGTGACCTCCTGGATCACCACGCCGATGCGGCCGCGCGCGACGCGGCCCTTCTCGCGCAGCTGCTTCTGGATATCGAGCGCGACGTCGGCGGGGATGGCGAAGGACAGGCCCATGAAGCCGCCGGTGCGGCTGTAGATCTGCGAGTTGACGCCGATCACCTCGCCGCGCATGTTGAAGAGCGGCCCGCCCGAGTTGCCCGGGTTGATCGCGACGTCGGTCTGGATGAACGGGACGAAGTTCTCCTGCGGCAGCGAGCGCCCCTTCGCCGAGACGATGCCGGCGGTGACCGTGTTCTCGAAGCCGAACGGCGAGCCGATCGCGACCACCCATTCGCCCACCTTGAGCTTGTTCGGGTCGCCGAACTTGACCAGCGGCAGGCCGCTGCCGTCGATCTTGATGAGCGCGACGTCGGTGCGCTTGTCGGCGCCGATCACGCGCGCCTTGAACTCGCGCTTGTCGGTGAGCTTGACGTTGATCTCGTCGCCGCCCTCGACCACGTGGGCGTTGGTGAGGATGTAGCCGTCGTTGCTGATGATGAAGCCCGAGCCGAGCGAGCGGCTCTCGCGCCCGGGGCCGCCGGGTCCGGGCGGGCTCTGGCCCGGGCCGGGCTGGCGCGGGACGAAGCGGCGGAAGAACTCGAGCACCTCGTCGTCCTCCATGCCGGGGACCTGGGGCGCGGCGCCGCCGCCACCGCCACCCTGGGCGCGGCGCACCGCCTGGGTCGTGCTGATGTTGACCACCGCGGCGCCCTGCTCCTCCACCAGCCGGGTGAAATCGGGAAGCTCGCGCGCCTGCGCCAGCACGCCCGCGCTGAACGCGGCCAGCCACAGAGCGGCCAGCCCTCTCGCTAATGCCAGTTGCTGCATAGGGTTCTCCTCGGCTCTATTCTTCGCCTCTTTTACTGCGTCGGGCGGCGAAACTCCACCGCATCGGCGATTCGCTGCACGCTGACGGCCGGCGCCTCCCCGACCACCGTAATCATGTGGTTTGCCACTTCGCGCGTATAGATGTGGATCGCGCCCATGCGGGCAAGGCCCGTCGCCGCCCGGTCCGGCCTGCCCTCGAGGGGCTCGATGAACACCGACACGGCGGCGAGGCCGTCGGAGAACACCATCTGGCCCACCGGCCGCGACTCGCCCAGCCGGCGCTTGAGCTCGGTCACCTTGTGGAACCCGGGGAGCTCGGCGGCGAGGCCCCAGCCGGCGAGCTGCGCCGGGGCGGCCCCGGCGTCCTCGATGCGCCAGTGCTTGCCCTCGTGGCGCGGGCGCACCATGTCCCGGGTGACGTTGCCTGGGCTGAACTGGGTGAACATCAGCGTCTCGACGCTTTGCCCGGCGGGATCGACGGTGTCGGCCCGCATGAGCATGCCGCTCCTGACGTCGGCGAACAGCCGGTAGCCGTAGCGCAGGTTGTCCTTGGGCTGCAGCACCACGGTCTGGCAGTCCAGCCCCGCAATGCGCTGCGTCTCGCCCAGGCTGATGTCGTAGTGCCGCGCAAGCGTGGTGATCTGCTCCGGCAGCAGCCCGGGGAAGTCGCGGTCGACCCGGCGGTCGACCTTGACCACGCGGCTGTCGGGCAGGTAGCAGCGCACGGTGTCCCGAGTGCGCACGATCTCCCGCGGCACCCCGTTCATCACCTCCAGCTTCTCGATGTCGCCGGCGGCGAAGCGGGTAATGCGCGAAGTCTCGGTGCGGTCTGCGTTCTGGTAGACGAACGTGCCGACGTAGGAGAGTTTCTGCGTCGCCAGGTGCATCTTGCGCAGCCACGTTTCGGGCGATTGCGCGTGCGCTACCGAGGTGGCGAGCACCAGCGCGGCGCCGAGCGCCCGCGCCCTCACCGCCGCGCCTCTCGAGCCGGCTCCGAGACCGTGCGGACGTAGGGCGCCATGCCCACGAGCGACATCCGGGGCGAGAAGGCCTGGTGGGCGAGCAGGTAGTCGTTGGTGCCGCTCGGCAGCGCGACCACCGCCGGCTTCACCTCCTTGGGAGCGGCCGGCGCCGGGGCCTTGGCCACCTGCACGGCCTGCTGGGGGGCGAATCCGAGCCAGCCCACCAGCGACACCGCGGCGACACCGGCGGCGAGCGCCACCCAGCGCCGCGGCTCGCGGGGGGCGCCGAGGCGCCTTGGGGCGAGCACCGTGGGCTCGGCGGCGAGCGCGGCCGCGACCCGCTCGCTGAAGCCCTCCGAGAGCATGCGGCTCTTGCCCAGGGCGTCGCTGATGAGATGGTAGGTGCGCCAGGCCTCGCGCGCTTCGCCCTCCGCTTGGCGCCCGCCGGCCAGCGCTTCGATCACCTGCGCGGCGGACCGGTCGTCCAGCTCGCCGTCCATCAACTCCGAGATCCTGTCTTTCATACCCCTACCACCTCTTGTCTTTCCGCGTCCCCAGGAGCGGCCGCAGCCGCTCCGCGATCGCCTCGCGCGCCCTGAAGATGCGCGACCGGACGGTGCCGATCGGGCAGTTCATGACCTGCGCGATGTCCTCGTAGCTCATCCCTTCGATCTCGCGCAGCTGGATCGCGGTCCGCAATTCCTCAGGCAGCTGTTCGATCGTGGAGTTCACCGTCTCCGCGATTTCGTTGGACAGGAGCACGCTCTCCGGCGTGTTGATGTCGCGCAGCTGCTCGCCTTCCTCGAACCCCTCTGCCTCCTCGGCCTCGACCTCGGTGGAGGTGGGCGCCCTGCGGCCCATCGCCATCAGGTAGTTCTTGGCCGTGTTGATCCCGATGCGATAGAGCCAAGTATAAAAGGCGCTGTCGCCTCGGAACGCGGGGAGCGCGCGGTAGGCCTTGATGAACGCTTCCTGCGTCACGTCCTCGACCTCGGCGGGGTCGCGGATGAAGCGCGACAGCAGCCGCGCCAGCTTCCGCTGGTACTTTTCCACCAGCAGCTCGAACGCGCGCTTGTCGCCGCGCTGCGCCCGCTCCACCAGCTGCCGGTCGATCTCGCGGTCAGACACGAATCGCGCCTAGCCGCACCCGGCGGGGCTCCCCGCCCCCGGACTCAGCGTCCGATGTTGTATGTCTATCTGCCACAGACACACGCGGTTTGAAATAGTTCGACGCCGAGTAGGGTCGTTGGCTACGCGGGGAGTTGCTTTGTTGCCACGACGGGCAATCTTCCCCACAACGCCCAGATGCGCAGGCGCCGGAACAACTGCGCATCGGCCATGTCGCGGGTGACGAGGATGGTGCGGCGCACCGGGCGGCTGAGGCACAGCACCACCATGTGCCGCCCGACGTAGCGGCGCGCGGCCAGCTCCGCGGGAAACCCCTCCCCGCTCGCGAGCCGCACCTCGAGCTCGTCCGCGCCGACCTCGAGGGCGCGCACCGCGGCCCGCCCGCGCAGCAGCGCGCGCTTGCGCGCGCTCGCCGCGCCGGCGAGGACCACCAGCGCCGCCGCGCCCAGGCCCGCCGTGCCCGGCAGGAGCGCCGCCAGGCACAGCGCGGCTGCGCCATGGAAGGCGAGGATCGCTGCCGCGAGGGGCGCCGAGGGCGCAAGCTCCAGCCGCAGTCTGCGCTGCTTCAAAGCTGTTTGAAGATCAGGGTCCCGTTCGTGCCGCCGAAGCCGAAGGAATTCGACAGCGCGACGCGGATCGGCATGCGGCGCTTCTCGTTCGGCACGTAGTCGAGGTCGCACTGCGGATCGGGGGTGCGCAGGTTGATGGTGGGCGGCGCGACCTGGTCGCGCAGCGCGAGGATGCTGAACACCGCCTCCACCGCGCCGGCCGCGCCGAGCAGGTGGCCGGTCATCGACTTGGTGGAGTTCACCGCCACCCTGGCGGCGCGCTCGCCGAGCAGCTTCTTGATCGCCAGCGTCTCGGCGAGGTCGCCGAGCGGGGTCGACGTCCCGTGCGCGTTGATGTAGTCGATGGCAGAGGCTTCCAGGTTCGCGTCTTTCAGCGCGTTGCGCATCGCCCGGTAGCCGCCGTCGCCGTCCTCGGGCGGCGCGGTCATGTGATGCGCGTCGGCCGACACGCCGTAGCCCGCGAGCTCGCAGTAGATCTTCGCGCCGCGCGCCTTGGCATGCTCGTACTCCTCGAGCACCACCGCGCCCGCGCCCTCGCCGAGCACGAAGCCGTCGCGGTCCTTGTCCCACGGCCGGCTCGCGCCCGCCGGGTCGTCGTTGCGCGTGGAGAGCGCGCGCGCCGAGGCGAAGCCGCCGATGGCGAGCTCGGTCACGGTGGCCTCCGAGCCGCCTGCGATCATGACGTCGACCTCGCCGTAGCGGATCGACTTCGCCGCCTCGCCGATGCAGTGGGTGGAGGTGGTGCACGCGGTCACCATGGCGAGGTTCGGACCCTTGGCGCCGACCTCGATCGAAAGCAGGCCCGCGGTCATGTTGATGATGCTGCCCGGGATGAAGAAGGGCGAGATGCGCCGCGGGCCGTTCGCCTTCAGCTCGTCGTGCATCGATTCGATCAGCGGCAGGCCGCCCATGCCCGAGCCGAAGTTGACGCCGACGCGCTCGGCGTTCTGCGGCGTGAGCGCGAGCGCGGCCTCGCGCCAGGCCTGCAGGCCCGCGGCCATGCCGTACTGGATGAAGAGGTCCATGCGCCGCGCTTCCTTCGGCGACATGTACGGCGCGACGTCGAAGCCCTTCACCTCGCCGGCGATCTGGCTCGCGAGGCGCGAGGGATCGAAGCGCGTGATGCGGCTGATGCCCGGGGTCCCCGCGAGCGCCCGGTCCCAGGCTTCGGAAACGCTGTTGCCGAGCGGGCTGATGATGCCCAGCCCGGTGACCACGACTCTGCGGCGCGTCACTTAAGAGCGGGCGCTAGGCCTTCGAGTGCGCCTTGATGTAATCGACCGCCTGCTGCACGGTGGTGATCTTCTCGGCTTCCTCGTCGGGGATCTCGGTCTCGAACTCCTCCTCGAGCGCCATCACCAGCTCCACGGTGTCGAGCGAGTCCGCGCCCAGGTCGTCGACGAACGAGGAGTCGTTCTTGATCTCGGCCTCGTTCACGCCGAGCTGCTCGGCGATGATCTTCTTGACGCGTTGTTCGATGTTTTCCATCCGCTGCTCCTTCCCCAAGAGGGGGCGTATTTTACGACATATACATACCGCCGTTGACGTGCAGGACTGCGCCTGTCACGTAGCCGGCGGCGGGCGAAGCGAGGTAGGCGACCGCGGCCGCCACGTCCTGCGCCGCGCCGAGGCGGCCGAGCGGAATCTGCCCGAGCAGCGCCTTTTTCTGCTCGTCCGACAGCGCGCGCGTCATGTCGGTGTCGATGAAGCCCGGCGCCACGCAGTTCACCGTGATGTTGCGCGAGCCGAGCTCGCGCGCGAGCGACTTGGTCATCCCCACCACCGCGGCCTTGGCGGCGGCGTAGTTCGCCTGGCCGGCGTTGCCCGAGGCGCCCACCACCGAGGTGACGTTGATGATGCGGCCCCAGCGCGCCTTCATCATGCCGCGCATCACCGCGCGCGAGAGGCGGAACACCGCGCGCAGGTTGGTGTCGATCACCTCGTCGAACTCGGCGTCCTTCATGCGCAGCGCGAGGTTGTCGCGCGTGATGCCGGCGTTGTTCACCAGGATCGCGATGTCGCCGTGCTGCTTCTGAATTTCATTCACTACAAATTCAATTTGGGTGGGGTCGCGCACGTCCAGAACCATCCCGATGCCCGGGACCTTCTTCGCGCCCTCCTCCGAGGTCGACGTGCCGATGAGCTTCGCGCCGTCGCGCGCGAGCTGCTCCGCGATGGCGTGGCCGATGCCGCGCGAGGCTCCCGTCACCAGGGCGATCCGGTTCTCTAGCATTTGAGCGCCTGCTCGAGCGAAGCGCGGTCGGCGAGCGAGAGCGACTGCGCCTCGGGCCAGATGCGCTTGGTCATGCCGGCGAGCACCCTGCCGGGACCGCACTCGATCACGTGGGTCACGCCCAGCGCGCGCATCTTCTGGATCGTCTCGACCCAGCGCACGGGCGAGGCCGCCTGGCGCACGAGCGAATCCTTGATCCTGTCGGGCTCGCCGAGGATCGCCACGTCGACGTTGTTGACCACCGAGATCTTCGGCGCCCCGAGGTTCACCGACTGGAGATAACCCCTGAGCTTCTCCGCCGCGGGCTTCATCAGCGTCGAGTGGAACGGCGCGCTCACCGGCAGCGGCATCGCGCGCTTTGCGCCCTTCGCCTTGCACGCCTCGATGGCGCGCTCGACCGCCGCCTTCTCGCCCGCGATCACCACCTGGCCGGGGGCGTTGAAGTTCACCGCCTGGACCTCGCCGCCCGCCTCGGCGCACGCCGCGCGCACCAGCTCGTCGTCCAGCATGAGGATCGCGGCCATCGCGCCCTGCCCCTCGGGTACCGCCTCCTGCATCGACTGCGCGCGAAAGCGCACCAGCGGCAGGCAGTCCTTGAACGCGATCGCTCCGGCAGCGACCAGCGCCGTGTACTCGCCCAGGCTGTGCCCGGCGACGACTTCGGGCTGCGCGCCGCCGAGCGCGCGCCAGGCGCGGTACGCGGCGTAGCCGGCGGTCACCATGGCGGGCTGCGTGTTGAGCGTCTGGTTCAGCTTCTCCGCCGGCCCTTCGTCGAGCACGCGGATGAAATCGGCACCGAGCACCGCAGCCGCCTCGTCTCTAACGAGATTGATTTCGGGTAAACCCGCGTAACCCTTCAGCATGCCGACCGCCTGCGAGCCCTGCCCGGGGAAAACCATGGCGAGCTTCATAGCGTCACCACCGAGGAGCCCCAGGTGAAGCCGCCGCCAACGCCCTGCAGCAGGAGCCGCTCGCCCGGGCGGATCTTTCCCTCGCGGATGAATTCATCGAGCGCGAGCGGCACCGAAGCCGCGGAAGTGTTGCCGTGGTGGTCGACGGTCACCACCAGCTTCTCGCGCGGGATCTCGAGCTTGCGCGCGATCGCCTCGAGGATGCGCACGTTCGCCTGGTGCGGGATCAGCCAGTCGATGTCGGCGAGCCGCATTCCGGCCGCGGCCACCGTTTCGCGCGCCGACTCGTCGAGCACGCGCACCGCGAACTTGAACACGCCCTGGCCGTTCATCTGCAGGAACGGCGAGCCGACGATCCTGCCGCGCGAGACGTTGCCCGGCACCGAGAGCATGCCGACCTGGCCGCCGTCGGCGTGCAGGCGGCTCGCATGAATTCCGGGCTTTTCGGCAGAAACCAGGACCACGGCACCGGCGCCGTCGCCGAAGAGCACGCAGGTGCCGCGGTCGTTCCAGTCGAGGATGCGCGAGAACACTTCGGAACCGACCACCAAGGCCTTTTTTGCAGTTTGGTTCTTTATGAAGCCATCAGCGGTTGCCAGCGCGTAAATGAACCCGGTGCATACCGCCTGCACGTCGAACGCCGCGCAGCCCTTCACGCCGAGCTTCGCCTGCAGCAGGCACGCGGTGCTCGGAAAGATGTAGTCGGGCGTCGAAGTGGCTACGACGATCAGGTCGATGTCGGAGGCAGCCACGCCCGCCGCCTGCAGTGCCTGTCTGGAGGCTTCGAGCGCGAGGTCGCTCGAGGTCTGCTTCTCGTCGGCGATGTGGCGGCGCGCGATGCCGGTGCGCTCGCGGATCCACGCGTCGCTGGTCTCGAGGCGGCGCGCGAACTCCTCGTTGTCCATCACGCGCGGCGGCAGGTAGCTGCCCGTGCCGACGATCCTGGAGTAAATCATTGCACCCCCACCGGCGTCGCGGCGTGCGTCTGGGCCATCTTCGCGGCGATGCGCGCCGGCACGTCGTTCTCCACCTCCTCGAGCGCGCGCTCGAGCGCCTGCTCGAAGGCGTGGACGTCGGCCGAGCCGTGGCTCTTGATCACGATGCCCTTCAGGCCGAGCAGGCTGGCGCCGTTGTACTTGCCCGGGTCGATGCGCGCGCGCAGCGCCGTGCGCACCGGCTTCGCCATCCACGCCGCGAGCATGTTCCACGGATTGCGCGTGAACTCCTGGCGCAGGAAGCCGACGATCATGGTGACCACGCCCTCGGAGGCCTTCAGCAGCACGTTGCCGACGAAGCCGTCGCACACCACGACGTCGGTGGTGCCCTTGTAGATGTCGTCGCCTTCGACGTTGCCGTAGAAGTTGAGGCCGCTCTCGCGCAGCAGCTCGCCCGCGCGCTTCACCGTGTCGTTGCCCTTGATGTCCTCGACGCCGATGTTGAGCAGGCCGACCGAGGGGCGGTCCTTGTGGTCCACCGCGGCGACCAGCATCGCGCCCATGACGCCGAACTGCATCAGCTGCTCGGGCGTGCAGTCGACGTTCGCGCCGAGGTCGAGCACGTAGGTATAGCCGCCCTTCATGTTGGGCAGCACGGTGGCGATGGCCGGCCGGTCGATGCCGGCGATGGTCTTGAGCACGAAGCGCGAGATTGCCATGAGCGCGCCGGTGTTGCCCGCGCTCACGCAGGCGTGCGCCTCGCCGGCCTTCACCAGGTTCACCGCCACGCGCATCGACGAATCCTTCTTGTAGCGCATCGCCTGCGCCGGGGGCTCGTCCATGCCGACCACCTCGCTCGCCGCATGCAGCCGCAGGCGCGTGCCGGCCCGGGCCCCGTGGGCCCGGAGCGCGTGATCGAGCGGCTCCTGCTGCCCCACGAGCACGATGTCGACGTCGGGATGCCGCGCCTGGAATGCGAGCGCGGCCGGAACCGTCACATGGGGGCCGTGGTCGCCCCCCATGCAATCGACTGCAACGGTGACCAGGGATTACTCGTCGCGGTTCTTGACGACCTTCTTGCCGCGGTAAAACCCGGTCGGGCTGACGTGGTGGCGCAGGTGCCGCTCACCGGTGGTCGGCTCGACCGCGAGCGCGGGCCCCGACAGCTTGTCGTGCGAGCGGCGCATGTTGCGCCGCGACGGCGACACCTTGTTCTGATGGACAGCCATGTTCTAACTCCTCTTCTCGTTCAATGCTTGCCGCGCATCAGCCCGCGCAGGCCGGCGAACGGCAAAGCCTTCTCCGCGGCGTCGGTTGACGCGCGCGCGTTACAGCCTGCATGCCGCGGTGCGTACGGCAGCGCCAGGATGAGCTCATCCTCCACCAGCTCGCGCACCGGCATCTCCTTCGCCGCCACCACCCGGTCCGCGGCGTGCACGTCGGCCGGCTCGGCGTCGATCTCCGCCTGCGTGCCGGCGAGGACCAGCACCTCGTCGGCGTCCACCTCGAACGGCAGCGGCTCGAGGCAGCGCTGGCAGCGCAGCTCGAGCCTGCCGCGCACGTTCAGCCGCAGCGCCGGGCGGCCGCGCTCGTCGCGCACGCCCTCGACTTCGAAGGCGATCTCGCCATCGTGCCCCGCCAGCAGGTCTTGCAGGCGGGGAAAATCGCGGATCGGCAAGGCACCCCTGAGGCTTGCGCCGGCCGCTGCGAACTCGAAACCGTCGATCACCGGCTGCGGCCGCGGCATAAAGGCGGCGGATAATATCATTTTTTGGGAAACACGCGCTGAAACAAATGGATGGCGCAATCAGGACGCAGCCGCGGCGGCTCGTGCTCGCGTCCACCTCGAAGTATCGCAAGGCGCTCCTCGAGCGGCTCGGGCTCGCCTTCGAGACGGCGGCGCCGCGTGTCGACGAGCGTGCGCTCCACGGCGAGAGCCCGGCCGACACCGCGCTGCGGCTTTCGGGGCTCAAGGCCCAGGCGGTCGACCGCATGTTTCCCGACGCGCTCATCATCGGCTCCGACCAGGTTGCCGCCATGGGGCGCGAGCGCTTCGGCAAGCCCGGCGACCACACGAGCGCCGTGCGCCAGCTGCGCGCGCTGAGCGGCAACGCGGTGGACTTCCACACCGCGGTCACCGTGCTCGACGCGCGCGTGCGCAAGACCGAGTCGCGCGTGGTTCCCTGCCGCGTCGTCTTCCGCACCCTCGACGATCGGAGCATCGAGGCGTACCTGCGCCGCGAGCAGCCCTACGACTGCTCGGCGAGCGCCAAGGCCGAAGGGCTCGGCATCGCGCTCATCGAGCGCATCGAGACCCACGATCCGACCTCGCTGATCGGGCTGCCGCTCATCGCGCTCTGCGAGCTGCTCGAGCGCGCCGGGCTGCCTGCCGTTTGATCCTCTACGCGATTCCGACGCCGCTCGGCGGCGCGCCCGAAGAGGTCTTGCCCAAACCGGTATTGGAGCGGGTGAGGTCGCTGACGGATTTTGCCGTCGAGAACGCGAAGAGCGCGCGCGCCTTTCTCGCCGAAGTGAAGATGCCCGTGGCGATCCGGGAAATTCAGATTCTGGAGATCGCCGACAAAGACCCCGGCGCGCTGCTGCAGCCGCTGCGCGAAGGCCGCCCGCTCGGCCTGCTCTCTGAGGCCGGCTGCCCGGCGATCGCCGACCCGGGCGCGGCGCTGGTCGAGGCCGCGCACCGCGAGGGCTTCCGGGTGGTGCCGCTCGTCGGCCCTTCGTCGATCACGCTCGCGCTCATGGCCTCGGGCCTCGAGGGACAGCGCTTTGCCTTCTGCGGCTATCTCCCCCGGGACCCCGGAGAGCGTGCAAGGCGAATCCGGGAGCTCGAAGCACGGTCCAAAAAGGAAAGCGAAACCGAGATCTTCATCGAGACGCCCTACCGCAGCGACGCGCTGCTCTCGGCTCTTCTTGAAGCCTGCAGCCCGCAGACGCGACTCTGCGTCGCGGCCGACCTCACGCTGCCGACCGAAAGCATCTCCACCCGGGACGTTTCCGAATGGCGAAAACAGAAGACCGGGATTGGACGCCGCCCGGCCGTTTTCCTGCTGTTAACGCAGTCCCACGGGTGAGGCTCGCACCACGAATTCCATCACCGCGCTCGCCGCGCCCATGCCGAAGCGCTTCGCGAGCTTCTCGGCCACGCCCTCCTTCTGGCTGAAGTCGACGATGTCCTCGGCCTTCACCACGTCGCGCGCCACCGACTCGAGGCTGCCGATCGCGTCGGCCAGCCCGAGGTCGACGCTCTTGTCGCCGGTCCAGATGAGGCCGCTGAACATGTCCGGCGATTCCTTGAGGCGCTTGCCGCGGCCCTCTTTCACCGCGCCGATGAACTGCTGGTGCACGTCGTTGATGAGCACCCTGGCGTGCTGCACGTCCTTCTCGTCGACCGGCGAGAACGGGTCGAGCATGCCCTTGTTCTCGCCCGCGGTGATCAGGCGGCGCTCGACGCCGAGCTTGTCCATGAGCCCGGTGAAGCCGAAGCCGTTCATCAGCACGCCGATCGAGCCGACGATGCTCGCCTTGGCCACGTAGATGCGGTCGGCGGCCGAGGCGACGAAGTAGCCGCCCGAGGCGCAGATGTCCTCCACCACGACGTAGAGCGGGGTGTCGGGATACTTCTTGCGCAGCCTGCGCATCTCGTCGTAGATGAGCTGCGACTGCACCGGGCTGCCGCCGGGGCTGTTGATGCGCAGGATCACGCCCTGCGTGTTCTTGTCCTTGAACGCCGCCTGCAGGCCGGTCATGATCTTCTCGGCGCTCGCGTCGGCGCCGGGCGCGATGATCCCGTTCAGCTCGACCAGCGCGGTGTGCTTCTTGCCGCCCGCGAGGTCGGTGCGCGCCTGCCAGTCCACCGTCATGATGAGGATCAGCGTCACGTAGGCGAACGCGAGCAGCTTGAAGAAGATGCCCCAGAGGCGCGCGCGCCGCTGCTCCTTCAGCGCCGCGGTCGCGAGCCGCGCCACGATCTCGCGTTCCCACTGCCCATTGCCGTCAGTCATCCGAGAACCCCATGAAGTAGACCTGGCCGTCGCGCTCCTCGACCCTCAGCTTCACCAGCGACCTGCCCCCGCACGGGCCGCCCAGGCAGCGGCCGCTGCGCGCGTCGTACGTTGCACCGTGAGTCGAGCATAGCAAATCGCGTCCCGCGCCATCGAAAAATACCGCCTCCTGCCAGTCGAGCTCCATCGCGACGTGCGCGCAACGGTTGAGGTAGGCGTGAACCTCGCCCGCGTAGCGCACCGCGAACGCCGGCGCGGGCTCGCCGAAGTATTCGACCTCGAAGCGCACGCCGCGCCCGGAGTCGGCCAGCGCATTGGATGCGCAGATCAGCCGCTGCGTCTCATCCATTCTCGCTCAGCCATCGGTCGAGGTCGGTCACGCTCGCGACGCAGCCGCGCGGCGCGCAGGAGAGAAGCTGGTGCTCCGGATGAGCGCCGTAGGTCACCGCCAGGCCGTCGACCCCGGCGGCGCGCGCCATCTCCATGTCGTGCGACGTGTCTCCGATCATCAGCACGCCGTCAGGTTCGGCGTTCAACTCCTGCATCAGCTCGAGGAGCATCGCCGGGTGCGGCTTCGGCGTGGTCTCGTCCGCGCAGCGCGACGCCGCGAAGAGCCGCCGCACCCCCGTCGCCTCGAGCGAGCGCTCGAGCCCGCGGCGGCTTTTTCCGGTCGCTATCGAAAGAAGTCTTTCTTTGGAGAGGCGAATCAGCAGCTCTTCCATCCCGGCGAAAAGCCGCATCGTGTCCTCCCGCGCCAGGAAGTGGCGCCGGTAGGCGGCGATGAATTCCGGATAGCGCTCGCCGGGCAGGCCCGGCGCCACGATCCGCATCGCGTCGTGCAGCCCGAGGCCGATGACATGGCTTGCGCGCTCGGGCTCGGGCACCGGCAGGCCGAGGTCGCGGCTCGCCTCCTGCATGCACTCGACGATCGCGCCAGGCGAGTCGATCACCGTGCCGTCCCAATCGAACACGATCAGTCGGTACTTCATAGCCAGGCCAAAACAGGGACGGACCACGCTTCTTTCTCGAACCCCCCCGCCCGCGGAAGGCATGCTCCCTTCCCCCCTTCACAGGGGGGCAAGCAAAAACGTGCTCCGTCCCTGTTTTTGCGGTTCATGGGAGCTGCTTGTCCACGAAGTGCTTCATCTCGGCGGGCAGCGGCGAGTGGAGCTCCAGCCTTTCCTTCGTGACGGGATGGTGAAACGCGAGGCGGCTGGCGTGCAGGAAAAGGCGGCGCACGCCCTCTTTTTCCAGGCGGCGATTGAGCTCGAAATCGCCGTACTTCCCGTCGCCGAGCACCGGGTGGCCGGCATGAGCGAGGTGCACGCGGATCTGGTGGGTGCGACCTGTCAGCAACCTGACTTCGAGCAGGCTGAAGTCGGCCGACTTCTTCAGCGCACGCACCCGGGTCACGGCCTTCATGCCGTCCTCGCGCACCGCCACCCGGCGCTCGCCTTTTGCGTCGACATACTTGTGGAGCGATTCGCGCAGCTCGCGCGGGCCGCCCTCCCACCCCCCCTTGGCGAGGGCCAGGTAAACCTTCTCGACTTCCCCCTCGCGCAGCATGCGGTGGAGCTCGACTAGCGCGCCGCGCTTTCGCGCCACGATCAGCAACCCCGAAGTGTCGCGATCCAGCCGATGCGCGAGCTCGAGGTATTTCGCCTGCGGCCGCGACGCGCGCAGGGACTCGATCACACCGTAGCTCACGCCGCTCCCGCCATGGACCGCCACCCCCGCCGGCTTGTCGACGACCAGGAGCGCCTCGTCTTCGTGCGCGAGCGGAAATTCCGCCGGCCTGGCCTTCTTCTGCTCTTGGGAAATCCGAATGGGCGGTACGCGAACACGGTCGCCAGGTTGGAGGCGGTATTCCGGCTTCACGCGCCCGCTGTTCACCCGCACCTCGCCGCTTCGCAGCACGCGGTAGACGTGGCTTTTCGGCACGCCCTTGAGGTGGCGGAAGAGGAAATTGTCGATGCGCTGCGCTGCGGCATCGTCCCCGACTTCCAGCGTGGTCGCCCGAGCCTTGCTTAAGTCATTCATTTTCCCGTACTATCCGGGAGTTGCTTCGAGTTGCGAGGCACAGGGAAAGCGGCTCAGTGAGCCGACCTGCAACCCGCCTCCTGTCCGGCCGCAGCCGGACCTGAAGCACTGGGTTAATTTCGCTCACCGGAAGTAGCGATACTACTAGAAGCGCGCGCGGCAGCTCGATGGCCGCCCTCCTTTCCTTCTTTTTGACGCAGCACCTTTCAGGAGAGCAGCGACCGACCAGGGATGGGGGCTCCTGCGCGCGCAGGAGAACAACAAGTGAAGCGCATGCTGTTCAATGCGACCCAGCAGGAAGAGCTGCGGGTCGCGATCGTCGACGGGCAGAAGCTGATCGATCTCGATATTGAGTCCGCCTCGAGGGAACAACGCAAGAGCAACATCTATAAAGGAATCATCACCCGGATCGAGCCCAGCCTCGAGGCCGCCTTTGTCGACTACGGCGAGGAGCGGCACGGGTTTCTGCCCTTCAAGGAAGTCACCCGCAGCTATTTCAAGGAAGGCATCGACGTAGGGCGGGCCCGCATCCAGGACGCGCTGCGCGAGGGCCAGGAGCTCATCGTCCAGGTCGAGAAGGACGAGCGCGGCACCAAGGGCGCGGCGCTCACGACCTTCATCTCCCTGGCGGGAAGGTATCTCGTCCTGATGCCGAACAACCCGAGGGGCGGCGGGGTCTCCCGCCGCGTCGAGGGCGAGGACCGCAACGAGCTGCGCGACACCCTCGACCAGCTCCAGCTCCCCGACGGCATGAGCGTCATCGCCCGCACGGCGGCGATCGGGCGCTCGCTCGAGGAGCTCACCTGGGACCTGAACTACCTGATGCAGCTCTGGGGCGCGGTCGAAGGTGCCTCGAAGGACCAGTCGAAGAAACCCTTCCTGATCTACCTCGAGTCGAGCCTGGTCATCCGCGCCATCCGCGACTACTTCCAGCCCGACATCGGCGAGATCCTGATCGACACCGAGGAGATCTTCGAGCAGGCCAAGGCGTTCATGCAGACCGTGATGCCGGGCAACGTCAACAAGGTGAAGTTCTACCGCGACGACGTGCCGCTCTTCTCGCGCTTCCAGATCGAGCACCAGATCGAGAGCGCCTACTCGCGCCAGGTGGCCCTCCCGGCGGGCGGCGCGATCGTGATCGACCATACGGAAGCCCTCGTGGCGATCGACGTCAACTCGGCCCGCGCCACGCGCGGCGGCGACATCGAGGAAACCGCCTACCGCACCAACCTCGAGGCCGCCGACGAGGTCGCGCGCCAGCTTCGCCTGCGCGACCTGGGCGGCCTCATCGTCATCGACTTCATCGACATGGAGTCGCAGAGGAACCAGCGCGAGGTCGAGAACCGCCTGCGCGAGGCACTGCGCTACGACCGGGCGCGGGTGCAGATCGGCAAGATCTCGCGCTTCGGCCTGATGGAGCTCTCGCGCCAGCGGCTGCAGCCTTCGCTCGAGGAGACCGCGCACATCAACTGCCCGCGCTGCAGCGGCACGGGCTTCATCCGCGGCACCGAGTCCACCGCCCTGCACGTGCTGCGCATCATGCAGGAGGAGGCGATGAAGGAGAACACCGGCGCGGTGCACGCGCAGGTGCCGGTCGACGTCGCCTCGTTCCTGCTGAACGAGAAACGGAGCGAGATCCAGAAGCTCGAAGGCCGTCTCAAGGTGAACATCGTCATGGTGCCCAACCCGCACCTGGAGACGCCGCACTACAAGGTGCAGCGCCTGCGGCACGACGAGCTGAACGAGATGGAGCACGTCCCCTCGAGCTACGAGATGGTCGAGCGCCCCGAGGAGCCGAAGGCGGCCGGCGCCGAGGAGGAGGCCAAGCGCGAGCGGCAGGAGGCGGTGGTCAAAGGCATCACGCCGGCCCAGCCGGCGCCGATGGTGGACGAATCCCAACCCCGACCCCCGAGGACGCCCGCCCCCGTGCCGGTGTCGCAGCCCGCGCCGCAGCCGGTGGCGCAGCAAGCCGCGCCCCGGATGGCGCAGCCGGGCGGTGCGCCCACGGAGGGCTTTTTCTCGCGCTTCCTCAGCATCTTCCGGGCTCCCGCGTCCCCGGCGGAACAGGCCGCGCCGCCCGTTGCTGCAGCCCAACCGCAGCAGCGCCCGCAGCAGCCGCACTCGCAACAACGCGGCGGCGAGCCGCGGCGTGGCGAACCGAGACGCGACCAGCAAAGAAGGGATGGACGCGACGGCCGCCGCGACGGTCGCCCGCCACGCGACGAGCACCGCGACCGCCAGCAGCAGGGCCGCCTCGAGCAGCGGCGCAATGGCCAGCCCCGCGGCGAGCGGGGCGACCGGCCTGACCGCGGCGAGCGGCCCGAGCGCGGGGATCGCAGGCCCGACCAGCAACGGCAGCAGCAACCGCGGCCGCAGCAGCAAGGGAGACCCGAGCAACCTCGGCCGGAACAGCAGCCGAGGCCGGACCAGCCGAGGCCCGAACAGCAGCAGCACCCGCGGCCACCGGAGCGCGAAGGCGGTCCTCGCGAAGGCGGTCCTCGCGAAGGCGGTCCTCGCGAAGGCGAGGAGCACCGCCGCGGCGGCCGGCGCCATCGCCGCGATCGTCCCCGCCGCGATGAGCAGCCTTCCATGAATGGCGCGGGCGTCCCCGCGTCCTCCGGGCCGCGTCACGAGCAGCCGCGCCACGAGGCGATCCGGGAGGACCAGAGACGCGAAGCCCAGCGCCTCGAGGAGGCGCTGCGCGCCGAGGAAGCGGGGGCCGCGGAGCCGGTTCGCCACGAGCCAACCCCGGTACGGCAGGAAGAGCCGGTGGTGATGCGTCACGAAGAGCCTGTCGTGCGCCACGAGGAGCCCGTCAGGGAGGAAACCGCACGGCGCGAAGAGCCGAAAATCGACTCGCGCGCGCTCCTCGAGAGCTCGGGCCTGGTGATGATCGAGACCGACCACAGCAAGTCGCAAGTCGCCGCGCCCGCGGAGGAGCCGCAGCATCTCGGCCGGCCGCGGCGCGAGCGGCCGAAGCCGGCCGTGCAGGAAGAGGAGCTCCAGCAGGTCGAGACTAGGAAGTAGCGCCGGTCAGCTCGCGCAGCAGGCCGGCGCAGGCGGTTTCGACCATGTCGAGCACGCGCTCGAAGCCTTCGTCCCCGCCGTGATACGGATCGGGCACGTCACGCCCGGGCACGAGGAGCCGCAGCTTCTCCCGGTGCTCGGGCGGACACTGCGTCCTCAGCGCCGCGAGATGGCCGCGGTCCATCGCCACGATGAGGTCGAACGCCTCGAAATCGCGCGCCGCCACCTGGCGCGCGCGCTGCGCGCTCAGGTCGTACCCGCGCCTGCGCGCGTGGTGCTGCGCGCGCGCGTCGGGCGGGTGCCCTACGTGCCAGCCGCCGGTGCCCGCCGACTCGATGTGCACCTCGGCGCCGGCCGCCTTCGCCATGTGCCGTAGCACGCCCTCCGCGGTCGGCGAGCGGCAGATGTTGCCGGTGCAGACGAACAGCACTCTGACTGGACCAGTGCGCGCGCGAATCAAGTTCGGCCCTTTTGTCGGCGAACCAACACCGTGACGTCGTCGCCTTGCCGCCACGCGCCCCGGTCGTCGGTCATGAACGATGGACGCAACTGCCGTACCTCAGGCGACCTTGGGCTAAGACCAAAGCGACAGAAGGTTATTTCGCAAGCTGATATGCGACCGGCGCGGCTATCATCGCCATTATGACTTCCGCAGCCCCGGTTTCTTGTGCCGAGGTGCTTTCCTCCCGTCCCCTCCGCCAACCCATCAAGTAATGCTGTTCCAGACGCCGCCGCTGCACGAGCGCGAAGCGGAAGTGATCGAGGAGATCGAGCGCATCCGCAGGCAGCTCGCGTTGCCCAAACTGGGCACCTGGCCGGGATTGCCCTGGCGCGCGATCCACGATCGCATCCTGCAGGCTTCGAAGAACCCCGCGCTCGGCAATCTGAACCTCGAGAACGTCGGCCCGGCCGAGGAGGAGGGGCCTGCCGCCGAGAACGACGGACAGAGCGTCGAGGAGGCGTGGGCCGGCGCTCCCGGCTATCACGTCGCGCTCAGCTTCGTGCTGCAGCTCGCCGAGGCTCCCGACTTCGTGATCGACGAAGGCACGCTTCGCGCCCTGCACTTCATGATGGTGGGCCACGAGCCGAATGTGACGCCGGGCCGCTGGCGGCGGCGCACTATCGCGGTGACGAATCGCCCGACCGGCAGGCTGGTGTATACGGCGCCGCCGCCCGGACTCATTCCCGGGCTGGTCGCCGAGCTCCTGGCGCAGCTCAACGCCGAGGACGGCACGCCGGCGCACGTGCGCGCCGCGATGGCGCATCTGAATCTCACCGCGATCCATCCCTTCCTCGACGGCAACGGGCGCATGGGCCGGACGCTGCACACCTTCGTCCTCGCCCGCGAAGGCATCACCGCGCCGCCGTTCGCGAGCATCGACGAGTACCTGAGCGTGAAGACGCCCGAGTTCTACAAGGCGCTCGACCAGGTCGACCAGGGCGCGTGGCAGCCCGAATGCGACGCCCGGCCCTGGGTGCGCTTTTGCCTCACCGCGCACCTCTGGCAGGCGCGCACGCTGATGCGAAGAACCCGAGAGTACGACCGGCTGTGGGAGGCGCTCGAGGTCGAAGTGCGGCGGCGCGAGCTGCCGGAGCACGCAACCTCGGCGCTCGCGCAGGCCGCGATCGGCGGCAATCTGACCGCGGCGCTTTTCGAGTCGAGCGCGATGGTGGCTGGACGCGAGGCGAGCGATACGCTAGAGCGCCTCGAGCAGGCTGGACTGCTCGTTGCGACGAGCGACGCAGGCGGCCGCTCTTACGTCGCCGCCGATGCGGTGAAGGCGATCTATGCGCGAACGCGCGAGCCGCGGACGCCGGAGCCGGATCCTTTTGCGACTTAGCGCGGGCTTCCGAGGCGCTTCAGGTATCCGATAAGGTCGGCGAGCTCCGCTTCCGAGAGCCGCCAGCGAGGCATCGATGCATCGAGCTGCTGTCCGGACGAATCAATGCCTTCCGTGATGGCGCGCGCGAGGGTGGCCTCGGTGTAAGGGGCGCGCGCGCGGTTCCAGGGCGGCGCCGGGGCGAGCGGCCGGGTGAGCGTGGCGTACCTGATGTCGGCCATCACGATACTGCCCTCCCTGCCGCCTTTGCCGTCCGCGCCGTGGCAGTTCACGCAGGCGAAGCCGTTGGCGGGCAGCGGTCGCGCACCCGCCGTGAGCAGGCGGAATTGCAGCGCACGGCCGTCCGCGCCGCGGCCGGTGCTGTAGATCGAGCTGCCGCGCGCCTCGTCAGCGATCTGCGCCCGTAGCGGTATGGGCGCCGCAACGCCCGCGAGCGCGAGCGCCAGCGCCACCGCGCGACGGTTCCGGCTAATGCTTCCCGTGGTGATGGTCGTGATGCGGCGTCGGCAGCACCACCGCCTCGGGTGCGCTGGCGCTCCGCGTCCCGTGCGCTTTCGCCTGCGCGATGAGCTGCCGGTCCTTCTCGCCGTTCTCGGGCCGATCGGCGAAGAGGATGCACTCGGCGACCCACTCGGGCTGCGCCATGCCCGGCACCGCGCCCCAGAGCGTCAGCGGCTCGTTGCCGTAGCGCAGATTGCCCGTATGGAAGTCCTTGTCCTGGTCCATCTCCCGGTTCGCCCACGAGAACCCGAGGTTGCGGCGCAGCCGCTCGATGTCATCGGGCTTCCCGGTGAGAAACGTCCAGCCCGGCCCCACGCCGAAGGTCTTGGCGTACGCGTTCAACACCTCGGGCGTGTCGTGCGCGGGGTCGAGCGTGATCGAGTACATGAAGAGATCGCGCCCGACGCGCTCGGCGAGCAGCTTCTGCACGCGCACCAGGTTCGCGGTGGTGAGCGGGCAGATCGCTTTGCAGCTCGTGAACATCATGTTGATGGTCACGAACTTGTCCTTGACGAGATCGTCGTAGAAGCGGACCCCCTTGCCCTCGTGCGTGGTGAGCGCGACGTCGGGGAGATTCCTGCGCCGGATGCGCTCGCGCGGCGGCAGCACTGCCGCGCGGCCTTCGCGCGGCACGAGCGGCAGCCCGACGACGCCGGCTGCCGCGGCGGCGCCCATCGTTCCGAGCCATGCTCTTCTGGACATCTTGATCATGGTTATCCTTTCGCCGCGCTAGGGCCGGGGGTTGGTGTCGCCGCCGGTATCGACGATCTCGAAATGCGCCATCATCGCGTGGTCCTCGTGCACGACGTTGTGGCAGTGGATCGGGTACTTGCCGTGGAAATCGCGGAAGCGGAAGAACACCACGTGCGTGTCGCGCGACTCGAGCCGGGCGACGTCCTTGCGGCCCTTCTGCACCAGCGGCGAGGTGCGCGGCGCGCTGCCGTTGATCGACAGCGTCTGGTACTCCTCGAAATGGACGTGCGCCGGGTGATGCCAGCTACGCCCCTCGTTCTGCAGCGTCCATCTCTCCACCGAGTTCTTCAGCACCCTGAAGCGGATGTCGTCGCAGGCGAAGATCTTGTCATTGATGGTCCAGTTGCCGCGGTTCTGGAACACGAAAGTGCGTGACGCGCGCGGCGTGGCGGTGGTCGCCGGGAGGCCGTAGAACTTGGTGATGTTCGCCGGGTTCGCGCTGTTGTCGGCGACCTGCGGGCCGTCGACGACGATCTTGAGCAACCGGTCGCCCTGTCCCGCCGCAAAGAGGTTGCCGCTCGGTCCCTGGCCGTCGTTCTGCTGCAGCCGGTTTTCGATGTAGAAGGTCTTACCGGCCTTGCCGGTGAAGTCGACGATGACGTCGACGCGCTCGGCGACGCTCACGCGCGCGCTGGACACCAGATAGGGCTTGTCGAGCAGGTTGCCGTCGGTCGAGATCTGCCAGAACGAGTTAGTCGCGCCGAGGTTCGTGAGATCGGTCAGGAAGAACTGGTAGAAGCGCGAGGGGCCGGTGTTGAGCCAGCGGAAGCGGTAGCGCCGCGGGCTGACGTGCAGCACCGGCTGCACCTTGCCGTTCACCAGGAAGCGGTCGCCCAGCACGCCGTCGAGGTTGAAGAGATCGAAGAAAATCTGCCCGGTGCTCGGATCGATCACCTTGTCGTTGAACACCATCGGGATGTCGTACTGCGGGAAGCTCGGCAGGTGGAAGCCGGTGAATTCGTCGCCGGTGTCGAGATCGTTGAAGAGCAGATACATCCCCGCCAGCCCCTTGTAGGTGTTCTGCGCGGTGAAGTCGACGCGGTGATCGTGATACCAGAGCGTGCCCATCGCTTCCTGGATGTCGCCCGTGCCCGGATGCGTGGAGTTGATCCCGGCCAGAACGTTCGGGTAATGCTGGTCGTAGAAATGCCCGAGCTCGAAGTAGTTGCAGGGGTTGCCGTCGCTCTCGGAGGGCGTGTGGCCGTTGTGCAGGTGCGTGCTCACCGAGTTCTTGCCGAAGCCGCCGTTATTGGCCGGCAACTGGTTGAAGTTGCGCACCAAGATCGGTGTGTTGTAACGCTCGACGTACAGCGGGCCTGGCACGTTGATCGGGTTGTTGTCCGAGGGCGCGCCGATGGCGAAGCCCCACATGTTCTGCGCGGCGATCGTCGGATCGGACGTGATACTCAGCGCCCCTGCCTTCTGCGTAACGGCGTAGAGCTTCTGCGGCGGGAACTGGGTGAACGCCTGGTGCGCGATGGTCCGGCCTTCGCCGGCCGCGGTGTTGGGCGCCACCGTCGGTGCCGGACTGAGCGCGCCCACCGGCGTCTGTATGCGCCAGGTGCCGTCGCGCGGCGTCGGCAGCAGGTCGAGGAAAGGCTGGATCGGCGGGCTGACCACGCAGAGGCTCGTCGCGCCCGTGCCGCAGGACTGGCTGGTGCTGCGGCTCACGCTGGTGGTCGTCTGCGCGAACGCTTTGCTGACGCTCAGGCCCTCGACCAGCAGACCCGTGCTGGTCATGAGACCGAGCTTGAGGAGATCGCGGCGACTGATGCCGGCCTGGATCAGTTCCTGCCGGTTACGCAGCACATCGAGCTGCCGTCGGGTCAAGCGGTACTTCAGTCGCCTCATGACGCCTCCTCTGAAAGTCCAAAGTTGCCGCACTGCGCCGACGCGATGCGGTTGCTTCAGTGTCTTTTCGGAGTGGAGAGGAGGACTTGTCTTATGACTTTGTGGTCTTCTCGCGCTCTTGCTGAATTTCTTGGTGGACCGGACTTCCCTCCGTATTTTCCTGACGCAGGAATATTACGCATCATTACGTGTGGGTGGCAATCGCTGCTGGCTGACGCAAGCCTTCCCACTTATCAGCACGTCCTACGACCCGCTTGGAGATCTTCGGGCAGGTCCTTGATCGTCGAGGGTTTTTTGCCCACGCGGAGCGGCGCTGCTGTTTCGCTCGTGTTCCGCCCAGCGCTACGCCGGACCGTTTACGGGACGATGCTGGTGCGGAAAACCGGGCGGTCGGATCCGATCGATCCGCCCTCGGCGCCCTGGATCACAATCGAGGAGATGGCGAGCTGCGCACTGGCACCGGCGCGGATTGCCCTGAAGCTGTACACGAGCGCTTCCGCATCCGAGGGCACCGCCGCCTGCCCCGAGGCGCCGGTGAGGATCGAGCCGTTCGGGCTGATGTGATAGGTGAATTTGCCGCCGCCAAAGAAGCTTCCCGGCCGCACGCCGATCGGCTCGAGGAGCTTTGCGTCGTAGCTCAACTGCACCGGCAGCGCGCGCACTGGCTGCTCGGCACTCACCCGCAGCGTCACGTCGAACTCCTCGCCTTCGCGCACGCGCTGCGGCCCTTCCCAGCGCAGCTTCGCGGCGGCCGAGGCCGGCTTAGCCGGCTCGCCCGGCTCTGCGGCCGGAGTGCCGGCGGCAGTCACTGTCGGCGGATCGGCAACGGGCGTGAAATCCACCCGCAGGTCACGGCGCACGCCGAGCGCCATATGCAGGAGCGTCACCACGTCGGCGCGAACCGACTCGACGCGATAGCCGTCTTCCAGCACATCGCCTTCGCGCACGATGAACACCCGGTCGCCTTTTGCGAGCGCGACCCGAAACGCGCCGTCGTCCACGACATTGCCCGCGACCCGGTAAGGCATCGGCGGTAGCGGTTGCGCCGCCGCGTGCGGTATGGCCCCGGGCGCGACGGGCCCTGGAGCAGGCGTCGAAAAGATCGGTCGGGCCGGCGTGTCGAGCGAAGCGCGCGCCGGAATGGAGGCGAGGCGTCCTTCGCTGCCCGCACTTCCGGCGTGGTTTGCCGGCACAGAGGCCGGCACGTTCGCGGTATCCCGCGATGTGAAGGAGATAAATGGCGCGGTCGGCAGCCACCACGCCGCGGCCGCCGCGGCGGCCGCAATCCCCAAGCCCGCAAGGAGCTTCCTTTCCATACTCCCAGTTAAGCTTATTTGCTGCGCGCCTGCAACGTGGCGGCGCCACGCTGCACCACAAGCAACCGGCGCGGCTATCATCGCCATTATGACTTCCGTAGCCGCCGGCTCAGCCGCTGTCTTTGGCGCAGTCTCCTGCGCCGACGTGCTTTCCGGGCGCGCGCCGAAAGACGCGCCGGTCACGATCCGCGGCTGGGTGCGCACGCGCCGCGACTCCAAGGCCGGGATCTCGTTCGTCAACGTCTCCGACGGCTCTTCGTTCCATCCGGTGCAGGTCGTGGCGCCCAATACGCTCCCCAACTACGCCGACGAAGTCCTGAAGCTGACCGCGGGCTGCGCGGTGGAGGCGAACGGGAGCATCGTGCCCTCCCCGGCCAAGGGCCAGCCCTTCGAGATGCAGGCGGCCGCGATCCGCGTGGTCGGCTGGGTGGACGATCCCGACTCGTACCCGATCCAGCCAAAAGCCCACAGCTTCGAGTTCCTGCGCGAGGTGGCGCACCTGCGCCCGCGCACCAACGTCATCGGCGCCGTGACGCGCGTGCGCCACACGATCGCGCAGGCGATCCACCGCTTCTTCCACCAGCACGGCTTCCTCTGGGTCAACACGCCGATCATCACCGCCTCCGACGCCGAGGGCGCCGGCGCGCTGTTCCGCGTCTCCACGCTCGATCTCGCCAACCCGCCGCGCACGGAGGCGGGGCGCGTCGACTACAGCAAGGACTTCTTCGGCCGCGAGACCTTCCTCACCGTCTCGGGCCAGCTCAACGTCGAGGCCTACTGCCTCGCGCTCTCGAAGGTCTATACCTTCGGGCCGACGTTCCGCGCCGAGAATTCCAACACCAGCCGCCATCTTGCCGAGTTCTGGATGATCGAGCCCGAAATCGCGTTTGCCGACCTCGCGGCCGATGCCGATCTCGCCGAAGCTCTCCTGAAACACGTGTTCAAGACTCTCCTCGGAGAAAGGCCGGACGACATGGCCTTCTTCGAGGAGCGCGTCGAGAAGGGCGTGATCGCGAAGCTCCAGGGCATCGTCGACTCGCAGTTCGTGCGCATGCACTACGACGAGGCGATCGGAGTCCTGGAGCGGGCCAAGGCGAAGTTCGAGTTCCCGGTGAAATGGGGCATGGACCTGCAGTCGGAGCACGAGCGCTATCTCACCGAGCAGCACGCGAAGAGGCCGGTGATCGTGATGAACTACCCGAAGGGCATCAAGGCGTTCTACATGCGCGCGAACGACGACGGGCGCACGGTCGCGGCCATGGACGTGCTCGCGCCCGGCATCGGCGAGATCATAGGCGGCAGCCAGCGCGAAGAGCGCCTCCCGGTGCTCGACGCGCGCATGGACGAGCTGAAGATCCACAAGGAAGCCTACGGCTGGTACCGCGACCTGCGCCGCTACGGCACGGTGCCGCACGCCGGATTCGGCCTCGGCTTCGAGCGCACCGTCGCCTACGTCACCGGCCTCGCGAACGTGCGCGACGCGATTCCCTTCCCGCGCACGCCGGGCAGCGCATCCTACTGATCCGGATCATTCGCCGCGCTGTCGCCGCCGCTGGACATGCGCCGCTTGGAACCGGGCGCCCGTATCTTGCTCTTTGCAATTTCAATGGCAAGCGTCGCACGGTTTGTCCGCAAGGTACGCAGGAAGGTCCTCTACCACGGCGTGCGCAGCGCGGCGTGGCTCGCGCTCCTCAAGGGGCTGGGCTGCGATCGGTGGATCAGCGTGCTGCGCGCCCATTCCATCGAGCAAGTCGACCCGGCCTTCATCGAGCCTGCGCCCGGCTACACGGGCAGCTTTATCGGCGCACGCGCGCTCGAAGCCTTCGCCCGCGATCCTGAAACCGCGCTTCCGGCCGATTCTGTCCGATACGCGTTGGCGAAGGGCGACAAGTGTTTCGGCTTCGTCCACGACGGTACGCTGCGAGCGTACGGGTGGTACGCAACGACACCGACCCGCGTTTCTCCCGACCTGAAGATCCACTTCGACTGCGGTTACGTTTACATGTACCGCGGCTTCACGCACGCCTCGCATCGCGGCAGGCGCCTGTTCCCGACAGGGATGACGCGCGCGCTGCGTCATTTCCGCGCGGTCGGCTACAAAGGCATGCTGCTCTACGTCGACGCCACCAACCTGGAATCGCTCAAATCCTGCGCGCGCATGGGCTGGCGCGTCTTCGGCACGGTGTACGTGGTGAAGCTTTTCCGACGGACCCGGATCTACTGCAGCCCGGGGTGCTCCCGCTATGGGTTCAGGGTCGAGGACGTGTCGGAGCCGGCGCGGCGCCCGCGCGCCGCGACCACCCGGCCGTCGACGTAGGTATTGTTCCTACTCCGAGGCGAGCTCCACGCCGAACACCCGCTTCTTCAGCTCGGCGAGCCGGTCGCGCGCCGCGGCCGCTTCCTCGAACTCGAGGTTCCTGGCGTGCTCGAGCATCTTCTTCTCGAGCGCCTTGATCTCGCGCGCGATCTGCTTTTCGCTCATGGCCTCGTAACGCGCCTCTTCCTGCGCGACGCGCGCCTCGTCGGCGTCGTACACGCCGTCGATCAGGTCCTTGATGCGCTTCATCACGCCCACCGGGGTAATGCCATGGCGCTCGTTGTAGGTCACCTGCTTGGCGCGGCGGCGATCGGTTTCCGCAATGGCCTTTCGGATGGAATCCGTCACCTGGTCGGCGTAGAGGATCGCGGTGCCATTGATATGCCGCGCGGCGCGGCCCATGGTCTGGATGAGCGAGCGCTCGGAGCGCAGGAAGCCTTCCTTGTCGGCGTCGAGGATCGCGACCAGCGACACCTCGGGCAGGTCGAGCCCCTCGCGCAGCAGGTTGATGCCGACCAGCACGTCGAATTCGCCCAGGCGCAGGTCGCGGATGATCTCGACGCGCTCGATGTTGTCGACCTCGGAATGGAGATACCGCACCTTCACGCCGTGCTCGGCAAGGTACTCGGTGAGCTCCTCCGCCATCCTTTTCGTGAGGGTCGTCACAAGGACTCTTTCAGATTTTTGGGTTCTCAAATGAATTTCTGAAAGAAGATCATCGACCTGCGTCGACGCCGGCCGCACGATCACCTGCGGGTCGACCAGCCCGGTCGGCCGCACCACCTGCTCCACCACCTGCGCCGACTTCTGCCGCTCGTAATCGGCCGGGGTCGCCGAGACGAAAATCGTCTGGCGCACCACGGCCTCGTACTCGTCGAACCTGAGCGGCCGGTTGTCCAGCGCCGAGGGCAGGCGGAAGCCGTACTCGACCAGGTTCTCCTTGCGCGAGCGGTCGCCCTTGTACATGCCGCCGAGCTGCGGGATGGTGACGTGGCTCTCGTCGACGATCATGAGCGCGTCGCCCGGCAGGTAGTCGATCAGCGTCGGCGGCGGCTCGCCGGCCTGGCGTCCCGAGAGGTGGCGCGAGTAGTTCTCGATGCCCTTGCAGAAGCCGAGCTCCGCCAGCATCTCCAGGTCGAAGCGCGTGCGCTGCTCGATCCGCTGCGCCTCCACCAGGCGCCCGGCTTTCTGGAAGAAATCGATGCGCTCCCGCAGCTCGGCCTTGATCGCCTCGACCGCGCGCAGCGTGGTCTCGCGCGGCGTCACGTAGTGGCTCGAGGGGTAGACCGTGAACCGCGCCATCGGATGCTGCACCCGGCCGGTCAGCGGATCAAACACCTCCAGCCTCTCCACCAGGTCATCGTCCAGGGAAATTCGAATGGCGTGCTCTGCATGCTCTGCCGGGAAAACGTCGATCACGTCGCCGCGCACGCGGAAGGTACCGCGGCGGAAGTCGAGCTCGTTGCGCGTGTACTGCATCGCCACCAGGCGCGCCAGCACGTCGCGCTGCGCCATCTTCTCGCCCTGGCGCAGGTGCAGGATCATGCCGTGGTATTCGGAGGGATCGCCTATACCGTAGATGCACGACACCGTCGCCACGATCACCACGTCGCGGCGCTCGAGCAGCGACTTGGTCGCCGAAAGGCGCATCTGCTCGATGTGGTCGTTGATCGAGGAATCCTTCTCGATGTAGAGGTCGCGCGCCGGGACGTAGGCCTCGGGCTGGTAATAGTCGTAGTAGGAGACGAAATACTCGACCGCGTTCTCCGGGAAGAACTCGCGGAACTCGGCGTAGAGCTGCGCCGCGAGCGTCTTGTTGGGCGCCAGCACCAGCGCCGGCCGGCCCACGCGGGCGATCGCGTTCGCCATCGTGTAGGTCTTGCCCGAGCCGGTGACGCCGAGGAGCGTCTGGAAGGCAAGGCCGTCGTCGAGGCCTTCGACGACGCGCGCGATCGCCTCCGGCTGATCGCCCGCCGGCGCAAAAAGCTGGTTGAGGCGGAAAGGGCTGTTGGGAAAGGTCACGCTCACGATAGAATGCGGTGCACAATCTCGAACGGCGAACCGATCATTTTATCAGCATGAACGCCCCTCATTCCCCGTCCCCGCTCGCCGCGCTGGAAATGGCGCCGAGCGACCCGATCCTCGGCGTCACCGAAGCCTACGTTGCGGACCCGAATCCGAAGAAGGTGAACCTGGGCGTGGGCGTCTATACGGACGACGCGGGAAAGATCCCGCTCCTCGAGTGCGTCAGGCGCGCGGAAGAGCAGCGCATGAAGACCTCGCCGCACCGCGGCTACCTGCCGATCGACGGCCTGGCGGCGTATGACGGCGCGGTCAAGGAATTGCTTTTCGGTTCTTCCACTCAAAATATCGTGACCGTCCAGGCGCTCGGCGGCACAGGCGGCCTGCGGATCGGCGCGGACTTCCTCAAGGTCCTCAATCCGGGCGCCGGCGTCTGGATCAGCGAGCCGAGCTGGGAAAACCACCGGCAGCTCTTCGAGGCGGCGGGATTCAAGGTGAAGTCCTACGCCTATTACGACGCCAAGAGCCACGGCCTCGATTTCCCGGGCATGGCGCGCGACCTGAACGCCCTGCCCGCCGGGTCGATCGTCGTCCTGCATTCCTGCTGCCACAACCCGACCGGGGTCGACCTGACCCAGGAGAACTGGCGCGCGGTGCTCGAGATCGTGCGCGCGCGCGGCCTGATCCCGTTCCTCGACCTCGCCTACCAGGGCTTCGCCGAGGGGCTCGAGGCGGATGCCTACGCAGCGCGCCTGTTCGCCGCCCAGACGACGCCGGTGCTACTCTCGAGCTCGTTCTCCAAGTCGGTCTCGCTCTACGGCGAGCGGGTCGGCGCGCTGAGCGTGGTCACGGGGAGCGACGACGAAGCAAAGCGCGTGCTGTCGCAGCTCAAGCGCGTCGTTCGCGCCAACTACTCCAACCCGCCGACCCACGGCAGCCAGATCGTAGCCACCATCCTCGCCAACCCCGAGCTGCGCCGGCTGTGGGAGAAGGAGCTCGGCGAGATGCGCGAGCGCATGAAGGCGATGCGCCGCCTGCTGGTCGAGAAGATCCAGGCGCGCGTGCCGTCGGCCGACTTCGGCTTCGTGCTCAGGCAGCGCGGCATGTTCTCGTACTCGGGCCTGACGAAGGAGCAGGTGCGCCGCCTGCGCGGCGAATACTCGATCTACACCATCGACACCGGCCGGATCTGCATCGCCGCGCTCACTACCGGAAACGTCGACTACGTCGCCGACGCGATCGCAAAAGTAATTCGCTAGTCATAGTCATTTGCAGGTCGAGGCGCGCTCGAGCTGCCCGCCGAGCGTCATGCCGATCGAGGTGCCGATCCCCGGCAGCAGCGCCGTGCCGATGGCCGCGCTGAGGAGATAGCCCTTCGAGGGCCGCAGGCTCGGCTCGTCGGTGGTGCCGCCGAGCGCCACCGGCACGCCGACGAAGCCGCCGGTCTGCGCCACCGCGATGTGGAGCTTGCCCGAGAGCGCCTTGTCGGGCGCGATGTCGACGTTGCCGCCGGCCACGATCTTCGGCGAGCGGATGCAAAGCTCGTTCAGCCGTACGCGCTCGCCGCGCAGCTCGAGCGTGCCCTTCAGCTCCTCGAAGTGGGTGGCGTCGCCCGACCTGCGCTCGCCGGCGAGCTCGCCGGCGCGGGAGAGGTCGACCCCCTGGTAGACGCCGCCCAGAACCTCGAACGGCCCGTCGAGCGTGAGCGCGCCGCGCAGCTCCGCCGGCGTCCTGGCGTTGGTCGAGAACTCGGCGTCGGCCTTGAGCCGCCCCGAAAGCTTCGCCGGCCTGCCGAGCGCCTTCTGCACCGGCGCGAGGTCGACGCCGGCGAGGTGCGCGCTTCCGGCGAGCTGAAGCTGCTTTCCCCAGTCGGCGCGCGCGGCGCCGACCAGCCGGCCGCCGTAGAGGGCGGCCTCGACGCTTGCGACCTCGAGCTGCCGGCCCTTCAGCGTGCCGTGCGCCGCGAGCTGGTCGAACGTGAGCGGCGCACCGACCGGGAGCGTCCAGTTGGCGGCCCTGAGCTGCACCGTGGCCGTATCGTCGCCGTGCGGCCGCACCAAGAGCGTCAGCGCGCCGTCGCCCGTCTCGAAGCGCGCTTCGCGGACGCGCAGGCGCTCGCCGAGCTTCACGTCGACGTTGAAGATCGGCACGTCGATCGCGGCATGATTGAACTTCACCGTGTTCAGGATCAGCCGCCGCAGCGGGACCGGGTCGTCGCGGCGCTTGGGGATGCCGCGCTGGATGGCGAACGCGCTCTCGTCGAAGGCCACGCGGCTCGCGCGCACCAGCCGCAGGCTCCGCGGGCCGGCGATGAGCGAATGCAGCTCGGGAACGATCTCGAGCTCCCCGATCAGGATCTCGCTGTTCCTGCCCACGGTGATCCGGTGCCCGATGACCCTCGGCGTCGGCAGGAGGTGCAGCGTGAGGTCCTCCATCTCCACCGGCTGCGCCAGGCGCTCCGATGCGAACCGCGTCACCTCCGGGATGAAGTACGAGCCCGGCACCAGGAGCGGCACCGCGAGCGCGAGCGCCAGCGCGAGCGCAATGCCTCCCAGCGTGCTGCGCACGGCCTTCCCCATCGCCCCCATATCCGTGCGACCTTAGCGGAAAAAGCGCCGCGGCCAAAAGGCAGAATCCCGCCTCCTCAGCGCAAGAGTCGAGGCAGTGAGCGACCGACTGTTAATCCTCTTTTTGGCCGCTGAAGGGATAGACTTTCTTCACGGTCGCCTCAGGGCGCGAAGCGCAATTCCACCGAAGGCCGATTGAACCGGCAACTGCGACCTTGCGACACAGAGGGACGGATTCCTTTACACCGTCTCGGCTATAATTTTGTTTCCGCAGACGAATCCCCGATAGCTCAGTTGGTAGAGCGACGGACTGTTAATCCGCAGGTCCCAGGTTCGAGCCCTGGTCGGGGAGCCAAACGCTGAGGAATGCTTTTGATCTAGCGTCGTTTTCCCGCCTCATTGAGGCGACGGTCTGAGCCGCAGTCCGTAGGTCTAGATGACCGGAGAAGTAGATGGAAATGACGCTGCCGCCGCGAGCCATCACTGCGCGGGCGAAGGAATATGTGACGCTTGAAAAACCCGACAAGCGCTCTTTCGACTTCCGGCAACCACACTAGTAGTTCGATCCCTCCGAGTGGCCTAGAGTCCTAAGGGGCAGGGTGACCCGGATGACGACGGGAAACCATGAAGGGGAGGTTGGAATGAGCTCGCAGCGACGAGTGTCGGGAACCGCCGTGGAACGAACCATTGCCGTCCTGGGCTCGGCGGTTTTCTTCGTGGTCGCCCCATGTACGCTGGCGGGGCTCGTTCCATGGTCGATCACGGGTTGGCAACTCCGGCCGCCGTTCCTTGGTCTGGAGCTGACGCGCGGCATCGGCGCGATAATGATTCTCGCAGGCGTGCCTGGGCT